>ENA-ORTB01000741-ORTB01000741.1-human-gut-metagenome-genome-assembly--contig:-NODE-741-length-41782-cov-5.692166_pt1 | contig 41782 bp, 39 predicted proteins | sample MGYA00241905_ERZ509174 | MGnify/ENA primary metagenome ERZ509174 (study PRJEB26280, sample SAMEA2338851) | human gut metagenome | biome: human gut; feature: human-associated habitat; material: faeces... | reverse complement strand
GATAACTTTATTTACGAATCATAAGATTGGAGGATAAGCGTCATGACAATTCAGATGTTAAAAGGGAAAATACACCGTGCCAAAGTGGTTCAGGCAGAATTAAATTATGTTGGCAGTATTACGGTTGACCCGGTTTTAATGGAGGCGGCCGGCATTTACGAATATGAAAAAGTGCAGATTGTCGATGTAGAAAATGGAAGCCGTTTTGAGACTTACACGATTGCCGGGGAGCCGGGAAGTGGTATGATTTGCTTAAATGGGGCAGCTGCTAGAATGGTTCAGGTAGAAGACCACATTATTATTATGAGTTATTGCGATTTGACGCCTGAGGAAGCATTCAGCCATAAGCCAAAAGTCGTTTTCGTAGATGACAAAAACCAGATTAAACGTGTATCTTCTTATGAAAAACATGGTCAGTTGTCTGACTAAGAAGGGGGATTTTATGTTACAGGGAAAAACTATTGTGCTTGGTGTGACAGGCAGTATTGCCGCATACAAAATCGCAAATCTGACGAGTATGCTGACAAAACTTCACGCCGACGTACATGTTTTGATGACACAAAATGCAACCAATTTTATCAATCCGATTACATTTGAATCTTTAACCGGTAATAAATGTGTTGTCGATACATTTGACAGAAATTTCCAGTTTAATGTTGAGCATGTTTCACTTGCAAAAAAAGCGGATGTTGTGCTTATAGCTCCGGCTTCGGCAAATGTTATTGGAAAACTTGCAAATGGAATAGCGGATGATATGCTGACAACGACTGTTATGGCTTGCAAGTGCAAAAAGATAATCTCACCTGCTATGAATACAAATATGTATGAAAATCCGATAGTTCAGGATAACATTGCCAAGTTAAAACGATTTGGTATGCAGGTCATAGAGCCTGATGTGGGGCTTCTTGCCTGCAAGGATGTTGGTGCGGGAAAAATGCCGTCAGAGGACACGCTTCTTGACTTTATTCTTCAGGAAATATTATTTGAAAAAGATTTAACAGGAAAAAATGTACTTGTGACAGCAGGACCTACAATGGAAGCAATAGACCCCGTGAGATTTATATCAAATCATTCAACCGGAAAAATGGGTTATGCGGTGGCAAAAACAGCTGCAAGACGAGGTGCGAAAGTAACGCTTATAAGCGGACCTGTAAATCTTTTACCGCCACGATTTGTAGAAACAGTGCAGATAGAAAGTGCCGCCCAGATGTATGAGGAAGTCATAAAAAGAGCTGACGAACAGGATATAATCATAAAAGCGGCGGCGGTAGCCGATTACACACCTGAAAATACAGCCGATGAAAAGATAAAGAAAAAAGACGGCGGTGAAATGTCAATACCGCTCAAGCGGACAAAAGACATATTAAAAACACTTGGAGAAAACAAAAAAGAAAATCAGTTTATCTGTGGATTTTCGATGGAAACACAAAATATGTTGGAAAACTCCAAAAAGAAACTTGAAAAGAAAAATGTAGATATGATAGTGGCAAACAATCTAAAAGTGGCAGGAGCAGGTTTTGGAACAGACACAAATATAGTCACGCTCATCACAAAAGATGAGGTCAGAAAGCTGCCGCAGATGAGCAAAGAAGATGTGGCAGCAGCCATACTCGATGAGATTGTTGAAAAGATATATTAATTTTGCCTGCGTCCATAAATCAATAATCCACCTCAACTAAACAAAGTCCCTGTGGCGGAGCCGTAAATCCGGCTGCATCACGGGATTTTGTTTCTATTATATCCGGAATATCATCACATGAAAGTTCATGAGTGCCCACCATAAGCAAAGTTCCTGTAAGGATACGCACCATATGATATAGAAAACCGTTTCCGTAAAAATCAATTGTTATTATGCCGTCAGAATTGTTGATAGAGATATCAGAAATGGTTCTTATTGTGGATTTCTTCATGCGTTTATTATCGCAAAAGCTTTTAAAATCATGTTCACCGATAAGATATACGGCAGCTTTTTTCATAGCCTCTATATCATAATTTTCTGTAAGTCTTGTCATATACTTTCGCTCAAAAACATTTGCCACCTCACCATTGTCAATAGTATATCTGTAATGTTTTCCTTTTGCATTAAGTCGTGCATGAAAGCGGTTATCTGTTTTCTCTGCATCTAAAATGCGTATATCGAGTGGCAGATATTTGTTAAGTGAATCTCTGACATCAAGTTCAGATAAAGTGGCATTTGTTTTAAAATTTGCTATCTGCTTTATTGCATGAACTCCTGCATCTGTTCTGCCTGAACCGTGAATTTCTATTTCTTCACCGGTCATTTTACTTAAGATATTTTCTATTTTGCCCTGAATGGTGTTGTCGGTGTTGCCCTGTTTCTGCCATCCACTGAATCGTGTCCCGTCATATTGTACTGTAAGTTTAAAATTTGTCATAGTTCCCTCCATATTTGGGGTGATAGATTTCGATTGCCTTATCTATCATAATATCAGAAATAAGATAGAAATTTCCATAAAAATACATTTATTTGTAAAAATTATACAATGAATTTTAGGGATAAAGATTAAAAATATATAAAATCACCAAAAAAGATTGACGATAAATTTTATCAGTGTTAAGATAGAAAAGGAGTTTGGAGAAAAACTTTAGCAAAATTGAAGTTGCCCAAAATATAAAACTGATTATATTTTTGCAACAGATATTAATTAGGGTAATAAACGATTGTCTTGCATACAGTTAGTTATGCATGGCAGCGATAAATATTTTTAGGCTGCTTATTTCCTACAATATCGGCAGTCGGTAAGGAGGGTTTTAGATAATGGCAAGATTTACATTACCAAGAGATTTATATCATGGAAAGGGTTCTTTGGAGGCTTTGAAGGACTTTGACGGAAAGAGAGCTATTGTCTGTGTCGGCGGTGGTTCTATGAAAAGAAACGGATTTCTTGACAGAGCGATAGGTTATCTTAAAGAAGCAGGTATGGAAGTAGAACTTTTTGAGGGCATTGAGCCTGATCCGTCAGTAGAAACTGTTATGCGTGGAGCGGAAGTTATGCAGAAGTTTAAACCTGACTGGATTGTTGCTATGGGTGGCGGTTCTCCGATTGATGCGGCAAAGGCTATGTGGATTAAGTATGAATATCCGGATGTGACATTTGAGGATATGTGTAAGGTATTCGGACTTCCAAAACTCAGACAGAAAGCACATTTCTGTGCGATTTCTTCGACATCGGGTACTGCTACTGAGGTTACGGCATTTTCTATTATCACGGATTATGAAAAAGGTATCAAATATCCGATTGCGGACTTTGAGATTACACCTGATGTTGCCATTGTAGATCCTGAACTTGCGGAGACAATGCCGGTTAAACTTGTTGCACATACAGGTATGGATGCCATGACTCATGCTATCGAGGCATATGTATCAACAGCAAATTGCAATTATACAGACCCGCTTGCTATATGGGCTATCAAGATGATACAGAAGCATCTTGTAAAATCATATAATGAGGATATGGAGAGCAGAGATCAGATGCATGATGCACAGTGTCTTGCTGGTATGTCATTCTCAAATGCACTCCTTGGAATCGTACATTCTATGGCACATAAGACCGGTGCAGCTTTCAAGAACGGACATATCATTCATGGTGCAGCAAATGCAATGTATCTTCCAAAGGTTATCAAATATAACAGCAAGGACGAGACGGCAAAGAAACGCTACGGTGAGATAGCTTATTATATGGGATTAGGTGGAAATAGTGATGATGAAAAGGTAGATTTACTTATCAAATATCTTCGCCAGATGAACGATGACCTTAATATTCCTCATTGCATTAAAAACTATGGTGAGGGCGGACTTCCGGCAGATGAAGGAATCGTGCCTGAGGATGAATTCCTTGAAAAACTTCACGATATAGCAGCAAATGCTATTCTTGATGCCTGCACAGGTTCAAATCCTCGTCAGCCGTCACAGGAGGAAATGGAAAAACTTCTTAAATGCTGTTATTACGATACAGAAGTTGATTTCTAAAAAAGTATCGAAAATCGACAAAATTAAGAAATTTGTCGGATAAAATATTTTATAGTTACAAAAATACCTTCTGAGCAGAGTATGGAAATTTCACATATATCTGTTTAGAAGGTGTTTTTTATTATAATAAAGATAAGCAGGAATATTTATCGTAAAGTATTGACTTAGCAATAATCTATATTTTATAGTTATCTTATTGAAAAAATCATCATTTTTTCTGCTGATGATCCTTATGCGTCAGGATGAACAGAGAGCTAAGGCTATTTGGCAGAAATTAAAAAGGGGAAAAGAATGAAAAGATTAATTCAAAAGAAAATAAAAAAAACAAAAGAAAATTTATATTATATTTTATCAGCACTTATGATAGGACTTATTGTAGGAGGCATTGATGCTTTATTTGGGCGTGTCCTTATTGCAATTACTGATTTCCGGGGAAGGTATATTCAAATTCTTATTTGGTTTCTGCCGATTGCAGGTCTGTTTATCTGTTGGATGTATCATCGTTTTAATGAGATGAGTTTAAAGGGAATGACGCTTGTTCTTGAAACTGCCCAAGGAAAGAGGGCGGATATACCGCTCGCACTTGTTCCACTGGTTATGGTTGGAACATGGATTACTCATCTTTTTGGGGGAAGTGCAGGCAGGGAGGGAGTTGCAGTTCAGATTGGAGCAACATTGTCTCATTGGTTTGCACGCAGATTTAAGTTTGCTGATAATAGAACAATTTTGCTCATAGCAGGAATGGCGGCAGGTTTTGGCGGATTGTTCCAGACACCGTTTGCGGCTGTGTTTTTTGCGATGGAGGTTGTCGTTACCGGAAAAATGTTATATCAGGCATTTCTGCCGTCATTGGTAGCGGCAGTTACGGCTTCGACATTTTCAAATGCACTTGGACTTGAAAAATTTGCAGTACCGCTTAAGCAGAGCTTTAACCTGTCAGAATCTAAGACTATGTTTTATATGGTTATTCTAGGTGTGGCATTCGGACTTACAGGGCGTGTGTTTTCAGTGCTTCTAAAAAGAGCTAAAGCGTTTATGGGGGAGAAACTTGCAAATCCATATAAAAGAATTGGATTTGTATCAATACCGCTTGCAATAATTCTTTTTGCATTTTGGAATGGTCGTTACTGTGGTCTTGGAACAAATCTTATATCACAGACATTTACAGGAGGAGAAATTTTTAGCTTTGACTGGATTATAAAACTGCTTTTGACAGTTATTACATTATCAATCGGATTTCAGGGCGGCGAGGTTACACCTCTGTTTTCAATCGGGGCTTCGCTCGGCTTCTGTCTGGGAAATTTATTTGGAATTTCGCCTGTATTGTGTGGGGCACTTGGGTATGCAGCCGTCTTTGGAAGTGCAACAAATACCGTTATAGCACCGTTTCTGATAGGAATTGAAGTGTTTGGGGCAAAAAATGCACTTGCGTTTGTGCTGGTGTGCAGTATAGCATATATCGTAAATGGAGACAGGTGTATTTATGGAGCACAGGGAAGTTCCAACAGTTGCCAGTTATAATATTTATATGGATGTTGTTTCCCTCCTGATTAAGACAGGCGTTACTTTTTTATGAATTATCTCTGTTTGTGGCTGTGGATTTCTTTTCTTTAATTCATTCATCTGACTTACAAGCAGACTCATGGCTTCATATGCAATCTTATCTATCTGCTGTCCTACAGTACTTATGGGAATAATAGCTTCTGAAGCGATTGGAGAATTATCAAAACCTACAACCTTATATTCATCGGGAAATTTGCCATATTCACGCATTAATATATTTATTAATATATTTGCGTGGGTGTCATTTGCCACAAATATACCTTTTCGTGTACCTGGGTATGATTTTTGTATAGTATCAAAAATCTTTTTAATATGTTTTTGTGTTTCATCATATGTATTTCCAAGATCTTCAAGGAAAAGTCTATATTTCATATTATGCTCTTTACAGATGTCTGTGAAACCTTTGATTCTGTTATATGCCGGAATTTCCTGTTTGACATGTGAATTTATATGAATTAAAATGTCACAATTATTTTTTATCAGCAGACTGGTTGCCTGAACTGCACCCATATAATTGTCGGTATTGATACTATTTACATATTTATCCTCGCGTTCAATAGTTACCACAGGAATATTGTAAGATGACAGTTCTTTGGAAGAAATAGTATGGCTGAGAACAATAAGCCCCTCAATTTTATATGAAAGAAGTTCCTGAAGATATTTTCGCTCTGTTTCTTCGGCTCCGGTGCCGGCAAAAACAATAAATTTATATCCAAACTTTTCATATGTTGCCAATAACTGGTTTAGCATTTCTGAATAATAATGCAAGTAAAGATTTGGAAGAAGTATTCCTACAAATTCACTTTTTCCGTTTGCCAATACTTTTGCAAGCTTGTTTTCCTGATAATTTAAATCTACCAGTGCTTTTGCAATTATTTCCTGATTTTTTAATGTCAAAGAATCAGGATTATTAAAATAGCGTGAAATAGTAGTTTTTGAAAAATTTGTATATTTTGCTATATCATTAAATGTTACTTTTTTTTTCTCAGATGCCATATTACTAACCTCTCTTGTTGAAAACTGGTAATGTTATAAATCACATTAGTTAAGTATAGCAATTATCCAGATAAAAGACAACAAAAAAATAACTGGTTAAGTAACCGGTTATTTTTTGCTGAAAACTACTTGACAAGTAAAGATTATAAGAGTAATATATGTGACATAAAGTAACCGGTTACTTAACCGGTTATGCAAACGAAATCAATATATTAAAAAAACATTGGGAAAGGAGAAGTTGCTATGAGAAAGCACATACTTGCCTTATTGACAGCCTGTTGTATAGTATTAACTACGGTTGGCTGCCAAAAGAGCACACATGAAGCGGGGAGCATTTCTGGATATGACGAAGGGGAAAAATATTTGTCAATATGGGTGCATTCCATTGAAGACACTGACGAAGGAAAATGCTACAGGGAAGCAGTAGAGTCATTCAATAAAGCATATGATGGAAAATATTTTGCTGACATTGAATTTATTCCGAGAAATGACAGTGGTGGAGGATATTCTGACAAAATAAATGCATCAGTTATGTCGGGGGATCTTCCAGATGTTCTTACCGTAGATGGCCCGAATATTGCAGCATATGCAGAGAATGGGATTATACAGCCATTAGCGGAGATTTCAGAGAAAGAAAAGTCAGAGTATCTTGAATCTATTATTGAACAGGGTACATATAACGATAAGTTATATGCTCTTGGAGCAATGGAGTCAAGTGTTGGGCTTTATTACAATAAGGATATTCTTAAAGAAGCTGGCATAGATGTGCCGGATGCCGACCATCCGTGGACATTTTCAGAGTTTTTGAAAGTACTTGAAAAAGTCAAGAAAGTTACAGACAAGAAAAATGGTTATGCACTTGATATGACATTTCCGGTTGGAGAGGCAACAATCTATTACTATGCACCGTTTTTCTGGTCAAACGGAGGGAATTTGCTTGACAATACCGGGTTAAAGGCAGATGGAGTTTTTAATTCAAAAGAGAATGTGTCAACTATAAATTATTTTTGCAGACTATTGTCAAATGGATATATGTCAAAAGTTCCAATCGACCACTTATTTGAAAGTGGAAGAGCCGCATTCAAGTTTGATGGTGCATGGGAGGTAAACACTGTTTACACAAGCTATAAAGATATAAATATTGGTGTTGCACCATATATAACAGGTGACAACTGGAAAGGCGAGAGATATACACCTACAGGCTCATGGGCATTTGCAGCATCTTCAAAAACTAAAAATATTGAGGGGGCTACGGAGCTTGTAAAATGGATGAGTGGAGTTGAAAGCGGAAAAAGATTGTGGGAAAAATCAAAATCATTTCCATCAACCTATAAAGCATACGAATCAATTGATGTTTTTAAGAAAGATGAAAATTATAAGGAACTGTATTATCAGTTGAGCAAGTATGGTCAACCAAGACCAAAGACACCTGCATATCCACAGGTAAGTACATCATTTCAGCAGGTACTTGAAAATTGTGTTCTGACTGGAGAAGATCCAAAGACACAGCTGGATAAATCAGTAGAAAGGATTAACGCAAAGCTGAAGCGTTATACATATAAATAATGAAGAAAAAATCAGAATCAATATTAGGAATGGCATTTTTTGGTCCGGCATTGGTACTTCTTACAATATTTCTTTTTATACCGATGATACTGACACTTGTGTTTAGTTTTACAGACTTTTTTGCATTAAATCCTGGTCTGACACATTTTGTTGGTCTTGAAAATTATTTTCAGGTGTTTAAGGACGATGATTTCAGACAAGCTTTTGGAAATACGGTAAAATTTGTTGTTATAATAGTTCCATTGCAAGGATTAGGTGCATTAGGACTTGCGTTGCTTATAAATAAAGTGACTCATTGCAAAACATATTTTAAAGTTGCATTTTTCATACCTGTTGTAATGTCTCTTGCAGTAGTATCTACTTTATGGGTTCAGATTTACAGTCCGGAAGGAATCTTAAATTCACTTCTCGCCCATATTGGAATAAATGCACAGCCGTTTATTAACAGTGCATCACAGGCACTGCCGTCTATAGCTGTTATGAGTGCATGGCAGGGAGTCGGATATCAGATGATAATATTCTTAGGTGGATTACAGGCTATAAATCCTGCACTCTATGAGGCTGCTGAGATGGATCATGCCAGCGGATGGCAAAAATTTAAAGATATAACATTACCTGAGTTAAAACCACTTTGTATTTTTGTATTTATAACGATTACTATAGGAGCATTTAGAATGTTAGTTCAGCCAATGGTTATGACAGGCGGTGGACCATCACATTCTACATATACAATGGTATATGATATTTATGAAACAGGTACAGTTAATTGGGAAATCGGTCTTGCTTCTACAATGGCTATAGTATTTGCATTTTTTGTTATGATACTGACCGTTATACAGACTATTCTGACTCGGGATAAGGAGGGGAAAAAACATGCTAACAAGAAAACAAAAAACAATTAATTGGATTATTGCAGCGATTATGATAGTAATGTCATTATTCTTTCTTTTTCCTGTCATCTGGATGATTGCAAACTCATTTAAGCCAGATGCTGCAATAACGAAAGATATGAATTCGATTGCTGCATTTATACCACCTGCATTAAATGGAAGTTTTTTTGATAATTATGTTTCAATATTAACAAATACGAGCTTTATACATTACATGTTAAATACATTGTTTTATGCAGCTATTTTAATAATACTTGGAATTATTGTAAATGGACTTGCAGGATATGCACTTGCAAAAATAAATTTTCCGTTTAAAGAGAGATGGCTTCTAATTATAATGCTATTGATGATAGTTCCAATGGAGACGATAATTACAATACATTTTCTTTTTATAGCAAAACTTGGATTGTTGAATACGGTAATAGGATATGTGCTCCCTATGATAGTTAATCCTTTTAATATATTTTTGTTCAGACAGGTATTTATAAGCCTGCCGGATGATGTTTATGAAGCTGCACAGTTAGATTTTTGCAGTCCGGTAAAATATTTTTTTACTATGGTATTACCGATGTCAAAAAGTGTTGTTGCAACTGTCAGCGTATTTACATTTTTAAATGTATGGAATGATTATCTGTGGCCATCGCTTGTATTTACATCAAGTGATCTGCTTACAGCACAGATTGGATTAAATGCAATAACATCAAATGACAATACGACTATGGGACAGACACTAGCGGTTATTACTATGATAACTATACCTGTTATTATAATTTATTCATTATTTTCAAAACAGATTGTTGAAGGCGTTGTATCTACAGGGTCTAAGGAGGGCTGATTATGAGTTTTATTGAGTTAAAGAATGTTTGTAAACAGTATGCAAATACAAATAAAAAGGCAGTGACAGATTTTAATCTTAAAATAGATGAAAAGGAATTTATAGCATTTGTAGGTCCATCAGGATGTGGAAAATCGACTACATTGCGTATGATTGCAGGATTCGAGGATATTACAAGTGGAGAACTTTATATTGATGGAAAAAAGATGAATGAAGTAGCTCCTAGAGACAGAGGAATTTCTATGGTGTTTCAGAACTATGCACTGTATCCGCATATGACAGTCGAAAAAAACATAAGTTATGGACTTAAAAATATGAAAGTTCCGGCAGATGAGATAAAGCGGAAAGTAGATTGGGCTATAGAGATTTTAGGGCTTTCTGAATATCGCTACCGTAAACCTAAAAATCTTTCAGGTGGTCAAAGACAGAGAGTTGCTTTAGGACGTGCAATCGTAAAAGACCAGAAAGTATTTCTTATGGATGAGCCGCTCTCAAATCTTGATGCAAAACTTCGTGTAAGCATGAGAAATGAGATTAGCAAATTACACCGCAATCTTGGCAGCACGACGATTTATGTAACGCATGATCAAGTGGAAGCTATGACTATGGCAGACAGAATTGTTATTATGAAGGATGGTATTGTTCAGCAGATAGGAAAGCCAATGGAACTGTACGAATATCCGGTTAATAAATTTGTTGCAGGTTTTATTGGTTCCCCACAGATGAACTTCTACAATGTTAAAGTTGATGGAAATAAGATTTCTTTTACAGATGGAAACAGTATGGTATTAAATGATGAAATGGCTGACAAATTAAGGAATTATAAGGAAGTGATTCTTGGAATACGCGGTGAGGATATAAAGTTTGATCCTCAAAATCTGGACATATTTAAAGAAAATAAACAGAGAGCAGTTATTGACAATACTGAAATTATGGGAAATGAAAATAATCTTTATTTTGAATTTGGAGGTTCATCATCTGTAGCAAGAGTTTCAAAATATGAGGTGTCTGATGTTGGTGAGGAAATAGAATTTGTTTTTGTACCACATAGAATGCATTTCTTTGACAAGGTGACGGAAGATGCAATAACATTATGAGAAAGCAGCAAAGCAGATTGAGAATATCTGCTTGACAATAGTAGAAATGAGGTTTTTATGGATAAGTTAAAAAAAGCAAATGATTATATAGAAAAAAATAAGGTAGATTATAAAGAATTGCCGGAATTTCATGTGGCCCCACAGGTTGGATGGATAAATGATCCAAATGGTTTTTCGTATTATGATGGCATGGTACATTTGTTCTATCAGTTTCATCCGTATAGTAAAGAATGGGGACCTATGCATTGGGGACATTGTGTCAGCAGTGATTTAATAAAGTGGGAATATTATCCGGTTGCATTGGCTCCTGATATGAAATATGATATGGACGGATGCTTTTCGGGTTCTGCTATAGAAACAGATGAAGGTCATATGCTGGTATATACAGGTGTAACTCATGAAGAAAATGACGGTAAAAAAAATGAATATCAAAATCAATGCGTTGCTTTAGGGGATGGAAAAAGTTATAAAAAAATAGAAAATAACCCGGTTATAAATGGAGAAATCATGCCACAGAATTTTAGTCGTGAACATTTTAGGGATCCTAAAGTCTGGAAAGAGGATGATGGATATTATCTTGTTGTTGGAAATAAAACAAATGATGGTAAACCTCAGGTTGTTTTGTTCCACTCGAAAGATATGTATGATTGGAGATATGTTTCTGTATTGGCAGAGGATGTTACCGGAAAATATGGAACAATGTGGGAGTGTCCTGATTTCTTTGAGATAAATGGACAATATATATTGATAGCATCTCCTCAGGATATGTGTGCTGATGATGAATTTCATAATGGAAATAATTCAGTATATTTTATTGGAAATTATGATAGAGATATGCATAAATTTGATTATAATAAAGTTTATGCATTAGATGATGGCATTGATTTTTATGCACCGCAGACTACGCTCATGCCTGATGGAAGAAGAGTAATGATAGGCTGGATGCAGTCTTGGGATTCAAATATAAGACCTTTTAAACAAAAATGGTCATGTATGATGACTGTTCCAAGGGAGATAAAGCTGATAGATGGAAGAATTATACAAAATCCTGTAAGAGAGATAAAAAAATATTATACGGATTCTATTAACTATGTGGAGCAAACAGTAGAGGGAGAGTGCAGTTTTCCAAAGATAAACGGGCGTGTCCTTGATATGACAGTTGAAATTAAAGATGGTGATTATGATGAATTTAAAATAAATTTTGCAAAGAATGATAAATTTAGTTCGAGTATAATTTATGATAAGAGTAAAAATGAAATTGAAATAAACAGACTTTATTCCGGAATGAATCGTGATACAATAGGTACAAGAAAAGTAAAAGTGAGATATCCAAAGCAAAGTTTAAAGCTTCGAGTTATTTTGGATAAATATTCAGTAGAAATATTTGTAAATGATGGTTCGCAAGTGTTAAGTATGACTTATTATACACCTGTTGAGGCTGATGAGATAAGTTTTGAATGTAATAACACTGCAGTTATAAATATTGAAAAGCATGGTATATCTGTAAGATAGGAGGGCTTTAAATGAAAAAGTATGATGTAGTTGCATTAGGAGAACTGCTTGTAGATTTTACTGAAAATGGTATGAGCAGTCAGGGAAATGTTTTGCTTGAAGCAAATCCGGGAGGAGCTCCGTGTAATGTATTGTCGATGTTACAGAGACTTGGCAAAAAAACAGCTTTTATAGGAAAAGTTGGCAATGATAATTTTGGAAAAATGCTTAGAGATATTGTGAAAGAACAGGGAATAAATATAGATAATGTTATTCTTGATGGTGAAGTTCATACAACACTTGCATTTGTTCATACAAAAGAAGATGGTGACAGGGATTTTTCGTTTTACCGTAGCCCCGGAGCTGACATGATGCTTAGAAAAAAAGAGATTAATGAAAGCTTACTTGATAATACAAGAATTTTTCACTTTGGGACACTTTCAATGACGGAAGAAAAAATAGCAGAAACAACAAAGTATGCATTAGATAAAGCTAAAGATTTCGGAGCTGTTATATCATTTGATCCAAATCTGCGTCCACCTTTATGGGATGATTTGGAAAAAGCAAAAGAACAGATGTGGTATGGGATAAGTAAATGTGATGTTTTAAAAATATCAGATGATGAGATTAGTTTTCTTACAGAAGAAGCTGATATTGAGAAAGGAGTGAAAAAAATTCTGAAAAAATATCAGCCGGCACTGATTTGTGCTACACAAGGAAAAAACGGAAGCATTGCATATTATAAAGGGCAGAGCTTTTGTCAAAAAGCCTTTATAAGGAAAGATACAGTGGAGACAACCGGAGCCGGAGATACATTTATGGCATGTGTTTTAAACAGTGTTCTTGAAAAAGGATTAAATAATCTTACAGAATCCGATATTTTACATATGCTTAAATTTGCCAGTGCAGCATCGTCGATTATTACGACAAAAAGAGGGGCATTAAAGGTAATGCCACAGAAAGAAGATATTATTGTTTTTTTGAATAATTACAGTTGTAATATGCCGAATTTATAGTCTTATAGGGAGATTGCTAATATTGAAAGATATGTATATTTATGCTAACATAATATATTATAAATAAACTTTTTGATACATCATGGTCTTAAAAAGAAAGACGATGTATTATAAACCGATACAAAATTATAAATGTTGTGAAATATACTGTTTATATGCAATAAATAAAGTAAGGGTGATATATTGTTATTTGACAATGTACCACCCTTTTGTGCTTATGACATGATTTCACGGCAAATTAGTAAAAGGGATATTAAGGGAGATGAATTATTATGACAATACAGGAATGTTACGAAAAAATAGGAGAAGATTATCAGGAAATTCTTTCACGATTTGGAAGTGAGGCAATGGTAAAAAGATTTGCCATAAGTTTTTTGAATGATCCAAGCTTTGAACAGTTAAAAGAGGGGCTTGAGGAAAATGATGGAGAAAAGGCATTTCGCGCAGCTCATACTTTAAAGGGAGTCTGCTTAAATCTTGGTTTTAACGGACTGAATAAGCTTAGTTCAGAATTAACGGAGAAACTCAGAGGGCATAGTACGGAGGGTACAGAGCCATTATTTGAGGCTGTTAAGGAAAAATATGAGAGTATGATAGAAACGATAAGAGAACTTCAGAATGAGGGATAAACGACAACAGGAAATTAGTTTGCGGCTGCATTTTGCGTGAGGACAATAACAGGTTTTGTTGGTGTTATCATAAAGAGTTTAGGATAGAGCAGGCTTGACTGGAGTAGTCAGAAAGGAAAACATATATGAGGTATAAAATTCTTATTGTTGACGATTCGTATATAAATAGAGAATTATTAAAAGAAATGCTTAAGGATGAATATGACATATTAGAAGCAGAAAATGGCAAAAAAGCATTGGAAATGATAGAACATAAGGAGCAGATAGACGGTATCCTTTTGGATCTTATTATGCCAGAGATTAATGGATTTGGTGTTATAGAGGAATTGTCGAAAAAAGGAATTATGAAGAAAGTTCCCGTAATGATAATTAGTTCGGAGATAAGTGCCGAAAATGAAAATATCTGTTTTAAGTATGGGGTATTTGACTTTATAGGACGACCTTTTAAGACATCGATAGTCCGTAAGCGTGTTCAGAACATGATAAATATATATGTTTATAAAAATCATCTTGAACAACAGGTTCAGGAACAGACTGCTGTTTTGAGAAAAGCATATGAAAAATTAGAGAAACAGAAAGAAAGAGTAGAAAAATTAAATAAAGACATTCTGGATATGCTTGGTACGATAGTAGAGTTTAGAAATCTTGAGAGTGGCGAGCATATTATGAGGGTTAAAGGATATACTAAGATTCTTGCCGAGAAGTTCAAAGAACTGTATCCTGAGTATAACCTTACGGATGAAACGATAGATAATATAGTCGAGGCAAGTGCTTTACATGACCTTGGAAAAATATCAATACCTGACAAAATTCTCTTGAAACCGGGCAAACTTACAAAAGAAGAATTTGAATATATGAAACTACATACGGTAAAGGGTTGCGAACTTATTCAGGCGGTTAATCTTGAACAGAGCGAGGAACTTAAACAGATATGTTATGATATAATCCGCTATCATCATGAGAGATACGATGGAAAAGGTTATCCTGATGGTTTAAAGGGAGATGAGATACCGGTATCAGCACAGCTTGTTTCGCTTGCCGATGTATATGATGCTCTCATAAATGAGAGATGTTATAAAGATGCCTTTTCTAATGAAAAAGCATTTAATATGATAATGAATGGTGAATGTGGAACATTTTCGCCAAAGCTTTTGGAAACTTTCAAACAGGTTCGTGATAAGTTTGAAAGGTTTGCAATCGAGGAAAGAAAATAAGAATTGTTGTTTAAAATAAGGGGGTGTTTCTTGAATTGTCTTAAAGAAACACCCCCATTATGTTTAGCTTTATTTTGTCAAGTAATTATTTCTTTGAAAGATAATCATTAACATTAGCTACAAGCTCGTCTGCGTTAAGTCCGTGAACCATAGCAGCTTCTTCAAGTGATTCACCCTGAGCTGATGGGCATCCTATACAATGCATACCTGAAGCCATAAGGATAGCAGCGATACCGGCATCGACTTTAAGCATATCTGCAATTATCATATCTTTAGAAATTCTCTCTGTCATAATAGTCTGATCTCCTTTGAAAAAATATTATTAAAAACGAAAAAGCTACTGTACGGGAGAAAAACTCCTTTATCAGCAGCTTTATTTTACATAAAGTAAAAAAATTCGTCAATAGAAATTATTGTTTTAAAAACAAGTTTCCGGATAAAATTACTCCTGTGAAATAGCACCTGAAGGGCATGTTCCTGCACAAGCACCACATTCGATACATGTATCTGCATCAATCTGGTAATGAGCATCTCCTTCAGAAATAGCGCCTACTGGACATCCGCCAGCACAAGCTCCACAGCTAACACAATCATCACTAATTACATATGCCATTTTGTTGTCCCTCCTTATTGATTTTGTGCATTCATTATAACGCAGTTTTTTATTTTTGACAACCCCTGAAAGCACTGAAAATAAAGGAAAAATAGTTAGTTCAAGTGAACTTTGGGTAGCGGCATAATACAACTTAAACGAGCTTTTGCAAAGCATCATATTTTATAAGAGGTTCAAAATGTTCTTCAAAATAAGAAATATTTGCAGGAACATTTTTTAGCTGTGTTCCATATTCGCTGGTAAGATTGCATATTCTGTTAAATGATTCAGGTGATAAGCTGCCCTGCTGCATGATAAGAATATATTCCCCGGTTTTATCATTTTTATACAAAGTGTTCTCACTTGTATATATATGGCAAAGATTATCTGCTAATAATGAAATGTCATTTATCGATTTAAAGGAGAAAATTCTTGCGATATTTACCGGAACTTTTTTATCGGTGTTCTTTGGGCGTGGCTCCATACCCAATGCTTCTGACAATGAGATGAAGTCGGTGTTCCGGTCATATGATGAAGTCGGCTCAAGAGGTATTTCCTCGTCATCAGAGCTTATGTTGCCGGCGAGCTCATAAATATCCTCATCATCGTCAAAATCTGTTTCGTCATCATCATCAAATGTAAATTCACCTGCAGGTTCATAATCTTCGCTATCAGGTGATTCTGAAAAAGTTGAAAATCTTGTGTCGAGTTCATCAGGATCTTCAACCTTTGTGATTAACAGAACTAGGGTATCAGGATACATTGGAATCGCTTCTATCATGAGTGGGATGTTTTCAGCTTCAAAGCCGAATTCGTAGGATGCCTGCTGCACCATGTCACGAAATAGAGCCTTGGCTTTATCTGTTCCGTATGCAAGTTCGCTGATACGAAGTTCTCTGTCGGATAAGTCTTTTTTATTGAGTGTACAACGGATTTGATTATCATTGATTTTTTCAATTCGCATAGGCTCACTCCCTTTCTAAACAAAATTTATTTTATAAGTATTCTTATAGTTAAATTATAGGTTAATATCGTGTTCAAGTCAATAATTTAAAGGCGGCAGAATACTTATTTTATCGTATATATAAGAGAAAAAATCACCATTTATCTGATTATGGGCAAAATAATTTTTACTCTCAACATCATTATATGATATGAGTGAGAGCGGAGTGCTTTAATAAGTAAGAATGTGTTTGTGAATATGATTTGTAAAAAGTTAATAATAAATACTAGAATTTTTTGCATATTTTTAAACACATTTTTGAAATCTTAGTAAATCTCATTAAAACACATTTTTTTCTGTGCAAATGTATCAAAAAATTAAGGACAGATTTGTTGATAATACGGTGATTTTTGTGTTGAAAATGTATAAAATGTCATCATATAATAGTCAGCACAGAGAGACGATTATTTGATTGGAGGTGAGTTTATAGGAAGAGGGCAAATGAAAAATTTAATGTTGCCGGTTAGAGTCATATAGGCGGCACTGATAAAAAGAAAATTCATTTAATATTTATATACGATAAGGTTTGCCAATGATATGCGTTTTACCAGATGCTTTTTGAATCGTTGATCTGGAGATGGTAAAGGTGGACAGGGAAAATTGACGTTAAATCACAACAAGTGCTGCTGTTTGTATTTATAATGCGGACGGTGCCAGACAAATGCTTACAAAGCAGTCAGATAATTATATAGCTGTATGTCCATTTTAAAATTAGAAGTGACTTAGGAGGTTGGTAAAATGAGGAATGACTCAGAAGAGAGAGAGGATAGAACAACAGCATGGATTTTAGCTGAAGCTTCAAAGTGGTCATTATATGGGGTTGAAGTTAAGATAGATGGGATGTTTTATACGGGAGAAAGTTCTGAAGTAATTGATCATGTCAGAGAGGACAATTATTATATGGAAGATTATGTCAGTGATGACAAGGGTAAGATTGTGCAGGTCGAATTTAATCGTTTATAAATAAGGGGATTGAAGCTTTATATTCGGATATCCCCACTCCATTATACATAGTATGAGTTGTAAGTTTTTATTGTAAAAAATGTCGGGTTTGTGTGTTACACAAACATAATATGTGCAGGAAAATGCACAATAATAATTGTGAAATGATGATAAACAAAAGTTAATATCAAATAAGAAAAATGGTAATTAAAAAATGCAGCCTTTGTAACGGATGGGTTAAAAGGCTGCATTGTATGATTTTTATATGTGCCTTTACTCAAAAAAACATAAGTGATATACTGATATATGAGGATTATATCTGAATGAACAGAAAAAGAAGTTGTTGTTAGCCCTGAGGTGTGAACGGTAACAAAATATAGTTAAGAGGGTATGATAATCGAATTATAGAAAAATTAGTGATTATAGAAGAAAGGTATCGCTTATGAAAAATAAAAAATTAGTATTACCACTTATATTTACGGTAGGAATCTTTATTATAGTTGCGGCAATTTTTATCATAAAGAAAAATATGCCGTGCAATGATTATATGAATCTCGCAGAGTATTACGGGGAAAGTGAAAAAGGTTATACGGTCATAGCTGAAGAAAATATAAATAAAAATAAAGCATTATATGAGGATGGACATATATATATTGATGATGAATTTGTATCAGGAGTATTGAATAAGAGATTTTACTGGGATGCTAACGAAAATCTTCTTATATATACAACGGCGACATCTGTTATAAAAGCAGGACTTGACAGTAAGACATATGATATAAACAAAAGCAGCAATACTAAAGATTATGTTATCGCTAAGCTTAGGGGTGATAAACTTTATATTGCACTTGATTTTATTAAGGAATATACTGCTTTGGAATATAAGACATATAAAAATCCTAACAGAGTTGTACTGACATATAAATTTGGAGATAAGCAGAAATGGGTACGGGCAGATGAAGAGGCAAAGCTTAGATTTGAACCAAGTATAAAGAGCAGGATACTTATAGATGTAAAGAAAAAAGATAAATTAAGGATACTTGAAGAAAATACGGATAAAAGTGGATTTGATAAGGTGCTTTCGGAGAGTGGTGTTATAGGATATATCAAAATGTCGTCTTTAGGTGATACATATGAGTATGTTCCAAAGACTGATTTTGTTGAGGAGACATATCCGCATATACTTTTAAGTGGAAAAGTAAATCTTTTATGGCATCAGGTCACGACACAGTCTGCAAATGCAAATCTTACCAATGTGCTGTCTGGGACAAAGAAAGTCAATGTTATAGCACCGACATGGTTTGGAACAAGTGATAACAACGGAAATATATCATCTATAGCAAGTTATGACTATGTGGAAAAGGCTCATTCTATGGGGATACAGGTCTGGGGACTTTGCAATGATTTTGCACCGGATATGAAGATAGGAAAGGTTCTTAGCAGAACGAGCCGCAGGGAAAGACTTGAGAAAAATCTTCTTGCTGAGGCTATAAGATACAGTCTTGACGGAATAAATATTGATTTTGAAAATGTGAAGAAAGCTAACGGGGATGATTTTATCCAATTTGTAAGAGAATTAGGAATAATGTGCCGCAACAACGGAATTGTTTTATCTATTGACAATTATCCTCCGGCAAGCTATTCAGCTTATTATAGCAGAAATGAGCAGGCTGCAGTGGCGGATTATGTTATAACTATGGCATATGATGAATTTTATTCCGGCTCTAAGGAGGCAGGACCGGTTTCATCTATCAGTTATGTAAGAAATGCTTCTGAAAATATATTGAAAGAAGTTCCTGCAAATCAGTCAATAATAGGTTTGCCGTTTTATTCAAGATTATGGAAAGAAACTACCAAAAACGGAGAGACAAAACTTTCATCAGAGGCATGTTCGATGAAATATGCTGGGGAGCTGATAAGTGATGCAAAAGCAGAGCTTAAATGGAATGAACAGACGGGACTTGAATATGCTGAATATACAAAGGACAATGCTTTATATAAGATATGGCTTGAAAACTCAAAATCTCTTGCTATGAAACTTAAAACAGTAAATTCACATAAGATGGCTGGAGCTGCATTCTGGAAAGCAGGCATGGAGAAAAAGAATGTCTGGGATACAATAGAAAAATATATGGCACAGTAAAGTCATAAAATTAAACAGATGGCATATATAGTATGAGAAAACATAAACGCACATTTTGTATTTCAGCCGCACTGCAGGTGTGAAAAGTGCAATGCTGAGTATTGGCGTGGAATTGGAGTTTTATATGTATCTGTTAAAAAAATGTATTATATCACTATTTGTATGTACCGCCATATCAGGAGCAGTCATAAGTGTAGGTATGATGAAAAATATGCCTGTATTTAAAAATAGTGAAAAAAATGTTATAGTCATTGATCCGGGACATGGTGGCGGGGACCCTGGAAAAGTCGGTGTTGACGGTTCACTTGAAAAGGATATTAACCTTGCAATATCCCAATATCTAAAAAAAGAGTTACAGGACAAAAACTATAAGGTTATCATGACAAGGGAAAAAGATACGGGGCTTTACGACGAGAGCGATACAAATAAAAAGATTGCAGATCTTCATAAAAGGATAGAGATAATGAATCAGTCAGATGTAAAACTTGTTGTGAGTATTCATCAGAACAGTTTTACAGGTGAGAGTTCAAAGGGGGCACAGGTTTTTTATCAGAGTACATCTGAGGAGGGAAAAAAATTTGCAGGGATAATGCAAAAAAAGATAGCATCATGTATAAATGATGGAAATCATAGGATAGAAAAAGCAAATTCAGATTATTATATATTAAAAAACAGCAGTCCTGTTGCGATTATCGTTGAATGTGGATTTTTGTCTAATCCGCAGGAGGCAGCACTTTTGTCTGATGATAAATATCAGAAAAAAATGTCATCAGCGATAGCACAGGGAATTAGTGAATATATTCAGAAGGAGGCTCATTAGATGAGTATGGATACAAAGGTTATCAAAGTAAATCCGGAAATGTTTGATGACGGGGAACTTAAAGAGGCTTGTGAAATATTAAAAAGAAACGGTCTTGTAGCGTTTCCGACAGAAACAGTTTATGGTCTTGGCGGTGACGGTATGCACAAGGAAGCATCAGCAAAGATATATGCGGCAAAAGGAAGACCATCGGATAATCCTCTTATAATACATATAGCAGACAGAAAAAGTCTTGACGAAATAGCATCAGAGGTTTCAAAAAAAGCAGAGAAGCTTATGGACGCTTTCTGGCCTGGACCGATGACACTTATCTTTAGAAAAAAAGAAAATGTACCTATGTCAACGACAGGGGGACTTGAAACGGTTGCAGTAAGGATGCCGAGTCATCCGGTGGCAAGAGAGCTTATAAGACAATCTGGAGTTTACATAGCTGCACCGAGTGCAAACACTTCGGGAAGACCAAGTCCCACAAAGGCAGAGCATGTTATAGAAGACCTTTCGGGAAAGATAGATATGATAATAGACGGTGGTAGTGTAGGTATTGGTCTTGAATCGACGATAGTGGATATGAGTGAAGATATACCTGTTATCTTAAGACCGGGCTACATAACAAAGAAAATGCTTGAAAATGTAGTAGGTGAAGTGAAAGTTGACCCTGCCATCGTGGGAGAAGCACCCAAGAAAAATATTATTGCAAAAGCTCCGGGAATGAAATACCGTCATTATGCACCAAAAGGACAGATGACAATCGTAGAGGGTGATATTGATAATGTTGTGGCAAAGATAAATGAGCTTTCCAAAGAAAAAATTGCTGATGGAAGAAATGTTGCCGTTATTGCGACTGATGAGACAAAATACAGATATAAATACGGTACGGTAAAAAGTATCGGTTCAAGAAAAACTGAAGGTTCCATTGCAGCAGGGTTATATGATATACTAAGAGATATGGATCATATAGGTGCACAGGATATATATGCTGAGAGCTTTAGTGACGACAGACTTGGCGGAGCGATAATGAACAGGATGATAAAAGCTGCAGGGCATCATGTGATTCATGTATAAAACAGGACATCAAAATTATTTTAAGCCATAATGTAAATTTGTTAGTTCAGACAGAGCAGACGGATATATTGACATTATAGAATGAACGATAAAAGGAGAAGCAGATGAAAAGTTATGACAAAGTCATATTTGTGAGCAAAGGAAATACATTCAGCAGTCCTCTTGTTGAAGCTATTTACAGGGACAAGGCACCTAACTGGCTGCCTGAATCCATGTCAAGAGGAACTGTTGTACTGTTTTCAGAGCCGATAAATCCAAAAGTAAATGTTTTGTTGAGCAGTCATGATATAAATATAAGTAATCATGAAAACTCAAAACAGTTAGAGATGGAGAATATTGGACAAGATACGCTGATACTCACAATGACATTTAGCGACAAGTTAAAAGTAATAGAAGATCTCGGTGTATCAAACAATGTATATACGCTGGGAGAATATATAGAGGATGATGCGGATATATCAGATCCGTTAGACCCCGATGAAACATTATATGACAAGTTCTTTGAGGAAGTTGCAGAAAAGATTGAAAAGGTGATTTTACACATGGAAGCAGAGTATCATGAAAATGATGATGATGCCAAAGATGTAAATAATAAAGAGTTAAACAGTAAAGATATGGAGGTAAGTTAAAATGATAGCAATAGGAAGTGACCATGGCGGATATGGGCTTAAACAGGAGATTATGGCTCATTTAAAGGAACAGGGTGTAGAGTATAAGGATTATGGATGTTATGATGAAAAATCATGTGATTATCCTGTTTATGCAAAAAAAGTTGCAAATGCGATAGTGTCAGGTGAGTGTGAAAAAGGTATTCTTATATGTGGAACAGGTATAGGAATTTCTATAACAGCCAATAAAGTTAAGGGAATAAGAGCCGCTCTTTGCCATGATACATTTAGTGCACAGGCAACAAGAGAACACAATGACGCAAATATACTGGCAATGGGTGCAAGAGTGGTAGGACCGGGACTTGCCTTAAAGATTGTCGATACATTTTTAAACACTGAATTTTCAAATGATGAGAGACATATCAGAAGAATAAATATGATAGAGGAAGATTAGGTGTAAACGGTAGAGATTAAATTCTTGACAGTATAAAATCATGGGAGTATCATTAAAGATATGTTAGAAAAAAGATTTTTATCAATGTATTTAATATTATACAGTATATGTGTATTGATTGTATTGATATGTAATCTTTTGAAAATAATTCACCCGATAAATTAGGGTTACGAAAGGAAGTATTGTTATGGCAAAAAAAGACATCGATTGGAATAATCTTGGATTTGGTTATGTAAAGACAGACAAAAGATATGTGTCAAACTTCAAGGACGGAGCATGGGATGACGGAGCACTTATAGATGATGATATGATTACTATCAGCGAGTGTGCCTGTGTACTCCAGTATGCACAGACTGTATTTGAAGGATTGAAAGCATATACTACAGAGGATGGCAGAGTGGTATGCTTTAGACCTGACTTAAATGCCTCTCGTCTTGCAGATTCAGCAAGCAGACTTGAGATGCCGGTATTTCCTGAAGATAGATTTGTAGATGCTATTGCTAAAGTGGTTGAGGCAAATATTGATTATGTACCACCATATGGTTCTGGTGCAACATTGTATATTCGTCCTTATATGTTTGGTAGTGATGCCATCATTGGTGTTAAACCTGCCAATGAGTATCAGTTCAGAGTATTTACAACACCTGTAGGACCTTACTTTAAGGGTGGTGCAAAGCCTATCACTATCCGTGTTAGTGACTTCGACAGAGCAGCTCCTCATGGAACAGGTCATATCAAGGCAGGACTTAATTATGCTATGAGTCTTCATGCAATAGTTGATGCTCATCAGAAAGGATTTGATGAGAATGTTTACCTTGATGCAGCTTCTCGTACAAAGATTGAGGAGACTGGTGGAGCAAACCTTATCTTTATCACAAAAGACGGCAAGTTTGTTACTCCTAAGTCAAACAGTATTCTTCCATCTATCACACGCCGTTCATTAGAGGTTGTTGCAAAAGATTATCTCGGAATGGAAGTTGAAGAGAGAGAAGTATATCTTGATGAAGTTAAGGATTTTGCTGAGTGTGGTCTTTGTGGTACGGCAGCAGTTATCTCTCCTGTAGGAAAGATTGTTGACCACGGCAAAGAAATTTGTTTCCCAAGCGGAATGGAGCAGATGGGACCAAAGACAAAAGAACTTTATGATACACTTACAGGTATCCAGATGGGCAGAATCGAAGCTCCTGAAGGATGGATAAAAGTTATCAAATAAATTTAACACTAATAAATTTTTTCACACACGGATTTGTGTCTTAGTACACTTGTCAAAAACCGATGTACTCAAAAATGTGTGTAGAAAAGAGTATTAAATTACAATGAGCAGAGGAAAAGTTTTCCTCTGCTCATTTATTTGTCTGATAAATAATTTTTATAGCTTATAAAGTGTGGGTTTTATAATATGATGTTGGGGGCAAAAGGTATTTTGACCCCAACATCATATTATTATTTTACAAGTTTTATATCAGTGATAACAGGTGTACCGCTTCCTGAACCAATAGCACCGTTAAGTGTGATGGTATCTGAAGCACCCCAGTAACCGGACCATGCAGGATTGCTTACTCTGTAGCGGTTGTTTCCGAGACTTTCGCAATTACCGCTCCACATTGATGTGATTTCTCTTGAGAGAGTAAACTCGACCGTCCATCCTGATGTAAATGTTTTAGAAGTGTTGTTTTTGAGTGAAATCGTAACGATTCCGCCACTTCCCCAGTCGCTTTCAAGTTTTACTGAGCCGGTTATGTCATCAGAATCTGATGGAGCGACTGTCGGAGCGACTGTCGGAGCCACTGATGGAGCGACTGTCGGAGCCACTGTTGGAGCGACTGTCGGAGCCACTGTTGGAGCGACTGTCGGAGTCACTGTAGGAGCAACTGTCGGAGTCACTGTAGGAGCAACTGTAGGGGCAATCGTTGGAGTTGCCGTTGGTTCTGCTGTTGCTGAGTTACCGTCAATATCAGATACAGTGAAGTTAATCTTTACATTGTTTAGTGTCTGATAGGATACATTATTAAAGTATGCCTTATAATTTCCATTTTCTACAGTGACATTATTTACATGTGTGTTTGCCCATACATTTATAAATGAGAAGTTGAATATCGGGCAGGTGAGTCCGTCATCAGAAGCTTTCTTTGATGTGTCATAGAGGAAAGTATTATTCTTCATTGAATATGTAGTACCGTTTACCTCTATTGATGAGACTTTTATAGTTGCTTTATTAAAAGCAGAAGCATCTTCATCACCTACATTTATGTCTCTTATGTAAAGTGAGCCTATGTTGCTTAACTGGCTCTGTGTTGCATCGAGACTGAGTGAGAATGTACCTCCTTTTGAATAAATATCAACATATTCGTCGCTGACTACTGACTGCCAGCTTGCTGTTTCAAGGAGATAGAGCTTAGCTCGTACATAATTGGCTTTTGGCACTGTTACCTCACATGAAGCACTGTAGCCGAGAGGGACTGATGCCGTGATTTTGCAAGTGCCTGCATTTACTGCCGTAACCTGTCCTTTAGAATTGACAGTTGCAACTTCTTCATCACTTGATTTCCATGTAATCTTGTCTTTGCTGTCAGCAGGTGTGAGAGTTGCATTGAGCTGTTTTTTCTCATCACCGATATTTATTATCATTGAAGTCTGGTCAAGTTTTATGCCGGTGGCAGTTGCCGATGAGGAGTCACCGTAAATTTCCATGATTGCATTGATAACTGACTGCTGTGTAACTTTGTATGAATATCTGTCAAATAAGCCGAAACCATAATTTCCGTTGTAGCCGTTGTCCCATGCAACAGGAATGATTCCGTACATATCTGAGTAATAACAGAATTTTTCGTAGTAGTCTGCACGGCAGGCAGCATTTTGTGAATCAAAGGCTGATTTGTCTATCGCACCAAATTCGCCGACTACTACCGGATAACCGTTTGCTACAAATTTTGAGTTCATTTTCTTTAACTGTGATGCCATATAGGATTCATCGCCCCAGCTTGCCACTTTGGAACTGTTTGTAGCTTTTTCGCCCCACTGTGTGCAGGTTGATGATTCTGTACCACAGAAATCCCATGGGTCATAATAATGTACGGAAACCATTATTCTTTTCTGGCCTGATGGAATTGAAGATGAAAGATATTTATCTGAAGGCATTTCAAATCCATAATTATCTGCCGTATAGTTGATATTTGTGTTCCAACCGGGAATAAGAAGCCATCTTTTATCGTTGTTGCCGCCTGATTTTCTGACTGTATCAACAAAAATCTGATTATAAGCATTTATGTTTGCATATGCATTATAAGAAGGATTTCCATATGTACCGTCAAATTCTTCATTCATTGATTCAAATATAAGATGCTCGTCGTAGTTTTTAAATGTGTCGGCTATCTGCTCCCAGCAGGCTTTGTATTTTGCCTTAATCTTAGTCTGTTCACCATTTCCGCAGAGAAGCCAGCCGCCTGAAACGGTCGTATATCCGTCACCGTGCATATTGACTATGGCATAGAGTCCGTTGTCAACACACATATCGACAACCTGTTTAACTCTGTCGAGCCAAGAGGAATCAATTTTATATCCGTTGCTGTCATCAATCATGCTAAGATATGACACTGGGATTCTGATTGACTTAAATCCTGCATCTTTTACCGCAAGGATAAGTTCCTCGTTAATCTTTGGATTGCCATAGGCTGTCTCGTTTGGTGTTCCGTTTGAGGATGCTTCAAGCTGGTTTCCAAGATTCCAGCCTGCTCCCATTGCTTTGGTGATCTCTGTCTGATTAAGATTGTTGAATGATGATGCTGAAACAGTCTGCACATTCTTCTCCGGAATACAAACTGTTGTGGCGATCATGGCTGCTGATAATAATACAGCCATTACTTTTTTGCGAAGTCGCATAAATTTTCTCCTTTCATGTTAAGTGCTTGTTTTTCAATACAACATCATAATATCCTTTTTGTGAAATATTTGCAATTATTATTCACAGAATATTAAAGATTTCGTCACAATTACTATAATGAATGCTGGTTTAGCAAAAAAATACGGTTTGAATTTGTGCAATATCGCTATTTCGATTTACAAAAAGTTCAATTTATTTACAAAAATGTTAAAAATTCTATATATTGTTGCTTTCTGTTTTTTGTATTATAATAATGTGATGCAGGAGTCAAAAGCAGAAAATTGCGAAACTATCATAAATATTGATTAAATTGTGCGGATATAACAAATAGTATCACAATTAGCACAACATATAGTTAGTTTCGCAAACGCCTATTTAAAATAGATCTGAAAGGAGATATTTCCTAATGAAGAAAATAGTTTTAACCGGTGGTGGAACAGCCGGTCATGTCACACCCAATATCGCACTTATACCGGAGCTTAAAAAAGCGGGATATGAGATTTATTATATCGGTTCTTATGAGGGAATTGAGAAGAAACTTATAGAGAAACTGGAAATACCTTATTATGGAATTTCAAGCGGAAAACTTCGCAGATATATAGATCTTAAGAATATCAGCGACCCATTTAAGGTATTAAAAGGATTTGCACAGGCGAGGAAACTTCTTAAAAAGATTAAGCCTGATGTTGTATTTTCAAAGGGAGGATTTGTATCAGTTCCCGTTGTTGTTGCGGCAAAATCAAGAAAAATTCCATGTATCATACATGAGTCAGATATGACACCGGGACTTGCAAATAAGATATGTATTCCATGTGCAGTGAGAGTATGCACAAATTTCCCTGAGACACTAAAGCATCTTCCGGCGGAAAAAGCTGTACTTACGGGTTCGCCTATAAGGGAAGAACTTTTTAAGGGAGATAAAGAAAAAGGACTTAAATTTTGTGGATTTGATAATTCAAAACCGGTTATTCTTATAATAGGAGGAAGTCTTGGAGCAGTTGCCGTAAACAATGCGGTAAGAGGGATACTTCCGGAACTTTTGAAGAAATTTCAGGTAATACATCTTTGCGGAAAAGGAAAGAAAGATGACTCACTTGTAGGTACAAAAGGTTATGTGCAGTATGAGTACATAAGTGAGGAACTTCCTGACCTTATGGCGGCTTCTGATATAATGATTTCAAGAGCCGGGGCAAATGCCATATGTGAGATACTTGCACTTAAAAAGCCTAATATACTTATACCATTGTCTGCACAGGCAAGCCGCGGTGACCAGATATTAAATGCGGCATCATTTGAAAAACTTGGTTACAGTATAGTTATTCAGGAGGAGGAAGTTACCAATGAAAAACTTCTTGCTGCCGTAAATGAGGCATTTGACAATAAAGAAAAGTATATAGCTGCAATGAACAAGAGCCAGCTTAACAATTCAATAGAAAAGATAGTTGGTCTGATAAACAGTGCCGCTAAGTAATCATTGTTTGGCTGAAAATGGAATAGCGGTACAAAGTAAGAAATGCAAGACTGAACTGTTACTAGTAAGTAGAGTATTTTGCGAATATTATTGACTTTGAGTGGCACTGTCATGCAAAAGGACGGTTTAGAATGGAGGATTGAAATGAGCAATGGTTCGATACCAAAAGACCCGGTGATGCTGCTTAGTTATGTGAATACGCAGCTTAGGGATTTTTACCCTGACATTGAAGAAATGTGCAAATCACTTGACATTGACAGGGAAGAACTTGAAAATAAACTTGCTGCCATCGATTATAAGTATGATGGCAGCATGAACAAGTTTGTTTAGAAAGTCATGGGGTTTCCGGTTACATCGCGTGACACCCACATTGACATTCCGGGACCGTGATTTCCGAATGGTCTTGTGTGGAAACCGAATTTTTCATAGAAACTTTCACGATGGTAGGCTGCCATAAGGCTTACCATTACGGTTTCCCCTGCCACTACATCTTTTTGTATATAGTCAAGTTCACGGCGTATAAGTTCTGTACCTATGTGATGTCCCTGATAGTCCGGGTGTACGATTACATCTGTTATGAAATATGTATAGCCGCCGTCACTTACGATGCGTGCCATACCGACAGGTTTATTGTCACAGACTGCTACGCAGAGATAAAACGAGTTTTTAAGGGCAATGGCTGCCCTTTTTTCAGTTACATTTATCCAGTTTACTGATTTTCTGAGTGCATTATAATCTTCAACGCTTATATTGTTTACATATGTTATCTTAGTTTCTTTGTTCATAATGTTTGTTATCCTTTTTTGGTTTATATATAAATATTTGGCTGCTCTTTTTAAACATCAATTTTATAGACTTTCATTGTATTTGATTTTATGTTTGTATTTGCAAATCAATATTACAGACATTTCCGACTGTTACTTACAGCATCGTATGTTTAAAAAGCAGTCTTTTTGTTTCTTAATATATTTTACCACAAGTATAATGTTTTGGGTTAGTCTTATTTGATATTCTGTCATAAAAAGAAAATTTGGCAAACAATGAACAAGCTCGTTATATGCCGATACTCTTTTTATGACTGAACAGTTGCTAAGATGTAATATTTTTAGATACAGTTGAATAAAATATTATTGCATATGAATTATATATCAGCGGGGCAATTTTTACCCTGACAATAAAATTAGACATTTGCGAAACTATCATAATCTCACAGTTAACACAACATATAATTAGTTTTGCAATCATCTATGGCAATTAAATAAATTTAAGGAGATTTCTATGGAACTTAAAACCGCACAGATAACTTCAAATCAGATAGTTTGTCACAGTGATACACAGATTACATTGGAAAATGATATGAATGTTCCTGACAGCAAACCCGATATAGATAAGATAATTAAAATAGAGGGAAATATTTTATCTAATTCGGTTGTGGCACTTGACGGCAGGGCAGGCATAAAAGGAACCCTTGATTATTTTATTTTATATACGAGCAGTGACGATATTGTTCCAGTACATAATCTTTCCGGAAGTATAAATTTTGATGAGTCGGTAGGGCTTGATGAGGTTTCGGAGGGAGATGATATTGACTGTCATTTTGAGATTGATGACTGTCAGGCAAACCTTATAAATTCAAGAAAACTGAGCATAAATGCCATTATAGGGATACATTGCTGCAAGCCGGTGAGCGATAATTATAAGGCAGTGTCATCACTTTCGGACTCTGAGGATATAGGAATGACGGAGTCGGAGGGATTATATTCAAAGTTAAAGAATGTAGCATATACACATCTTGTTATCAGCAAAAATGATATACATCGTATTTACGAGGAGATAAATCTGCCGAAAGCAAAACCGAATATTGATTCAATATTGTATTATAATATAAGACCTCTTAACATCCAGACTAAAGTTGTCGAGGATGGTGTAAGACTTATGGGGGATTTGAATATTTTTGTTTTATATACTCCTGAAAATGAGGAGCGGAGCCTTGAATATTTTGAGACAGAAGCGGCTTTTGACGAGATTATAAACTGTAATAACTGCAATGAGGATATGATTCCTGATATTGATGTGAGTGTCGGCAGCAGGGAGCTTTCAGGAAAGCCTGATGAGGATGGTGAAAACAGGATAATAAGTTTTGAACTGACACTGAAATTGCAAATGAAGTTTTATGAGAATAAAGAAACTCAGATACTCGACGATGCTTATTCAACGGCAATGGAGCTTGAGCCGGTAAGAAAGACTATGTCACTAAACAGGCTTATTATGAAAAATCAGAGTGTTTTGAGACTTTCTGAGCAATTTAATATAGACAATCAGGATAAAATACTTCAAATATGCAATACAACGGGAAAGATAACGATTGATGAACAGCAGGTTGTAAAAGACGGGATACAGCTTGACGGCGTGATGCAGCTTGATGTTTTGTATATGACGGAAAATGATTCTAATCCTTTATCTATCGAAAAGGTGGTAATGCCGTTTCGTCATGTTATCGAGATTGATGGTCTTAGTACTGAATGTTACTATGAATTGCAATTTGAGATAAACAATATAAATGTTATGATGCTTGACAGTTCGGAAATTGAGGTCAAGGCAAATATAACATTATGTGCCATTGCTTTTTCAAATTTTGAGGAGAATTATATTTTTGATGTAAATATTGAACCACTTGATTTTGAGCGGCTTCATAAACTGCCCGGAATAGTAGGTTATTATGCGATAAAAGATACACCGGTGTGGGATATTGCGAAAAAATACCGCACGACCGTTGAGAGTATCAGCCAGCTAAATGATTTAAGTGGCGACATAGTCCATAAAGGGGAAAAACTGCTCCTTTTAAAAATGGTTGAGGGCATATAATTTGACATATTTAATTGCATAAATAATGTATATAGTGTAAAATAAATGCAGAAGCGAGTTAAGTTTTGAAATGGATTTAGCCCTGCTTCTGTATTTTTGTAGTTATTTTTCATTTACAGGTCTGATACGGAATGTCAGGATTTGTTAATGGCTAAGTAACTCTTGTGTCCTGAAAGGAGGATTTATGCGTATGAGATATGACATTATTATAGTCGGTGCAGGCCCCGGAGGAATTTTTGCATCATATGAATTGGTTAAGAAAAATCCTGAGATTAAGGCTGCCGTATTTGAGACAGGTCATTCACTTGAAAAGAGAGTCTGCCCTATTGACGGCGATAAGATAAAAAGCTGTATAAATTGTAAAAGCTGCTCTATAATGAACGGTTTTGGCGGGGCGGGTGCTTTTTCAGACGGTAAATATAATATAACAAATCAGTTTGGCGGTACTTTATATGAATATATAGGAAAAAATAAGGCTCTCGACCTTATGTATTATGTAGATGAGTTAAATCTTAAATATGGCGGTGAGGGTACAAAACTTTATTCGACAGCCAATACAGAGATAAAGAAACTTTGTGTTCAGAACGGTCTTCATCTTCTTGATGCCTCTGTCCGTCATCTTGGAACGGATAAGAATTATGTTGTTCTCGAAAATCTTTATGCAGAACTTAAAGACAAAGTAGATTTCTATTTTGACACGCCTGTAGACAGTGTTTTACAGAATGGTGACGGTTATCTTATAAAGACGGCAAAAGGTGATTATCAGTGTGATAAATGTATCATATCAGCGGGAAGAAGCGGAAGTAAATGGATGGAAAAAGTCTGTTCAGAGCTTAATATTCCGACAAAATCAAACCGTGTTGATATTGGTGTCAGAGTTGAACTTCCGGCAGAAGTATTTTCACATCTCACGGATGAACTTTACGAGAGCAAGATAGTTTACAGAACAGCGAAATTTGAGGATCTTGTCCGTACATTCTGTATGAATCCACATGGTGTTGTAGTAAATGAAAACACAAACGGAATAGTTACGGTAAACGGTCACAGTTATGAAGACCCAAGCAAACACACTGAAAATACAAACTTTGCACTTCTCGTTGCAAAACATTTTTCAGAGCCGTTCAGAGACAGCAACGGATATGGAGAGAGCATAGCAAAACTTTCAAATATGCTAGGCGGCGGTGTCTTAGTGCAGAGATTTGGTGACCTTATAAGAGGAAGACGAAGCAATGCAACTCGTATAGCTGAGGGATTTGTGACACCTACGCTTTCGGCAACTCCGGGTGATTTAAGCCTTGTAATGCCAAAGAGAATACTTGACGGCATTATAGAAATGATATATGCACTCGATAAGATAGCACCGGGAACAGCAAATGACGATACGCTTCTTTATGGTGTTGAAGTCAAGTTCTATAACATGGAAGTTGAGATAGATGAAAACCTTGAAACTCCGCTTAAAGGACTTTATGTTATCGGTGACTGCAGCGGTGTAACACATTCATTGTCACACGCATCGGCAAGTGGAGTTCATGTAGCAAGAGCGATTGCAAGGGCAAATAAATAAGCAATAAAAATGAAATGAGGAATAAAGATGGCAGAAAATTATTCATTTTTTTCAAATAAGAAATGCGAGTATTTTCCATGCCACAAAGTATCAGATGAGATAGCAGAAAAGGACTTTAATTGCCTTTTCTGCTATTGTCCTTTATATCTTAAAGAAAAGTGTCCCGGAAATCCTGTTTACTTTGTGACGGCAAATGGAGAAAAAATAAAAGACTGTTCAAAATGTACTTTTCCACACAGGGCGGCAAATTATGAAGAGGTGCTTAAGTGCCTTATGTCAAAAGATGAAATTCTTGAAGTGGATATAAGTGAGCTGATTGTGGATATGGAGACGGAAATAGAACATTCATGTGGATTTGAGTCAATGGATGCGGAGATGAAAAGACAGCATAAGGAGATAATAAATGCAGCATATGATAAATTTTTCAGTGAGAAAAAAGTAAAAGTCATTCTTAAACAGATTGACGAAAGTGTGGTGACAACCGCCGGATTTGTATTTGGAGAGCAGACAATAGAATGTAACGCACTGGAAAAAATGAATGTGGCGTACGGCGACATAGACAGTGCTTATCTGTACGCATTTGGAATAAAGGATATTGATGAAAAAGTGTTGGAGGAAAGTTCACTTCTTGAAAAATATTATGTCGAATGTCTGATGATAGCGGCAACAGATGTGTTGAGAGACTGGATTAGAAGTTATATAGAAAGAAAGCACAGCGTAAGGCATAAAAAATATGTGACGGATTCATTTGGACCGGGATTTTATGGGATGGATATATCAGCGGTGCCAAAACTTGTAAAAATAACGGGGGCAGAGAAAGTGGGTGTGTCAGTTGATAAAAGCGGAAATATGCACCCGGCAAAAAGTTGTGTTGGGATTTATCTTGTGACGAAGAAAGAGTATGGGGAGAGGATAAAGGATTGTGCATTTTGCGTGGGAAACAAAGGTGGATGTGCGGTATGCAGGGGAAGATAGGAGAAAATTGTTTTTGGCAGAATAAGTTATTTTACAATGCAAATTTATGGTATAATTTTAATGATGTTGGGGTCAAAAGGTATTTTGCCCCCAAATAATGCCACGGATTGCATTATTTTACATTTATATAAGATGGAGGTTCAAAAGATGACAGAGGGAAAGGATTTATTACAGGTATTATGGAGTGGGGCAGATGTACTCAGAGGGAAGATGGATGCAAATGAGTATAAAACATATCTTCTTGGTCTGGTTTTTTATAAATATTTATCAGATTCGTATTTGTCAAAGGCATATGATTTGATGAACGATGAGAAACCGGACAGCCTTGAAGAAGCACAAGAGTGTTATGAAGAAGTGATGGAGAGTGAGGATGCAAAAGATTTGCTTGAAGAATTAAAAGAGTCACTTCATTATACTTTAGATTCGGATATGACATATGTAAGTATGCTTAAGAGTGCAAAAAATAATTCATTTAATCGAGAAAAACTCCAAGCGGCATTTAACAGGATTCAGGAGTCAGACCAACTGTTTAATGGGTTATTTGCGGATGTTGACCTGTATTCAAATCGTCTTGGAACAGGAGACCAGAAACAAAGTGCAACGATAGCTGAGGTTATCAAGGTGCTTGAGGGTGCCGACCTGATTCATGCAAAAGGAGATGTACTTGGTAATGCCTATGAATATCTTATCGGACAGTTTGCATCTGAAACAGGAAAAAAAGCAGGAGAATTTTATACGCCGCATGGTCCGGCACAGTTGCTTTGCCAGATTGCAATGGACGGTCTTGAAGAAAAAAGGGGATTACAGGTATATGACCCGTGTATGGGTTCAGGCTCGCTTATGCTTAGTTGCAAAAACTATTCAAAAGAACCTGATTATATAAGATATTACGGACAGGAACTTATGCCGTCTACATATAATCTGGCTAGAATGAATATGTTCCTGCATGGGGTTTTACCTGAAAATCAGCATTTAAGAAATGGTGACACATTGGATGCCGACTGGCCGACAGACGAAGAAACAGAGTTTGATGTAGTAACAATGAATCCGCCGTATTCAGCAAAATGGTCTGCCGCTGAGGGATTTAAGCAGGATGAAAGATTTATGGACTATGGTGGAAAACTTGCACCAAAATCTAAAGCTGACTATGCCTTTTTATTGCATGGATTTTATCATTTGAAGCAGACGGGAACTATGGCAATCGTGTTGCCGCATGGAGTATTGTTCCGCGGGGCAGCAGAGGGAACGATAAGGCGGACACTTTTGGAAAATGGTTCAATATATGCTGTAATAGGATTGCCTGCAAATATGTTTTACAATACATCAATACCGACTTGTATCGTTGTATTAAAAAAGCACCGTGAGGGCAGAGATGTATTGTTTATAGATGCATCGGGTACTGAATTTTATGAAAAAGAGAAAAAACAAAATGAAATGAAAGATGAACATATAGAAAGTGTTCTGAAACTTTATAAGGACAGGAAAACAGTTGAAAAAAAGGCATATCTTGCATCTTATGAAGATATTAAATCAAATGATTTTAATCTTAATATACCGAGATATGTAGATACAACAGAGGAAGAACCTGAGATAGACCTTGATGCGTTGACAAAAGATATGGCAGAAACAGATAAAGGTATAAAAGAAAGCACGGATTCATTACTTGGAATGATGAAAGAGCTTACTTTTGGCAATGAGGAAACAAAAAATGCAGTGAACGAGCTTATCAAAGTGCTTGGGGAGGTGTGATTATGGCGAAAAAACCGAATATTAGGTTCGTAGGGTTTGAGGACGATTGGGAACAGCGTAAGCTGGGTGAGATAATGGTTAGTTTGCAGAATAATACACTTTCGAGAGCTAACTTATCGAATGAAACAGGGATTGCAAAGAATGTTCATTATGGTGATGTGCTTATCAAGTTTGGAGAAGTTTTAGATGTAAGCGAAGAGAGCCTTCCGATGATTTCGGATGAAGGTGTACTGACTAAATATAAAGCTTCATTTTTGCAGAATGGAGATGTAATTGTTGCAGACACAGCAGAGGATTCAACTGTTGGAAAATGCTGTGAAATAGCTGGATTGAATGATGAAGTTGTGTTGTCTGGATTACATACTATTCCATATAGACCTATAGAAAAATTTGCTTCTGGATATTTGGGATATTATCTAAATTCCAGTGCTTTTCATAAACAGTTGATACCTTTAATGCAGGGAATTAAAGTTACATCAATTTCAAAATCTGCTATGCAGGATACAGATATTATTTATACTAAATCATTGGAAGAGCAGGGCAAAATTGGCAACTTTTTTCAGTTCATAGATCACCTCATCACTCTTCATCAGCGAAAGTGTGACGAGTTGAAAAAAGTAAAAAAATTTATGCTTCAAAAAATGTTTCCGAAAAAAGGAGAGAAAAATCCGGAAATCAGATTTGATGGATTTACGAACGATTGGGAACAGCGTAAGTTAGGGGAATTAGGAGAAATATTAACTGGCTCTACTCCTTCAACTTCCAATTCTGCATATTATTCAGAGGACGGAATACCTTGGGTCACACCAACAGATATTAATGAACTTACAATTTCAGATACACCAAGAAAATTAAGTGAGGAAGGTGCAAAAGTTGGTCGTGTTGTTCCTGCTAATACGATACTTTGCACTTGTATAGCCAGTATAGGGAAAAACACGCTACTTACGGTAAAAGGTAGCTTTAATCAACAGATAAACAGCCTTACTCCATACGATGAAAATGATGCATATTTCCTTTTGACGGACAGTGAAATATGGTCGAATACAATGAAACGTATGGCGGCATCTGGAACAATGCAAATAGTAAATAAAACAGAGTTTTCCGAACTGAAAACGATGGTTCCAAGTTTAGTTGAACAACAAGCTATCGGCACATACTTTCACAACCTTGACCACCTCATCACTCTTCATCAACGAAAGTGCGAAGAATTAAAAAATGTCAAAAAATATATGTTACAAAATATGTTTGCAAAATGAGAGTGATAAAAGTAACGGAAGTAATTAGTGCATTATTTTGAATTGTAATACAGAAAGTGAGGTAAAATCATGGAGATAATTTGTTTTCACAATCCTGATGAGGAAAATGGTTATTTAAGTAATTGGTTTCATTCAGATTTTTCTGTTGGTGAAATTGAATTTTCATCGATGGAGCAGTACATGATGTATAAAAAAGCTGTTTGCTTTTCTGACAAAAAAATAGCAGAAGAAATTCTTTCAATAAATGATGTTGCAGAAATTAAAAGATTAGGACGGCAGATTTCAAATTATAATGATAATATTTGGAATGGAATGAGACAGATTATTGTGTACGAGGGACTTTTGGCAAAATTTTCTCAGAATTATTCACTTAAAAAGATGTTAAAAAATACAGGTGATGCAATGCTGGCGGAATGTGCCGTGAGAGATAAAATATGGGGTATAGGATTGTCTATGAGCGACCCAAAAAGATTAAACATTGACGAGTGGAGAGGTCAAAATCTGCTAGGATATGCACTGATGCAGGTTAGGGAGAAATTATAGTAGAATGAAAAGCAGGAAACTTTTAATTTATATTAGAGGATAAATGTTTTCACGGAGAGGAGCATTTTTATGACTGAAAAAATTGGAATAGGAATACAGGAATTTGATGAAATCAGGGATGGTAAATGTTTTTATATAGATAAGACATATTTTATTCGTGAATGGTGGGAGAGCAAAGATAAGGCAACGCTTATTGCCCGTCCGAGACGATTTGGGAAAACTCTTAATATGAGTATGCTTAAACAGTTTTTTTCAGTAGATTATAAAGATAGAGAAGATTTGTTTGAGGGACTTTCAATATGGGAGGAAAAAGAGTACAGGCAGTTGCAGGGAACATATCCTGTGATTAGTCTGTCATTTGCGAATATAAAAGAAAAAAATTTTCCGATGACAAGAAAGAAAATATGTCAACTAATTACAAAACTTTATGAAGAATATTCATTTCTTTTGTTTACCGGTTTGCTGGGCGAGGCGGATAAAAGATATTTTAGGCGGGTCTCGGAAAATATGGATGACAGTGATGCTTCTTTGTCTTTGTATCAGTTATCAGACTACTTGTATCGTTATTATGGTAAAAAAGTAATAATTCTTCTTGATGAATATGATACGCCTATGCAGGAGGCATATGTAAATGGATTTTGGGATGAGTTGGCTTCATTTACAAGAAGTCTGTTTAATTCTACATTTAAAACTAATCCATATCTTGAAAGAGCGATAATGACAGGAATAACAAGAGTGAGTAAGGAGTCGGTTTTTTCTGATTTAAACAATCTTGAGGTGGTTACAACAACATCAAACAAATATATGACGGCTTTTGGTTTTACTGAGGAAGAAGTATTTAATTCGCTTGAGAAATTTGGATATGGGGATAAAAAAGAAGAAATTAAAAAATGGTATGATGGGTTTGTGTTTGGAAAAATAACAGATATTTATAATCCGTGGTCTATTTTAAACTTTCTGGATAAAGGAAAGATAGATACATATTGGGCAAATACCAGTAGTAATGGATTGGTAAGTAAACTTGTAAGAGAAGGAGATGCAGATTTAAAATCCGTTTTTGAAGAATTGTTAAAAGGCAAAAATATATTGTGTCCTATTGATGAGCAGATAGTATATAATCAACTGGATGATGATTCGGAAGCAGTCTGGAGTCTTTTGCTAGCAAGTGGTTATTTGAAAGTAGTTTCTATTGAAAAAAAAGTAGTTGGAAAGAGACAACTGTATGAACTTTCACTGACAAATATGGAAGTCCTGGATATGTTTTATGATATGGTGAGAGGTTGGTTCAAAAAGTCAGCAGGAAACTATAATGCGTTTGTAAAAGCATTGTTAATTAATGATGTTGAAGCAATGAATGAGTATATGAATGTGATTTCTGAGGAAATATTCAGCAATTTTGATGTTGGAACAAAACCTTCAAAATTACAGCCGGAGAGATTTTACCATGGGTTTGTATTGGGGCTGCTTGTTGATTTGGCAGAGGACTATATTGTGACTTCAAATCGTGAGAGTGGTTTTGGGCGGTATGATGTAATGATAGAGCCAAAAGATAGGAGTAAAGAGGCTTTTATTTTGGAGTTTAAGGTCTATAATCCAAGAAGGGAAGACTCTCTGGAAGAAACTGTAGAAAATGCTCTTATACAGATTGAAGAAAAGCAGTATGAGACAAATCTGAGTGCAAAAGGAATACCAATAGATAATATTAAAAAGTATGGTTTCGCATTTAAGGGCAAAAAGGTTCTGATAGGGTGCAGGGGTTAAATAAGGATGAGATACTTTAACTTGGGAACAGCGTAAGCTGGGGGAGATGGCAACAGAAACCTATGGCGGTGGTACACCAAAAACATCTAATGAAGAATTTTGGAAGGGGGATATTCCGTGGATTCAATCATCGGATTTGATAGATGAATGCTTGTTTGATGTTAGGCCGAGAAAGTGCATTTCACAAGAAGCCGTTAGTAAATCCGCAACTAAATTAGTACCTCAAAATTCAATAGCAATAGTAACACGAGTAGGAGTGGGAAAGCTTGCTTTTATGCCATTTTCATATGCTACAAGTCAAGATTTTTTGTCTTTAAGCGGATTAAAAATAGATCCCAAATTTACAGTATATGCTTTGTATAAGATGATGCAATCAGTATCAAATGAAGTTCAAGGTACATCTATTAAGGGAGTAACAAAAGATGAACTTTTGGCAAAGAAAATTATATTCCCAAGCTGTAATGAGCAGAAGAAAATAGGAGCGTATTTACATAACCTCGACCACCTCATCACTCTTCATCAACGACAGTTCATTTTCTGCATCATATCATATGTTGTCAAGCAATCTATACACAATTCACAATTACGCACTTGGCGAATTATGCACTCTGTATAATTATGACTTTTCTTTATAAAACTTTTTCATATATGTATAATTTAATATTATATATTTATGCAACATACCAATGGTATTATCTGCCGACAACTGGTATGCTATCACTTATGAAACATTAGATGTAGTTTTATCAAAAAGCATAAGGAGGTTGATATAATGCCAAGAAAAGCAAAAAACTATGATGAACTGGAGCTTAAAGATGATTTCATGTTTGGCATGGTCATGCGCAATCCTAAATACGTAAAACCATTCTTGGAAGCTATTCTCAAAATTAAAATTCGCAAAGTTGTATACCCGGAATCCCAAAAAGCCATTGATCTGTCTGCTAACGCAAAAGGGGTTCGTCTGGATGTCTATGTCGAGGATGATCAAAATACCGTTTTCAATTTAGAAATGCAGACTACTCACAAGAAGGATTTACCAAAGCGCATGCGATATTATCAAGGAATGATCGATTTAAACATATTAAACAAAGGCGAAAGTTACTGCAATCTGAAAAAAGCTATGTTATATTTATCTGTACATTTGATCCATTTGGCGAAGGACGACACATTTATACATTTTGCAATACCTGCCAAGAAAATACTTCATTGACTTTGAATGATGATGCCGTTAAGATAGTCTTAAACACAAAAGGGACTATTGATGATGTCAGTCCCGAAATGAAACGGATATTAGACTATATCGAGGGCAAGGGTGCATCTGATACATTCACAAGAGAGCTTGAGAATGCTGTGCAGTCCGTTCGCCAAAACGAAGATTGGAGGCGTGATTATATGACATTGCAACAGGAATACCAAGAACGTTTTCAAGAAGGCAAAATCGAGGGCAAGATTGAGCTTCTTGCACATGATTTCCATCTAACTGTGCCGGAGATTGCTGAAAAATTATTGCTCTCCGAAGACGAGGTACAGCGGATTCTTGATCATCTACAATAATTTTCCTTGTCTTTGAATGACAATCTCAACAAGACATCATTCTCTAAAAGTAACGGAACTATTGATGATATTCGTAACAAAATGTGGCGGATATTAGTCAGTATTGAATCAAATCAAAGAAAAAATCGGGGGAATTCATTGTATTCCCCCAACTTTATTGACCGCCAATTCTAGTTCTAGATCATGAAGCCCGAAATATGCCTTTTTTAAAAATTCCACCGGTACCCTTTCAACGACCTTCACGCTGGGGATGCCGTAAAACCACTGATAATATGCGTAAAACTCCCCAATCCAAGAACATCTCCTTCTGCATGAATCAGATCCGCATCCAAAGTTTCTGTCAGGTCGCATATTGCTTATCATGTCAGCAATATGCGACGACATGATTATTTTTGAAGTACAAAGTTTGAGTTATTAATATTAGGCATCTCTTTCAGAGATGCCCTTCCTATACCCTATAATAAATTAAAGACAGGTTTGCTTGTACCCTATAAATTAAAGACAGGTTTTCACACTAACGACTGCTCAAAATCATACATTTTCGCTGTTTCTTTATTACGAAATTCATGCTTTTCATAATAGCCGAGCAACTCTCCGTCCTCATCCCGCAATGCCACCATATACACGTCTTTATTTTGCTTTTCATTGTAAAATGTGTGGATCATATTGTGTTCTTTGCTGTCCGCAAACCAAGATACTATTTTACGGATCATTTCATTTGATCGCTCGTTGTGGCAGGCAAGCAGACTCTTTCCAACCAATTCCGCTCCACCACGATTTGCATAATTCTGCACTGCTGCCGGATTCATATACACGATCGTATGCTCTGTATCGCAGATTACTACTGCTGCACGATCTTGATCAATCACACTCTTAAACATTTGATGTAACATAGCAATATACCATCCTTCCTTTATAACATAATGCAATTCAGCCTACACCTGAAATTCGTTCATCGTGTTCTGCAGAACCTCCACGCTTTGCATTACCTTATTGATTTCTGTTGACATTTCTTCACTGGAGTAAGTGATCTGCCTTCACCGCCCAGCGCATCTTGGTTGACCGTGCCCGCGGATTTCTCGTACATTCCTGTGCCGTTGGACGGATCACATCCCGTGCATACTCTGCATAAATTCCTGCTTTATATCCCTGTTTCAAGGCTTTCTTAACAAGCTTGTCCTCACCGGAATGAAATGTTAAGATTGCTGCACGTCCACCCGGTTTCAATGCTCCCGGAAGCTTATCCATAAAT
>ENA-ORTB01000715-ORTB01000715.1-human-gut-metagenome-genome-assembly--contig:-NODE-715-length-42928-cov-4.637721_pt1 | contig 42928 bp, 39 predicted proteins | sample MGYA00241905_ERZ509174 | MGnify/ENA primary metagenome ERZ509174 (study PRJEB26280, sample SAMEA2338851) | human gut metagenome | biome: human gut; feature: human-associated habitat; material: faeces... | reverse complement strand
TTGTCAGCATCTGAAGCTGTCGTAGTCTTTGCCTTTGGCGCCAAAATAATGGCAAAAGCCAGTACAAATATTAACTTAACGAGCCAAACCCGTTTTAACTTCACTCTTGTTCACGCAAACCTTTCTTACTTACTCTTAGTCAGCAATCTCAACAGTCGTGATTACCACGTCTTCTAGTGGCTTGTCGTTGCCGTCCTTGGCTACCTTGGCAATTTCGTCAACGACATCCATGCCTTCAGTTACATGGCCAAAAACAGTGTGTCTGTGGTCAAGCCATGGCGTACCACCTTGCTTGTAAGCCTTGACAACATCTTCTGGATATTGGGCATCGCGCAATTGTTGAATGAAGCGCTTTGGCATGTTCTTGTTTTGCACGATGAAAAATTGTGAGCCGTTGGTGTTTGGACCAGCATTAGCCATTGACAAAGCCCCGCGTAGGTTGAAGAGTTCGTTTGAGAATTCATCTTCAAAGTTGTGGCCCCAGATGCTTTGACCGCCGGCACCAGTACCTTCCGGGTCCCCGCCTTGGATCATGAAGTCGCTGATCACCCGGTGGAAAGTTACGCCGTCGTAGTAGCCCTTTTGTGCCAGGCGGACGAAGTTTTCAACAGTCATTGGTGCTTCTTCTGGGAAAAGCTGAATGACGATGTCGCCGTGGTTGGTCTTGATAGTTGCCTTTGGGCCCTTGGCTTGGTCAAGGTTAAGTTGTGGGTATTCAGACATTATTTATATGCTCCTTGTCATACTAATTCTTTAGATTCTTTCTAAATTATATCATTCGGCATAAAAAAAGACAGCAAACTGCTGTCATAGGAAAAATATTAGAGCTGAGCAACGTATTCACCAAGCCGCTTGACTACTTCTGCCAGCTTGTCATCAGCTGCCGCGTAAGAGAAGCGGACATAGCCAGCAGATCCTTTACCAAATACGCTGCCTGGAATCAGACCAACTCTGGCCTTCTTAGCCACGTCTTTGGCGAAAGCAAAGTCATCGCTGCCAAACTTCTCCGGAATCTTGGCAAAAATGTAAAACGCCCCTTGCGGCACAGCCATTTCAAAGCCCAGCTTGGTCAGATTATCAACCATGAAGTCCCGCCGGCGCTGGTAGGCTGCCTTAAATCCCTTTGGATCGTCAAGCCCCTTGGTCAAAGCCTCAATTGCCGCGTCTTGGGCGATATTGTCCACGCAGGTCACCATGAAGCTGTGGGCCTTGGCCACATTTGGCAGTAAACTTGCCGGAGCCGCGATATATCCAAGCCGGTAGCCGGTCATGGCGTGTGACTTAGATAAGCCGCTGATCAAGATTACCTGTCCTGGCAGTAAAGTAGCCAAAGAGAAATGTTCTTGGTCGTAAGTCAGTTCGCTGTAGATTTCATCACAGATTGCCAGCAAATGGTGCTTCTTGATCACTTCCGCTAAAGCAGTTAACTCAGCTTTGGAATAAGTCCGCCCTGTTGGGTTGCATGGATAGTTGAGCATGATTGCCTTAACCTGGTCGCCGGCCGCCTCAATCTCCGCTTCCAGCCGCTCTGGCGTCAAGTTAAAGCCAGTATCTGAGGTGTCGATCATCACCACTTCCCCGCCTGCCATTTCAATGTTGGTGAAATAAAGGGAAAAGACTGGTGTTGGCACTAAAACCTTATCACCTGGATTTAAAAGTCCCAGTAAAGTTGCCGTAATTGCTTCAGTTGCCCCGTCAGTGACAATAACTTCAGTTTCCGGGTCATAGCCAACCTGTCTGCTTGCCGCAAGATACTTGCTGATAGCTTCACGCAAGGCCAGCTTCCCTTTTGATGGCCCGTAGTGGGAGTCGTCTGCTTCAATTCCCCGAATAGCGGCCCTTTTAACATGATCTGGCACCGCGAAGTCTGGTTCCCCCAAGGTGAGCTTGATGATTCCCGGAATCTGGGAGATTTCTTCGTCAAAAGCCCGGATGGCTGAAGGCGCAATTTTAGCAAGATTTCTGTTGCCTAAATCCCGCAAGTTAGGATCTGTTTCTGGCATGATGATCGTCTTTCTATAAAAAACAAAGAATACTGTCTACAAAATGTTTTCCAGGCCGACATAGAGCTGGTCTAAGTCAGCTGCCTTTTCCAAGGCAACCTTGACCCCGCTCATGAAGGATGACCGGTCAAAGGAGTCCTGCCGGATGGTCAAGGCTTCCCCCTTGCCGCCAAAAAGCACCTGTTCATGAGCGACGTAGCCTGGCAAGCGAACCGCGTGCAGCTTGATGCCTTGGTAGTCACCGCCTCTTGCCCCTGGCAGGCTTTCTGTCGTGTCTACTGCAGTTTGGTGGGGCTCGCGGACTTCAGCGATCAGCTTGGCTGTGGCCAAGGCCGTGCCTGATGGAGCATCCTTCTTATCTTCGTGGTGCATTTCGATGATTTCCACGTCTGGGAAGTACTTAGCTGCTTCTTGGGCGAACTTCATCAATAAAACAGCTGACATGCCAAAGTTAGGAGCGATCAAGCCGCCAATCCCCTTCTCCTTGGCCAATTGCTTCAGCTCGGCTTCTTGCTGGTCAGTCAAGCCAGTCGTCCCTACGATTGGCCGGTAGCCGTTTTCCAAGGCATAGCGGACGTTTTGGTAGACAGAGGCTGGTACAGTAAAGTCAACCCAGATATCTGCTGCGTCGGCTGGAATTTCATCCAGGCTGGTGTACAGCTTAGCGCTTGCTGGCAGGCCATAGTCTGCTGGATCGCTGCTCTTTAAACGGTGGGCCAGGCCGGTCGTTATTTCAAAGTCTGGCAGGCTTGCTACTAATTTAACGACTTGCTGGCCCATTGAGCCGGCAAAACCGGCCAATAAAATTCTTGGCATCTTAATCTCCTTCTAACATATAACGCGTCAGCTGACCAGCTAATGCATCCTTCGGCAGCTTCAAAGCAGTGGCGAGTTCTTCCTTTTCTTCATCGTTCAAGGCTACAAGCGGTAACCGTAAGCCGCCTACTTGGTAACCCATGGCAGCTAAAGCCGCCTTAACTGGTGATGGTGACGGGAACATGAACAGGGCGTTCATCCGCGGGGTCAGCCAGCGCTGCAGGCTGCCGGCCAAGGCAAAGTTGCCCGCGTAAAGTTCATCGTACATTTCCCGCATTCTTGGGGTGTACAGGTGACTGGCAACTGAGATGACCCCGTCAGCGCCCAAAACTCTGGCCGTCAACGCCTGGGCATCTTCGCCGGTAAAGACGGCAAAGTCTACTGGCCGGCCGGATACGATCTCTTCGATTTCTTCCAGGCTGGCGCACTGCTTGATACCGGCAATATTGGGATGCTGGGCCAGCTGTAAAATAGTTGACACTTCCATTTTAACCCCAGTCCGGCCCGGAATGTTGTAGATGACTACTGGAATGTGAACCTGGTCAGCAACTGCCGTAAAGTGAGCGATCATTGACCGCTGGTTTGGCTTGTTGTATGGCGGAACGACAACCAAAGCATAGTCGATGCCCGGAATCTGGGCAACTTCTTCAGTAAAAACAATGGTTTCCGCTGTGTTGTTACTGCCCGTGCCGGCAATAACCGGTACACGCCCATTTACAATCTGACCAAAGCGGGTGTACAAGGCGATCTTTTCGTCATGGGTCAAAGTTAGCGTCTCACCAGTTGTCCCGCCAATCACAAAGCCGTTGCAGCCCTGGTCAATCAAGTTGTTGGTTAATTCAGTCAAGCTGGCAAAGTCGATCTGTCCGTCTTCCGTAAAAGGCGTAATGATTGCTGTCAGTAAGTCCGCGTTTTGTAAGTTTTGGTTCATTGTATTTGCCTCTATTGTTTTCTTAGTCTTCTGTCATCCGGTATTCCAAAAAGCCGGTAATTGCCGCGATGCCGCGGCTGATTGAACTTTCCTGGGGGGTTAATATTTCTGAGTGCAAGGGTGAATCGTCCTCAATACCCAGCCAGAACATGGTTCCCGGGATCTGAGCCAGGAGGTAGCCGAAGTCTTCCCCGGTCATCGCCGGGGCCGTTTCGACATATTCAACCCCGTCAGCCTGCTTCATGTATTTAATGAAGTTTTCAGTTAATTCCGGGTTATTTTCAACTGGCCAGTAGCCGCCTTGGTTGAGTTCCAGCTTGACTTTGACGCCGAAGCTCAGCTCAATTCCCTGGCAGACTTCGGCCAGCCTTTTGTCGATCAATTCGATCATGCTTTGGGTAAGTCCCCGGATCGTTCCTTCAATTCTGGCTGAATCAGCGATTACGTTTCTGATCTTGCCGGCAGTCAACTTGCCCAAGGTGATAACCCCGCTTTGAATCGGATCAATATTTCTGGAAATGATGGTCTGGACCTGCATAATCAAGGCCGCTGCCGCGACAACCGCGTCATTTGACAATTGCGGGAAGGCAGCGTGCCCGCCCTTGCCTTGAATATCAATGTTGACTTCAGTCGTTCCGGCAAACAAGGTGCCGTTCCGGCAGCCAATCGCCCCAGCCGGCAGACTTGGGTTATCATGCAGGCCGTAGAATTCATCAACATGCCACTTACCGGTGAAAAGTCCCAGCTGGTAGGCCTTCATGCCGCCGCTCTCGCTTTCTTCAGCCGGCTGGAAGAAAAACAGGAGGTTGTCAGTTGGCTGATGCTCGCTAAAGTAGCTGAGAACACCCAAAGCAACCGTCATATGGATGTCGTGCCCGCAGGCATGCATCACGCCTTGGTGCTTGGAAGCATATGGCAGGCCGGTTGCTTCAGTTACCGGCAAAGCATCAATATCCGCCCGGTAGCCGATGGTCCGTTTAGCCTTTGACCCCTTGACCAGAACCAGGAGCGCGGTTGGCAATTCTGCTGGCTCCCTGATTTCCAGGTAGTCTTGCTTCATCTGCTTGATCACATCCAAGAGATAAGCATGGGTTTGATATTCTTTTAAAGCCAATTCCGGGATCTGGTGGAGTTGGCGCCGGATTTGAAGCAACTCGGCCTCGGTCAATACTGCCATTGAAAAACTTCCTTAATGTAGACTAACTTATGTCTGTTTTATTTACTTTAACTTGACTCTTTACAGCTTACGCAGGTCTTCTTCCAGGCCGGTCTTACTTTCTGTCTTGGCGTCGACTTCCTTGATTACTTTGGCTGGGACGCCGGCAACCACCGTGTGCGGAGCCACATCCTTGGTCACAACCGCACCCGCTGCTACAACTGCACCTTCACCGACGTGGACGCCTTCCAGGACAACCGCGTTGGCACCGATCAGAACGTTATCGTCAACGCGGACCGGCAAGGCAGAAGCTGGTTCAACCACCCCGGCTAAGACCGTACCGGCACCGATGTGGCAGTTCTTGCCGACGATCGCCCGGCCGCCTAAGATCGCGCCCATGTCGATCATTGAGCCGGCACCGATTTCCGCGCCAATGTTAATTACCGCCCCCATCATGATAACCGCGTTATCACCGATCAAGACCTGGTCACGGATAATAGCGCCTGGTTCGATCCGGGCATTGATTTCCTTAAGGTCCAGCAAAGGAACAGCTGAATTGCGGGCCGTGTTTTCCACGCGGACAGATTCAAAGTCAGCTTCGTGTTCTGCTAAAAACGGCTTAAGAACTTGCCAATCGCCGAAGACTACGCCAGCTTGACCGCTGACAAAAGGATCCGTGCCTTCTGGGAAAGTGACTTGATCAAGGCCAGTTCCTCGCAAGTAAACCTTAACCGGGGTCTTCTTTGGTGCTGAACCAATGTAGTTGATAATGCTTTGCGCGTCTAATTCTGCCATAGTATCTTTCTCTTTCTAATCTGCATCTGTCTCTGTTACTTCGAAGAGGCAAAGAAAAAGCTCCAGATTGCCTTAACAATCTGGAGCCCGAAAAATTCAAAATCAAATTCTCTCGTCAAATTGCAAGCACAACGCAGGTACCTTCCCTGCGACAGTCCATGGCCTCTTAAGCCATAGCCCAGCCAATCCGCCTTGCCAAAACGGACGCTTCGGCAACCTCCCCTTTCTTGCAAGTTCTCCGCCTGGCTGGCTCCCTTGCCTTACTCTTGTCGGTTGCGCCTCTTCAATTTGAAGTCAGTTTATAATATTGTCCTCATCTTGTCAACAGCTTTTCAGCTTTTTTATTTGCATATTTTTATTTCAAGCTTCCTCAAGCACTGGTATCACAATGTTTAGAAGGCGATTATCATGATTTTTCAGAATCTTTATTTGCATTTTCCAGAGAAAAATGGTAAAGTCCATTCTGATTAAACTTAAATTATGATTAAAAAACACGAAAGAGAGTAGCCCATGAAAGTTGTTAAGTTTGGTGGCAGTTCCCTGGCTAGCGGCCCTGCTGTAGAAAATGCTTTGAAGATTATTACCGCTGAAGCTGAAAGACAAGTTGTCGTTACGTCTGCCCCAGGCAAACGCTTTGACGATGACATCAAGGTCACTGACCTTTTGATCAAGTACGCCCATGAAATCAACCATGGCAGAAACGGGCTTGAAGTTGCTGACCGGATCTTCCAGCGCTACGTTGAAATCGGCGAGTACTTCAACTTGCCGCTCGAAGAAATCTTGCCCTTGAAAGAGATCCTGTTGAATTTGCCAAAGGAGCACCATCCAAACAAGAACTATCTGCAGGCTGCCTTTAAGGCCCACGGCGAGCGGCTTAACGCCAAGCTGATTGCGAAGATTCTGCAAAGTCAAGGGGTAAAGGCCCGCTACGTTGATCCTAAAGAGGCCGGGGTCATCGTTACCGGTAGTCCAAACAATGCCTCTGTCAACCCGGAAAGCTACCAGCTCCTGGAAAACTTTGCCTATGACGCTGACGAAAAGCTGATTTTCCCAGGCTTTTACGGCTATACTCTGGCTGGCCATATTGCTACCTTCTCAAGAGGTGGTTCAGACATTACCGGGGCGATTTTGGCCAGAGGTTTCCACGCTGACTTATATGAAAACTTTACTGATGTCGATGCTATTTTCTCCGCTAACCCGAAGGTTGTTGACCAGCCCCAGCCGATCCACACGATGACCTACCGGGAAATGCGGGAATTGTCTTATGCTGGTTTCTCTGTCTTCCACGATGAAGCCTTGATCCCGGCCATTCAAGGGCAGATTCCAATCAATGTGAAGAATACCCAGCACCCGGAAAAGCGCGGGACCATGATCGTACCGGAAAAAGGCTTCAAGCCTGAAACCGTCATTACCGGGATCGCCAGCGGCAAGCACTTTGGTGCCCTCTACCTGCACAAGTACCTGCTCAATAAGGAAGTTGGCTTTACCCTCCGCATCCTGCAAACCTTAAACAAGTACAAACTGTCCTATGAACACATGCCAACCGGGATTGACGACTTGACTTTGATCTTTGACCGGGACACGTTAAACGATGAATTGATCGACCAGATCTGCAATGAAATTCAAAATGAAGTCAGTCCTGACCACTTGGAATGGATCAGCGATTACGCGATTATCATGCTGGTCGGTGAAGGGATGAGGGACCGGATCGGGGTCATCCGGGATATTGCCACGCCTGTAGCCAGAGAGGGTATTTCTCTCCGGATGGTCAACCAAGGGGCTTCCGAAATTTCTATCATGCTGGGCACGGCAGCTAAAGATGCCGACCGGGCGGTAGCCGCGATTTACGACTACTTTTTCAAGCAAGAAGCACAAGGAGAATAAGATGACTAAATTATTGAAAGTCCACAGAATTCCTTCTTCACTCTGGACCAGACTGAACTGGAAAATCCGCTGACTGATAATGAACTGCGGCAATTGACCCAGACACTTACTGATCACAAGACTGGCCTGCTTGGCGGAGCTGACGGCATCCTGTCAGTTGAGGAATCAAGCCACCCAGGCGTTTTAGGCAAGATGCGGGTTATCAACGCTGACGGCAGTGAAGCCTCAATGTGCGGCAATGGTCTTAGAACAGTTGCTCGCTACTTGCACGAAAAGACCGGAGAAAGCCAGTTTAAGGTGGAAACCATGTACGCTGACCTGGCCGTCCGGCAAGCTGATGACTTTGCAGAAGGAGTGCCGGCTTTCGGGGTAGAAATCTCCCCTGTCCGCTTCAATAAAGGATCTTTGCCTTTTGACAATTTGGGACATGACCGCCTGCTGGACACTCTGGTACCAGAACTGGTCCCAGGCTGGCGTTTTAGTGCTCTGGCCGTGCCTAATCCCCACCTCATCGCTTTTATCAAAGAAGAAGACCTGGAAAGTCCGGTCTTAGGAGAGCTTGGTGCCTACTTGAATGGCGAAAATCCATACTTCTCAGACGGGGTCAACATCAACTACACCGTTATCCGCGGCGATAGCCAGCTTTTTGTCAGAACCTACGAACGGGGCGTTGGCTTTACTAACGCCTGCGGGACAGGGATATCAGCTAGCTCATTGGCCTTTGCCTTGACTCACCCGGACCTGGGCCACTTTGAAAAAGAGATCTCTGTCTACAATCCTGGCGGTATGGTCAAGACCGTCTTGCACCAAAATGATCACGGCTACTGGATCGAACTGATCGGCAACGCGACTGAAACCCATACTATTGAAATTGCAGAAGACCAGCTGCACAGCGGCCAGGTTAAGCTGGATGAGGTGAAGACCAAGGAAACTGGTGAACAAGCTGCATACCTGACTTTCGTTGACCAGCTGACCAAGTAGCATCCCTCCAATTAAATACTCTATACCAATTACTAAGCATCCCTAATCAAGCATTCACCGCTTGGCCAGGGATGCTTTTTTCTGCATCCCCCTCTAAAAGCAGGCGGAGATACTTCTTGGTAAACTTGTTGATCGTCAGCTGCAGGCGGGTTTTCAGGTATTCTCTTGCCAAGTCATCCTGGCCGGTAAAGCCGTTGGCTGCTACAGCATGATTAATTATGTTGGTGACAAGCCATATATCATGATCGGCCAAAACAAGTACGTGGCATATATGAACGTGGTTGGTTTGGATTGCCAGTTGAACCATAACAGCTACATTTATTCCAGCAGTGGCAAGCGGATAAAGAATTCCGGTGTCTTGCTGAAGAATGGCTCGGTAACTGTCTATGGCGGCAAGAAAAAGATCAATGGCAGCAAGTACTGGGCAATCGGCGTTGGCTTGTACGTTAAGGCAAGCAACGTTGAAACGCCTAAGGGCGAAGTCACTAGTGATCCAAACACGCAGAACCAAACAACTGAACCGCAAACATCTTAAACTTGAGCACTGCAAATGCAGTGCTTTTTTGTTTGGAGGGGATACGATTTCGCTTTTAGCTAATAGTTCGAATAATACATATTATGTAAAGTTGAGTAGCAAAAATCGCGAGAGAGGACGCTGCTTAGCCCCAGATGATCATTTTGCCCGGTAGTATTTAATACTGCGCTCTGATATAATTCAGATAATCTTTTTCGCAATTGCTTTTGGATTGGAGATGAGTTTATGTTTAGCTACAAGATCAACGATGAATTAGAGTTAGCCGTGCCAAGATTGACTGACGGTGAAGCTCTGTATGACTTAATTGACAGAAACCGGGACAATTTATCCTACTACTTGCCTTGGGTTGACCACGTTCATGACGTGCAAGCTGAGACTGACGCTATTAGGCGTAATTTAGTCAGGTTTGCTGAAGGCAAAGCCTTAGACCTGCACATTTGGTATCATGGCCGTTTAGCTGGTAAAGTCAGCTTGAATTCAATTGATGCTATGTATTCTGAGGCAGATATCGGCTACTTTTTAGGCAAAGAATTCCGCGGACGCGGAATCATGACGCTGGCTACCCGGGCTATCATCGATATCGCCTTTGAGGAATATGGCCTACACAGAATTATGCTGCAGTGCGCTGTAGACAATCTGCCAAGCAATAATGTGGCTAAACGGCTAGGGATGCGGTTTGAAGGCTGCCATAAGGGCCGGTTGATCCTTAGAGACGGCTATCATGATAGTAATGAGTACGCGGTTCTTGCTGAAGAATGGCCTGATGTGCAGAAAAAGTACTAAGCTACCCATGCTTGAAGCTCAAAGTTTTACCACTGATTTCTTACGTGTGAATTTTACTGAGTTTTTGAGCATTTTTTATTTTTCTTTTCTGCTTTTGATTTCTGTTTTATCAAGCTACAAAAAATCTGTCCGTATTGCGGCAGATTCACTAGCTAGTCTGTCAAATGACCAAGTTCAAGGATTTTGGCTGAACGACCAGATGATACTTCGCTGCTTCCTTCTTTTCACCATCAAGATTCATTGCAGCAGGCGTTGTTATTACGCATCTTTCACCTGTTTCACTACTACATCTTTGCAGCTAATCAGGTCCTTTCGCAGAATTTTATAGATATAATATGGCGCGAATAAAACGTCCATTGCAGAAGGCACAGAGCGTGACCTGGTCGTTAAAAAGCAGGCCATTTTGTGGCCTATGACCTTTACTTTGGAAAACTTATAGCGGCTGATATTGCGCAGAATTGAAGCTACATATGCCGCGCTTTTAAGCGTTTTAACGTCAAGCAATCAAGGCGTCAAGTCCAAAGCAGCCAACGTTGACGCAGTAGCGCTCATCATTGACTAAAATTGTGTCAATTGGAATCGCTGGCTGGTCTAAAGTCGCTTTGAGGATGGCTTTAGGACTCATCTCGCGCGGGAAAAGTCATTGCCCGTCCCAAATGACAGGCAAACAACTCCATGGTTTATGTGCACGATATTTTGGATGACTTGGTTGAAAAAGCCGTCTCCGCCAACTGAATAGAATCGTGTTTTTTCAGGGTAATTTTTAACGATTTCTTTTACATGGTCCTTGTACTCACTAAAGTAGATCTCGCAATCTCTCCCCTCCATCACCCTTTCGATGTTTTTGATGAGGGAATCACTTCTGGACTGATCTGGACTTGATTAGAAAAACATGCTTCATGTACGATATCGACTTCCTTTTACAATAATTTAATGTAAGCACAAACTCGCCGGTTTGTACAGAAGCCGTAGCAAAAAGGAGGTAGCAAGGTACCGCCTCCCCTGTTCCCTCCCCCGCTTTTGGAGGTGAGTTTTTAGTTGCGCTACTAATTAGTAGCAGAATTTTTTGAAGAGATGGTATAATAGTGGTACAAAAATCAAGGAGATATTGGAGCCTATGGAAGTCGCTGAAGCACTGACAAAGTTAAAATTTCTGGTCAGTCATGATAGATTTAAATTGGTTGCAAGACAAGGCACAATGAAAGTACCTGTTTCTCGCATGTTAGCAAAGACAATCATTGAGCAATTATCGTCAGAAGACTTTGTAAAACACAGCGCCAGCTCGCTTTGGTGATGAAACAAATCAGCCAATTTACGATGCTGAACTTGATGAACGTGCATCTGAAATGGCTAGACAAGCGTATCGCGACGACATGGGTCTCCTCTCGCCAACAGAACTCAAAAAATATCGGGCTAAAGTTGGTCTTTCTCAACGCAATTTGGCAGAACTGACAGGACTTAGTCCAAATACTATTGCTCTGTACGAAGCTGGTGCATTTCCTACACCGGCAAACAATAAAATGTTAAAGTACTTGATCAATGACGATGAATTGTTGCGTCAATACATAATGGATGACGCTAATAATTACTCAAATGATCTTGTTGCTAAGGTCAAAGCTTATCTTCAGCAAGAAGATATTGTTGTTATTGACCAAAGCTTCCAGCCAAAGTTCATTGCTGTACAATTGGCAAATTGGCTAAGAGTTGAAAATTATTTTGGCCTTAGATGAAAACGTTGAACCATTGACACAAATGAAGCTAATCAAGCTACTGTATTTCGCATATGGGCGCTATCTGGTGAAAACACACAACAAATTATTTACGTCTTCAATAGTGCACTCACAGTACGATCCAGTAATTACAGAAGTACATAGCAAATTCAAGGGACTTACGGTATTAGATACTGGAAAGCCTAGTAAAGAAGCATTTGATGATTACAACTTGGTTTCTAAAGATGGCGATATCTCTCACCTGTTGAGATTAGTTAATGAAGCCTACATTAATTACAGTGCATCTGGATTAAGCCAAAAGACGCATCAACCAGGATCCCCATGGTCTTTAACTGATGACGGCAAGATTATCAAGGATCAAATGATTTTTGATACATTCAGTAATGGCTTAGAAGAATAATGGCATTTTACTGACAACGAAAGCTCTACCCAAACTTTAGGTAGAGCTTTTTCTGTTCTATTTAGTTCTTTGCTGCATAAGCACTAGCATACCGGCCAGCAATTCGACCTGAATTCCATGCAAAAGCGTTGCTTAAGCCTTCAATTGTTGGATAAGATGAGTCATAAAGGCTTGATGCGTCATTTCCGACAGCATAAATACCATCAATTACTTGTCTCTTCACATTTAGAGCCTCAAAATGCTCATTGACTAATGCACCACCGACAGTCCCCAGGGTAGTTGAATTAGCACGAACTGCATAGAAAGGTCCCTCTTTGACCGACAAAGTCATGAAACGGTCATCTTTGTAAAGATCCATGTCTTTACCTTCTACCACCAGTTCATTGTATCGGTTAACTGTTGCAGTAAGATTTGCTGGATCAACCGTAATCTTCTCTGCTAATTTTTGAATGTTATCTGCCTTGAAGACAGCACCTTGGCTGATACCCTCATTTAAATCTTGATCTAGTTGCGGATATGGACCAACTTGATAAGTCATTAGCTTTTTATCTAACAAGCGGAAGGTTCTTTCAAATGAACTTGTCCAGTCCAAAGCTTGCTGACGTAGATAATCGACAGTTGCTTGGTCAAAAAGGAAGTAGTAGTATCCACCGATCTGGTAGACTGAATCACCCCATAATGCGAAATCATATACTACGTCTTCATTAGTAAATCGCTTGCCTTCCCGGTTAACCCATAAGAGTGGGATGTTGGTCAAGTCAAAAAGACTTGCGTTGTGCCACTTTGGATCCGTCTTTGAGTAGACAGTTGCCGCATGGTTTTCAAAAATTCTCTTGTAATCGCTAACGCCACCAGCTTCTTTGAGCATCTGCAGGCCATCACCGGTAGCTTTCCGTTCACCCATTGAGTACAGGTCATCTGGATCAATTGCTAAAGTACGCTTGATTTCGTCCTTATTGCCAACAAGTCCCCCATCAGCCAAGATTACGGCTTTAGTTTCCAAGGTGATTTCTTCGCCTTTTCTGTTTGCTTTAACGGCAGTTACTTTACCCTGTTCTTGAACAATTTTTTCGGCTGAAGTTTCGGTCATAAGGACTCCGCCGTTTTCTAAAAAAATTGTTCATTACCCGCTTAAATCCGTTAAACTTATCGATAAATTGGTGATAGGTTCTGGGATGCTCCTGGTGGACTTCTTGAGTGTTGGTCACTAATTCAGTCTCCAAACCTGATTCAGCCATCCAATCGATTGTGGCTGCTGATTCTTCAAGAATGGCCTTAACCATTAACGCATTAGATGAATGGTGAGTATAATTGATGATTTCCTCATAGGCATCTTTTAGGCTGTACTTCACTCCAGCTTCTTTTTGAGCCCTGCTTTCAACCGCAAATAGTCCCTGGGCACCAAACATCCCTGCACCGCCAAATTTGTCGCCTTTTTCCAATAGTGCTACTTTTGCTCCGCATTCTGATGCAGTTAATGCTGCACTGATGCCAGAAGCACCAGCTCCTACTACTACGATATCAAAGTTCATTTTGTTCTCCTTCAACAAAACTAAGTTACTTTTATCACTATGCTTATATCATAGCACGTATTATCGTACCGCTTTCTTGATTGATGTTATGCTGTATTAAGGTTAAACTTAAAGGCAGAAGGAGAAAAATATGTACAATTCTGAACTTGATACATTTCTAGCAGTTGCAGCAGCTGGAAGCTTTAGTAAAGCAGCAAAAAATTATATATATCTACACCAGCTGTCGTTCAGCAAATGAATCTATTGGAAAAGCGGTTAAATGTCCAGCTATTTGTTAGGAATACCCATGGTGTAACACTTACTCCAGCAGCAGGAATTGAATTTATTCAGTGGAGCAGACAGATAATTTTTGATTGCCAACAGGCTGAGAAGGCATTAGGAAAATATCAGCAAAAAATTGTTTTTGCATCTGGGTATTTAAATGGACAAACCTTAAGTGGTCGCCTAATTCCACAATTTCAGAAGAACCATCCTAAAGCACAAATATCTTTCAGAGAGATAAATGATTATCAGCAAATACCTGCTGAAGTAGACATTTTAGAAATGACTTATGCGAAAGAGCCACTGAGTGAACACGAATTCTCTTTCATATCCATTGTTCCTTCGCCTCTTCGAGTAGCTTTGCCAGCAAGTCATCCCTTAGCCAAGAAAAAGCAACTATCTTTACAAGACTTGGCAGCACAGGATTTGGAAATCGTAGCTCCATCTATTGCAGGTTCTGAGGATGTGATGTTAAGCAAACTTCTAAATGTTCGCCCGGCAGTTAAACTGCACTATTATAGCGTGTTTAACAAAGCAGTGGTCAATCAAGCACAGCTTACAAAGCATCTGTTACTAATTCCAGAGGCCTATTCGGAATTGTGCCATCCATATATTGTTAAACCGGTCTCTTAGTCCTTTGCAACTAGCTATGGCTTCTACTGTCGTAAACCAGTCCCCAAATTAGTACAGGAATTTATTGATCTCGCCCAAAAAAGTTAGTAGATTTTTTCACCCTTGGCATATGCTTCTTTTGCCTCGGCTAACGTCATTTTGTTTGGTCCACCATCGATATTTCATGAAACTGAAAGCAAAATAAGCACTCAGCAAAAGCAATCGTACTTTACATAACTAAAATTATGCTTAGTGCAACTAGCATCCCCCTCCCCCATCATTCCTCCCAGAAAGGTGCTATAGTAAACGTGTAAATCTTAGAAATACACTACTCATAGGAGGAAATTACCATGCGCAAAGCAGTACCGATGTTGGAGATTAACAAGACTGACTCTGAACGCCGGGAACTGCTCCGGCCATTCGAAATCACCCCTACTGACGGCTTTGTCTATGACTTACGGCAAACGCCTATTTTCCAAAAAGCCTTCACCTTCTAAATCCATGCAAAAAGCGACCGAAACTATATCATGTTTCGATCGCTTTTTTGTTAAAAAATCTATTAGTCTTGCTTAGTCTCTTCTAAAACGATTCCCTGGTAAAGCTTGACAGTAAGTAAGTAGTAAACCAGGTACAAGAGGAAGAATGCTAAGAATGGAATCCAAATCTTGTAGTAGGGGTCTGGCAGAAGAATCGTAAAGATCTTCAAGCCAAAGAGTACGTCCAGGCTGCCAAGTACCGCCGGTGCCACAAACAAGATGGCAATTTCTTTTCTAATCGCTGCCTTCAAGACGCTGTTTCTAGCCCCAAGCTTGTAGAGCATCTTGTACCGCAATTTGTCACTGGCTGCGGCTGACAGGATCTTAAACATCAGAGTTGAAGCCAGCATCATTAAGAAGGACAAACCAAGGAAAAGGCCCATAAATTCAAAGCCTGAGCACATTGCCGCGATTTGCTGGTAAAGAAACGGCTTGGTGAATTCCAGGTAGCCGTATGCCATTGAGTCCTTGCTGAACAGCTGCATTTCTTGCTCAGTAAGCTTCAGCAATTTCTTGTTGTTCTTGGCAAAATCCTTAACCTTGTAAAAAGTGATGACCTTAGTCGTCAGCTTCTTTTTGGCAAAAGCTGCATCTGACAAGGCCACAAAGCCCTTGCTGGAATCTTCTGGGAAAAGGCTGGCAGCTTGAGCAGAATTTCTGACCGTAGCTGAAGTCTGCTTACCAGTTAAGGTCTTGGAAGTAACCTCAACCGTGTGGTAAATCCGCCCCTCCTTGTCAATCGCCTTCTTCTTGTCTGAAGATGCCGCGTTATACATTTGGATCTTGAGCGGCGTCTGGTCAATTTCACTTTTCTTGACATAGAGGATGCCATTTTTCTCATCAGCCTTGTAGCTGTAAGTAACTTCCTCCTCTGTACCGATTTTTTCAACCTTGTCAGCCAGCTTCTTCTGCTTGCCAACTAAGACAATATCGTAGTACATAACGTCAGTCATGGCATTCTTCAAGTTGTTGAAGTTAATGCCGACCGTAATAGCGCCAAGGGCCAAGGCCAGCATAATTGAGATGGCTGACAGGATTCTGGTATAGCCATGCAGGCGGAACTTTAACTGGCCCAGAGTGTAAGGCCGCATCCCTTTGTAGAGGAAGCTGTGTCTCTTCCGCAAAAAGTCGATGACCGCTACAAAGAAGGCGTCAAAGATTAAAAAGCTACCCAAAACGATGGTTACTAAAGCAATTGGAATTGCCTTAAGCTGCAAAGTCGCCACATGCCACATTGCCCAGTAGCCGGTAGCCAAAAGCAGTACCCCCGCGATAGCCTGGATAGTCCGTAAGACCGGCCGGCTCTTCAGCTTGCTTGGTTTCTGGTCTTCTTTTAGAAGATTGATCAGCGTAGTCTTGGTCAGCTTGACCGCGTTCCAGGAAGCGGCCAGGAAGAACAAGGCGACAAAGAAAAGCAAGGTCCAGAGAACCGCTGGCAGGTAGAGCGGATTAAAGTGAGCCAGAGTCAGCCCCAGCTGCTTGACCATCAAGGATGAGACCAGTTCAGTCAGCCCCACGCCCAAGATAATCCCAATCCCGGTTGCCAGAAGGCCAGTTACCAGGGTCTCAGCGAAGATCAGCTGGCCGATCTTGCCGCTTTTTGCCCCCAGCATCATGTACATGCCGTAGTCCCGCTTTCTCATGCTCAAGAGGAAGCTGTTGGCGTATGCCAAGTAGACCAGGGTTAAAATGGCCAAGAGGACGATCCCGAAGGAAAAAATAAACTTAGTTGCTCCCATGGTCAGCCGTCCCGCTACACTGGACTTTAAGAAAGACTGGTTAGCGGCCAGAGTCAAGAACATGTAGAAGGTCATGCTGGCGGCGCTAAGGCCGGAAAACAGTACCAGGTAGTCTTTTAGCCGGCTTTTCAGCCCGGTCATTGACAATTTAAAAATCATGTTAATCCCTTTCTTTACTCAACTAGTCGGTATTTTCGCTGAGCTGGCTGATCAGCTTCTTGTAAAAGTCCTGCCGCTTCAAGTCCCCGCGCTTGATCTCTTCATCAATCAAGCCATCCCTGATAAAGAGAATCCGGTCAGCAAATGATGCAGAAAACGGATCGTGAGTGACCATCAAGATTGAAACCTGGTCTTTCTCATTAAGCAGCTCCATCGTGTCCAGCAAGGCCCTGGAAGACTTAGAATCCAGGGCCCCTGTTGGTTCATCGGCCATCAAGATTGCCGGTTCATGAACCAAGGCTCTGGCAGCAGCAACTCTTTGCTTCTGCCCGCCGGAAATGGCTGCTGGGTACTTTTCCAAGACTTCGCTGATGTTGAGCTTAGCGGCGATCTTATCAACCTTAGAATCGATTTCTGAGCTCTTGACCCCTTGCAAAGACAAAGGGAGAGCAATGTTTTCCCTAGCGGTCAGGTTGTCCAAGAGGTTGAAGTCCTGGAAGATAAAGCCAATTTCTTTAGCCCGGAAGTCGGCCATCTGGTTCTTCTTCAGCTTGGCGACGTTTTTGCCGTTAATCGTAACCTCGCCGCTGCTTGGCTTGTCCAAGGTCGACATGATGTTCAAAAGAGTGGTCTTACCAGAACCGGAAGTCCCCATAATGGCGACGAATTCGCCCTTGGCTACGTTGAGCGAGACGCCCTTTAAGGCCTGGAACTGCTTCTCCCCTTTTTTACCGTAAGTCTTTGTAACGTTGTTGACAGTCATCACTTTTTCCATAGTTACCCCCTAAATCGTATTGGTGTATTACCGTTGTAATACACTAAATAATACTGGAGTCTTTAAGAATCGTCAATAGGAATTTTAGCGATTTGCAAAAAAGTTGTAACAAAAAACAGGCGAAGCTCTCCTTTAGTGGAAAAATTTCGTCTGTTTCAGGATTAGACGAAAAAAGCCACTGGAGCTGTTGCTTGCTTCAGTGGCTGTCTGGTCTTCAGTTTTCTTGGCTTTTCGGGTCGATAAACAGGATTCTGACCTTGCAGCGGATGATTTAATTTTCCCAGGTCATCCCCTTCCAGGGGGCAGACCGTAATCTGTTCGTAAGGAGGATTTAACTGCAGAGACAAGAGCTGCCCTACTTCGACTTCTTCAAGGTGCTTTTGCCGGCTTTTTCCGACAATATCTTCACCGTCTGTTTCTAAGAGCCAGCTTTCAATCTGCGGGATATCGGCTAAAACGGGTTCAGTCATTTTTTGATAGATGGCCAAACCCAGCTGGATGACTTGCCTTTTTTCATCGATGGACTTGATAAAGGCAAAAGGCTATTGCGCAAGGTTAGCTAGAGCAGCCCTAACCAGGTTCGCGATGCGCGGGTTAGGCAAATAGCCCAGGGTCTGCCAGTACATTGTCGCCATCATCTTTAAAGCTGACTTCCATTTCTGGTTGAAGCAGGTACCACTCCGGCGTGCACTTACTGCCTCTTAACTCAGCTCCTGCTTCAGCTTTAGTACCTTATCTTCGATTTCTTTAATCACCTGCATAAAGGTCTCATCATCTTGTCCAGTTGGATCTTCTAATCCCCAATCTACCCGCTTTTTTGCAGGCAAATAAGGGCAGCGGACTCCGCAGCCCATGGTGATTACGTAATCAACCGCCGGCAGGTCAACGAGGGTCTTTGGTTTTTGCCCGTTGGCCAGCATATCGATGCCATAATGCTCTTTGATCAGCCGAACCGCGTCGGGGTTAACCTGATCTTTTAGATCCGTGCCGGCTGAATAGGATTCAAAGACATCCCCGGCCAGCTTTTTACCCAAGGCTTCGGCGATTTGACTCCGGCAGGAATTATGGGTGCAGATAAAGGCTACTTTTGCTTTGGTCATGATCTTCTCCTGTTATTTCTTCTCAAGCAGGCCCAGGCCGCTGATGGTAAGGTCACTGGAATCATTGACGAAAGAGAAAGTTGGGATGCTATCCATGCCTTCATCTAAGGCTTCCATCAAAATCATGGCAAAAAATTCAAACCAGCTGTCCGTTGGCACGTCATTCCTATCATCTTGTGGAGTCAGCCAGAATTTTGTTGCTGCTTCTCTCGTTTTAACATTAAGCGCCAGGCCTATTGCGGTATTATAGAAGTCAAAAGTGGCTTTGAAAGAATGAACATCTGTATCATTTATCTTAATGCCTAATTCCTCGGGGATCTCTGTTTCTGTGATCATCATTCTGCCCGTGATTTTACCGTATTTTTCTTCAAAATCTTGAATTGAGGCATGTTTCTTAAGTTCGGATTCTACCTCGTCAAACAAAGCTTCGTTTTCTAAACATACCAATTCCTTCCTAGCAAACTGTAACCGATTGCTTTGGTCTCTATTATAAACTAAAAGCAACATCCCCTGCACTAAATACAGATGAATGCTGCTAATGTAACTTAGTTATCTTTTCTAAAAATCGTTCTAAACAAGAATCTTACCGCAGGACCGCAGAGGAAGATTTGCCAGCCAATCGCCATTGGAAAGTTGATGACGGCAGTCTGCAGCCAGGTCCCGATGAAGCCAGCTGCTTGGAAGTTCTTGAAGAGCGCGGTTGCGATCAAGCTCATCGTTGGGCACATAAGGCAGATGGTGATTGAGCACCGGATCAAGATGATCAGCAAGATTGGCGTTTCAGGTGTAATCAGCCGCTGAGTCAAGTAAACGACAGGCTTTTCAAAGACGAACATCTCCAGGATGATTGCAACCGGCCACATGATCATCATTTTGCGGAAGGCGTCCAGTAAGACAGCATCCCTCATCCCGCCGATGGTAAGAGCGATGTTGTAGCAGATCATGGCGTAGACCATAACAAAGGCCATCATAACAGTAAAGACAAAATTTTCCAGTTTTGATTCTGGCATTAAAAAACTCCCTTCATGATTCACGTGTTGTTCGTTAATCACTCCGGGAGTGTGCGTGTCCAATCATAACCGTATTCAAATACAGTTAGTTATTCTAACATAGAAAAATTGATTGTGTAAGGATTTTTGATAAGATTTTCTGAAAAAGCGTTTGTATTTTTCAAGGGCCATATTAAGTAAAATACTTTCCATATCTAAAATTATGTTAACTATCCTCTATATTTCATTTTGTTTCCGGGTCATTACCAAGACCGCTAGCAAGTAGAAAATAGCCCCAGTAACCAGCAGGACTGCTACTGATACCCATGTAGGCGCGGTGTGGCCGTCATAGACGAAGACAATCCCAAACATTTCCTTGATCTCTTTTAGTACACTTGCCGGCTGATTGGCAAAATTTGCCTTTATTGCAGGCTTCATCAAAAGCTGCCGGTAAAGTACCGCAGAATGAGCACATGGGAAGTACTTTACCAGCCATTGAACGTTATCTGGCAAGCTGCCGATTGGAATGTATGCCCCAACCAAAAAGCCGATCAAGGTCCCAACTATCGTGCTTGCGGCTGAGTAGGAGCTGTTGGTCTTCAAGAAAGAAATCATAAAGGAAGCAATCGCCGATGATGCAAAGGCTGATAAGACAATTACAGCAAATAACTTTAGTAAAGTCTCTATATCCAGTACTGCCCCGCCGGCCAGACCCAGGTAGATTTCCCCAAAAATTAAGGTAAAAATGGACATGATGATGCTTGATGATGAAGCCGGTCACGATATAGCCGCGCGCGACCTGTCTTCTGCTGACCGGAGATGAGTAAAAGTCCTTGATCGCCTTATTCTCCCGGTCGTTGATCATTACCCCATATGCTCCTAAACTCGTAGTGATCGACGCCGAAGCCAGCATCCCTACTAGCATCCAAGCCCGCATCAAGCGATTGGGATGCGGCAGAAACTTTAGCCCGCTATTCACCGAATCACCAATGAATAAGATGTAGAGGGCAAAAATGATAATGACACTCAGCATTGAGAAGAATACTGTTGTCTCTAAAGTAAATCTTGAGATTCCTTTTGACCATCGCGCTCATTCTCTTAGCCTCCTCCCTGTAATATTCAAGAATACGTCATCCATCGTTCCATGCAGGACTTCAAAACTTTGCAATTGGTCCCGCATTCCTTCTACGATATCAATGGCATCCATGGTGTTCCTCAGTTCTACCTCATAGTGGTCGGCCGCCTTATTCCAATTAAGTGATAAAGACGACAGAATATTGTCTAAATTCTGCTCTTTCTTCGGATACAGCTTCAGCCGGTCATAGCTGTAGAGCTCTTTCAAGCTGAAGCCAAAAGACTGGGATGCTATGAAGTGACGCTTAATGTATGGGAGGGCAATGATTCTGCCATAAACTTCTATAAGAAGAATGGCTTGAAGGTCAAAGAAACAAATATGGAATTTATTTTGTAAGCAAAAACCGATCTCAAATTCTGAGACCGGTTTTTAATTCCAGCAAATCACTTTACATAACAAAGTTTATGTAGATATGTTTACTCAAAAATGTATAGTGCTGATAAAGCGATTCTGTTGCTCTTAAAAAATTAAAGTTGATTACCTGCGCATTTAAGCGCAATAGAACTCACTTCTTAAAAAGGTGTATTTTATCCCAAACGGAAAGACCTCAAATCTTCTTCCATGCTTTCGTCTTCCAAGCCAATATATCTCAGAGTAGTGGTTGGGCTGCTGTGGTTCAGCATCTTCTGCAGCTTGTACAAGGCCCGGGGATCTGGATCACCTGCTGGGGTTGTCGCGCTCTTGATGTAGTGGTAGCCAAAAGTTTTTCTTAGAGTGTGGGTACCAACTGTATTAGGATCAATCTCGCACTGCCGGGCGGCTCGCTTCAAATCTTTATAGAATGACTTTCCTTCAATATGCCCCTCCCCTTTTCTAGAAGGGAAGAGCCAGTCACTTGGCTTCAGCTGCATCTGGTCAATGTAATTTTCCAAGTCCTGGCTGATATTGCCAATATAGGCATGCCGGTTCTTGTGGGTCTTGGTTTCAACCAGGTTGTACCATTCCCCGTCTTCAATGTCTGAGACTTTGGCCTTGACGATGTCGGAGATCCGGAGACCCGTATTGATTCCAAAGACAAAAATCATAGCATTCCGCAGACCATTCCTGTTTTGTCCAGTAACTGTCCCGGTCCCAAACTGGAGGGCCCGCTTCATAGCGTTAATCTCCTTTGCAGTTTTCAGCGGCCTGATATTTCTGCTGCTCTCTGTTTTTTTAACTTTTCGGCCCATTTTGCTAGCAAAATCCTCCCCTCATTGAATGCGTCTTTATGCATTTATTCTAGCACAAAGGTGCATTGAAGCGGCAAAATTGTTAAAAAATCCGTCCTAACTAATCAAGATTCGAATGCGTAAAAATACTTATTTCTACGCATTCGGTAAAAAATAGATTTTTCGCCAAAAATGCTGAGAAGAGCTCTCATTTGCGCGCAAATTTTTTGAGATGATTACTTGCCCTTTTTTCGCAAATCAGGTTAAAAAGAGTCACGCAAAGTTTCAACTAAAAAGCAGCATCCCCTCACGAAAAATTCTGCAGGGATGCTGCTTAGTATCTATTCAATTTTATCTACTTCGGTAGCATATACTTAGTGCCTCTGCCTTCCCCGACTTTGATTAGGTAGCCTTTCTTTACCAAAGAGTTTATCAACCGCAAGCTTTTGGTTTTGCCAAAGCCGACCACTTCATTTATCTTGCTTGTAGTTTCGTTTCCAGATTGAACAGCTTGATAAATTTTGCCTTCATCCTCAGAAAGATTGACTGACACCGATTGAAAAAGCGGCAAAATGATCACGATTTAGTTCTCAAAGATTTTAAATTTAGGTTGAATAACGCTGCCTTGATAGCTACTGATAATTCTGCGAATTCCCATGCCAAATTGTTCAATTAAGCCTAAACGGTAAAAGAGATTAGCCAAAATCGGGTTGCGCAGTATTGAAATTTGCCCTAAGAGATACTCCTCTTTGCTCAAGCCACTTGGCAAGCCGCCGGGTGAAACAATTTCAATTCTGTCATCAAACATTGAAATTTTGATTTGAGAATTCACGTCCCAAGTCCGATGGACCAAGGCATAGCAACTGCTTCTCTGAAAGCTTCCTCGGGTATCTCTGCTACCAGTTCCCTGTTAATGCCCTTGATTTCTTTATATTGGTAATACTGTGATACATGTCAATGGAGAAATTGTATTGGTCTAAAACAGAAATACCTTCATAGTCTTTTCGATCCAGCATGATATTAAGATTTGCTCCGAAACGAACCAAATTGATACCACGAAAATGGTTGTGATCAGCCAAAAGTGCACCAGCTGGAGCGAAAAAAACGATAGATTATCCTTTCAATCATATTTGTGCTCGTTTTGGAGCGATTTTTCGAGCAAAAGTGATCGCAAACGCGATGGATTATTGGATTATTTTTTCGATCGCTTTTACGCTCCTTTTGCGATTGAAAACAGCCGCAAATTCAAAAGCAGCATCCCCTCACGCGAAAAAACGTGCATGGATACTGCTTATTTGCTCATAAATCCAACTTGGCAGAATACTTGATGATTACCGATCCGTCATGACCTGAAACGGAACTGCTGAAGTCTTCCTGGTAAAAAGGCGGGACAACTTTTGCCTTGCTTCTTAAATATTCCAGTGCCTTCGGTCCATTGCCAGCAACATCGTCGTTCTCAATTTCCTGGTAAAAGCAGGCATACTTTCCAGCCGCTTTGACGTAATTGCCCTTTTTTCTTTCCACTACTTTAAAAAAGCGGCTGATTTCTGCCTTTTCAAAGTCATCGACGATCACCCCATATCTAGGCCCGAAGCTGATTGGATTCAGCGAAACACCATGCCTAAAAGGACTGACTTCCAGGTATTCTTCCGGGCAAGTCTCAACCGCCACTTTTTTAAACCAGTCTGCTTCAAGTCACTGATTCTCTGGTCAAAAAATTCTAAGCTGGACTTGATCTTCCCCAGCTCAGCCATCTCTCTTTCTACTGCTTCCTGCTGCTTGCCTAAATACTTCTGCCGTTCATTCAAATCCTTTAAGGCGAAAAAGTCCCCAACCTCCTGCAGGCTGCTGCCCAATTTCTCCAGCAGGCGGATCGTGGCAACTTGGTCCACCTGTTCCAGCCGGTAGTAGCGGTAGCCATTATCTTTGACAACTGCCGGCTTCAGGAGCCCTTTTGCTTCATAGACATAAAGTGCTTTCTTGGTGACAGCACACATTTTGGCAAAATCCCCGGTCTTAATTAATTCCTCGTTCATGTCAATCTCTTTCCTTACTAAAACTCTCCAGCCCTTGACTGTTCCCTTAGGGCATAGTTTACCCTAAAGGTATGCAGGGCCTTCAGCCTGCCCATGATCAGCGAACTGTTTGTCCGGCAGCTCTACAGCGTCATCGACATGGCCATCATCGGCCGCTATCTGGGAGCCAGGGAATTAGGCGCCGTGGGCAATGCAGCCAATATCATCATGCTTTTCCTGGTTGTCTCCGGCGGCTTTGAAATGGCGGTTGACGTCATGGTCTGGCTGTTAGGTGCCAGTAAAAATAAAGAGAAGGCCGCCATGGCCCGGGACACCCTCTTTCTCAGTGCTATTAGCGGTCTGGTCTTAGTGGTAATTGCCTGGATTTCCCTGCCTGCCCTTTATAAGGCAGTGTCTTTACCGGAAAACATGATGGGGGATGCCCTCCTCTATGGCCGGGTCTACCTCTTTGCCCTGCCAATCATCTACATCTATGACGTTGGCCGGGCCATCTTGATCTCCAATGAGCGGGCCAAAATCTCCTTCTATCTCTTGGCAACTTCCAGCATCTTAAACCTACTATTAAATCTTCTTTTCATTCTCGTCTTGCAGCTGGGCGTATTAGGTTCAGCCCTGGGCACGGTTTTAGCTCAAGGGATCACCATGCTGGTCACCCTCTACCTTTTGGCAAAAATGGACCGGCAGGAAGAAGAGCCTGTCTCCCTTAAGCCTGACCTCTCCTGGACAAAAATTAAGTCCATCCTTCATATCGCCCTGCCAACCATCTTCCAGCAATTCGTGATCACCTTCGGCGCAACATTGGTTCAGGCCTGGGTCAATCCCTTTGGCCAGGAGGCAATCTTGGGCTATGTCGCTATCGTCAAGGTCATGAACCTGGCCCGGATCGTCCTGGTTGGCTTTGCCCAGACGTTAACTCTGATGACGGCTCAGTTATTGGCGGTAAAAACGTACTCAGCTGTTAAAGCAGTTTACCGCTACTGCAGCAATGTCTCCCTCATCTACTGGCTGGTCAGCTCAGCCCTGTCGGTCATCTTCTGTCAGCTATTGGCAGGCATGTTCTTTGATCCAGGCCAAAACCAGGCAGCTTACTCCTTCTTCAGAGTTTATCTCTATGCTTTTGTCGGCACCCAGCTTTTCTCCATCTTCAAGTTCTTGAATGAAGGCCTGCTCAGAAGCATGGTTTTGATGAAGGAATACCTCTACTGCAACTTGGGTGAATTAGCCCTTAAGCTAGCCGCTACCGGGCTGCTTTTAACGCTTCTTCAGACTAATGCTTTCTGTAGCGCAGAACTGGGAGCCAGAATCATCTGCGTCTTGGGCTCAACCATCTTGGTTATTAAAGAAATGAAAGCTTTAGAAGCAATAGAAAAAGCCGGTTAATACCGGCTTTTTATCTTCAGTCATAAATGCAGTAAAGAAAGAAGATTACCGGGCCCGGCGGTCGTTCTCGGCTTTCTTGTAGAATTCTTCCTTGGATTTGCGCATGGCCTTGTCTGCCTGGTAGAGCAAGCAGGTCACTGACATTTAAGTGGTCGGCCTTTGCCTGCTTGATCCCGATTGAAACGTGGTAGCATTGCTTTTTCAAGTTAGAAAGTTGCTTGGACTTTGTCCAAGCGCTCGTCTAAGGCAATTGCTAAAAACTCATCCCCGCCAAAGCGGAAAGACATGTCTTGCCCGAAGCTTTTGGCTAATTCACTAGCCAGGGCAATCAGCATCCGGTCCCCGGCTTCATGGCCAAACTTGCTGTTGGTTTCGTGCAGGCCATTGACGTCGCAGAAGACATAAGTAACGCTCTCTTGAGCGGCTTGCAAAAAAATTATTAATCTCGTGTTGGTAATAGTTGCGGTTTCTGATCTGGCATGTGTTTTACCTCAGTCAAAAGTATAGCATAGAAGCGGAAAACTTTTTTAATTTAAATATCATTTTAATAATGAAAAAGCGAATATTCGTGATTATCCAGACAAATCAAGCTTTCACCTAGATAAATCAACGATTACCAACTAAATGAATATAAAATATGCAGCTTTCTTAATGAAAATCAAGAAAACTACTTACAAGCCTTTCATCTATCCTTTACACTATTGAAGAAACAGAAAGGAAGCAGCAAAAATGGCCGCATTTATGAACATTAACCCAGATATCTGCCTAGCTTCATTCGCTGTTCCTTTTCCATTTTTTTAAATTATTAATATTTCATCACTTAAGACATGTCACTCGTTGATATGTCTTTTTTTATAGGAGTCAAACAATCATGAAAGCGCGTTTAATACTGGAAGATGGACACGTTTTTGAAGGCGAAAGCTTCGGCGCGGTCCATGACGTTATCAGCGAATTCGTCTTCAACACGGCGATGACTGGTTATGTGGAAGTCTTGACCGACCCGTCATATGCCGGTCAAAGCGTGGTCATGACTATCCCCTGATCGGCAACTACGGCGTTCCCCTGGATGACCAGGAAGCTGCTCACCCCTTTGTCGAAGCCTTTGTAGTAAGCGAGCTTTCCCGGCTGGGGTCCAATTTCCGCATGAACATGAGTCTGAACGACTACATGATTGAAAACAACATCCCCGGCATCCAAGGCGTCGACACCCGGGCCATCACCCGGATCCTGCGCAAAGAAAGCTGCATGAACGGGATGATCACTACTAAGGATTACGAAGTCAGCGAAGTAATTGACCAGATCAAGGCCTTCAAGATCCAAGGGGTCGTTGAAAAGTGCAGCTGCCTTGAACCCTACCATGTCGGTCAAGGTGACTACGAAGTTGCCCTCTACGACTTCGGTGCCAAGCGCAATATCGCCAGAGAACTGGCCAAAAGAGGCTGCCATATCACAGTCCTGCCGGCTGACACCCCGGCCCAATATGTTATAGACCACAACTTCGATGGGATCATGCTTTCAAACGGCCCCAGCGACCCGAGTGAATGCACGGAAATCATTGACCAGCTGAAAATTCTTGCTTCTTCCGGCATCCCGATCTTCGCCATCTGCCTGGGCCACCAGCTTTTAGCCTTAGCCCACGGCTTTGAGACGGAAAAAATGGTCTACGGCCACCACGGCAGCAATCACCCAGTCAAGGATCTGACCACTGGCCGGGTCTACATCTCCACGCAAAACCACAACTATGTGATCAAGGAAGACACGATTGATCCAAAGCAAGCCAAGGTCTGGTTCAAGAACGTCAACGACAAGACGATCGAAGGACTGGAATACTTAAAGGAAAACATCAAGTCCGTCCAGTTCCACCCGGAAGCCTGCGGCGGCCCGCACGACACGGAATACCTCTTTGACAGCTTTATTGAAATGATGGGAGAACACAAGAATGCCTAAGCGCGACGATATCAAAAAAGTTTTAGTGATTGGTTCCGGCCCGATCATCATTGGCCAGGCTGCTGAATTCGACTATGCCGGGACCCAGGCCTGCCGGGACCTCAGAGAAGAAGGCATCGAAGTTGTCCTGATCAACTCCAACCCGGCCACGATCATGACTGACGGCGACATGGCTGACCACGTCTACATCGAACCTTTGACTGTGCCAGTCGTCAAGCAATTGATAGAAAAAGAAAAGCCAGATGCCCTTCTGCCAACCATGGGCGGGCAGAACGCCTTGAACATCGCCATGGCATTAGCTGATGAAGGCTTTTTGGAAAAGCACCATGTCAAGACAATCGGTACTGACACCGACACGATCAAGATGGCTGAAGACCGGCTGGAATTCAAGAACTTGATGGAAAGAATCGGTGAACCGGTTGCCAAGTCAGTTGTCGTCAACTACGTTGAAGACGCCATTGCTTTTGCCAAGGAAATTGGCTATCCCGTAGTTGTCCGCCCGGCCTACACTTTGGGCGGGACTGGCGGTGGGATCGCCCACAATGAACAAGAACTGCATGAAATCTGCTCTAACGGCCTCCGCCTCTCCCGAGTTACTGAATGTTTGATTGAACAATCAATCGCCGGCTGGAAGGAAGTTGAATACGAAGTCATGCGCGATGGTGCCGGCAACTGCATCACCGTCTGCAACATGGAAAACATGGACCCGGTCGGTGTCCACACCGGTGACAGTATCGTGGTAGCGCCATCTCAAACCTTGTCAGACAAGGACTACCAGATGCTCCGCTCCTCTGCCCTCAACATCATCACTGCCTTGAACATCAAGGGCGGCTGCAATGTCCAGTTTGCCCTCAACCCAGACTCCTTTGAATACTGCGTCATTGAAGTCAACCCTCGTGTTTCCCGGTCTTCTGCCCTGGCCTCAAAAGCAACTGGCTACCCTATCGCCAAGCTTGCTACCAAGATTGCTTTGGGCTATAACTTGGATGAAATCGTCAACGCCGTAACGGGCAAGACCTACGCTTCTTACGAACCAACCCTTGACTACATCGTCTGCAAGATTCCTAAGTGGCCTTTTGACAAATTCTACGACGCTTCCCGCAAGCTGGGCACCCAAATGAAGGCAACCGGGGAAGTCATGGCTATCTGCAACAACTTCGAAGGTGCCTTCATGAAAGCCCTCCGGTCCCTGGAACAAGACAGCTACTACCTTTATAATGAAGAAATTGCCCAGCTGTCAGCTGATGATCTCCGTAAAGACCTCCGCAAGATTGACGACAAGCGGGCCTTCAGAATTGCCGAAGCCTTGCGAAAGGGCGTCTCCATCCGGGAAATTCATGCCATTACCAAGATCGACGTCTGGTTCATTGACAAGATCAAGCACCTGGTTGAAATTGAAGACCGACTCAAGAGCGAAGAACTGACGCCAGATCTTTTGAAACTGGCCAAGCACTGCGAATTCCCAGACCGGGTTATCGCCAGCTTAACCGGCAAGACGGCTGATGAAGTTTACTACCTCAGAAAGGGCTTGAAGATCACGGCTGCCTTCAAAACGGTCGACACCTGCGCGGCTGAATTTGACGCCGAAACGCCATACTTCTACAGCGTTTATGGCGGTGAACATGAAATCCAGCCAGACCGGTCCAAGAAAAAGGTGATTGTCTTTGGCTCCGGCCCAATCAGAATCGGCCAAGGGATTGAGTTTGACTACTGCTGCGTGCACAGTGTCTGGACCCTGAAGGAAGCTGGCTACGAAACCATCATCGTCAACAACAACCCGGAAACTGTCTCAACTGACTTTGACATCGCCGACCGCCTCTACTTTGAACCATTAACGGCAGAAGACGTGCAGAGCATCATTGAACTTGAGCAGCCAGACGGGGCCATCGTCCAATTCGGCGGACAAACCGCGATTAAGCTCTCCCAGGACTTGATGAAGATGGGCGTGCCGATCCTTGGTACTTCTGCCGACAGTGTTGACGCGGCTGAAGACCGGGAAAGATTTGACGAGATTTTGGAAAAGTGCCAGATCGACCGGCCGAACGGGCAAACCGTCTTTACGGCTGAAGAAGCCTTAAAGGCCGCTAATGAGCTGGGTTACCCGGTTTTGGTCCGTCCTTCCTACGTTTTAGGTGGGGCCGGAATGGAAATCGCCTTAAACGACGGCGACCTCAAGCGCTTTATCGACCACATCACCTCCCAGTTTAACATTGAAGACCACCCGATCTTGATCGACAAGTACCTGGCCGGCAAGGAATGTGAAGTTGACGCCATCTGCGATGATGAAGGCATCTTGATTCCTGGGATCATGGAACACGTAGAAAGAGCTGGTGTCCACTCTGGTGACTCAATCTCCATCTACCCGCCGCAAAAGATCTCCCAGGAGATGAAGGAACGAATCGTAGAATACTCCAAGCGCCTGGCCAAGGCCTTGAAGGTCAAGGGGTTGATGAACATCCAGTTTATCGTTTACGAAAACAAAGTTTACGTGATCGAAGTCAACCCCCGCTCTTCCAGAACCATACCTTATATCTCCAAAGTGACCGGGATTCCGCTGGTTGACGTGGCAACCAACGTCATCAGTGGCAAGTCCATCAAGGAGCAAGGCTATGACTACGGCCTTGCTCCGGAAAAGAAGACAGTTGCCGTAAAGATGCCAGTCTTCTCCTTTGAAAAGATTACCGGGGCGGAAATTGCCTTGGGGCCGGAAATGAAGTCAACCGGTGAAGTTCTGGGGATTTCTGAAGACGTTGAAGAAGCCATGTACAAGGCCTTTATGGGGACTGGGCTGGACCTGCCTAAGCACAAGAAGGTTATCTGCACGGTCAAGGATTCGGCTAAGGAAGAATTTTTGCCAATCGCCAAGGAATACCACGACTTCGGCTACGACCTGTACGCGACCCAAGGGACATACGACTTCTTGCAGAGTCATGGCATCCCTGCCCGCCTGGTCAACCGGATCAATGACAAGGAGAACACCATCTTTGACTTAATCTTAACGGAAACGGTCGACCTGGTCATCGACATCCCAACCAGAAACAACAACTTGAAGGACGGCTTCCTGATCCGCCGCTTTGCCGTAGAAGCCGGCGTGCCGATCTACACTTCCCTTGCTTGATACGGCGCGGTCCTTGATCCACGCCCTGGAAGCCAAGCACGACAACAAGATCTCCTTGATCGACATCACCAAGCTGTAGAAACTGTATTCATCAATACTCAATAGTTTTAAACGTCAGCATTTGCTGGCGTTTTTCTTTGAAAAAGTTTCTAGATTTCCACTTGTAATAACTTAGCACATTAATCGTCGGGCCTACTGGGGCCGGCAAGACCACCCTGGTCAAGCTCTTGATGCGCTTTTACGAGCTAAACAGCGGGAAGATCACGATTGGCGGCCTGGATAGAAGTGGTCTGATTTATGGCCCATGTTTGGGATGGACCGGCTGATGCAGGGGCGGACGGCTTTTGTTATCGCCCACAGCTTGTCAACGATCAGGGATGCAGACAGCATCATCGTCTTGAATATCGTTGAAGTTGGCAACCATGACAGCTTGATGGCAAAGAAGGGCTTTTACGCTGATCTTTACCAGTCACAGTTTGAACATGGTGAAGAATAAGAAAAAAGCAAATCATTTTGGATACATTAAAAGCCACCAAGCTTAAACTTGGTGGCTTTTGCTATTTCACGCTTCTGGTCGCGATAAAAGTCGGGATATTCAATTCGTGCAGGCGGCCTTCGCCGTTGGTATCTTCATAGAGATTGGTTAAAGTAAAGCCAGCCTCCAGCTGGCCGCCGATCTGTTCCTCCAAGGTATGAGAGAACTGGACGCCAAAATCATCTTTTTCCAGTTGCTGCATCTGGTCAGGATTTTTCAGCAGATTAAAAGGCAAAGAGTTGACGACATACTTTTCATCTTCACTGTCAAACAGGTAGTTGATCCCGTTGTCCAGGCCAACCAGGAGTACCCCACCCTTTTTCAAAACCCGGTAGCATTCTTTCCAGATCGGCTTAACTTTTTCAACGTAGCTGTTGGCAACTGACTGGATAATCATGTCAAAGCTTTCGTCAGCAAAAGGCAAAGGCTGGGTCATGTCGGCTTTGACAATGTCGATATCGTAGCCTTCGCGCTCTGCAACCAGGCGCTCGCTTTCCAGCTGCTGGTCAGAATATAGTCCAGGACTGTGCATTTTGCCCCCAAGGCAGTCAAGATTGGCATCTGCTGGCCACCCCCGCTAGCTAGGCCAAGGACTTTTTGGCCGTGTAAGTCACCAAACCAGCTGTGCGGGACATACTTAACCGGGGTCAACTTGATCTCCCACTTCCCTTCTATAGCAGCTTGGAAGGGAAGTGGTCAATTGCCTTGCCCCATTCCCAGCCTTCTTTGACCCAGCGGTCGATCGTTTCAGCGTTTATATCTTGATAGTTCATAATTGTTTTTAGCCAGCCATGGAAGTAGACACCATCATTAAAATTGTATTTTCCCTTGCTTTGGCAAACTAAACTTATCTTCTGCACTTTACCATCTCCATCTTTTTACAGATCCGCTATCATCAAGCTATTTTAATAATAGCACTATTTGGAGACAGTCTAGTCCATTTCGTATAAGCCGCCAGCAATTTTTCGCTCCAAAAAAGCTGCATCCCCTCCAAAAGTGGGATGCAGCTTTTTCCAAACTACAATTCAATCTCTATCCGTGCAGCTTCCTTCAAGAGCTTCAGCGGGTACGGCAGCACTGTTAAGTCCTTGTATTTGACAAAAGTCACCTCTGTCATCTTCAACATCCGGTAGATCTTCTCAGCCTCTTCTTCAAGAATATCACCCGAGAAACTGTTAATTATCCGCACAACTGATCCCTTGTCAATCGTCGTCTGCATCCCCCTGCCAATTTTACCAACGTTATACTTAACGCGGCCATTCTCAAGCCAGTGGTTTTCATAAACTATACCTGACATATACTCATCCAAGCCCGTCTTATTCCGATAGTATCTAAATTCTGGATCTTCGATCGTCTTATAGTACAGACTCTTGTTTGGCATGGTTCTAAGTTCGCTCTGTTTGATGCCGTAAAGTTCTCCGTCAATCCGGGCTAAGAGTTCATAATCGCTTGTCATTCTGCCCTTCTTGTCTTCCCAGAGCAAACCGTGCTCTATAAATGGATTGTTTTCTGAGAGTGGGTCAAGCAGCTGGTTGCTTTTTGCCAGTTCAAAAGTCTCTTCATCCTTGAACTTCAGTGACCAGCAAGTTCCCGTTCCCTTCTCCCAATAGTGAAATTCAGCATTCGGCATCCCTTTGACCTGCAATGGTTTGACCGTCCGATTGACAACACAGTACTTTACCAGTAATTCCTTAAGCGAATTGTCCAGTGCTGACTTGCCCTTAATCTGCCCGTTTTTCTTTAAACAATTGTCTTGGTAGATGTGCTGAATCAGACACTTGCTGTTGCTTCTTTGATATGGGTCCTTGCCATTATAATCTTTTGGTGGAAGCACAACCACGATATTAAAGCCTTCTTTTACTTGCTCAATGCAAGTAGCTTCAGCAGTCTTATCAGCGAAATACTCTGCAACCGGAGCCAAATCGAGCTCTTTTCTCGTTTGGTCAACGAGATGCACTTTCTTGTCCTTGAAAAAGTCGGCTACAGCTCTTGTTACCCTTTTATTCAATTTCATGCTGGTTTCTTCGGCCGAGATGGTCTTGGCTTTGACTTCTTTAAAGGAAAGCTTGCTGACATAGTCTGTTCCTTCGTAACAACTGTTAAAACTGCTTAACAGTTGATAAGCAAAGCCATATTTTGAATGGTCAAACGGGGTATTTTTGTCCAGGGCGAAATTCTTCATCGCCCCGTCAATAGCCTTAGGCTTCTCATTTTTATAAAGTGGAGCTTTCAGGTAGCAGTCATCTGTCATCTTCCGGCACTGCCGGATCGTCATGTCGTCCAGGTTGATCCAATAAAAAGGACCCGTCAGCAAATTGCGCTCAGCTAACTTATCCTTGAATTCTTCTCCGTACTTTGCCTTGATTGATATCCTTAATATAGAAAAACAAGTCTCCCAGCAGATTGCAGCGCTCTATTTTTCCCTTCTGGTTCAGCTGCGTGGCAAAAGGGACATTCATTGTCAAAAGCTTGATAGCAGTTATATCACTAATCTGCTCTTTACCCGTCACGGCAGCCGCCGGCGTAAGATTGCTCCTCTTGAAGACTGGGTAGTTTCTCAGCTTGGCTTCAGTCAGCCCGTTGCTTTTAGCCGTCATAACATAAATCCGGCTCTTCCACTCATCCCCGATGTGCACTTTTTGATAGCAAACCAGCAGCTTTCCTTTTGAACTTTCAACCAAATCATTGAGCAGAAACTTTGACGGATAAGCCGCCTTATTGTCTTCATCAAGGCAGTCCATGAAAAAGATGTCATAGTCAGCCAAGATCTTGTCCAGATACACCTCACCAACCAGCTCGTTAGTAGTGATCAGATTTTCTTTATTCGCCATTTTCTAAAACACCTTTCTAAAATCTCTGACAAGCTTCTGGTTGAGCTCGCCCTTTTCATCAAATAAGTATGGATATAGGTAAACCTTTTTATCTGCAAGTCCGCCGGCTATTTGAATTGCCTGCATCTGTTTATTGGACCACTTTGAGATATTGATAATAATGGCTGATTTACCCATTTCCACCATGCCTAACTTTCTCTTTATCCATCTAACCGTTTGGTCATTATCGCCTGAAGGAGCGTCTGTGTTGTAATTCTTCCAGTCAACATAGACTATCCGGCCATCATCAACTTTAAGGTAGCCATCAAAGCGCTCCATCTCACTATTCGGCAGGTCTGCCATGTCGTGGTAATCAAAGCCCAAATGCTTCATCACCGCTTCCCCAATCGCTTCACCTATCGCGCCCTTGTACAGATTGTTAAAAGCGCCAGGCGTCAGCAAGTAGCGGCTTGGCTTGAAGGACAGGTCATAGCCAGCTTTTTCCAGCTCCCGCTTTAGCCAAGGCTGCTGCTTCCATATTCTTTCAAGAGCTTGCTTGTACTCTTCATAATCCATATACTGGGGCTGAAACGAGGGCTTGATCCCGGCTTCGGCCATCTGCCGCTTGACATCATCTCGGTCTTCACCGATTGCGATCAAGCGCTTATAGTCACCTTCCACATAGTAGTAATATCCGGAAACCGGGTGGCCGAAATCCCAATAGTAATTGGGAACTATTTTGGCTAATTTCCTGTCTTCCACTTCAACCAGTGAGTCAAGCTGAGGATGCTTGGCAATAAACGTCCGCAACTTGATCCACAGTTGCTGCATGTCATCTGGCATAGAGACGAGCTGAAGGGCAACCTGCACCAAATAGCCCATCGCGTTGCTGGCCATCAGCTTTTTAAGTTTCAGCTCTTTTTCTTCCGTTTGATTCGGCAGAAGCCGCAAGCCTGGATCGGAAGCCATGATTGCTTCCATAACCGCGTTGGTCCGTTTCCTATCTACCTGCGATCGGTTTAGGCAAGAAGCAATTTCTTTATCCAAGATGACAAACATGCTTTCCGGCTTAACAACAGTTCTGACCATTCTCCCGCTGGTCTGGTCAATCTGGCTAGTATAGGCATTGTCTCTTGCTTGAATCTGGTAAAAAGGATTCTTCTCACGCTTAAGCGGATATCCCTGGTAGTAAGCAGTCAGCAGCCGCTCGCTATCTGCATAAGTAAAGCCTGGTGTACCCAGATTTATCAAGCCATCACATGTATAAATCAATTGGAGATAGCCCTTTATAAATTCATCTTCAAATTGCTTCCTGTCTCTATCGGCATTGTTTTTAGGTATAAGGTGCGTCGGCTGCTCCATATAGCAACCGTTAATGTCCACAAACGGATTGTCCTTATTGAAAAAACGGTCATCCAAAACGACGTAGTCCTCTGGATACTTTGCAAGCAAGGCTTTAGCCGGGTATTGTAGGTTAACCGCCCGGCTCATGGTTGAATAAGAGGTCAAGATAATTTTCAACTTGCCCTGCGCCCAGTCAGCCTTGACCCTTTCAAGTTGCTTTTCTGGATCATCTTTTGCACTGATGCAAATCAAAGCCTTATCCTGGTCTAAATAGCCAAGTTTCTTCAAGGCTGTCTCATACCATTTAGCTTCCGCCTCTCTGATATTGCGGTTAGTGTAGGCAATAAAGGCGACCCTGCTTGGGCGTTCCCGGTTCTTTTGGCAAAAAGCTGCCAGCGCCTTAAGCAATTTGAGATTTCTCCCGAAGTAATAGCAGGCAGTCCTAATTGTCACTTTTTGCGTGATTTTTTCATTGGATTCCGGCTTATATTGCCAGTTAAAGTCATACCTTATTCCTGCAGGAGCTGACGGCATCTCCGAAATCAGATCGCTTATCTCTGGGTAAGATAATTGACTGTCTGGGAAGGAAGCTTTGAAGACATCACGCAATTTAGCACCAGGTGCCGGCTTTATCCATTGAACATTGATTTTGCCCTTGTCCCTTGGGGCCTTATTCCGCTCTTCATTCTCTTGATTTAAAAGTTGCTCGATTTTCTTAGGCAAATGGTAAACATATGGGATGTTGTTGTAGACCCAGTCTAAACCGAAATTGCTGAAGATTGACTCTGTCTCAGCCGTCGCGGAAACCAGGATCACCCGCCACTGGCTGGCTAAAGTCGCCAGCAGAAGCTCTGGAGTCCACTTTTGCGCGTAACGGGAGACTTCAGCATTTGTTCTCTTGTTCCGGTTAGATTCCAAAATGTGCACGGTAAATCCTTTGCCAAAAATTGAGTTGTCGCTGGTCAAGTTTGCGGCAATCCCCGTTTGATGGCGCTGCGGTGAGTCCCGCATATACGTCTCTAGCAGATAATTTACCAGTGCCTCGTCTTTATCTTCGATACCTAAAGCGCTGTTCATCCTCCAAGTCCATCTCATCTCTGTATTTCTTTTTGCCATTTGCTTCCTGGTGGCGATTGATCTCTTTGATTCTTGACTGAACATTTTTCGCCATGGAGTAGCTGTTCCTGACAAAGGAAGAGATATTCTGGTTTAAGTCCTCCAGCATTCTATCCAGGCGAATTGCCTGCTTGCTGCTTTTCTTTTTCTCAAGTACATTGACAAAAAGCTTTCCTTTCGCGCCGGCAAGGCTGAAAGGATCGGGCTTGTATTCAATATAGAGCTGGTCGTTGATGTTCAAATAATCTGATTCACCATCATTAATCAAGAATTTTTTAGCGAGTTCATCCTCACTCAAGCTTTCGCCAATGACCAAGTCAGCTTCAAGGTGGTATTTATTTGAAAGATCATGAAACTTCTTGCTGGCAGATTTAATTCTGCCGCGGTTGTCTCCGGCTGCGAGAATTATTTCATTTGCTTTATTGAAGCTTGGTTCCAGGGCAGAGTTGATTTTCTTGGCCAAAGTATAAAGGTCAAAGTGCTCCTGCTTTTGCCCCAGCATGCTTTCCAGCCAATTCTGGTGAATCTTGTCTGACTCATCCAAGATCAGATTTACTAATGTTTTCTCTTTACCTGCGGGCTTCTTCTGATTAAAATTCAGTCGCCAATAGTATTTGTTGCTTCCCGCCAAGTCTTTGTAGCGGTAAATAAACTTGTTCGCTGCCATTACTATGATTTTCTTATTTGCCAAATCATAATCGGGAAACATTATTTGGTACCAAGGCAAGTCGCGGAAAACGGTCGCCTTCATCCGGGCCTTCCGCTCCGCTGGACTCAAATCTTGCTCTTCTTCATCAACAATGGCATAGGCATCTGTCCGGATCATAGATTTGATCTGGCTGAAATTCTTTCGATCATCTTCTATTTCTTCCTCGCTTTGCAAATCAGAGAAAAGCAAGATTGACTGCAGGAGGCCGAAAATATGCCGGGTATTAGGATAGTTATCCGGTATGCTTTCTTCCCGCCAAGCCTTATACAGCTTCTTACGGTCCAACCGTCCAATCACTCTTTCTTCTTGTCTAACAAAGACATGCTCTTCGAAGAAGTCTGTAACTTGATCCTGCTCAGAAAGCACATTGACCAGGATTTCTTCAGGATTCTTGCCGAGTTTGAGGAGTAAGTCCCGGCAGCCTGCGTATACCTCATCCCTGTCCTTGCGCAAAGGGGTCAAGTAAAAGGTTACCTGCTGGTCGTTTACCGCCCGGTTGACGATCGCCCGAACAGTACCATACGTTTTCCCAAGGCCAGTTGACTGCTGCAGAATGCTAAGCAGAGCACTCTTATCCTGTCCTGTGATATCTTCAATGGCTGCCTGTGAGCCATTTGCACATGGGAAGTAAGTCTGACTATTTTCCATTTTTTCTTCCTCTCAATAATCAGTTTTAATTAGCTTGGATAATATATTTAGAACTGATCATAGCACTCTTTGTTAACGCATACATATAGACTAACTTTTTGTAAAAAAACTGTAACAAGCTGCGGCAAGACGCGAATAATACGAAAAAACGGCCAGCAACTGGATCTTTCCCAACTACTGGCCGCTTTATCTATCTATTTATCTTACAGCATGGTCCGGATCTGCTGGCCATTTAGCCAGGCAGTCACATTTTCAAAAGCCATCTCGGCTCTTCTGTCAATTGATTCTTTCGTATCAAAACCGACATGTGGGCTGCAGACCAAATTCGGAACTCCCAGGAGTGGATAATCAGCTGGCAGTGGCGGATCCTGGTCAAAGACGTCAAGTCCTGCCTTAATCCGTCCTTCTTTTAGTGCTGCAGCCAACGCTTCAGTATCTACGACCGGACCTCTGGCCGTGTTGATCAGAATGGCCCCTTCCTTCATCTCTCCGATCTCTTTTTTACCGATCAAGCCCTTGGTTTCCGGAGTCAGCGGCGTATGAATGGAAACAATATCTGCCTCCCCCATCACTTCATCCAGTGACTTGTATTCCAGGCCCAGGTCAAGGGCGGCCGCCTTTTGACTACGGCTATAGCCGATCAGCTTGCAGCCAAAGGCTTTAAAAATCTCTGCTGTCCGGCAGCCAATCGCTCCAGTACCAACAATCCCAACAGTTTTGCCTGCCAGTTCATGTCCCTGCAGTCCGCCCTTGCCCTCACCAGCTTGTACAGCCTCATTGCCGGCACTGATCTTTCTGAGGCAGTCCAAAGTCAAACCGATGGCCAATTCCGCCACCGCGTCGTTGCAATAGCCACCAGTGTTGGAGATATTGATCTTTTTCTCCTTGCAGGCTTCCAGGTCAACATGGTCAATCCCGACAAAGGCAACTGAGATGAACTTCAAATTCTTATCTGCCCGGATTACTTCACCAGGCAAGAGGTGGTTGGCGATAATCAAGGCGTCCGCGTCCTCGCTCCGCTTCTTCAATTCTTCAGTATCCGTTGAAAAGCTGTCGTAAGCCGTAAATTCATGACCCTGCTTGGTCAATTTTTCCGCCAGCTTGTCTAAACTTTCCTGGCTAATGCCCAGTGGCTCAAGCAATACAATCTTCATTATTTTCTCCTTACTTTCTACCTTACAAACACATAGACAACGTAAGCTTCTACATCAAGAATATTATCTCATTTTTATTGTTTGCCTGACAAGGATAGAAATTACTTTAATTCTTTTCAGCATTTTTCTTGACATTAGTCTACACAGAGACTAATGTCTTAGTTATTGTTCACGAGGAGACTTTTTATGAACTTAAAAAAACACGAAAGCATTTCAGAATTAGTAAACCTGGCCAGCGTCCGGGCGACTTACGCGTATGAGCAATATGACAAGCTCATGGGAATCACCCAGTACGAGAGCATCATTCTATATGAGCTCTTCACCCACCCCCGCCTGTCACAAAAAGAGCTCGTCTATAGAAGCGGCATCCCCAAGCAATCCATCAGCAAGGGGATTCACAATCTAGCTGAGCTCGGCTACCTGGAAATCAGCTCTGCTGACCAGGACAAGCGGGTCAAGTACTGCTCCTTGACTGAGTCCGGGCTTGCCTATGCCCGGGAAAAAGAAGGTAAAATCCTGGCTATCGAGAAAAAGGTAATCGACAAGCTGGGCTTTGACCGGGCCGCTTTGGCCTGCCAGATTCTAGCTGAGTGGTCTGATCTCCTCAGCAAGGAAATAGCTAACTTAAAGGAGAAAAAACAGAAATAATGAAAATTCTCTTGCCTTACTTCAAGCGATATAAAAAAGACGTTTTCCTGACTTTGATCACCATCGTCTTTTCAGCTTTTGCCACCCTCTACCAGCCCCGCCTGCTCCAGCAGGTGCAAAATGAACTGCTGGCTGACCAGCAGCAGTCCGTCATCCGGGACACCGCGATTTTGATCGGCCTGGGCCTTTTATCCATTATTACCGGGGTCCTCAACGTTTACTACGCCTCCCGGATCACCCAGGGCGTGGTCAGCGACCTCAGAGAAGACACCTATGCCAAGATCCAGACTTTCTCTCTGGCTAATGTGCAGCAATTCTCCTCTGAATCGCTCAGCGTCCGCTTGATCAACGACATGCAGCAAATCATGAACATGATCATGACTATCTTCATGCAGCTGATCCGGATGCCTTTGATCCTCATCGGGTCAATCATCATGGCCATCGTCACCATCCCCCGCTACTGGTGGGCGGTTGTCGTCCTCCTGGCCTTGATCATGGGTCTGGGCGTTGTGGCAGTCAAGCAAATTACCACCATGTTCGACAAGTTCCAAATGTACATGGACAAAATCTCCGGCCGGACCGGGGAATTTTTGCAAGGGGTCCGGGTGGTAAAATCCTTCAACCAAAGTCCCCAGGAAATTGCCAAATTAAACAAGGATTCTGACGAATTAAACGAAGTCAACATCAAGGTCGGCTACTGGTTCTCCACCATCCTGCCTGGTGCCCAACTGATCTCCTACCTGGTCATCAGCTTAGTGGTCTACTTGATCGGGACCAGCATTCTCCAGCATCCCCAAGACGTTTCCGTCATCACTCCATACGTCAACTATGTTTTGACCATGCTCTTTGCCATCCTGCTGGTCGGCATGGCCGTCATGCAGATTTCCCGAGGTAACGTCTCCTTACGGCGGATCCAGGAAATCATGGACACCCAGCCAGACGTTGTCTTCAATGAAAAAGCCCCGGAAGACGCCTTGGGCGGTTCAATTGAATTTGATGACGTCTCCTTCACCTACCCAGATGGCCAGCAGCCCGTCTTAAAGCACATCTCCTTTGCTGTTGCACCGGGCCAAATGGTCGGTATCGTCGGGGCAACCGGGTCGGGTAAGTCGACCCTGGCCCAGCTGATCGCCCGCCTCTATGACCCAACAACTGGGAAGATCAAGATTGGCGGCAGCGACCTCCGCCAGGTTAATGAGAATGCCCTCAGAAAGACTGTTTCCTATGTTCTGCAAAAGGCTGTCCTCTTCTCAGGAACCATTGCTGACAACCTCCGCCAAGGGAAAAAGGATGCTACTTCATATGAACTTGAACGGGCAGCGCAAATGGCCCAGGCCAGCGAATTCATCCAGCGCTACGATGAGACTTTTGACCATGAAGTTGAAGAAAGAAGTGCCAACTTCTCCGGCGGGCAAAAGCAGCGTCTGTCTATTGCCCGGGGGATCATCGCCGGCAGTCCGATTTTGATTCTGGACGACTCAACTTCCGCCCTGGACGCGGAAAGCGAAAAGCTGGTCCAGGAAGCCCTGGAAAAGCAGCTGCCTGACACGACCACGATCATGATCGCGGAAAAGATCGTTTCTGTCATGCACGCGGACAAGATCCTGGTCCTCGATAACGGCCGCCTGGTTGCTGAAGGGACCCACGAGGAACTGCTCAAGACTTCCCCGGTTTACCAGGAAATCTATAAAACCCAGAAAGCCAAGGAAAGAAAGGAGGAACTTTAATGTCAGACAAGCAAAAGTCTCTTACTTATTTGACGAAATATCTGAAAAACTACAAAAAGCCGATCTTAATTTCAATTGCCTTCTATCTGATCGCGACCATCGCCCAGGTCATCGCTCCCTCCCTTTTAGGGCAGGCGGTTACGGACTTGTCGACTTTTGTTAAGGGGCAAGGAAGTCTTGGCGTCTTCTACCAGGCCTTAGCCTGGATGGCCGGCTTTTATGCCTTTAACTCCGTGGCCACCTACATCGCCTGGATGATGATGACCCGCTTTAACGCTAACGCCAACAACGACATGCGCAAGGGCCTTTTCGGCAAGCTGCAGCGGATGACCTTCCGTTACTTCGATACCCACCAGGACGGGCAGATCCTGTCCTTGTTCAACAGTGACCTGGACAACATCTTCAATGCGTTAAACAACGCCTTTTTTGAAATCATCTCCCAGTCCCTCCTTTTTTTCGGCACGATCATTGTTATGTTTGTCATCAACTGGAAGCTGGCCCTTAGTGTTGTAGCTACTACTCCTTTGATCTTGCTTTTGAGCCGGATCATTATGAAAAAAGCCCGCGTCTACCTGGACAATCAGCAAGACCGGGTTGGTGAGCTTAATGCCTACATCAACGAACAACTCAACGGGGAAAACGTGATCATCACCCAGGGCCTTAGGGACCAGTCAGTTGCCGGTTTTAAAAAGGAAAACGCCAAGGTGCGGGAAGCCATGTTTAAGGGGCAATTCTACTCTGGTATCCTTAACCCCTTAGTTACCGGCTTCTCCCTCTTGAACTTTGCGATCGTGATCGCCACTGGCGCTTACATGATTATGACCAAGCAAGTCAGCCAGGCGGCTGGTCTGGGCTTGATCGTGACTTTCACTGAATATTCCTGGACTTACTTCCAGCCGCTGACTCAAGTAACTTCCATCTACTCCATGCTCCAGCTCGCCTTGACCGGTGCCAGACGGCTTGAGACGGTTGAAGAGCAGGAAGAAGAAAACACGGTACCAGACGGCAAGACTATCTCAGGCGTAAATGACGCTGTCCGCCTGGAAGATGTGCACTTTGGCTACACTCCAGACAAGGAAATCCTGCACGGGGTATCAATTGAGGTGCCTAAGGGGCAGTCGGTCGCTGTTGTTGGCCCGACCGGGTCTGGTAAGACGACGATCATGAACTTAATCAACCGTTTCTATGACGTAAACAGCGGTGCCGTAACTTTTGACGGCACAGACGTCCGGGACCTTAAGCTGGAAAATCTCAGAAGCAATGTCGGGATTGTTTTGCAAGACTCAGTCCTCTTCTCTGGGACAGTAGCTGACAACATCCGCTACGGCAAGCCGGATGCTACCATGGATGAAGTTATTGCCGCGGCTAAGGAAGCCCAGCTGCATGACTTTGTCATGACTCTGCCAGAGCAATATGACACGCCGATTGAGAATGGCCAAGCAAATTTCTCTACCGGGCAAAAGCAGCTTTTGTCAATCGCCAGAACTATTCTGGTCGATCCGGCCTTCCTGATCCTGGATGAAGCAACCAGCAACGTCGACACGGTTACGGAAGAAAAGATCCAAAAGGCCATGGACAACGTGATTGCTGGCCGGACCAGTTTCGTGATCGCCCACCGTTTGAAGACGATTTTGAACTCAGACAAGATTGTCGTATTAAAGGACGGCCAAGTCATTGAAGAAGGACCGCACGCCGACTTGATCAAGAAGCGCGGCTTCTACTACAAGCTCTACACTAGCCAGATGGCTTTTGAATA
>ENA-ORTB01000684-ORTB01000684.1-human-gut-metagenome-genome-assembly--contig:-NODE-684-length-44566-cov-5.746355_pt1 | contig 44566 bp, 40 predicted proteins | sample MGYA00241905_ERZ509174 | MGnify/ENA primary metagenome ERZ509174 (study PRJEB26280, sample SAMEA2338851) | human gut metagenome | biome: human gut; feature: human-associated habitat; material: faeces... | reverse complement strand
ATAACCGGTACGGCTTCGCGGGCCCTGGGCGCTGGGCATGACGTTGCTCACGTAGCCGCGCTGCGCGCGCTTCTGCCTACGCGGGCTGGAGAAACCCACCTGGTCGGCGTTCATATGCGCCGGGCGCACCCTGGGGACGTGCGATCCCAAGGTAGCGCTGCGCATGCGGCGCGAGGTGAGCTTGGAGTTGATCTGCGTGATGTCCTTGCGTTTCCTGACCATGACGCTCCCGTCCGGCTATTCGGCCGCGCCAACCTGGCGGCGCGACACGTTCGCGCCGAGCTGGGAGAGCTTGCCGCAGTAGTCCTCGTAGCCGCGGTCGATGTGCTTGATGTTGTGCACGCGGGTTTCGCCTTCGGCCACGATGCCCGCCAGCACCAACGCCGCGCCGGCACGCAGGTCTGTGGAGGACACGTCGGTACCCTGCAGGTCGTTGACGCCGCGCACGAGCGCATGATGGTCCTCGATGGTGATATCGGCGCCCATGCGCGCCAGCTCGTCGACATGGCGGTAACGGTTTTCAAAAATATTCTCTACAAAAACGGTGCTGCCCGCGCTTTTCAAAAGCGCCGCCATCAGCACCGGCTGCGCGTCCGTCGGAAAGCCCGGATAGGGTGCCGTGCGCACAGGGCGGATGGATCTGAGACTGCCATCACTTTGGAGGAAAACATCGTCCTCCCCGCTTTTGACCGTGCAGCCCGCCTCGCTCAGCGCGCCGGACACAGTCGAAAGCGGCCGCGGGTCGACGCCGCGAAGGCGCACCTCTCCCCCACAGCAGGCCGCGGCGCAGAGATACGTCGCGCCCACGATGCGGTCGGCGATGATGCGGTATTTCCCGCCGTGCAGCGCGCGCTTTCCCTCGACTGTGATGATTGAACCGCCCGCGCCTCGGACGTTGCCGCCCATCGCGTTGATAAAGTTCTGTAAATCGACGATCTCCGGCTCGCGCGCGGCGTTGTAGATCGTCGTCACGCCGTCTGCGCCGCAGGCGCAGAGGAGCGCGTTTTCCGTCGCGCCCACGCTCGGCATGGGTAAGTACACATCGCTCCCGAGAAGCGTTCCGCCGCGGCACTTGAGCTCGCCGCCCGTCTCCCTGATCTCTGCCCCCAAGGCGCTCAGGGCGCTTAAGTGCAGGTCAATGGGACGCGGCCCCAGCTCGCAGCCGCCGGGATAACAGATCGTCGCTTCCTTGCAGCGCGCCAGAATCGCGCCGAGAAAGATGACCGACGAGCGCATCTCTCGCATCAGTGCGTCGGGCACGACCGCGCGGTCCATGCGCGCTGTGTCGACCACGAGCGCACTGTCCTCCCAGTGCGTGCAGCAGCCCAAGTGCCGCAGAATGGCAATGGACGCATCCACGTCCCGCAGCTTCGGACAATTTTCGATCACGCAGGTGTCCGCACACAAAAGCGTCGCCGCCAAAATCGGCAGCACACTGTTTTTTGAGCCTTGTATCGTGAGTTCTCCGTACAGGCGCTCCCCGCCCTCTACCAACAGCTCACACATCATGTTCCCTCCCGCAAGCACATTACTTTTCCATCGTATGGCTTTTGCGGGAAATGGGTGACTGCCGGCTTTCGCAGGGCAATAGTTAGGCATTTTCAGTATAGCCATTTTGCCGCGGCGCGTCAACTTCTTTTTGCCTTGCTTTCCCGCCCGCTTTGTGGCAAAATGAGACTACTGGCATTTCTCCCCGAAAGGAGTTTTTCGATGAAAAAACCGCTGAAAATTGCGCTCTATGTTCTGTTGGCGCTCGTTCTGATCGTGCTGGCCTACGTCATCTATGTCTTCGCCGCCTACTACCGTGTGGAGGATATGCAGAAGCTTGGCGTTGCGCACTGCGACGCCGCATCTGCCGCACCGATGGAGGGCGCGCCGCAGACCGGCGTCACCTATCGCGTTTCGTCGGCCAACGTGGGCTTCGGCGCGTACAGCGCCGATTACAGCTTCTTCATGGACGGCGGCAAGGAGAGCCGCGCCCGCAGCAGGCAGGCCGTTGATGAGAATATGCGCGGCGAGGTCTCGCTCGTCAAGGACCTTTCGCCCGACTTCGCCCTCTTTCAGGAGGTCGATATCTACGGCACGCGCAGCTGGCACATCGGAGAGGACGCTTATCTCGACGATGTGATGGGGAACAGCGAATTTAACAAGGTATTCGCGCAGAATTACGACAGCCCGTACCTCTTCTATCCTCTTATTAACCCCCACGGCGCGAACCAGTCCGGTATCCTGACGCTCTCGCGCCATCCGATCTCGTCCGCCGTGCGCCGTTCGCTGCCGATCGAGACGGGCATCATGAAGCTCGTCGACCTGGACCGCTGCTACTCCGTCAGCCGCGTCCCGATGGAAAACGGCAGGGAGCTGGTGCTCTATAACCTGCATCTTTCGGCCTACACGTCCGACGGCACGATCGCGACCGAGCAGCTTGAAATGCTCTGCGCCGACATGCTGGCGGAATACGAAAACGGCAACTACTGCGTCGCGGGCGGTGACTTCAATAAGGACCTGCTTGGCAATTCTGCCGAGATCTTCGGCGTCGCGGGCGGCGAGAACGACACCTGGGCGCAGCCCATCCCCGAGGGGACGATCCCCGACGGGCTCTCCCTTGTCGTGCCGTTTGACCCCGAACACCCCGTCGCCACCTGCCGCACGGCCAACGAACCCTACAACGAGGAGACGACCTTCCGCGTGACGGTCGACGGCTTCCTCGTCTCCGACAACGTCGAAGCCGTCTCCGCCGATGTCGTCGACGCAAGCTACCGCTACTCCGACCACAATCCCATCTATATGGACTTCATTTTGAAGGCGGAATAAAGCGTCAAAAGTAAAGGAAGCGAGCCTCACGGCTCGCTTCCTTTTTATTCTCTTTCACTTGAGCAGCGTCATCACTGTGTCGTAGATGCGCTTGGTCGCGTCGGGAATGCCGAGCGCCGCCATGTTTTGAGACATCGTCTCCATCCGCTGCGGATCGTTCAGGATGCCCGCCGCGGCGGCGAAGAGCTTCTTGCCGTCAAGGCCCTCTTCCGGCAGCACGAGCGCCGCGCCGTGGTCGCCGAGCAGCGCCGCGTTCTTCTCCTGATGGTGGTTCGTCACGTTGGGCGATGGCACCAGAATTGCCGGAACGCCGAGCGCCGTCAGCTCGCTGAGCGTGGACGCGCCCGCGCGGCAGATAACGAGGTCGGCGGCGCGCATGACAGTCGCCATGTCGTAGATGTACTCGCGCACGTCGAGCGCGGGATGCTCGGTGATCTCCAACCCGTCATCGTGCATCCACTGCTGCATCGGCTTCCAGCAGATCTCGCCGACGCCGTGGATATGGTAAAAGGGCTCCTTCGCGCTCTCAAGCGCCAGAAACTCCGCCATCGCGCGGTTCATCGCGTTCGACCCGAGGCTGCCCCAGAACGAGACGATGAGCTTGCGCCCGTCGTTCATGCCGAGCTTTTCCTTCGCCTGCTGCTTGCTGATCGTGAAGAAGTCGCCGCGCACGGGCGTACCGGTCACGACCACCTTTTCGGGGTGCTTGTAGTGCGCGCGGCAGTCCTCAAAGCCAACCATGATGCGGTCGCAGTGGGGCTCTAACTGCCGCGTCGTCAGCCCCGGCACAATGTTTGACTCGTGCACCGCCGTCGGGATGCCCGCCTTTGCGCCGTAGCGCACAAGTGGATAGCTCGCGTAGCCGCCGGTGCCGACGATCAGGTCGGGGTGAAAATCGTGTAAGATCGCGTTCGCCTCACGCTCGGCGTGGGCGAGATTTTTGAGCGAGACAAGGTTGTGCTTGATCTCCGCGGGCTTGAACGAGCGGTGGAACGATGAAATGTTCACCGTACGGAACGGATAGTCCGTGTGCGCGATCAAATCGCGCTCCAGTCCGCGCTCCGCGCCGACGAATAAGATCTGCGTGCCCGCGTCCTTTTCCCGCATATAGCCCGCGAGCGCGAGCGCGGGGTTGACATGCCCCGCCGTGCCGCCGCAGGTAAAGATGACCTTCATAGCCGTTTTCTCCTTCCCGCGTCAGCGCATCTGGCGCGAAACGCTCAGTACGATGCCGACCTCGGCCAGCTGCACGGCAAGCGCCGTGCCGCCGTAGCTGAAAAACGGCAGCGAAATACCCGTGTTCGGGATCAGATTCGTCACGACCGCGATGTTCAGGAATACCTGCAAGGCGATCTGCGTCGTCACGCCGACGGCAAGAAGGCTTCCGAAGCGGTCGCGCGCGTGCAGGGCGATCCAGTAGCCGCGGATGACGAGCAGCGCGAACATGACCATGATGATCGTCGCGCCGACAAGGCCGAGCTCCTCGCAGATGATGGCGAAAATAAAGTCGTTGTGCTCTTCGGGCAGGAACAGAAACTTCTGCCGGCTCTTGCCAAGGCCCAGTCCGAACAGTCCGCCTGAGCCGATGGAGAGCAGGCTCTGCCGGATCTGATAGCCCTTATCGCGCATCCACTCTTCGTTGAACGGGTCGAGCCAGATGTCGATTCGGCTCGAGTTGTAGGTGATGATGCCGGTCGCAAAGGCGTAGATCACCAGCAGCACCAGCGCAAAGCCGAGACCGACCCAGTAGTTGCGGATGCCGCCGACATACATCATCACAGCACCGATGCCGAGCAGCAGCACCATACCGGAAAAGTGCGGCTCCTTCGCCATCAGCGCCGCAATCACGCCGAGGATGGCAACATAGGGCACGATGCCGTAGCGCAGCGTGGCCATTTTGTCTTTCTTCTTCGAAATGCTGTCGGCAAAGTAGAGGATGATGCCGACCTTGGTGATCTCAGACGGCTGGAACTGGATGGGGCCGAGACGGATCCAGCGCTGCGCGCCGTGCGTCAGTCGGCCCGTGCCGATGCCCGGGATCAGAACGAGCACCAGCAGGATGATGGAAAAGATCAGCAGCATCTTCGCCACCGCGCGATAGCGCTCGTAATTGATCTTGCCGACAATAAACATCGCCGTGATACCGAGGATCGCAAAAATGCCCTGACGGATAAGGTAGTACGCGGGGTTACCCTCTTCATAGTAGGCCGAGGGGAAACTGGCGGAAAACAGCATGATCAGGCCCACGCCCACGAGCGTAAGCACCAGCAGAAGATACGGAAGATCCAGCGGTCCGCGGCCCGCTTCGCGCGCCGCCGCCTCGATGGCCTTCGCCCGCTCGCGCTGCTCCTGCCGCAGCAAGCGTTCTTCCTTGGTCATGCAGTCTTCCCCCTTTCATACTGATTGCAAACTCGCGCTCTGCGCGAGTTTGCCTCCATTTTGCAACCAAGCGTCGCAGACTTTCGCGCCCGCAGGCGCGAAATATTTTTAATCATTTTTCGCCGCGACCGGTGCGTGGCGAAAAATACTTCTCGCAGAGTGAGTGTCGAGCCGCCAAGGGCGGCGAGGCACAGAGCGCCGCGCATCCCCTCTCATTTTTGAGAAACGGCTTGCCGTTTCTCAAAAATGAAATCTGTTGAGTACTCCGAACAGCGCCGCCAGACAGCACAGCGCACTCACGCTGGTGAACACGGCGACGAGCTTCACCTCGCTCCAGCCGCAGAGCTCAAAGTGGTGGTGCAGCGGCGCCATCTTGAAAAGGCGCTTGCCGTGCGTCGCCTTGAAGTAGATGACCTGCAAAATGTCGGACAGCGTCTCGCAGATGTAGACAAAGCCGACGGGGATCAGCACGAGCGGCATATCGTAGGCAAAGGCCAGCGCCGCCACCGTGCCGCCGAGGAACAGCGAGCCTGTGTCACCCATGAAGACCTTGGCGGGGTGGAAATTATAGATGAGGAAGCCGAGAATTCCCCCGACGAGCGCCGCAGCATAAATGCCGAGCTGCTCATAGCCCTGCCACCAGATGGCGAGCACGGTGAAAAACAGGCCGACCGGCACCGTCACGCTGCCGGCCAAGCCGTCGATGCCGTCTGTGATGTTGACGGCGTTGACCGTGCCGACGATGACAAACGCCGCAAACACCATGTACACCCACCAGCTCATGACGATCTGCGTGTTGAAAAACGGCACGTAGAGGTTCGGCGTCAGCATGCCCTCAAAGCGCATCAGGCAGAGGAACGCGACCGCCGCGGCGAGCTGGAGCAGGAACTTCTGAATGGCCGTGAGGCCGAGGTTCTGCTTGTGCTTCACCTTTTCAAAGTCGTCTAAAAAGCCGATGCCGCCGAAGATCAGCGCGAAAAAGAAGATGTAGAGGTGCTCAAAGTCCCCCGCCATCATGCCCTTCCAGCCGCAGATCAGGATAGAGACGAAGATGCCGAGGATGAACATTAAGCCGCCCATCGTCGGCGTGCCGGCCTTTCCGGCGTGCCAGGTGGGGCCGTCCTCGCGGATGCTCTGTCCGGCCTTGAGCTTTCTCAGCTCAGGGACCAGAAATTTTCCCGTGATCGCGGAGACCGCGAAGCTCAGTATGCAGGCAATGATGATCTTCATGTTCGTTTTCCTTCGCCGCGTCGGCGGCGTCCTTCCTTTGTACTTGCGCGAACCTCTCGCGCACGACCTCCCTCTCGTCGAGGTGGTATTTTATCGTTCCGATCTCCTGATAGGTCTCGTGCCCCTTGCCGCAGAGGACGACGACGTCGCGCGCTTTCGCCTCGCGCAGAGCAAAGCCGATGGCCTCGCGCCGGTTTTCGATGACAGCGAACGGCGTTCTGCTCTCCAAAATGGCGGGGAGCACATCGCGCAGGATGGTGTAAGGGTCTTCGGTGCGGGGATTGTCGCTCGTGAGGACAACGAAGTCCGAGAGCGCCGCGGCGATGCGGCCCATGCGGGGTCGCTTTGTCCTGTCGCGGTCTCCCCCGCAGCCAAAGAGCGCGATGACGCGCCCGTCGGCAAAGCCGCAGACCGTGGAGAGAATATTTTTGAGCCCGTCGGGCGTGTGCGCATAGTCAATGATGACGGTGAACGGTGCATCAAGCGGTACGACCTCGCACCGTCCCTTAACGCCGACACATTCCGTCAGCGCTTTTGCCGCGTCGGAAAGCGGCACGCCGAGCGCCTGCACGGCAGAAAGCGACGCGAGCGCATTGTAGAGCGAAAAGCCGCCGGGGATGCCGATCCTCGTCTCCTCGTGGTCGAAGTCGGTGCAGGCGGTAAAGCGCACACAGTCGTTTTCGTAGCGGGCACGCCAGCCGACAAGGTCATTCGTCATGCCCTGCCCGAATGTAATCCGCTCGCTCGTAAAGCGGGCGAGCAAGCGCTCCGTCCACGCATCGTCACCGTTGACGCAGGCGATGTCACACTGGTCAAAAAGCCTCGACTTCGCGTCGCAGTAGGCCTCCATCGTGCCGTGGTAGTCAAGATGATCCTGCGTCAGGTTCGTGAAAACACCGACGCGGAATCGGATTCCTTCTACCCTGCTCTGCATCAGCGCGTGGGACGAGACCTCCATCACGGCATAGGTGCAGCCCGCATCGACCATCTGGGCGAGCAGGCGCTGCACGGTCAGCGCGTCGGGCGTTGTGCGGTCGGTCGGGATGGTCTTGTCGCTGATCAAATTCTGATTCGTGCCGATCAGGCCGACCTTCGCGCCCTTTGTGCGCTCCAAGAGCTGTTTGATAAGATACGTCGTGGTCGTTTTGCCGTTTGTGCCGGTCACGCCGACCACGGTGAGTTTTCCCGCCGGAGTACCATACCATACCGCCGCGCAAAGCGCAAGCGCTTTGTGCGCATCCGGCACTAAGATATAGGGAATTTCCGTCTCCGGCGGATGCTCGCACACGGCGCAGGCCGCGCCGCGCGCTTTGGCTTCGGCGATAAACTCGCCGCCGTCCTCCTTCTCCCCCGGCAGGGCGAAGAAGAGGAATCCCTCTTCTACCTTGCGGGAATCGAGCGCAAGGCCTCTGACTATCAGGTCAGGCGGCGCATGCACCGTTTTGTCTTCTAATGCGGAAATAAGCTCAGATAACTGCGTTTGAAAAATTCCTTTCGGAATTGGGTCTTGCTGTCTTTAGTCGCGCACCGAGCTGTCGCTGAACTGGACGCGCACGACCGTACCGGCCTCGACCTCCGTGCCCGCGGCGATGCTCTGCGAGATGGCGCGCACCGTGGACGAGCTTGCGTTCGTCGCGCCGGAAACGCCCATGATGAGCCCCGCGTTCACGATCTTCTGGTTCGCGGTCGCGGCGCTGTCGCCCACGACGTTCGGGACGATGCACTTGTCAGTCGACTTCTCCGCGCCGAGGTAGAGGATGATCTCCGCGCTGTTCGGTACGATCGCGCCGCCTGCGGGCGTCTGGTCGGTGACGGTATCGCCGCTGCCGACGGTGCGGAAGCTGAAGCCGTTCGCGCTCAGGCGCTCGGCCGCCGCGTCCTTGCTGAGGCCGACGACGTTCGGCACAGTCTTATCCGCGCCGACGAGCTCTTCAGCGGTGTAGCTCGGCTCAATGCCGAGATACGGCAGGATCTCGCCCATGACGGAACTCGCCACGGGGGCGACCATGTTACCGCCGGAAACGTAGGTACCGGTCCACTTGCTCGGCTCGTCGAGCGTCAGGAGCATCATCACCTGCGGGTCATCCGCGGGGGCGAAGCACACGAACGAGACGATGACGCCGCCGCCGACCTTATCGGCCGTGCCGGTCTTGCCGCCGATGCGGTAGCCCGCGACCTGACCGTTCTTGCCCGTGCCGCTTGTGACCTCATACTCCATGATATCGCGCACAAGCGCGGACGTCTCCTCGGAGACGACCTGACGGATGGGCGTGGAGTCGTGCTTGGAGACGACGTTGCCGTCCTGGTCGGTGATCTCTTCGACAAGATAGGGCGTATAGAGGTAGCCGCCGTTGACGCAGGCGCACTGCGCCGCCAGCAGCGCGATGGGCGTGACGTTGAAGTTCTGGCCGAAGGCGTAGCACGCCAGCGCCAGCGTCGAATATTTAATTTCGCTGTTGACGAAGCCGCTGGCCTCGCCCGTGGTGTCGACGCCGGTCTTCTCCGTCAGGCCAAAGTCCAGCATGTACTGGTAAAACTTGTCGTTGCCGATGCGAAGGCCGATGTTGATGAACGCGGGGTTGCAGGAGTTGGCGAACGCCTGCGTCAGGTTTTGCTGGCCGTGACCGGGCGCGCGCTTGGAGCAGTTGATGGTCTCGCCCTCGATCTTTACGCTGCCGCTGCAATAGAAGCCCGTGTTCAGGTCGACAACGTTTTCCTCAAGCGCCATCGCGAGCGTCAGTGTTTTGAACGTGGAGCCCGGCTCGTAGGTGTCGTTGATGGCCTTGCTGCGCCACTGCTTGTTGAGAAGGTCTCTCATGTTTTCGAGGACCTGCTCCTCCGTCATGCCGGAGGTCAGAAAGTCGTTGTAGACCGTGCCGGGGGAATTCAAGTCGTAGGTCGGCAGCGACGCCATCGCCAGCACCGCGCCGGTGTTGACATCCATGACGATGCCCTCGGCGCCCTTGCCAGTGCCGAAGCGCGCCTCGAGCTCCTGCACACCTTTCTCAAGGTAATACTGGATGGTCGTGTCGAGCGTCGTGTGCAGGTCGCAGCCGTTTTCCGCGTCGAAATACTGGTCGTACTGGTAGAGCACGGAGCGGCCGTCGCGGTCGCGCGCGGTGACGACCATACCGTTCTCACCGGTCAGCTCGTCGTTGTACGTCGCCTCAAGTCCCATCGCACCGCCGAGGTCATTGGTAAAGCCGATGACCTGTGAGGCGAGCGTCCCCTTGGGATAGGTCCTCTTGCTCGTCGGACGAATGAAAACGCCCTTGAGGTCGTTCTCATTGATGAATTCGCGCACCTTGTCGGCGAGCTCATCGTCCGCTTTTTTCTTGAGCTCTTCGTACTGCGAGTTCGTTTTCTCCATCTTTTTGAGGATGTCAGCGGGGTCAAGGTCCAGAATTTCAGCAAGGCCGCCCGCGATCAGGTTTTGATCCTGATCGTTTTCGATGATCTCCTTCGGAGAGATGAAAATATCCTCCGCCGAGGCGGACATCGCGAGGATCGTGCCATTTCGATCGTAGATCGTGCCGCGGCTCGCCTCCACCGTGGTGCGCAGCGTTTGCTGGCGCACAGCGACGGACTGGAGCTCGTCATGCTCGGTGATCTGCCAGTGATAGAGTTGGGTGAAGAGCAGCACAAACGTCAGCACGCCGAACACGCCCAGAAGCAGCAGCGTTCTTGTCTGAATGATGCGGTTTGCGCGGCGCGCGGATTCGGGCCGTCTTTTCTGGTTCTGGGGGCGTGGTGCCACAGTCGTTCATCCTCCTTAAAAATGGAAAAGGAGTAAGGAAGCTCCTTACTCCTTATGTATAGCTTCGCTCATTTGAAATATTCCACCACTGCGCATACGCCGTTGCCAAGCGACGTGAGCACCCGCGACAAAACGTTCTGGCTCTTCTGCTGGTAGACGACCACGCTGTCGGGCTCCGACAGGTCGATGTAGTAGACCTGCGAGGCGCTGGGCTTGGCCATACCGGCCGCGGCCGCCGCCTCCTTGATGGTGGTGAGGTCAAAGGTTTTTTCGTAGCGCGTGAGCAGCGCGACATGCTCGTCCTCGAGCGCGGAGATCTCCTTCTGCACGGAGACGACCTGCGCGGAGATTTCCGTCAGCTGTGCGCGGCACATGATCATCAGCGCGACCATTGCGGCCAGCGCCATAAAGCCGCACAGCGTGCCGAGCGAGACCTTTTCGCGTTGACGGCGGACGGGCGCAGCCTTTTTCTGCACCTTCCGCTGCGGGGGACGCATGAATTCCTCGCGCTGACGCTCGTGCTCGCGCTCGTATTCACGCTCGCGGCGCAGCCTGCGCTGGCGCTCTTCGTAGGCGGGATCGTAAGCGAGATTGCCATTGACTCGTCCGCTGTAGCGGCGGTATTTCATGTTCTGCTCTCTGCGGCTGGCCATGGCGATCTCCTTTCTTTTGCGTATTTTCGGCTGTTGTCAGCACTTTTCCGCGACGCGCAGCTTGGCGCTGCGGGCACGGGGATTCTCTGCGAGTTCTTCTTCGCCCGAAACGATGGGCTTTCTTGTGATGAGCTTGACCTTTGGCTTTCGTCCGCACACGCACACCGGAAATTCCGGCGGGCAGATGCAACCCTGTGCAAGCTCCTGTAATTTCTTCTTGACGATGCGGTCTTCGAGCGAGTGGAACGTGATGACCGCGAGCCGTCCGCCCGGTTTCAGATTTTTCTCCGCCGCGTCGAGCATCGGCGGAAGCTCGCCCAGCTCGTCGTTCACGGCAATGCGGATGGCCTGAAAGCTGCGCTTGGCAGGGTGCTGCTTTTCGCGCAGCGCGCTCGCGGGCATGGCCGAACGGATGATATCGGCGAGCTCAAGCGTCGTTTCGATGGGCTTTTGCTCGCGGTGCTGGCAAATTCTCTTCGCGATGGCGGGCGCATAGCGCTCCTCGCCGTATTCAAAGAGGATGCGGCGCAGCTCTTCATAAGAATAGGTATTCACGACCTCGCGCGCGGTCAGTGCGGCGGATTCGTCCATGCGCATATCGAGCGGCGCGTCCTGCTTGTAGGAAAACCCGCGCTGCGCTTCGTCGAGCTGCGGGGAGGAAACGCCGAGGTCAAAAAGCATCCCATCCACGCCGCGGACGCCCAGCTCGTGCAGCACAGCGTCGAGCGCGCTGAAATTGCTGTGGATGAGCGTGACCTTGTCCAAATAATCGCCGAGGCGGCGGTTTGCCGCTTCGATCGCGGTCTCGTCACGGTCAAGCGCAATGAGCCGGCCCGTCGTCAGGCGGCGCACGATCTCGAGCGAATGTCCGGCGCGACCGAGCGTGCCGTCCACATAGATGCCGTCGGGCTTGATGGCGAGCGCGCCGAGGCACTCGTGCAACAGTACCGGCTTATGGCCGTAGTTCTCTTCCATATCAGAATCCCAGCTCTTCCATCACGGCGGCCAGATTCTCGGGATTGAGCTCCTCGGCCTCGATCTCTGCCCACTTCTCCGCATTCCAGATCTCGGCGCGGTTCGAAACGCCGATCACGACCACGTCTTTTTCAAGGTGGGCGTAGGCTCTGAGCTTCTGCGGCAGCACGATGCGCCCCTGCGCGTCGGGCTCACACTTGGCGGCGTTGGCGAAGAGCGGGCGCATGGCCTTGGTCTTCGTGTAGGGCAGGCTTTCAAACTTTTCGGTGAAGCGCGCCCAGGAGGCGTCGGAATAGATGCTCAGGCAGGAGTCCATGCCCATGGTGACATAAAACGTGTCGCCGAGCTCCTCGCGCAGCTTCGCGGGGATAAAGAGCCGCCCCTTGGCGTCGATCGTGTGCTGATACTGACCCGTCACGGCGGCTGACCCCCTTTTTCTGTGCATTTTCGCATACAGAGGGCACGAAAGCGCGGCCTTTTCTTCATTTTGGAAAAAGCCGTGCCGCGTCCGATCTGATGCTTATGTGGGAAAGTAAGCCATTTTCATGGTATGATACACCACTTTCCCCCACCCTTGTTTTGAGTATACGAGATTCACATAAAAAATGCAAGCAGAAATTTCCCTGAGATTTCAAGCCTTTTACCGCTTTTTCCTGTGAAAATTCGGCCAATGCGCCGTATTTTTAAAACGCATGTTCTACTTTGGTTTTGGTTAAAAAAGGGCCGCCACAATATCTTGTGGCGACCCTTTATGCTATGCCCAAATATAGATTATGTCTACCGATCATGTCGGTTTTTGTCACTTTTGACAAAATTTTATCCGTTCTGCGTCTGCTTTTCAGCTGACTGTGCCAGCTCCTCGCGGCGCTTCTGCATCTGCTCGGCAGAGGCGGCGCGGAAGCGCACGCGGGACTGCTTGACCTCCTCGAGCGCCATCCGGATGGCCTCCTCGGTGCGGCGCAGCGCATCCTCGGTGTACTCGTTGGCCACGCGGTACATTTCGCGCGAGCGGTCCTCGGCTTTTTTGATGATCTCGTGGCTCTTTTCGCGGGCGATACCGAGCACCTCGGTCTCGGAGACCTTGTTCTTCGCGTCCTGCTCGGCCTGCTGCATCATGCGCTCGACGTCGCGCTTGGCGGCCTTGACATAGTCCTCCTTCGCGCGGATGAGCTCCTGCGCGCGGGAAAGTTCCACCGGCAGCTGGGCGCGGATCTCGTCGAGCAGATCGAGCGCCTCGTCGCGGTTCAGAATGCACTTGTCGCTCGTCAGCGGCGCGTTCTTCGCGCCGTCGATCATCTCGTAAAGCATATCCAAAAGATGCTGCACATCATTGTTCGCCATGGTCTTCTCTCCATCCTTTCACAAGCTCCGCCGCGCGCAGCGGCATATATTTTTCAAGGTCTTGTCCGTATTTGATCATCTCGCGCACCATCGTGGAGCTGATGTGCTGAAACTTCGGCTCCGCGACCAGCAGCACCGTTTCGAGCGCGCCGTTCGACACATCGCGATAGATGAGCGAAAGCTGCTGCTCGGCGTCAAAATCCACGCTGTTGCGCACGCCGCGCACGAGAAACTGCGCGTTTTTGCGCAGCGCGTAGTCGGTCAGAAGTCCGCCGCCGAGCTCAGCTTCCACATTGGGGAACTCCTCGACGCTCGCGCGCATGAGCGCGAGCTTCTGCTCGTCGGTGAACATCGGGTGCGTCTTCGTCCCGTTCGGCACGATGGACACATACACGCGGTCAAAGAGCTTCGATGCGCGCGCGATAATGTCCTGATGCCCGATCGTCACAGGGTCGAACGAGCCGGGAAACACTGCGATTCTCATGCCTCTTCCTCCACCGCGCGGTGATAGATGCTCACCTTGATCTTGCCGTAGCGGTACTCGCGATACAGTCCGTACGGCGCGGGAAGCTCGGGAAGCGTCTGGTTCTGCGGACTTTCCGCGACCATTATACCATGGGGTGATAAAATGTCAAACTGCGCGATCTTTTCCATCGCCTGCTCCAAAAGTCCGCTTTCGTACGGCGGATCGAGGAAGATGATGTCGAACCTCCCGCTCTGCGTGCCGAGCGCGGCGAGCGAATCACCGCAGATGACCTGCGCGTTTTCTTCCAGATGGCACAGCGCGAGATTTTCGCGCACGAGCTTGACCGCGTCTGCACGCTTGTCAACAAAAAGCGCGCTTTTTGCCCCACGCGAGAGCGCCTCGATGCCGAGCTGCCCCGTGCCCGCAAAAAGATCGAGCACGCGCGCATCCTCCACGTCGAACTGGATACAATTAAAAATACTTTCCTTGACCTTGTCGGTCGTCGGGCGGGTCTCCATGCCCTTGAGCTCGCCCAGCCGCCGTCCGCGCGCCGAGCCTGTGATAACTCTCATGTTTATCCCTCCGCAGCGCCCAAAGCGGGCGCAATGAACTCGTTAGTTTCCATAATACGTGAATTTCCGTTTATTTTCAATAGAGTCCTTGACATTTTCCCGCATTTTACGCAAAATATTTTCTCTTGTTATTCTGCACCGCTTCGTATATAATGATATAGTCATATCATATCGACCAGGGAGAAAGGAGTATCTTCCATGATCAGGCTACAAACCGAAAAGGGCGAAGTCAGCATTTCCGACGCCGCCCTGTCTAATATCACCGGCGCCGCGGCCACGAGCTGCTTTGGCGTCAAGGGCATGGCCTACCGCTCGATGACCGACGGGCTCGTCCACCTGCTGCGCCGCGAGGCGATGAGCAAGGGCGTGCGCATCATTCCCCACGAAGAAGGGGACATTTCCATCGAGCTGCACATCGTTGTGGAGCACGGCGTGAACATCGCCGCCGTCTGCCGCTCCATCATCAATCAGGTGCGCTATATGGTCAGCGAAAACACCGGCGCAAGCATCCGCAGCATCGACGTTTGCGTCGACAGCATGAATATGTAAAAACCGAGGAGGACATCATCCTATGCACGATACCATCAATGGTGCCATGTTCAAGGAGATGCTGCTCTTCGGCACCGTCTCCATCGCACAGGCACAGCAAGCTATCAATGATTTGAATGTATTCCCCGTTCCCGACGGCGACACGGGCACGAACATGAGTCTTACCATCCAGACCGCGGCGCAGGAGCTCAAGAAGATCGAGCCCGCGACGGTCGATCAGGCCGCCTCTGTCACGGCGTCCGCGCTGCTGCGCGGCGCGCGCGGCAACTCCGGCGTCATTCTGTCGCTTCTCTTCCGCGGCATCGCCAAGGAGCTCAAAGGCTGCAAGGAGGCCGACGGCGCGGCGTTTGCCGCCGCACTTCAGGAGGGTGTCGCCGCGGCGTATAACGCCGTGATGAAGCCCGCCGAGGGCACGATCCTGACCGTTTCGCGTCTCGCTGCCGAGCGCGCCGTGAACGCGGCTGAGGAGCACAACAGCGTCGAGTACGTCATTGAGCAGGCCATCGCCCAGGGCGAGATCACGCTCGCGCAGACGACTGACATGAACCCCGTTCTCAAAAAGGCCGGCGTCGTCGACGCGGGCGGCAAGGGCTTCCTGCTGATTCTCGGCGGTATGCTCAGCGCCCTGCGCGGCGAGGAGCGCCCCGAGCTCACCGAAGAGAATGCACAGGAGAAGGCCGATTTTGCCATGCTCAACGAAGAGGACATCACCTTCACGTTCGACACCGTGTTCATCGTCCGCAAGAGCGGACGCAGCATTGAGCCGTTCCGCCGCTTCCTCGACGGCATCGGCGATTCGCTCGTCATCGGCGAGGACGACGAGGCTTTCAAAGTCCACGTTCACACCGACATTCCGGGCGAGGCGCTGACCGAGGCGCAGAAGTACGGCACGCTCGAGCTCGCGAAAATCGAGAACATGCGCACGCAGGCCCAGCAGCTCGCCGCCGGCGGCAAGGCCCAGTCCACCGACGACCTTGAGGCCATCGAGCAGGAGCTCGAAGCCGCCGAGCACGAAAATGCCGGTGAAGCCGAGCCCGAAAAGGACTTTGGCTTCCTCGCGGTCTGCGCGGGTAAGGGCCTTGCGAACGTCTTCACCGACCTTGGCGCCGACGGCGTCATCAGCGGCGGACAAACCATGAATCCCTCGACCGAGAGCATCCTCAAGGAGATCAAAAAGGTCCCCGCGCACACCGTTTTCGTGCTGCCGAACAACAAGAACATCATCATGGCCGCACAGCAGTGCATCGGCCTGACGGAGAAGACCGTCGTGGTCATCCCAACCGCCTCCATCCCGCAGGGCGTGAGCGCGATGATGGCCGTCGATCCCGACATGAGCGACGCAGACGCCATCGCCAAGGCGATGACGGACGCCGCGCAGTGCGTCTCCACCGCGCAGATCACCTACGCCGCGCGCAATTCCGATTTTGACGGCTTCGACATCCACGAGGGCGATTATCTGGCACTTCTGGACGGCAAGCTGCTCGGCACCGACCGCGACGTCTCCGCGCTGCTCGACGGGCTCTCCGACGAGGCAGCGTCCCGCGAAGCGGAGTTCATCACCGTCTTCTACGGCGAGGATGTGAATGAAGAGGACGCGCGCAAGGCGTGCGACGCCTTCACCCGCAAGTGCCCGGATGCCGAGGTCAATCTGATCTGCGGCGGCCAGCCGGTCTATTACTATATCATCTCGATCGAATGACCCAAGCACAGCAAAGCGGAGCAGGATTTCTCCTGCTCCGCTTTTTTCTGCCCGTCAGACGTTCATCTTCCGCCCGAGGAGCTTCATCAAGAGCTCTGCGTGGCGGTATTCGTCTTCGCTCATCGCCGCAAACAGCTTGCTGAGGCACAGGTCCAGCGTCTCCTCTCCCGCGCGGGCGTAATTGTAGCCCGCACAGGCCTCCGCATGGTAGAGGCTGCGCAGCAGCGCGCAGAGGTCGCACGTATCCGGCTGCTCCACGCACACGCGCGGGCAGTATGCCTTGCCGGTGATTAAGTAGATCGCGGCAGCCAGATCGCGCGCGTGGCGCTTCTCGTCCTCGCTCAGCGCGCGGAAGGCTCGCGCCATCTCGCGCCGCGGCGTGCACGAGGAAAGATACGCGTACACCTGCGCGTCGCCAAGTTCCTCGCGCAGGAAGCCCTGCAGCACCTCGACCGATACGCTTGCCTCGCTGCCCATGCAGCAAGGGTTCGCCTCCGCGCCCGGGAGCGTAAGCTCGCTATCCTGTGCGCTCATCTGTGCGTTTGCATTGTCCGCCATCGGGTACGGGTCCTCCCCCGGCGCGACGCGCTTCCACACCTCGCGGCATGCTTCATAGTCGCAGGCGCAGGGCTTTTTTATTTCCGTCATGTTCTTCTTCCCCTTTCCGGAACAGTTCTCGTCTCTATCCTATGCGTGCATTTTTCAGGCGTGCAGAGCCGATATTTCCCTATTTCCCGCAGGGAAAAAGAAAATCTTGAAAATCGCACCTCTCTCGTTGATTTTTTCCATTTTTTCTGGTAAACTACATTTGTTTTGTATTTTCGTGCATTTTGTTGCATTTGCAACTTTTCATTTTCTGCCATCCGGTTCATACTAAAGACAAGCAACGGCAGTTTCTGTAAGGAGGTCTTCTTTTCATGCTGGAACTGAAGCACATCACCTATACCGTCTCCACCCCTGAGGGAGAGCAGACGATCTTAAACGACATTTCCATCGACATTCCTGACCGCAAGCTCATCGTCTTCACCGGCCCCAACGGTGGCGGCAAGACGACGCTCGCCAAGGTCATCATGGGCCTTGTCACGCCGACGGGCGGCCAGATCCTCTTCAACGGTCAGGACATCACGCACCTTGGCATCACCGAGCGTGCGAAACTCGGCATCAGCTACGGCTTTCAGCAGCCGCCGCGCTTCAAGGGCATCACGGTGCGCGACCTTCTGACCATCGCCTCGGGCGATGCAAACCTCAGCAAGGACAAGTGCTGCAAGTACCTCACGCAGGTAGGCCTCTGCGCCAACGACTATCTCGACCGCGAGGTCGACGTCTCCCTCTCCGGCGGCGAGGTCAAGCGCATCGAGATCGCAACGCTCCTTGCCCGCGGCAGCGAGCTGATGATCTTCGACGAGCCTGAGGCCGGCATCGACCTGTGGAGCTTCGCCCGCCTGACTGAGACGTTTGAGCAGCTGCGCCAGCGCGAGCTTGCGACGATGATCATCATCTCGCATCAGGAGCGCATCATCCAGCTCGCCGACGAGATCGTCGTCGTGGGCGGCGGCGAGCTCAAGCACCGCGGCAGCACAGAAGAAATTTTCCCGCTCATCATGGCGGACACGCTGGGCTCCTGCCCGGTGCTGAACAAGTAAGGAGGTAGTACACAATATGATCACCGAAATCGACGCTTCCCTGCTTGAAAAGATCGCCGACCTGACGGGCAAGCCCGTCGGCGCGTTCAACATTCGAAAGGACAGCGGATGCGAGGCGCGCCAGTCCACCGAGCACATCGCCATCGACCCGCAGCCCGAGGGTAAAAGCGGCATCATCATCCGCATCAAGGACGGTACGAAGGGCGAGCAGTGCCACATCCCCGTCATCATCAGCAAGAGCGGCGTGACCGAAATGGTCTACAACGACTTCTACGTCGGCGAAAACTGCGACGTCGACATCGTCGCAGGCTGCGGCATCCACAACTCCGGCTGCAACGAGAGCCGCCATGACGGCATCCACACCTTCTACATTGGCAAAAACTCCCACGTACGCTATGTGGAAAAGCACTACGGCGAGGGCGACGGCGAGGGTTCTCGCGTGATGAACCCCACCACGATCGTCTACCTTGACGAGGGTGCGAGCATCCAGATGGAGACCGTGCAGATCCGCGGCATCGACTCCACCGTGCGCAAGACGAAGATCGTCTGCGGCAAGGGCGCCGAGGCCGTCATCACCGAGCGCCTTCTCACTCACGGCAAACAGCACGCCGAGAGCGACATGGAGATCGAGCTCAACGGCGAAGATGCGCGCGGCCGCGTCATCTCCCGCTCTGTTGCGCAGGATGAGTCCAAGCAGATCTTCCACCCCGTGGTCGTCGGCAACAGCAAGTGCTTCGGCCATGTGCAGTGCGACTCGATCATCATGGGCAAGGCCACGATCGAATCCATCCCCGCCATCACCGCGAATTCGACCGACGCGCAGCTCATCCACGAGGCTGCCATCGGCAAGATCGCAGGCGACCAGCTCTTAAAGCTCCAGACCCTTGGTCTCACCGAGGAGGAGGCCGAAGACACGATTCTCAAGGGCTTCCTCGCCTGAAAAATTTGATAGGAACCGACGAAAAAGCGCGACGCCCGAGATCGGGCATCGCGCTTTTTCTGTTGCTGTGTTGGTTCAATCGGTGAAATCAGGATAACCGTCTTTGAGAGACTCATCGTAGATCGCACGCTCGCCGCCGATGAATTTGGGACGCGTCCGCGCAGCCAGCACAATGGCCTGACCGATGCGGTTCTGCTTCAAGCGAACGGGAACGGCGACCTTTTTGAGGTGCATGCCGATCAGCGTGCCGCCGATGTCAAGTCCGGCATCGGCGTGTATCTCTTCGAGCGCCACGGGATGGCGGAACGCTTTGTACGCAGCCGTCGCAAACGAGCTGCCCGCCTTGGGCTGAGGCAGGACGTTGACGATCTCGCCGTTCGGCACAGCCTCGTGCTCCACGATCAGCGCGCGGTTCAAATGCTCGCAGCACTGGGCGGCAAGATACACGCCCATGGGCGAAAATACGCTGGAGAGCCCTTGGAAGATGGCGTCCGCCACCTCCGGCGTCGACCAGCTGCCGACCTGATGGCCCACGACCTCGCTCGTGCTGCAGCCGATGACGACGATCTGTCCGCGGCGCAGATGTGCAATCTCCGCAAGCTCGCGCGCCGCCTCTGCCGCCTCCTGCTCCGCCTGTTCCACCAGACGATGATTTTCTACCTCATGTACGATTCCCGCCATGATCTGACACCTCTTTAGAAATTTATTATGCCAGCTTCTCCGTCACCTTGGCGCGCTCAAGCACCGTGACCAGCAGCACGCCGACCACGAGGCCGACCGCACCCTGGAAGATGTTGCCGGGGATGCTTGCCGCAGCGGCAAGGCCCTTGCCCAGCAGGAGAGAAGCGTAGCCGAAATAGCCGAGCACCATGATGATCTCGCTCACAACGCCGCCGGCGATGCGGGAGGTCGCAGTGCGGCCCATCTTTTCATACATCAGCGCAGCGACCAGCGCCATCACGCCCTTGATGACCAGGGTGCCCGGAGCGTAGTGCGCATAGCCGAGGAAAATGTCTGCCAGCATCGAGCCGATGCCGCCCGCCGCAAAGCCATACCAGGGGCCCAGCAGCCAGCCGGACAGCAGCACGAAGCAGTCGCCCAGGTTCACATAGCCCTGCATCGGAGAGGGAATCTGCACGACCATCGTCGCCACGCAGACAAGCGCCGCAAGCAGTGCGGCAAGGACAAGCTTTCTGATCTTTTTATCGTTCATGATCGGGTGCTCCTTTGTTTTGGTTGTTGGCCGTATTATATCCCGTCCTGGTATTATTCATATAGTCAAAACAAAACAAATTATGCAGACCAGATTTGCCCCAAGCTGGAAAAAAGCGGCGCAGCCAGTGCTGCGCCGCACATTGGGAAGGATTTAGTCCTCCTTGGTCTCCTCGGCTTCGGAAGGCTCCTTGGGTTCCTCCGCAGCGGGCGCTTCCTCTTCCGCGTCCTTCTCGATGGTCACCTCGATGATGGGCTCATGCGCCTTCTTGGCAGCGGCAGCCTCAGCCTTGGCGGCCTCGTAAGCGGCGAGCTTCTCCTGAGAGGCCTTGATGGCCGCGACGATATCGGCGACCGCTTCGGGCGCGTCACCCTCGAGCGTGGAGACATACCACTCGCCGATGGCGCGGTAGTTCTTGTCCATGCTGCGGCGCTCAGATGCCATCTCATACTCGGTCTTGGCCTTATCGGCAACGGCATTTGCCTTTTCACCGGCAACGGCCGCGACCTGCTGTGCCTTCTCAGTCGCCACGAACGCGACGTCCTGAACCTTCTTACTGAAGTTATCGAAAAATGCCATAATACTTTCTCCTTTCAAACCGTGTTCTCGGGTTTGTTATTGACAGTATAAGCTACCGGGGCTTTCATTTCAATGGATAATTTACGACAAAAGTATAAATTTTTTGTGACAGCGTTCACTTTTTCTCGACCCAGCCCTGCGCGCAGCCGACGGCGCGCTTCCAGCCGCGGTACAGCTCCTCACACTCGTACTGCGCCCGCTCGGGGGTGAAGACGCGCTCGCTGCACCGGAGCGTGCTCAGCTCGTCCAAGTCCTTCCACACGCCCGCGGCCAGACCCGCGAGCGATGCCGCGCCAAACGCCGTCGTCTCGACCATCGCGGGCCGGTCGACCGGAATGCGCAGCAAATCCGCCTGAAACTGCATCATCAAATCGCTGACGCTCGCGCCGCCGTCGACACGCAGAAGGGAGATCTCGCAGCCGGCGTCCTGCCGCATGGCGGTCATCAGGTCGGTGACCTGATAGGCGATGGATTCGAGCACTGCGCGGGCGAAGTGCGCCTTCGTCGTGCCGCGCGTGATGCCCACGACGCAGCCGCGCGCATACATATCCCAATACGGCGCACCGAGGCCCGTAAACGCGGGCACTAAGTAAATGCCGCCGCTGTCGGGAACGGATTCTGCCAGAATGTCGCACTCGTGCGAGGTCGAAATGACTTGCAGCTCGTCGCGCAGCCATTGAATGGCCGAGCCCGCGTTGAAGACGCTGCCCTCGAGCGCGTAGGTCGTCTCGCCGTTTAAGCTCCAGCCCACCGTCGTCACCAGTCCCGCGCGCGAGCGCACCGGCGCGCCGCCGACGTTCATCAGCGTGAAGCAGCCCGTGCCGTAGGTGTTCTTCGCCTGTCCGCGCGTAAAGCAGCCCTGCCCGAACAGCGCCGCCTGCTGGTCACCCGCCGCGCCGCAGATCGGCACGCCCGCGAGCTCTTCGAGCCCTTCGATGCCCTCCGCCACCGTGCCGTAGACCTCGGAGTTGGACACGGGACGCGGCAGAATGTTCATCGGAATGTCCAGCAGCGCGCAGAGCTCTTCATCCCACGAAAGCGTGTGGATGTTGAAGAGCATCGTGCGGCTGGCGTTCGAGTAGTCCGTCACGTGGACCTTGCCGCCCGTCAGCCTCCAGATGAGCCATGTCTCCACCGTACCGAATAAAATTTCGCCGCGCTCGGCCTTTTCCCGCGCGCTGGGGACGTGGTCGAGCAGCCACTTGATCTTCGTCGCGGAAAAGTAGGCGTCGATGTGCAATCCCGTTTTCTCGGCCACAAGCTCGCTCACGCCGCGCTTTTCGCGAAGGGCATCCGCGATGTCCGCCGTGCGGCGGCACTGCCAGACGATGGCGTTGTGGATGGGCTCGCCCGTCGCGCGATCCCAAAGGATCGTCGTCTCGCGCTGGTTCGTGATGCCGATCGCCGCGACCGCGCGGCCAAGGCCCGATTCGCGCAAGGCCTGCGCCGCAACGGCGCGCTCGCTCTCCCAGATCTCGTTCGGGTCGTGCTCGACCCAGCCGGGCTGCGGATAATACTGCCGAAACGGCTGCTGCGCGTATCCGCCGACACTGCCATCGCGCCCGAACAGAATGGCGCGCGAGCTGGTCGTCCCCTGATCGAGTGCCAAAATATACCGCTGCATGAAGATACCCCCTTGTTCATTTGGACCGCCTTATGCTATACTAATGAATAAGATTATATCATGCAGGAGGGTTTTGCGCCATGGCTATTTGCAGGGAATTTTACTTTCCCTCGTCGGACGGCTCCTCGCGCATTCACGCGGCGGAGTGGACGCCCGAGAGCGGTGAGATCATCGGCGTTTTACAGATCGCGCACGGCGTGGCGGAATACGGCATGCGCTACGCGCCGTTTGCCGAATTCATGACCGAGCACGGCTTTGCCGTCGTGGCGAACGACCACCTCGGCCACGGCCTTTCCGCCGAGAAGGACGCCGACACGCTCTATTTCGGCCCGCGCGACGGCTGGAAGCATGTTGTGGACGACATGTACGCCCTGCGCTGCCGCACGAAGGAAAAATATCCCGATGTCCCCTATTTTCTCATGGGCCACTCGATGGGCTCGTTCCTGACGCGCACCTATCTCATCCGCTATCCCGGCACCGTCGACGCCGCCATCATCATGGGCACGGGGCACCAGTCCCCCGCGATCGTCGCGGGCGGGCGCGCCATTGCCAAGGCCGCGGGCAAGCGCCACGGCTTCAAGGCGCACTCTCCACGCGTGGAGGCGCTGGCTTTCGGTGCTTACAACAAGGCGTTCGCGCCCAACCGCACAGAGGTCGACTGGCTCAGCGCGAGCGACAACAATGTTGACGCCTACATTGCCGACCCTCTCTGCGGTCAGAAAGCGAGCATCGGCCTCTTCTACGAGATGCTCGGCGGCATCCGCTTCATCAGCACGCCGAAAAACATCGCGTCGATGAACCGCAACACGCCCATTCTCTTCATCTCCGGCGACAAGGACCCTGTCGGCGAGATGGGCAAGGGCGTCAAGCGCGCATACGAGGCCTTCCGCCGCGCAGGCGTGCGCGACGTGGAGCTGAAGCTCTACAAGGGCCTGCGGCACGAGATTCTGAACGAAGACTGCCGTGCCGTGGTCTATAACGACCTGTGGAGCTGGATCGAAAAACATTTATGAATAAAGTCAGGAAGGCGAACCGTCAGGCGGTTCGCCTTCTTTTACTTCGGAGCAACGTTCGCGGCGTCAAAGCGTCGATATCGTGCGTCGTGAGCAGGACGCGCGCGGTCAGGACGCCGTCAAGCGTGACGAGGAACACCGCCAGCGCCGCGGCCCACTCTGGAAGCAGTGCGGCATAGCCCTCCAGAACCGGCTGCACATACCGCACGGCGAGCATCGACAATATTCCCCAGCAGATGGAAAACGGCAGGCAGATGCGGCCGTTCACGTCGCATTTGGTCGAAGAATAATCCCAGAACTGCACTTGAAACAGCCTTTCATAGCCCCAGTGCACGGCGTATTCCATCGCCGTCGCCGCGAGCATACCGAGCAAGATCTGCTCCCACGCGCCGGGGAGCTTTTCCGCCCCCAGCAATAAAATCGTGACCATTGCAAAGCCGTACACCGGACACAGCGGCAGGAACACGAAGCACCGCCGCAGCCGGTGGCTCGATCTTGTCGCTGCGGCGAAGAGCTTTTCCAGGCAATAGCCCAAAAAGCTGTAAGCAAACCAGTACCAGATATGATCCATTTCTTCCTCCGCGTCCGTTTTTTTCAGTATGGCCCGCGCAGATGGAAAAATGCGTGCCGCGCGCGTTGCAAAGCGCGGCGAATCATGGTAAAATGACAAAAAATCGACAGGAGAACACAACTATGCCTGATACCTGGGAAGCTCTGGAACACGACTGTAAAAATTGCCGCGAATGCTCGCTGTGGGAGACGCGCACGAACGTCGTCTTCGGCGTCGGCAATCAGAATGCTGAAGTTTTATTCATCGGCGAAGGCCCCGGCGCGAACGAGGATGCGCAGGGCGTGCCATTCGTCGGCAGGGCCGGTCATCTGCTCGACGACATGCTTGAGATCATCGGCCTCAAGCGCGACGATGTGTATATCGCCAACATCGTCAAGTGCCGCCCGCCGGAAAACCGCGACCCGCTCGGCGTGGAGCAGGACGCCTGCATCGGCTATCTTCGCCGTCAGGTCGCGCTGCTGCGGCCCAAGATTATTGTCTGTCTCGGGCGCATCGCGGCCATGCGCATCATCAAGCCCGACTTCAAGATCACGCGTGAGCACGGGCAGTGGTTCGAAAAGAACGGCTTTCAGATGATGGCCGTGTATCACCCCGCGGCACTGCTGCGCGATCCGCGCCGCAGGCCCGAGTCGTTTGAGGATTTCAAGGGCTTACAGCAGAAGATCAATGAGCTTTGCGAACACACCCATGCCGTTTCCTAATGCAAATAGCATACTTTTCGGTGCTGTGCCCTGCCAAATTCCTACATAAATGGTGTTTTTTGGATAAAAATGCTATTGACGGCCATTTTTGTGTGTGCTATATTACTACCATCCTTTTTGAAAGGACTTGGAACTTGAGTGATGAAGACTGTTGTAAGCAACGTTGCATATCGCTTTTACTATTACTCTTACTTTTACTTTAAGGACAAGGTAAGAGCGATTTGTGATGCCCGTAGCTGAAAGGTCTTTCGAACCAACACTTGAAGGTCACTTCAAAAAGAGTTGAGTCAAGGAACCCGCCGTATGGACCACAAGTCCTTACAGCGGGTTTTATTGTTATCAGCGAGAAATAAAAATTGGAGGAAAAAAAGCATGAACACCAAACGCATCATTTCTCTTGTTGCCTCTCTTGCCCTCGTTCTCAGCCTGAGCGTGGGTCTGACCGGCTGCGGCGATAAGGCCGCACAGGACGACAATCAGGGCAGCACCGACGGCGAAGGCACGAAGTACACCGTCGGCATCTGCCAGCTCGTGCAGCACGAGGCACTCGACGCTGCCACCCAGGGCTTCATCGACGCGCTGAATGAGGCGCTGCCCGGCCAGGTCGAATTCCAGAACAAGAACGCTTCCGGCGACAACGCCAACTGCTCCACCATCGTCAACGGCTTCGTTTCCGACGGCGTTGACCTCATCATGGCGAACGCCACCGGCGCGCTGACCGCCGCCGCTGCCGCCACGAGCGACATTCCCATCCTCGGCACCTCCATCACCGCTTACGGCGTCGCGCTCGACCTCGATGACTTTGCCGGCACTGTCGGCGGCAACATCTCCGGCACCTCCGACCTCGCTGACCTCGAGGCTCAGGCCAACATGATCACCGAGTGGTTCCCCGAGGCCAAGAAGGTCGGCCTGCTGTTCTGCTCCGCCGAGCCCAACTCCCGCTACCAGATCGGAGAGGTCGCCAAGTGCCTCTCCGATAAGGGCATTGAAACGAAGGAATTTGCCTTTACCGACACCAACGACGTCGCTTCCGTCACGCAGTCCGCTGCCGACTACTCCGACGTTGTCTACGTCCCCACCGATAACACCGCCGCTTCCAACACCGAGGCCATCGCAAACGTTCTCGTTCCCGCGGGCGTGCCTGCCATCTGCGGCGAAGAGGGCATCTGCAAGGGCTGCGGCGTCGCGACCCTCTCCATCAGCTACTATGACCTCGGCGTGACCACCGGTAAGATGGCCGCCAAGATCCTGACCGGCGAGGCCGACATCTCCGAGATGCCCATCGAGTTCACCGAGGCCACCCCGAAGTACAACGCCTCCATGTGCGAGACGCTCGGCATCGAGCCTCTCGAGGGCTACACTGCCATCGAAGAGTAATCTGATCACATCCCCCCGCAGGCAGGGACGGGCTTAGCCCGTTCCTGCCTCAACAAGAGATAGGAGGAGAGAACCCATGAGTTTTCTTTCGTCGCTGATGAACGCCCTGCCCGGCGCTGCCGCACAGGGTCTCGCCTGGGGCATTATGGCCATCGGCGTTTACATCACCTTCCGCATTCTGGACGTGGCGGATCTGACCGTCGACGGCTCGCTGGCAACCGGCGGCGCTGTCTGCGTCATGCTGATCCGCGGCGGCTTCAATCCCTGGATCGCCCTGCTGTGCGCGATGCTCGCCGGTATGCTGGCAGGCCTCGTCACCGGTCTTTTCCACACGCGCTGCGGTATTCCGGCCATTCTCGCCGGTATCCTGACGCAGCTTGCGCTGTATTCGATCAATCTGCGCATCATGGACAGCAAGGCAAACCAGGCACTCAGCGTTGATAAATATCCGCTGCTGCTTTCGCAGCGCTATGTGCGCGAGCTCTCGATGAACAATCCCCTGCCGCTGCTGCTTCTCTTCACAGCCGCGGTCATCGCCATCCTGTACTGGTTCTTCGGCACGGAGAAGGGCAGTTCGCTGCGCGCGACCGGCGCAAACCCCCACATGGCGCGCGCACAGGGCATCAACACAAACTCGAATATCGTGCTTGGCCTGATGGTCTCGAACGGTCTTGTCGCCCTCTCCGGCGCGCTGCTGGCGCAGTATCAGGGCTCGAGCGACATCAACATGGGCCGCGGCGCCATCGTCATCGGCCTTGCCGCCGTCATCATCGGCGAGGTCATCTTCGGCAAGATCTTCACGAACTTCGGCCTCACGCTGCTGGCCGTTTCCATCGGCGCGATCATCTACTACATCGTGCTCCAGATCGTGCTGCAGCTCGGTCTGAACACCAACGACTTAAAGCTCATCACGGCGCTGATCGTGGCGGTCTTCCTCGCCATCCCCTACTGGAAGAGCAAGATGTTCCGCCGCAAGGTGCAGCCCCAGAGCGCAAAGAACGGAGGCAACGGCCATGCTTGAACTCAAGGAACTTTATAAGACCTTTAACCCCGGCACCATCAACGCCAAGACCGCGCTGAACGGCCTGAGTCTGACGCTGAACGACGGCGACTTCGTCACCGTCATCGGCGGCAACGGCGCGGGCAAGTCCACGATGCTCAACGCCACCGCCGGCACGTTCTTTGTCGACTCTGGCAAGGTCATCATCGACGGCTCCGACGTCACGAACCTGCCCGAGCACAAGCGCGCGGCATTCATCGGCCGCGTGTTCCAGGACCCGATGATGGGCACCGCCCCCTCGATGTGGATCGAAGAGAACCTCGCCCTCGCTGCCCGCCGCGGCCAGCGCCGCGGTCTTTCCTGGGGCGTGACGAAGGAGGAAAAGGAGCAGTACCGCGAGCTGCTCGGCGGTCTCGGCCTCGGCCTTGAGTCCCGCCTGACCACGAAGGTCTCGACGCTCTCCGGCGGCCAGCGCCAGGCGCTCACGCTGCTGATGGCAACGCTCAAGCGCCCCAAGCTGCTGCTGCTCGATGAGCACACCGCGGCACTCGACCCGAAGACCGCCGCCAAGGTCATGGAGCTCACCGACCGCATCGTGCGCGAGGGCCAGCTCACCACGCTGATGATCACGCACAACATGCGCGATGCCATTCAGTACGGCAACCGCCTCATCATGCTGCACGACGGCCACGTCATCCTCGACATTGCGGGCGAGGAGAAGAAGAAGCTGACCGTGCCCGATCTTCTTGAGCAGTTCACGAAGGCCAGCGGCGACGAGTTCGCCAACGACCGTGCGATCCTCTCCTAACGTTTTCCCTCTCCCCTATAAAGCACAAAAAGAGCTTGAACGCTTTGTTCAGGCTCTTTTCTTATCCTTTTTTACGCTTCCCGCAGCACGACCTCGACAATGCCGACATCGTCGGTATCGGGGTAGAAGTTCACCTGCCACGGCTCGGTGAAGCCGGTGTCGACCTCCTCCTGCACAGATCGCACCATGTCGCGGATGCCGTCACGGTCCGCGGTGAAGTACGTGAAGCGCACGGCGATGCGGCTGAGCGCGCCCTCGCGCGCCGTCAGGCGCAGAAGGTCAGGCAGCGCCTCGGTGCTCGTCGCGGTGACAATGCCCGCCTGCTCCTCCGCCGTGCGGCGGTAGCCGAGGCGCACGTGCATCTCGTAATAGGCGCGCTCCTGCGTGTCGGTGTAGCTGATGTAGTCAAGAAGATACGCGCCCAGTGCCGTCTCCTCCTGCACCTCCTTACAGGCCTGCTCGGCCATGGCCGCGGCATCTTCCTCGCTGTAAATACGCACAACGCCCTCTTCGCTGTGCTCGCCAAGGAGCAGCAGCAGCGCATTGACGAGGTCCTGATAGCTGTCGGCGCGCAGGGTGTCCGCACCCTCGTTTTCCCAGTAGACCTCGCTGTGCGGCGTGGAAACGCTGTAGGAACGCTCAAGTACGACGTTGCCGCCGCAGCCCGAGAGCGTCAGGCAGAGCGCCAGCGAAAGCGGAATGAACTTTTTGCGCACGGCGCTCCCTCCTTTTGGGCAAAATCTCTCTTTCTCAGTAGCCAAGCGGCTCGTCGACGAGCACGACCTCGGTCTCGCAGCTGCGGATGGCCTCCCACAGCACGACAAGGCCGCGGCAGATGCGCTGCGGGCTCTTGCAGTCGTAGCAGCGGTCGCCGTTCACGGCACACGGCGTCTTCACGCCGAGGCGCTGCGCGTTTTTCGGTGCAGCAATGTTGCGGGCGCGCCAGAGCGCTTCGTCATAGGTCGGCGCGATCTTGTTGCTGCCGACGACGAACCACACCCTCTTGTGGCCATAGAGCGACGAGGACACACGGTTGCCCGTCCCGTCGATGTTGATGATCTCGCCCGTTTCGGCAAGGCCGTTGGCCGAGAGCAGGTAGTTGTCGCACGTCGAGGCGTTTTTGAGCACCTCGGCAGCGTTCATGCCGTCGGGCACGTTCCAGTGGCTGAACATCTTGTTGTGCTTGCCGAGGCTTTCAAAAAGCCCCATCTGAGAGAGCGTCATGCTGCCGCCGAACGACACGCTCTCTCCGTCGATCTGCGCGTTCAGATAGTCCGCCGCTTCCTTCGCCGTCGCGAAGGCAGACACCTTGAAGCCGCGCTCTTTGAGATTCTTCTCCACCGTCGTAAGATCCATTCCTGCTTCCTCCTTGTATCCTGATATCCTTAGAGGCCCTGCGGGTCGTATTCGCCAAAGCCCTCACCGAGCACCTCGCTCGCGTCGCAGACGATGAAAAAGGCGTCGGGGTCGAGCTCCTTGATATAGCGCTTGATCGAAACCGCTTCCTTCTTGCGGATGGCGCAGAACAGCAGCGGACGCTCCGCGCCCGTGTAGCCGCCCTTGCCGTTCAGGAGCGTGACGCCCATGTCACGCCGCAGCATCTCCTGCATGATCTCCTCATACTTGTCGCTGATGATGTAGGCGACCTTCGCCGTGTTCTGACCGTAGACGACCAGATCGAGCACCTTCGTCGTGATATAGAGCGCGAGCGCGCCGTAGAGCGCGTTGTTGAGGCTGTGGAACACCGCGGCGTAGATCAGAATGATCGTCAGGTCGATGCCGAGGCAGATGTTGCCGATTGACAGCCGTTCAACGTGCGACCGCACGATCCACGCGCCGAGCTCCGAGCCGCCGGTCGTAGTCTCCTCGCGGAATAAAAGTCCCGAGGCGATACCGAGCGTCACGCCGCCGTACAGGCACGCAAGCAGCGGGTCCATGGGCGCAAACTCGTGGATGGCCGCGACAACGTCGATCAAAATGGAGCTCAGCGTCATCGTGTAGATGGACTTGCACAAAAATGCGAAGCCGAATTTTTTAAGTCCCACGATAAAAAGCGGCACATTGAGCACGATGACCATCGTACCGACCGGCAGAATGGGTGCAAAAAAGTTAATGATCTGCGAAATACCCGTAAAGCCGCCGACCGTAAAGCCATTCGGTGCATAGAACCAATCGAACGACAAGGCATACAGCACGCAGGCAAGCGTGACAATGATATAGCTTTTCACCTGCTCGCGCAGTTTTTTATTTTTCATAAATTTTCTCCCCTCATATGTTTCTCTCAGGCTTCCGACGTCAAATCAGCGAGAGCTGCTTGTCGTCGCTGTCCTCCGTCTTGAGCAGCGCGCCCGTCGCGGGAATGCTGCGGCCGCGGTAGCGGGCAAGGTCGGTGATGCCGGTCTCCTCCGGGAAGCGCACCGTGTCGAGCACGTACTTCTTTTTGAGCGTCAAAAGCGCGACGCCCTGCGTCGTGCGCGTCGTCTTCACACCAAGAAGCGCCGTGTTGACGATCAGCACGCGCGGCTCTGTCGAATAGACGGCGATCTCGCGGTCTTCCTTGAGATGCAACAGCGCTTTGAGCGGGCTCTTGTCGCTGTAAGCGCCGGTCAGGCGGCGGCGGTTCGAGGTCGTCTTGTAGGCGGACAGCTCGACCTTTGCGGCCTTACCGTTTTCGAAGAAGAAGATCATATAGCCGCTGTAGTCGCCCGGCAGCACCATGCCCATGACGCTCTCGCCCTCGTCCATGCCGAGCTTGGCGGGCAGGTAATCGCCCAGCTGGCTCGCCTTGCCGTCGGCAAAGTCGCTCGCACGCGTCTTGTAGACCTGCGCCTTATCGGTGAAGAACATCAGCTCGGCGGCGTTGGAGCTCTCCACGCTCATGCTGAGCGCGTCGTCCTCCTTGAACTTCTGCTCGCCGGACATGCGCAGCGACTGCGGCGTGATCTTTTTAAAGTACCCGTGCTGCGACAAAAACAGCGTCACAGGATAGTCCTCGATGGCGTCCTCCTCGCTCTCGGCGTCCTCGGCATAGTCGTAGAGGATGCCGGTGCGGCGGGGCTCGGCGTACTTTTTGCGCACGTCCTCAAGTTCGCTGACGATGATCTTACGGATGCGTGACGGGCGCGCGAGCGTATCCTCGAGGTCTTCGATCTCCGCCTCGAGCGATGCCGTCTCCTCCACGCGCTTCAGGATATACTCGCGGTTGATGTTGCGCAGCTTGATCTCGGCGACATATTCCGCCTGGATCTGGTCGATGCCGAAGCCGATCATCAGGTTCGGCACAACGTCGGCTTCCTTCTCCGTCTCGCGGATGATCTTGATGGCCTTGTCGATGTCGAGCAGGATCTTTTTAAGGCCCTTCAAGAGGTGCAGCTTGTCCTGCCGCTTTTTGAGCACGAAGTACACGCGGCGCTTGACGCTCTCGGTGCGCCACGCGCACCACTCGTCTAAAAGCTCGCGCACGCCCATCACGCGCGGCATGCCGCCGATCAGGACGTTGAAGTTGCACGACGCCGTATCCTGCAATGTCGTCGCCTTGAAGAGCTTCTGCATCAGCTTGTCGGGGTCGGCACCGCGCTTTAGGTCGATCGTCAGCTTGAGGCCGGAGAGGTCGGTCTCGTCACGCATGTCGGAAATTTCCTTGACCTTGCCCGCCTTGATGAGTTCGGCGACCTTGTCCATGATGGCCTCTGTCGTGGTGGTGTAGGGAATTTCATAAATTTCGATGAGATTTTCTTTTTTGTCGTAGCGCCAGCGGGCGCGCACCTTCACGCCGCCGCGGCCGGTGTTGTAAATGTCCTCAATGGCGCGCGGGTCGTACAATACCTCGCCGCCGGTTGGGAAGTCGGGCGCGAGCAGCGTTTCGCTGATGCGCACCTCAGGATTTTTCAAAAAGGCGATCGTCGTGTCGCAGACCTCGCCCAAGTTAAAGCCGCACAGCTGGCTCGCCATGCCGACCGCGATGCCCTGGTTGGCCGAGACCAGGATATTCGGGAACGTTGTTGGCAGCAGCGCCGGCTCTTTCATCAAGTTATCGTAGTTGTCGACAAAATCAACGGTGTCAGAGTCGATGTCGCGGAAGAGCTCGGCGCAGATGGGTGCGAGCTTCGCCTCGGTGTATCGGCTGGCCGCCCACGCCATGTCGCGCGAATAGACCTTACCGAAGTTGCCCTTCGAATCGACGAACGGGTGCAGCAGCGCGCCGTAGCCCTTGGAAAGGCGCACCATCGTGTCGTAGATCGCGGCGTCGCCGTGGGGGTTCAGGCGCATCGTCTGTCCGACGATGTTCGCGCTCTTCGTGCGCGCGCCGGTGAGAAGCCCCATCTTGTACATCGTGTAAAGGAGCTTTCGGTGCGAGGGCTTGAAACCGTCGATCTCCGGAATGGCGCGCGAAACGATGACGGACATCGCGTAGGGCATGTAGTTCGTTTCCAGCGTCTCGGTGATATTCTGCTCCACCACATCCGCGTGGAGGCCCATGACGTTCGGGTCCGCGCGGCGGTGGGTCTGCTTGGGTGTTTTGTCGCTTTTCTTCATTCGGATACCTCAAAATCGCTCCGGCGGCAATATGGCCGCCGGTCATACTATTTCTAATATATCCTATCACACTTTTTTATGCTCTGCAACACCGCGGAGGAAGAGAAAATTGCCGCAAAACGCCATTTTTTCGCCAAAGGCGCACAAAACCGGCGCGGCAGCGCATATTGGCAAAATCGCGGCGCAGAGTGTACAATGCAGATACCCCAACAGGTATGGAGGTCAAACGATGAAACAGTGTATGGACGCCGACAATCTGCACCGTCGGCTCAAAAAGATCATCGGTCAGGTGCAGGCCATTGACCGCATGGTGGACGAGGACGTCCCTTGCGAGGATATTCTTGTGCAGATCAATGCGGCCAAATCCGCGCTGCACGGCTGCGGCAAGGTCGTTCTCGAGGGGCACATCAAGCACTGCGTGCGCGACGGCATCGAGCACGGCGACGCGGACAAAACGATCGAGAACTTTACGAAGGCGGTCGAGCGCTTTTCGAACATGGGCTGAGCAGGAGATAAACCCTCTCACGCGCCCGTTTTCAGTAGAATTGCACGAAAGAAGAGAAGCAGTTTTGTGCTGCTTCTCTCTTTTTGCGCGCTTTATAGCCTATACCCCCATATGTATAATAAGCCCATACCCCCTATGTTACAGAAAGGAGTCACTTCCGTGAAACTGGCAATGGAAAAGCTGGAGCATTTTTTAGAGCTGGGCGGCACAAAAAAAGATATCACACTGCTCGTGATCTCCGGCATCGCGCTGATCGTCAGCATTTTTGATCTCGTCCCCTTGCCGTTCGACGCCTCGTGGGCCACGATCATTCTCTGCGGCATCCCCATCATTTTAGAGGCCGTCATCGGCCTTGTCACGGCGTTCGACATCAAGGCAGACGTGCTCGTCTCGCTCGCGCTGATCGCGTCGGTCTGCATCGGCGAAGACTTCGCCGCGGGTGAGGTCGCGTTCATCATGCAGCTCGGCGGTCTTCTCGAAGAGCTGACCGTCGCCCGCGCCCGCGCGGGCATCGAAAAGCTCGTCCACATCCGCGCCTATCAGGCCGCGGGCGATAAGGTCTGCACGATCGGCGACGGCGTGAACGACGCGCCCGCGCTCAAGGCCGCCGATGTCGGCCGGCGTGGACAGCGACATCGCCGTGGACACCGCGGATATCGCGCTCGTCGACGAGAAGTCACGGAGCTGCCGCACCTCATCGCGCTCTCCAAGTGCATGATGCGCACCATCAAGCTCAATATAACATTCTCGCTCACGCTCAACTTCATCGCCATCACCGGCACACTGAACCATGTTGTCGGCGCGCTGGTCCATAACGCAGGCAGCGTGCTTGTCATCACAAACTCGGCCCTGCTGCTAAAATGGAGGCAAACCGCCTCGCAGAGTTTCGCGTCCACAGACGCGAAACCTGTTTGATCGTAAATTCCGACGACAGGCGCGTCGGAATTTGCTCTTTGCGCGGAGCGTGTGTCGCAGCCGCGCTGCCATCGGCAACGCGACGAAGCGCAGCGAATCTTTTTCAAAAAGAGTGGATTGCAAAATTGCGATCCACCCTTTTTGATTTTCTTTTATTTTCTGCGCCAGACAGAGGGCATCAAGAGGACAAGCAGCGGCATGATCTCAAGACGGCCGAGCAGCATGATGGCGCTCATCGTGAGCTTGCTGATGCCGGAGAGGAAGCCGAAGTTGCACGTCGGTCCCACTGCGCCAAGGCCCGGGCCCACGTTGCTGATGGCCGTGAGCGAGGCGGTGAACGCCGCGGTAAAGTCGATGTTGTCAAGCGACAAAATCAGCGTGCCAAGCAGCAAAATCGAGATATAGGTGAAGAAGAAGACCGAAACGGACGAGACGGTCTCCTCCGTCACGCGATGTCCGTCGAGCGTGATGGGGCGCACCTCGCGCGAGTGCATCACGCGCCGCAGATCACGCCGCAGCGACTTGCACAAAAGCACGATGCGCGAGACCTTGACGCCGCCCGCCGTAGAGCCCGCGCAGCCGCCGAAAAGCATCACCAGCACGAGGATACAGCGGCAGAACTGCGGCCAGAGGTCAAAATCCTCCGTGCAGTAGCCGGTCGTTGAAATGAGCGTTGTTACCTGAAAGGCCGCATTCTCGATGGCCGAGCCGATGTCGCGCCCCGTGCGCACGATCAGGTCCGCCGCGATCATCGCCGACGCGCCGACCACGACCAGCGAGTAAACGCGCAGCTCCTCGCTCTTGAGCGCCTCGCGGAAGCGGCGCGTCACGCAGAGGTAGAGGAGCGTAAAGTTCACGCTTGCGGCAAACATGAAGAAAATGAGGATCCAGTTGACAAGATGCGACTGATAATACGCGATGCTCGCATCCCGGATGGAAAAGCCGCCGGTAGAGATCGTCGTCAGCGCCGTGGTGATCGCATCGAACAGCGGGAGGCCCGCAATGCGCAGCAGCAGCGCCTCCGCCACGGTGAGCGCGATGTAGATGCGGTACAGGATGCGCGCCGTCTCACCCGTGCGGGGGCGGAGCTTTGTGCTGATGGGGCCGGGGGATTCTGCTTTCATCAGGTTTACGCTGCCCTCGCTGAGCTTGGGCAGCAGCGCCAGCATGAGAACGAGGATACCCATGCCGCCCATCCACTGCGTGAGCGCGCGCCAGAATTGGATGCCCTGCGGCAGCGACGCAGGCGACGGGAAGATGGACGCGCCGGTCGTCGTCAGGCCGGAGACGGTCTCGAAAATGGCGTCGATAAAGCTGCAGCTGCCGCTGAAAAAATACGGCAGCGCGCCGAACACGCTCAGCGCGATCCAGCACAGTGCCACGCAGACAAAGCCGTCGCGCGTCTGGAGCCGCGCGTTGTCCGCGCGGATGAGCGAGAGCAGCACTCCCACGCCGCCGCAGATAAGCAGCGCGTACAAAAAGGCCCTCTGGTCAACACCACCGTCGAACACGCTCAGCAGCAGCGGCGGGATCATACAAAGCGCCTCGATACAGAGAATGACGCCCACGATTCTGAGAATAAGATTTTGGTTCATAATGAAACTTCCTTGCCGCAAGCAGCCGGCACATCAGCCGAGAATATCGTTGAGGTCCTGCAAAAAGAGCTTTTTCGCCACCACGATCACGCGGTCGCCCGCATGGATCTGGGAATGACCGTTCGGGATCTCCATCCGGCCGTTGTGCACGATGGCCGCAACGAGCAGGCCGTTTCGAAAATGCAGGTCGCTGAGCGGCCGGTCGAGAAAGTGCGTGGCACTCGTCGCGGTGAATTCGACCGCCTCGATCGCGCCACCGAGGATATAGTGCAGGCTCTCCACCGCGCTGCCCTGCGAGTTGGCAAGGCCGCGGACGTAACTTGAGATCTGGCTTGCAATGATGGCCTTGGGCGAGATGACCGTGTCGAGGCCCGTGAGGTTCACGATGTCGAGATACCCCATGCGCGACATCTTCGGCACGACCTTTTTCACGCCGTAGCGCTTCGCCGTGAGCGCCATGAGGAGGTTTTCCTCATCGCGGTCCGTCACAGCGATGAACGCGTCGCAGTGGAAGATACCCTCGGATTCGAGCAGGTCGTGATTCGTGCCGTCGCCGTGGATGACGGTGACTTTCGGCAGCTTTTCCGCGAGCGTGAGACATTTGGCCTCGTCCTTTTCCACGATCGTCACGTGCGTGCCGATGTCGGTGAGCACCCAGGCAAGGTACTGTGCGATGCGGCTGCCGCCAAGGATGCTCACGCGGCGGATGGGCGCCATGGCCCTGCCCATCGAGCGCAGCACGCGCGTCGTCTCCGCGGGCGTGCCGATGACGTACACGCGGTCGCCCGTCTGCGGGACGAACGAGCCGTTCGGCACGATGACCTCTTCCCCGCGCTTGGCCGCGCACATGAGGATGCTGTTGGGATTTTCGCGGTTGTAGTCGATGAGGGACTTGCCGACAAGGCTGTCGCCCTCTTCGGTCTGAAAGCCGATGAGCTCGACAAGTCCGCGGGCAAACGTCTCCACGCTGAACGCAGACGGCACGCGCAGAATGCGCGAAATTTCCTGCGCGGCGGCATTTTCGGGGTTGATGATCATATCAAGCCCGATCTCGCGGCGCAGGATCTGTGCATCGCGGAAATACTCGGGGTTGCGTACGCGGGCGACCGTGTGCTTCGCGCCGAGTTTTTTCGCCATCAGGCAGCAGATGAGGTTGACCTCGTCGTTTTCCGAAACGGCGATGAGAAGGTCCGCCTCGCGCACGCCCGCCTCCAAAAGGACGCTGGCGCTCGCGCCGTTGCCCTCCACACACATGACGTCGAGCATGGAGTCAACGTGGTCGAGCACGGCGTTGTTGCGGTCGATGACGACCAGATCGTGGTTTTCGCCCGTCATCTGCTCGGCGATGGCGTAGCCGACCTTACCGATACCGACAATGATGATTTTCATTTCTGTGTTTCTCCTAAATTCTCTTCGGCTTCCGCCGTGTGCTGCTTACGCAGCACCATCAAAACGCTGTTGAATTCCGCCCCCATGATCAGCATGACCGAGGCGAGATACAGCCACAAAAGCAATACGATCACCGCGCCGAGCGTGCCGTAAATGACGGAGTAGCGCGCGATGTTTTCAACATAATACGAAAAAAGGAATGACAATACGAGCCACATCACGAGTGAGAACACCGCGCCCGGCCAGATACGGTTCATTCGGTGCGACTCCTGCGCAAGGCCGTACATCATCGCGATGGGGAAGAATACGATGCCGCCGATGATAACAAAGCGCAGGCTCGACCACAGGCGGATAAAGCCGTCGCTCAGCGTGATATAGGCCGACAGGTGGCTCGACACGTAGTTCAGCACCCGCCCGCCGACGACGGACAGTCCGATGGACAAAACGACCATTAAAATCAAGCTCAGCGTATAAAGCAGGAGCTTGAGCTGATAGCGCAAAAACTGCGTGGGCCGGTGCTCGCCGTAGGCCCGACGGACAGAGCCCAGAAGCGAGCTTGCCGCGCGGTAAGGAAAGTAAATGGAAAAAACCAGTGAGAACCACAAAAGCCGTGGGCTTGAATCGCGGCTGACATAAGTGAAATACTGCTCGATGATCTCGAGCGCCTCCTGCGGGATGAATGCGCGAATTTCATACAGAAAGCCGCTGATATCCACGGACATGATGCCGACTAAGTTGCTCAAAAAGATCAAAAGCGGGAAAAGCGCAAACAAAAGGTAGTATGTGAGTGCCGCACTGTCGCGGCCGACATGATGATCGAAGTACCGCCTGACCATCAGGTAGATGCCTTTCAAAAAGCGGTGCCGGTCAAGATACTGCTGCAAGGGCGATGCTCACCTCCTCAAAAGTCGATTTCTCTTCAATTTATGTAGTATAGCACAGCCCAATTCGAAAGGGAAGCAGAAACGCGTGCCATGACATACTTTTTACAGAAATAAAGCCGGAAAAGGGGTTGACAGCACGGGAAAATGTGCATAATATAGTGCCGTTAAGTTCATACATCGTCCGGTAGGTAAGGCTACCACAAGGATACGGACTGCTGCCGCGGAGTAGTGGAGACACTATGAGAGGGTTTGAACAGGTTGCATCGAAAGCAAGGTGCCATCTAATGCAGTTTCACCGCCTCGTGATGCTAAAGCTTGAACGGTAAGGAAACTTTTCGCCAGGGGCGGGTGTTTCTTGATTGTCGCTCCCATAGCCGCGTCGCCGGACGCAGGATATGGGGGATTTTTTTATCGCAAAATTCACCTGAACACTTTGATTTGGCACTATCTTCAGAAAGGAGGAGTCGGTATGGTCGGCTTTGAAGAAATGCGCGACGAACTGCTGGAAAGAATCGAGGATCTGCTCAAGCGAAAACAATATACCGCGCTGCGCGACCTGCTTGCAGACCTGGAGCCCGCGGATATCGCCTCGCTTTTTGAAGATTTGGACGAGGACAGCATTCCCCTTTTGTTCCGGCTCCTTCCCAAAGAGCCCGCGGCGGAGGTGTTCGTCGAGCTCGATCCCGACGCGCAGGAGATGCTGATCCGCGGCTTTTCGAACACCGAGCTCAAAGAGGTCCTTGACGAGCTGTATCTGGACGATGCGGTCGACATCGTGGAGGAAATGCCCGCGAACGTCGTCAAGCGCATCTTAAAGCACGCGGACCCCGACACGCGCAAGAGCATCAATGAAATTCTCAAATACCCCGACGACAGCGCGGGCGCGCTGATGACGACGGAGTTTGTCGACTTAAAGCGCGATATGACCGTCGAGGACGCGCTCAAGCGTATCCGCCGCACCGGTACGGACAAAGAGACCATCAACGTCTGCTATGTCGTCGATCCGGCGCGCAAGCTGCAGGGTATCGTCTCGCTGCGAACGATCCTCCTCTCCGACGAGGACGACACCATCGACGAGATCATGGAGACGCACGTCATCTCTGTCTCCACGCTCGAGGATAAAGAGGACGTTGCGCAGACTTTCTCGAAGTACAACTTCATCGCCCTTCCGGTCGTCGACAAGGAAGACCGCCTCGTCGGCATCATCACGGTCGATGACGCCATCGACGTCATGGAAGAGGAGACGACCGAGGATATCGAAAAGATGGCGGCTATGCTGCCGACGGATAAGCCATACCTCAAGACGAGCGTCTGGGATACGTACAAGTCCCGTATCCCCTGGCTGCTGCTTCTGATGGTCTCGGCCACGTTCACCGGCCAGATCATCGCCCGCTTTGAAGACGCGCTCAGCGCGTTCGCCATTCTGACGGCTTATATCCCGATGCTGATGGACACGGGCGGTAACTGCGGCTCACAGGCGAGCGTCACGGTCATCCGTGGTATCTCGCTCGACGAGATCGAATTTTCCGACCTCTTCCGCGTCATCTGGAAGGAGATCCGCGTGGCGGTCGTCTGCGGCGCCACGCTTGCCGCAGCGAATTTCGTCAAGCTCATGCTCGTCGACAAGATGATCTTCGGAAATCCCATCACCATCACGGTCGCGCTCGTCATCTGCCTGACGCTCGTGGTCACGGTGTTTGCGGCCAAGGTCGTGGGCTGCACGCTGCCGCTGCTCGCCAAGAAGATCGGCTTCGACCCCGCGGTCATGGCCTCGCCGTTCATCACGACGGTCGTGGACGCCATCTCGCTGATGATCTACTTCAACTTTGCCTCGCTTCTTCTCGGAATCTGATAAAAATACGAAAAACTCTTTTCAATCGCGCATGAACTGTGTTATGATGCATGTTGTATGGCATCGTACGATAGGAAAAGGCGGCTGTGCCACGCACAGCCGCCTTCTTTTTTGGAGGTCATTCATGGAAGAAAAACTCAGAGAATATGCAAAGCTGCTCATCGAAGTCGGTCTGAATGTGCAGAAGGGCCAGACCGTCGTGATCCGCTGCCCGGTCGAGTGCGCGTATTTTGCACGCCTGTGCGCCGCCGCTGCCTATAATGTCGGCTGCCGCGAAGTCGTGATGCGCTGGTCGGATGATTTTCTTGAACGCGAGCGCTTTCTGCGCGCGGATGACTCCGTGTTCGACGTCTTTCCCGCCTGGCAGGCAGAAATGCTCAACGGCTATGCTGACGAGGGCGCAGCATTTCTCAATATCTCCGCCCGTGATCCTGAGGCGCTGCTCGGCGTAGACCCCGACCGCCTGACGCGCGCGAGCCGCAGCGAGACGGCCATCCAGCCTTACGTAAGCGCCGTAATGTCCAATGCCTGCCCCTGGTGTGTCGCGTCCGTCCCCATTCCGAGCTGGGCGAAGAAAGTCTTCCCCGCTCTTCCCGAGCAGGAGGCGATGGACAAGCTCTGGGACGCGATCTTCACCTCCGTCCGCATCAGCGGCAAGGGCGACTCCGTCGCGCGCTGGCGCGAGCACGTCGCGCTGCTCAAAAGCCGCATCGCAAAGCTCAACGATCTTCACTTCACCTCGCTCTATTACCAGAACTCCCTCGGCACGAGCCTCAACATCAAGCTCCCCGAGACGCACGTCTGGGCCGGCGGCGACAACACCAGCCGCGCAGGCTTTCCGTTCGTCGCCAATATGCCGACGGAGGAGGTCTTCACCGCCCCGCTCAGAGACGGCATCGACGGCGTCGTTTACGCAGCCCTGCCGCTCGTGCACAACGGCAACATCATTGAAAACTTCCACTTCGTCATCAAGGATGGCAAGATCGTCGAGGCGCACGCGGAAAAGGGCGAGGACATCCTGAAAGCCGCCATCGCCGAGGATGAGGGCGCGTCGTATTTCGGCGAGGTCGCACTCGTGCCCTACGACAGTCCCATTTCGAACCAGAAGATTCTCTTCTACAACACGCTCTTCGACGAAAATGCGGCCTGCCACCTCGCCTTCGGTGAGGCGTACCCCGAGTGCGTCAAGGGCGGCGAGGCCATGAGCAAGGAAGAGCTCAAGGCCGCGGGCCTGAATGATTCCAACACGCATGTTGACTTCATGGTCGGCACCGCTGACCTTTCCATCATCGGCACGACGAAAGACGGGCGCGAGATTCCCGTGTTCGTCAACGGCAACTTTGCCCTGTAAAAAATGATACTGCGGGCGCTTGCCCGCTCACAAAGGAGAAAAACCATGTCTATGAATTTTAACCGCCTTTCCACCGATGACAAAATTCTCATCATGGAGGGCGCGCAGGTGCTCGGCGACGTCGTCGCGGGTGAAGGCACGGCGTTCTGGTACAACAGTGTTTGCCGCGGCGAGATGCAGAGCGTGCGCATCGGCAAGCGCTGCAACATTCAGGACCTCGCCCTGATCCACAACAAGGTCACCATCGGCGACGATGTGTCCGTCGGCCACTGCGCCACCGTCCACGGCGCGACCATCGGCGACCGCGTGATCGTCGGCATGGGCGCGACGGTGCTCGACGGCGCTGTCATCGGCAACGACTGCATCATCGGCGCGGGCGCTCTTGTCACGGGCAAGATGAACGCGCCGGACGGCTCGATGATCCTCGGCTCCCCGGCCAAGGTCGTGCGCGAGCTGACGGAGAAGGAAAAGGAGAGCATTCTGGCCAACGCCGCGCTCTATCTTGAAAAAAGCAAGGAATACCGCGCCCACGCCGCCAAACAGGCGTAAGGCAAGCACAGGAGGAATACTCATATGAAAATCTTAGTCATCAACGGCGCAAACATGAACATGCTCGGCCGCCGCGAACCGGACATCTACGGCAAGGAGGACTACGCCGCCCTTTGCGCCCGCATCTATGAGCACGCACAGAGCCGCGGTGTGGCCGTGGAGTGCTTCCAGTCCAACCACGAGGGCGCGATCATCGACGCCATTCAGGAGGCCGACACGGCGTTCGACGGCATCGTCATCAACCCCGGCGCTTACACGCATTACAGCTACGCCATCCACGATGCGCTCAAGGCCGTCAGCATCCCCGCCGTCGAGGTCCACATGTCCGACATCCAGAAGCGCGAGGAGTTCCGCCACCTGTCCGTCACCGCCCCCGCCTGCATCGCCCAGATCCGCGGACACGGGTTCGAGAGCTATACTATGGCGATCGATATGCTGGCAAAGCTCAATCCTGAGGAAAAATAAGGTTCCTGCGATAGTAGGAACCTTATATTTTCCGCGCACAGCGCGGAGGGATATGCCGCCTGCGGGCGGCAGGGGCAAAGGGGCCATTCTCTTTCGCAAAAGAGAATGGCCCCCTTACTGCGCACTCCCGCACGCTGCGGGAGGACCAAAGACGCAGCCCCTTCGGGCTGCTTCCCCCTTCCGCGCCCGCCGGGTGCCCAAAACCGCGCTCGCGCGCTTATGTTGCAAGCGCGGAACCACGTTCCGCTTTAAAAAGCGGCAGGAACGCGCTGCATTCCCACCCCTCCTCCCAGTGGCGCAGGACACCTTCTCCGTCATTTACCTCGAAGGTAAAAACGACCGCATCCTCCGTCTGCGCGCTTACGCGGTAGGTAAGCGTCACCGCCGTCATCTGCCATGGGGCGGAGCGCACCATCGCCGCGCGGCAGGTCTTTGCGGCATCTGGCAGCAATTTCTGCTCGCAGCGGGCAAAATAGGCATCAGCGAGTGCGCGGTAATAGCGGTCGAAGCGCTTCTCGCGCCGGCTCTCCCCTTTTGTCTGCGGCAGCGTCAAGCGGGCGGTCAGGACGGTGATGTCCTCCCACTGCCAGCTTTTTTCCTGGGCAAAATCTTCTCCCAGCGTCAAACGCGGATGCTCCTTCATGCGCTTCCTCCCCGTTTTTCATTTGGGGCAGTCTATGCCGCCGCGGCCAAAGCGGTGCGGCGCGAGAAAATGCGGGCGCGGCACTTTACTAATTTCGCACTCTCTGCTAAACTATATGGGATATTTGCAGAAAGGAAGGCGACGGGCATGAACAGCTACGAAGCTCTCGCCGCGTCCTACGACGAGCTGACCGAGGACGTGGAATACGAAAAGCGCGCGGACTTTGTCGAAAAGCTCTTTCTGCGCGCAAAGCGCCCTGTCAGGTCACTGCTCGACCTCGCCTGCGGCACGGGCACGATGACCGTGCTCTTCGCCCGACGCGGCTACACGGTCACTGGCGTCGACTATTCGCCCGAGATGCTCGCGCAGGCACAGCAGAAGCTCGCCGCGATCAATTCCCCGCCGCTGCTTTTGTGCCAGTCGATGCCGCAGCTGCGACTGCTTGACAGCGTCGACGCCGCGATCTGCTGCCTCGACAGCATCAACTATTTGACGCGTCCGCGCGACGTGCAGCGCACATTCAACCGCCTGCACGACACCATCGCCCCCGGCGGGTCGCTGGTGTTCGACATCCACGCCGTCTCGAAAATGGAAAAACTCGACGGCGAGGTGCTGCTCGACGAGCGCGAGGACGTGTTCTGCCTCTGGCGCACGCGCTACCGCAAAAACGTCAAAATGCTCGATTACGAGGTCGACCTCTTCCGCCTCCAGCCGGATGGCGCGTGGGAGCGCGACTTTGAAGAGCACCACCAGCGCGCCTACACGGTCGAAGAATTGACCGCGTGGCTCGAAGAGGCCGGTTTCACGGTCATCCGCACGCATGGCGAGCTCAAGCTGCGCCGCGCGAACGAGCGCGACGGCCGCATTTACTTCAGTTGTATCAGAAAGTGAGGAACCATATATGGAAGCACAGAAAGACTGTCTGGTCCGCGCCATCTCGAAAGATGGCTTTGTCAACGCTGTCGCGGTCTACACGCGCGGTCTGACCGAGCGCGCCCGCCAGATCCACCACACCTCCCCTGTCGCCACGGCGGCGCTTGGCCGCGCGCTCGCGGCCTGTTCGATGATGGGCAACGCACTCAAGGATAACGGCGCGAGCGTCACGATGCAGATCAAGGGCGACGGCCCGCTCGGCACCATCCTGACCGTTTCGGACTCTGAGGGCAATGTGCGCGGCTACGTGCAGAACCCCGCCGTCGATCTCGCCCTGCGCGAGGACGGCAAGCTGGACGTCGGCACCGCCGTCGGCCACAGCGGCACGCTGACGGTCATCAAGGACCTCAACATGCGCGAGCCCTACGTCGGCACGGTCGACCTGCTTGGCGGCGAGATCGCCGAGGACGTGGCCGCCTACTATGTCGAATCCGAGCAGGTGCCGTCGGCCTGCGGCTTGGGCGTTCTCATCGACCGCGACCGCAGCGTGCTCACCGCGGGCGGCTATCTCATCCAGCTCCTCCCCGGCGCGGGCGAGGACGTCATCACCAAGGTCGAGGGCGGCATCTACGCAGCTCCCAGCGTGACGAATCTCTTAAAGGAGAATTCTGATCCTGCGGTGCTGCTCAAAACGGTGCTGTCTGATTTTGACATGGAGATCCTCTCCGTCGATCCGATCGAATACCGCTGCTACTGCTCGCGCGAGCGCACGGAGCGCGCGCTGCTGTCGCTGGGGTCAAAGGAGCTTGAAAAGATCGTGGACGAGCAGGGCTCTGCTGAACTCACCTGCCAGTTCTGTGACAGGGTGCAGAACTTTACCAAAGAGGATCTGACCGCCATGATCGCCGATCTGAAAAAGCAGGGAAAGTAATGCATTTCCCTTTTCAAAAAATTTTTTGAAAAAATCAAAAAATGAGGTTGACACGGCAGGGGTTATTCTGTATAATAACCCTTGTCGTTCGCCGAAACGATTATTTCGAGTGGGGAGCATAGCTCAGCTGGGAGAGCATCTGCCTTACAAGCAGAGGGTCACAGGTTCGAGCCC
>ENA-ORTB01000678-ORTB01000678.1-human-gut-metagenome-genome-assembly--contig:-NODE-678-length-44997-cov-23.582707_pt1 | contig 44997 bp, 42 predicted proteins | sample MGYA00241905_ERZ509174 | MGnify/ENA primary metagenome ERZ509174 (study PRJEB26280, sample SAMEA2338851) | human gut metagenome | biome: human gut; feature: human-associated habitat; material: faeces... | reverse complement strand
TTGTTGCTCAGGAACTTATAAATAAAGTTAAATCAAAGTGTTGCGGAATTAAGGATAATACGGAAAATCCGAACAACTATGCAGGTTTAGATATTCAAACTTTTTCTACATCTGTTTGCGACCACTCTAATTTTAATAACTTCAGTATAATAACGGTTTTTACATTATCTGGTATTAAAGTCGTAGTCTGTGGTGATAATGAAAAGGAATCATTGGATATACTTATGAAACGAAGTGATTTTAAAGATGCCGTTAGATATGCTGATGTATTGGTAGCGCCGCATCATGGAAGAGAATCAGCCTATCATTCTGATTTTGTTTCATTAGTTAATCCAAGGGTTACAATTATTTCTGATACAAATAAAAGTGACGCTAGTGCTTCTGATAAATATACTAAAATGAGTCGTGGCTGGAAAGTAGGAGGTATAGACCGTAAATGCATTACCACAAGAAACGATGGAAATATAACTGTAGTGTTTGGCGAATGTGATGATCCTGCATATAGTGGTACACTGCGTATATCAACATCTAAATAAGAGTAATGCATGGATTGATGTTTAGCTTATTACATAAAGGATTACTAACCTAAGAAATTTGAAATGTCAAAAAGTAAACTAAAGAATTATAGTGGTCGCTTCTGCGAGTCTGATTTTGAAAATGCATTTATTGCTTTTTTAGAACAAGAAGGCTGGACGTATTTGTCTGGTGACAAGATTGTGCGTAATAATCAAAGGGAAGTACTTATAGAGAAGGACTTAACAGACTTTTTGACAAGTAACAACACGAATCTTGAAGCGGATGAAATTCAACAGATTGTTGATACTGTACGTCTTGTAGGAGCGGAAACAGACTTTGCCACTCTTCATAAAGTTTATGGATGGATGGTTGATGGTGTGAACTTTACAGCCAAAGATGGTTTTACAAGAGATATTGCTCTTATTGACTTTAGTAAACCGCAGGAAGGTAAACCAACTAAAAATATATTTAAAGTTGTCAATCAGTTCACTGTAGAATATGTAAACAATGGTCGCATAAAAAACAGACGTCCTGACATTATACTTTATGTAAATGGTATGCCGCTCTGCATCATAGAACTGAAAAATCCGGCAGATGAAAATGCTACTATTGAAGATGCGTGGGAACAAATAAATTTACGCTATTGGCGTGATATTCCCCATCTGCTGCATTATTGTCCGTTGGCTTGTATAAGCGATGGGGTGAAAACACGCCTGGGTACTGTGCGTACACCTTACGAGCATTTTTATGCTTGGCGAAGGGTAAATGATGGTGATAAAGTTTCTACATCGCCATTTGATGAGATGCGAACAATGGTTAAGGGAGTATATGAACCGGAACGTTTCCTTGAAATATTTCGTGATTACATTTATTTCCAGGATAAGGAGTTTGATGATAAGGAAAAAGAAATTGTGTGCCGTTATCCTCAGTTTTTCGCAACACGACTCCTTCGTGAAAGTATCGTGAAATCCGTTAAGGAGAAAAGTGGAAAGGGCGGTACCTACTTTGGAGCAACCGGATGTGGTAAAACCTATACAATGGCCTTTCTTGCTCGCCAACTTTCTATGCGCTGTGCCTCGGAAATTGGTTCTCCGACCATTTTGATGATAGTAGATCGGGATGATTTGCAAAAACAAGGCAGTAAGTTATTTACTAAGAGTAAAGAGTTTCTGGGTTTAGGCGAAGTATCTGTAGTACCTACACGCAAAAAACTAAGAGAAGAACTTGCAGCCCGCAAAAGTGGAGGATTTTATATTTGTACAATTCAGAAATTTTGTGACCGTGAGGATGATGCTATAGGATTAATAAACGAACGTTCCAACATCATCTGTTTTAGTGATGAAGCTCACCGTACTCAATTGGAAAGTGCAAAACGAATAAAGTTCAGTAAACCAAATGAAGATGGCGATGAGAAAGAGTTGTTGGATATAGCCAATGAACAAATGAAAGCGGTGCTTTCTAAGCCTTATGCCAAAGTGCTCCGTGAAGCCTTGCCTCACGCTACTTTTGTGGGTTTCACAGGTACACCTATTGCGGAAACCTATCAGACTTTTGGGGCAGAAATAGACCGTTATACTATGGATCAAGCTGTAGCTGATGGTATTACTGTGCCAATTAAATATCATCCTAGAATAACTAAGGTGCTTTTTGATAAAGAAAAGATTAGGATGGTAGAAGAATATTATAAGCGATGTGCAGAAGAAGGCTCTACATTGGAAGATATTGAGGCTAGTAAGAAAGCGATGAGTTCGCTTCAAGTAATTTTAGGTGAGCCACAAAGATTGGAACGTCTTGCTGTAGATATACATGATCATTATATAAAGGCATGTAGTGGTGATCCTGACCGTGTACAGAAAGCTATGATTGTTTGTTCTAAGCGTGAAATAGCTTATAATTTACTTACTATTTTTCAAGAAAAATATCCGGAATGGTTTGAATTAAGAAAAACACCCGAAGGTGTTTCTTGTACAGATGAAGAATTGAAAGAACTGTCAGAAATGCCTACTATGGCAATGGTTGCAAGTGTAGGCAAGAATGATCCTAAGGAAATGTATGATTATCTTGGGGGTGTGACAAATGATAAACGTTCAGAAAAACTGGATACTGCATTTAAACAGGAGAAAAGCAATTTCCGCGTTGTAATCGTGGTGGATATGTGGATTACAGGTTTTGATGTGGAGAGTCTTACGTATCTTTATAACGATAAGCCTTTACAAAAACATACCCTTATTCAGACAATAAGTCGTGTAAATAGAAAATATCCACGAAAAGAGTTTGGTTTTGTAATTGACTATATCGGCATACGAGATAACATGCGGGAAGCTATGAAAATGTATGGCGGTGGCGGCAATACCTTTGCACCTACTGATGATGACGTAGAACAGGCAACTACTATTTTCAGAGAATATTTATCCATACTTAAGGATTTGTTTAAGCAAATGGATTTAACTCCTTTCCTTAATCCGGGAACAGATCCTGTAATACGCTATACATTATTGGCTAAGATGGCAGAGTATATTTTTAAATCGAATGAACTGCTTAATTTAGCTTCGGAAGATGGCAAAAAAGTAAAGAGGGTATCATTCAAAACCTATTTTTTGAAAGTCGTAAAACGAATGCGTACAGCATACGATATTTGTCAGCCTTCAGGTAATTTATCTGATGAAGAATCTGCTTTAGCGCAATGTTTTATGGCCATTGCCGGTTTTGTTCGGAAAATGAGTGGAACCGATGCACCTGATACTGAAACTATGAATTGCAAGGTCGCGAAAATGGTAGAGGAAGCGTTGAAATATACCAAGGTAGAAAGTGTGTTGGACGTTGGAGAAGAGGAAGATATATTTAGTCCGGAATATTTTGAGAAATTGTCTGATGTAAAGATGCCCGCTTCAAAATTGGAGTTGTTAGTAAAAATGTTGAGGAAACAGATTACTGAATATAGTAGAACAAATCAGGCTGCAGCAAAAAGATTTATGGAGATGTTGGAAGAAACCATTAAACAATACCATGAACGCCGTAAACGTTTAAGCGCAGAAGAAGCAGGTGAAACTCAAGAAGCGACATCGGAAGAAATAATAAAAAAAGCCACAGAACAAGCTTTGAAAATTCTGCAAGAAATGCAACAGGATAGAGAAAGTTTCAGAAAATTGAACCTTACTTTTGAAGAGAAAGCTTTTTACGACATCTTAATCATGTTGCGTGATAAGTTTAATTTTGAGTATGGTGAAGATAAGGAAGTAGACGGAATAACCATCAACGAAAAATGCAGAGTATTAGCTCGTAAAATAAAGGAGATAATAGACTTGAAATCAAGTGTGGCAGATTGGTTGAATAATCAGCGCGTACGTGAACAGCTAAAGTTTGATATTAAGGTGTGTTTAGTGAAGAATGGTTATCCACCACAATATTCTCCAGAAGTCTTTCGTCAAGTAATGGAACAGGTGGAGAATTTCAAGGAAAATGATATAGAACCGACGACAGAAGTATTAGCTAATGGTAAAAACATAGATAAAAAATCAGGAACTTTAGCTCGTATCATAGATACCGCTTCTGTAAATCAACGTTTTGTAACTCATTTACCTTATTATCCTAGTATAAAGGCCGCTTGTCATGATTTGTCTGAAATTGAAGTGCCAGATGAGGATGTGAAGTGGATAGATGTGTCTGATGAATTGTCACACTTAGATAAATCAATGTTTGTGGTTCGTGCTATGGGTAATAGCATGCAACCAAAAATAAATGATGGTGATTATTGCGTATTTTCCCGTTATACTGGTGGAAGTCGTGAAGGTGAAATTGTTTTGGTAGAAGGGTATAATATCAAAGACTATGATAGTGATAATATAGCTTGTACAATAAAAAAATATCATAGTGAAAAACGAGTTACTGAAAATAGCTGGGAACATACTTGCATTGAATTGATTCCACTGAACAAAGAATATGAACCATTTTTATTAGAACCAGAAGAAGATTCATTCAAAGTTATGGGGATATTTAGAAAAGTTATAAGAAAATAGAAAAGATTTTAAGTTATGGCAGTACAATCAAATGATACAGATTTAAAAGATTTGTTGCTTCAAGTCCAGAAAGGTGAATTACAGCTTCCAGAATTTCAACGTTCGTGGGTTTGGGACGACGGAAAAATATGTAAGTTAATAGAAAGCATTACAATGGGATTTCCTATGGGTGCAGTAATGTTTTTAGAAACAGGAGGTGAGGTTAATTATAAACCTCGCTTGTTCACAGGAGTTGATACAAAAATGGTAGGTATCAAGCCAGACTATCTTGTTCTTGATGGTCAACAACGACTTACTACACTTTTTCAGGTGTTTATGAGTCAGAATCCAGTTGAGACATGTTGGGAACGTAATAAAAATAATACTATCTACAGATTTTATTATATTGACATTGTGGTTTCCTAATTTAGGTTGACTCGTTTAAGCCTGATTACTACTTTAGGTTTACTCATAAATGTTTATTCCTAATATGAGTTTACCCGTTTTTTCATACACTTTCAAAGTCTTCCTTTGCCAGTTCCATAACGGACAAAGTAGAACTCATCCGTTTTCTTGTCAAAATCCGGTGGAGTTCTCTCCCCTCTGATTTTGGGGTGGTCTGTAACGGCATAAGCTGTCACCCACCGTATTCTTGTCCTTGCAAAGATAAATCATTTGTTTGAGTTGGGGATTCAACTCTCTCCATATTTTCCGGTTCAAGATACTTTTCTCTCATTCTCTTCCACTTTTTCTCGATTACTCCAGTCATATTCCTACATTCCAATGGCGTGCACATGTTCAAGCTCATATGAGGGCGTTCCTCATTGTAGAATTTGATCCTTCGCGCCAATGTTTCTCTGACTTGCCGGATTGTGGCAAACCGTTCTCCATGGAGCAGTTCGTTCTTTACAGTGCTGTTGACACGCTCACTGGCGGCGTTTTCCTTCGGATCTCCGTTCTCGGTCATACTCACTTCTATGCCATTGCTCTTAAGTCTTGTGACATAAGCGGCACTGGCGTATTGGGTGCCCCTGTCTGAATGTAAGCATTCGGTAAACCACGTTGCAAATTTTGTGAATTAGTTCCGAATCGGTGCTATTCGTAGTCGATTCGGAACTAATAGTATCTATTCGGAACAAGTTTGATTGGATTTTGCCCAATTACGTGGTAGAAGTTCTTCCATATTCTTCTCATCCCTCTCATAATATGGAATTTTGCTCAGGACATCTTCCATCCAGATTCTAGGGTCTACTTCTGCTGATTTGCAGGTGGCAATCAGTGAGTACACGATGGCAGCCCTGTATGCGGATGCGTCGTTGCCGCAGAACAGATAGTTCTTTCTTCCCAAAGCCAAAGGTCTTATGGCATTTTCTATGCGGTTGTCATCAATTTCTATTCTTCCGTCGTTTACGTATCTGGAAAGTCTTGGAAGGAGCGTGTAAGTATATTCGATGGCTTTACCCATACGGCTTTTAGGAAGTACTCTAAGATAAGCATCCTGCAGCCACTTTTCAAATTCAAGTATCAGCGGATAGGACTCATGGATACGTTTTTCCTTACGCTCTTCAGTAGTGAGCCCTGCATCATTGGCATCAGACTCTATCTTGTACAACTTGCCGATGTAGTGAATCGCTTGTGTAGCCAGGGTCCTGTTCTCTTCCAGAGCATCCACGTATTTTCTTCTGACATGTGCCCAGCAGCCGGCCAGAGTAATTCCTTTCATCTGCTCAAACTGTTCGTAAGCTGCATAGCCGTCACATTGCACAATGCCATGGCAGCATCCCAGCAGTTCACGGGCTACCATGCCCGAACGGCTGCCACGGTCATAATGGAACATGACGTCCCCCGTGATGCCGTCGCGTACGCACCACTCATACCCCTTTTTCGCCTTATGTTTCTCATTGTCCAGCACAGGAATGACACTCTCGTCCACTTGTATATACTCACTGGAGAGTATCTTCTGTTTGAGCAGGTTGTACAGAAGCCTGAGTTTCTCCACCGCCATTTCATACCATCCGCACATGGTAGATTCGCTTATGATGATTCCTGATTCGCGATACTGCTGTATCAGACGGTAGAACGGGAGATGATACATGAACTTGCCGATGATAATGTCCGTCAGGACCGAGGCGCCTGCCATACATTTGCTGACCGGGACAAGAGGAAGAGGATGAATCAGAATCTGCCTTTCCTCGGGATATTTCTCCATATCGGATTTTCTTATCACTTTGTGACGGACGGTCTTCAGGATATATACTTTTGCCGGAACACGCTCCAGGCGTGAACTCTCTTCCTTTCCGATTTCAATGAAATCATCCTTAAGCCTGCCTTCCCCGTCAGTTGTTCCTTCGGGGTAAAGATCAACAACTTCTACCGGAAGAGAAGATGTATCCAAGGGCTTGCGGGACGGCTTCTCCTTGACTTTTATGGTTCTGGTGATTTCTTCATCGCTTTTGCGGACTTCATCCTCCATCCGGGATATTTCCATGGAGGACATTTCTTCTTTTGAGAACAGAAACAACTGGTTGGGAGCAAGCGGAAGATTTTTTTCGCTCATCCGTCCGAAGACTTTTTTCCGGAGCCAGTACAGCGACTGCTCCAGCGAAGCAACCCTGCTGATAAGCGCCGCTTTATCCTGGCGGAGCTTATCAATCTCTTCCAATAAGGCTTTTTCCTGTTCTTCCGTAAGCATCTGTATCTCATTGTTTCACAATGTAAATATACTAAAATCCAATGACATACAAAAGCAAACAGAGTAAGAAAACGGCACTATTTTCGAAGTTTCTGCAGGTTTTCAAGTCTCGTGCGACGGGAGTCGCGGGCTTCCATGATACCCTCCACTATCATGACAAGTTCCCGCCATTCTATATTTGCACAGACCTCATTGTCGTTGACAGAATCAGGCTTGCCTAAGGTACCGGCTTCCAGAAGTTTGGAATACAGCACCATGCCGCCCGGCTCCCAATGCAGGAGCTTTATGCGGTCACGGGCACGGTTTATGAAGATATACACATTGCCGCTGCAGGGGTCCTGACCCATGGCGTCGGTGATGATACCGCTGAGAGTATGAAAGCTTTTGCGCATATCAGTAGGGCGGTTATACAACAGATAGCGCATACTGTCATTAAGGCTGAACATGGCTGCAGGCCTGGATGATTGAATACAGTTCCTTGTCGTTCAGTTCACCGCAGATACGTATGGCACTACCGGCCGTGGTACGTATTTCTATCTCTTTCAATCCGCTTGGCGTGGCCGGTATACTTTTCTGTTTACGTCCGCTCGTTCCGGCAAATGAAGGAACCGGAACAAAAGATCCGCTGTGCGGAAGCTCGATAAACTCACCTTGAGCCGTTTTACCAGATGATTGCTCGGCGGCATAACGGGATTTGCTGTCATAAAACCGCCATACAGGGATATTGAGTTCCTCCAGTCTTGACTTATAAGTCATTTTGTGCTCTTTGCAGTAGTTCATTATCTCTACCACTTCTTCTCGTGTCATCATAACTTGGCTTTTTGGACGTAAAGTTAATGATGGAAGTTGGAGACGAAAATACGTGGTTTACCGAATGCTTACGTCTGAATGGTGGATCAGTTTCTGCTTACGCCTATGTGCGGTTGTATCCAGGGCCATATCCAAAGCTTCCAGACAGCCTGCGGTCTCTAACGTGTCGTGAACGGCATAGCCCACAATCTCCTTGTTGTAATCGTCCATGATGATGGAGAGGTAGCAGAATGAGTACTCGTCTTCCGATTTCCATAGGGTGATATAGGTTATGTCACTGACCCATAGCTGGTTCGGACGTGTTAACAAAAGTCCCTTGACCAAATCCGGATACAATGCCAAACCATGTCTGGAATCTGTTGTCCTCGGGGCGCGGACCTTCCCACGGAGCTTGAATCCGTTTGCATACAGGATGAACAGGAAACGGTCGCGGCCGATGCGTATATGGGAGCCGTTACGGTTGAACTTGTGCCAGATCTTTCCACATCCTATACCGGGATCGCAGCTACGCGTCTCATTGGCGAACTCAATGGCAATACGCTCTTCCAGAAGTGTCCGGCTCTGGGAGCGCTTACGCTTGTAATAGGCTTGCTTTGTTTTCCCAAGCAGAGAGCAAAGGCCGGAAATGGTATAATCCGGACACTTTGCCGCAAGAGATTCTACTGCTTGGGACCAAAGTTTTTTAGTAACTCAATGCCGTATTGCTCGCTGGCCAGAGAGACCACCTCCTCATATAGGGCGGCCTTGGCCTTGGTCACACGGAGCTCCTCACGCAAACGGGCAAGTTCGGCCTGGGGAGTCTCTTTCTTCTTTTGGATTTCTTGGTTCTGCTGCTTTTCCATCTCTAATAAACTCGGAGATGCAAATTTACGAATCCAACGGTAAAGTGTGACCTCACCGATACGGTATTTTTTGATGGCACCGGCACGGCTTAGCTTACCGGACAACACCTCACATACAATCGAACAACGCTCTGCGTCATTCAGCGCTCTTGTCAATCGATTCTCATTTTTCATTTTTTATTACATGAACTGTGGCTTGAGGAGTCAACCTATTTCAGGATAACACAGATAAATAAATGCGATTATCCATTTGAGCAATCCTTTGTTCTGCCTCAGTGCACTTGATCTCAATTTGGTCAATGAACTGGCCAAGAACGGTATTACTAAATTTTACAGCCTGCTCTTGCGTATCCTGGGTAATAGACAACTTGTATTTTCCTAATAAATCTACCAATGCGGTAAGATCCGCCCTCAATCCATACACATTGTCATTCAACTCGGCAAGTTCTTTTACGTTTATACCAAGCAGACGTTTTTCTTCCTCAAGATATTCATTTTGAGGAGTACTTTTGGTAATCTGCGCTTCATTCATTTCAGCGGTAAAATCAAATTTCTTTTTCATAAGCTCATCGTTTTAATCCAGTTTTCGGTTTCTTTCCTAAGGTACGAATGGCAGCACGGGCACATCTTTTTGCCCATAAGAGATCATCCTCGTCCTTATCTCTCCATGGCAATTCGCTTTGTGAACCACCGCCACCTCCGGTTGGTGCATTGGGAACTTCCAGCAGTCCGACAAATATTACTACTGCCATATCAGTTAACTCCTGTGAATTGGAGACAGAACGATAATCAAATTCATCGTTAAAATGGTTGAGTACTTTTTCTGGAATGTAGAACCGATGTTCCTGACCTTCGTGACTCAATGTATAGGGAACCGTATTCGGATTATAGATCTTATATTTGGTATAATCAGCGGATGCCGATGGCTTCTGAATCTGTTTCGAGTCAGTGTCTTTAGGTTTGTTATTCGCTGCAATGCCTGACCTATAATGAAGTTTCTCCCAAGTGGCAGGAAGTTTTGAAACCATCAGGTTCCTACCAATACCCAGATCGGAAGCTTTGTATTTTGTCTTTCCTTTCATGATAGCATATCCGTGAAGAATACCATCATCGTCCTTTCGTTCATGTATGGTATATCCCTTCTTTGTCAATGCTGCTTTGTATTCATCCCATGACCATGATGACATGGATTTAAGGACATTCATACAATCCCGTGTAACAAATGGCATGTTGACATTTCTTACCTGTTTTGCTGTTGTCCATCTACGTTTCTTTGCCACTCTTTCCGCTGCCCATTGAGCACGAAGGTGTATATTGTGGTCGTTGTTGATCTGTCCGTCTTCATCCATCCGGCAGACGGCAGCATGAAGATGTGGAACTCCGCTATTAGATTCCATATGGAGCCAGACTGTGTATTTGCTGTTGGCCAGATTGGTCGGACAGTTTCGTACTTTCCCGTCCTTGTCTTTGAACACTTGTTTGTCAAACTCTGTAGCGAAATCCTGCCAAAGTTTTTGCCAGTCTTCAATGGTGAAGTCCTTGGTATGTTCGGGTGACGGACTAAGTTCAATCCTGATGACTGAGTTCTTCACCGGACGGAAGCGGGAAAGAGTAAGTTGCATTGAATTCCAGACACCCATTGCATCTGGTTCCGATGGCATCATATTGTCCAATACCCGATAGATTTTTTCCGGATGTTTTTTATTATGTGATTCGCCAGTAATATAACGGATATCATTTATGCCGTGCGATATTGCTTTAGCCTTTGCGATCATGATTCTTCAGTTTTATTATTGGTTGGAATACTGTTCGGTTCTTTTATGGAATTTAGGAACTGACAGACATTTTCTGCCACATTGCCAAGCTCCTTCAGCCAGTTCACCATAAATGGAATCTGGTTGAACATCATATGCCGTTGGCTTGCACTCATTCCATGAAGGGCTGATGTGTATTTCACAAGGTCAGCACGGCAGTTATCCAGATTCTGCAGCAGTGCAGCTTCTTCTTTGGTGAGTCTTGCCTTTGGCTTATAATTATATGCCCGCGCAAGCAGGTAATCGCTTACGGTCATTCCGCATTGTTCGGCCATTGACTTGATATGTTCTTTCTGTCGGGGGCTGACTTTGGCCCCGATAAATACGGTTCTCCTATTGTCCGGAGTCTCGTTCTGTTCTGTTTGTTTTATTATTTCTTTTTCCATGAGAATCTTATATTATAACGGGTTAAGGTGCGAGCCTGCGAGTACCGCACCGGCGAAGTGGCTGAGCCGACGAGAGCGCCAATGTACAACCATAACGGAGTGGAGGTTATACCTTGGCATATCTCGCAACAGATACCTGTTGAAACTGCACGGCAAGCCGTGTCGTATATACAAATGAAATAGGCATTTCTACTACTACCATAAACGATATAAGTATTCTGGTTATCCAATAAAAGGGGAGAAGATGAATATTCCCTATAACGTCTTTATGACTTTGCTTTATTCTAATATGTACACCCTGTCAATAAAGTAAAGCCGGATTCAATAATGGCTGTCTGGATTGATTTTATATTCCTTTCCCTCTTTTATGACCATCCTTTTGTTACTGAGGAAGGTGGCAACTTTAACTGCTTTGTTATGTCCCAGCTTAATGTCCTGCAGAGCATATCCTTCCTTCAGTCGTTCCAGATAATCGTCATAACTGGTAATACAGACGTTTGTAAAAGCTGCGTCCAGAGCTGCCCGATGCACGCTCTCGGAAATTTCCTTGTACGGATCAAACGGTTCTTTTGCAGGTCTTCCGATTTTCTTTTCCTGGGGCTGATAGGAATCCTGCAGTTCAGGTAAGACTTCATCGTTTATACGGAAAGCAAACGGTTCAAATTCCCGGTCACGGATATGAATGGCTTCTACTACGCTCACTGTTCTGTCCATTTTGTCCACTTCTACCTGCATGACTGTTTCTGCCTTGTTATTCAGTTCCGTGCCGATGTGACCACGGGCATTCTCGTCATTCTTGTTCTGATGGAGAATGGTATGAATGTGAATCTGGCGGTCATCCGTCCATTGCATGAATCTGGAAATAATATCGGTCGCTTCACTGGGGGAATTGATATCATAAAGAAAGTCTCGGATGCCATCTATAATCACCAGTCCGAGATCGGGGATTGTGCCGATAGCTTGTTCGACTATGGCCAGACGTATCGGAGGGGCGTACTTGCGCAAAGCCAGCATAATCAGATTATCTGGATTCTTGTCCTCCGAGAGTCCGGCAAGGCGCAGGATTCTTTTCAATACTTTCTGGCAATGATGGCGTCCCTGTTCTGTATCAATGTACAGAACAGTTCGCTTATCCTCTGGAAATGATGAACGGTATTTCAGCACAGTATCGTTTTTCAATGCCGATGCTGCAATGGCTGTAACGTTAAAAGTTTTCTTGCTTTTGGCCTTGCCTATAGAGGCACTGAAGTTTCCCAGTGTACCGATTGCGGCATCATCTACCATCAATACAACCGGTGACTGTTCATAAGCTCCGTTTGCACTTACAGCAGATTCCTCCATATAAGCGGTCAATTCCTCGTCAGTAGGAATTCTAATGTCTGTCTTGTCCATAGGCTTTACACGTTTTTAGGGTTAGCCTTACGACGGGTGGCAGCAAGCATCTGTGTCTGTTCTTCTTCAAAAGTCAGTGGAACCTGTACCTTTCTTCCGGTCTCAAGCCATTTGTCCAGTTCATCACGATAGACAAAAAGATGTTTGCCTTGTTTGATTACAGGAATGCCTCCATGCTTGACCTTATAATAAAATGAGGATTTTGATATGCCAAGGTAGGTACATACTTCATCCACCGTCATAGGAACGTGATGGTTCTCTTTGACCTTGTTTTGGACTGCCAGACTGTTTTTCAATACAGTTTCCAGACTTTCAATTCTCTTACATAATTCACCTACAACTGTAGGTAAATCGTTAAAGGTTAAATTTTTGAAATGCATAATGTCTTTATTTGTTGTGTTTAAATATGCCACAAACTAAATCAATGACATTATGCAGAAAAATAGGAGACGAGAATCATTTTCCGGTCTGTAGTAATTCATTTTTTCTCACACTGGGCTTTGTTTATAAGAGTATAATCAAATTTAAAATCATCATATTTTGGACTGTCAATAGGAATCTGACTGTGTATGGTATCCTTGAGATTCTTGACAAGGTATCCCAAGGTTGCATTTTTTAATTCATTAGGAAATATGGTTTTTATGAAATTGGCTCTTTCTGATAATGATATGCCTAACCGTTCGCCTATATTCCAGACAAAATGTCTTAATGAAGGTGATGTAAGAGGAGTCTCCATTTTTGAACGGATGGGTTTATACAAATCTGATTGCCCACTTGCCAAATGGTCTATGTTTTCATGTAGTATAAGCAGATTCTCTTTAGTAAGAAATTTTGCGGTAGAATAGGTGGCATATTCATGAATAGCCTTTATAATCATTATTTTTCTCTCCAATTCTTCCTTCTGAATTTCTTCCATACGGCTTTCGAATCCCTGGAGATATGAAAAAGCTTCGGGTTTAACTTCTGAGGTAGGTTGTTGCTCCAAAACTTCGATTTCTTTCGAATCATCATGTTTCTCTGATATTGTAATGGATGTAACGATTTCAGAACTGGCAGCTTTGTTTTTTGTAGTATCAGTATTTTTTGTCTTTTCTGGTAACTCAATCATTGAAATAACTTCTGTTGCATTGCTAACTTCAATCATTTCTGTATCCGAAACTTCTACAGTTGGTTCACTGTATTCTTCAATTATCATATCTGGTTTGGGAATAACCTTGTCGGGTATAGAATTTCTTTGATTATCAGAAAAGATCTGCGGACATTCATCAGTAAGGAATATATAGAATACACGTTGTAATCCTCCGCACGTTATGATTATTACAACAGTTCCTAATATTATAGGTGTTGTATATCTGGTCAGATCTATCTGGTGATTAATGTACAGATATGTTGCAATTACTGAAAAAAGGATACAACTTACTGCAAGTATGAAACTTGTCTTTCGTGCCGATAATTTAATATTGTTTGTCATGTTCTGTAATTATATGTATTAGTTTTTATGGCAAATATATTTTCTATTTCCAAATAGTTGTAATTAGTGATAGATAATCGTTGAGATTTTAAGAAAAATAAGCCTAAAGTACGAAAATCATACTCTAAATCATACTATAATCATACTTTAGGCATATTATTTATATAGGATACAGACTGCTATTCTTTCCTTTTTAGGGTAATCTTATTGCTTGCTTCACGCTTGTTGCTGTCCACTACTTTCATGTATCTTTGAGTCGTGGTTATGCTCTTGTGAGCCATCATACTTTGTATGGTACGGATATCGGTTCCTGCAGCTCCTTGCAGGGTTGCGAATGTTCTACGATACGAATGGAATGTTATATTCTTTGTGATTCCGGCAGAACGAATCCATTCCTTCATGGGAACCTGAGTCCAGCACCTTTTCAGACCTTTGAATACCAAACCCTTCTTCTCAGGTGAGTATTCTATCAGCTTCAGGGCTTCATCACTAATGGGGATAATGTCTTCCGTCTTTGTTTTCTGTGTGATGGTGTGTACACATTTTCCTCCTGCTGCAAAATCAACGATTTCTTCCCAGCAGAGAGTAAGTATGTCACTGAGTCTCAAACTGGTCAGGCACGAAAAGAGGGAAGCAGTTTTTAGAACTGGTATCTTGCATGGCGTTTCGGCCAGACAGTACAATTCCTCTACACTCAGATAGTCCTTTACCACATCTTCCGGTTCAATCTTTTCCAGAAAATCATTTATGTTTGACTTGATCAGACGATTGCGATAGAGAATCTTCAGGAATCCTCTGAATGTGGACCAGTAGCCGGACGCAGAGTTTCGTGTAATATATCCATCCCGTTTTAGCTGTCTGGCATTGAGCAGATATTCACGAAACTTGTTACACAGCTCCACATCAATTTCTTCGAAAGTACATTTGCCATGTACGAAGTTATAGAAGTGCTGATAAACGAATTCTCATTTCTGGTCGTGCTTGGGAAGTTGCTTACGGTAGTATTCCAGAAAGTCTGCCTTATATTTTCTCTTGTCGAAGAAATCATATCGTTCGTTTACGATAGCTTCAAAGCGCCGGCATCGGATGGCTTCTGCTTTCTCTGACATGGTTGCATTGAAGTCACGTTCCCGCTGGTTCTTCGGATTTGCATAGGTATAAATGTTCAAACCTTCGTGACGGATAGTCTTCATCGTTTCCTGGTCACGATAGCCCGGATAATAGTCCAGATAGAAGGAAAGCATACCATTTTTTAACGGGCGGGTTCTCAAAGTTACAGTTTTACATTCTGACATAGTTACAAATGTTATTAATTGACTTAAATTTTGCGGTGAAGATGCACAATGACTTTATGCAGACCGCATTCAGCATAAAATCATTTTCCAGTCTGTATATATGTCTGTACAGATTCATTATCTGGCGCCCATAATGTGGTCAAATTCCACTTTCAGGAATCTCACAAAACGCCCTTTCTTCTCCCGTTTTATTTCGTGGAATTGCAGAATGCCGTAAACTGAATCCCGTGTGAGACTATACTTCTTCATGGCTTCCTGCACGGTATAATATTCTGAAGAATTATCTTCAATTGTTTTCTTGGACAGATCGAAGTGAAGTTTTGAGTAGAATATCTGGCCGTGCTCTTTCTTTGAAGGGATGTTGTTGCGATAAACATGTGAACGGATGGCTACACGTGTCATCCCATAGTTTTTCTCGATTTCTTCCGGAGTGTACCATTCGGTCAAGGCGTCATCCGTCTTATATTTGGCAAATGCCGCATCTATGTGCTTTTTACTGTAATAATTGAATTGGCGAATTCTGACTTTGGGAACATTGTTTTGCCGGGTATAGGTCCACACCCATTTGGCGTTGACTTTGTACTTTTCCGCAATCTGTTCAGCGGTATAATACTCGGTAACATCAAATTCATCTTTTGGTCTGAGAACTTCATAAGGTTTAGTTTTCAGCATAAGTTCGATGTCGGTTCTTCTGATGAGCGACATTCTTGAACTCAGCCTTGATGCACGAAGTTTGTCCTCCTTTACCAGTTTATAGACATACTGGCGAGAAACGCCCATTAGTCTGGCTGCTTGAGAAAAGGTAAAGTATTCCTGGCTCTCCAGTTTGTTCTTTACCTCCATCATTTCCTGAAATTCTCGCATTTCCATTCTACGTTCCTTCATCCGGTGTTTATAACCTCTTTTGGGACATTGCGGACTACAATAATTGGTAGTGGTCTTTTTTGCCATGAAAGGCTTGCCGCACCACTGGCAGATTCTTTTTACTTCCATTTTTGTTATTCTCCATATTTTAATGAAACATGAGCTTTTTACAGCTCGGATAATTTCCCTTTTTGTCTACTCACGTAAACCATTGTCAACACACGTCAACAAATGCGTCAGTGTGACATCGGGTAAAAGCCCTTAATTGTTCCGCGGTAGAAATACGGTAGAAAAATATGGTGAAAAACAGTATCCAACTGTTTATATCTGGATTTTTAGCAAATAAAAAAGCCGCTGAAAATCAGCGACTTCATTATAGTTAGTTCTAATTCGTTGCAGTTGATTACAATATCCTACTTGCCGATGCAAAAATACTTAAATATATTTCCAAGCACCTCGTCTGTAGTAATCTCTCCGCCAACTATCTCTGCAAGATGGAATAAACATTCACGTAGGTCTTGGCTGATGAAATCGCCAGATAATTGAATGTCAAGACCTTCTTGCACTCGATGGATGGATTCTAAGGCTTTGCTAAGCGCTTCGTAATGCCTGATGTTTGTTACTATGATATTGTTTTGAGATATAGAAGGTATGTTAGCTGTCTTTACCAATAAATCCTCTAACTCTTTGATGCCTTGCTTCTGCTTAGCAGAGATAGAGATTACTTTTATATCGTCGGGGAATAGGGGAGACTGTTCCGCTGCAGACGACAAGTCGGCTTTATTTAGAACTATTATGACTTGTTTGTCTTGGCAGTGCGGTAGAATTTTCTCCGAAAGTGAAGCATATTCTGTTGCAGCCGTAGTGCTGTCTATTACCCAAAGCACAATTTCGGCTTGAGTTAGCTTCTTGAAACTACGCTCTATTCCTAAACTTTCTATTTTGTCGTTTGTTTCGCGTATGCCGGCAGTATCTATAAAGCGGAATGTCAGTCCGTCTATAATAGTAGTATCTTCAATCACATCTCTGGTAGTACCTCTAATTTCGCTGACTATGGCGCGCTCTTCGTGCAGTAAGGCGTTCAGGAGAGTAGATTTTCCGGCATTTGTCTCTCCGATGATGGCAACGGGTATTCCGTTCTTCAAGGCGTTTCCTACGCTGAACGATTTTACCAGTCCGCCTATTACATGTTCTATTTGGTCGGCTATGGTTTTCAGTTCTGAACGATCGGCAAATTCCAAATCTTCGTGGTCGCTGAAATCTAATTCTAACTCCATTAATGAAGTAAGATGCAATAGTTTATCACGTAGTGCCGACAGCTCTTTGCTGAAGCCTCCACGCATTTGGTTCATTGCCAACCGATGAGTCGCTTCACTCGATGATGCAATTACGTCAGCCACAGCTTCTGCTTGGCTTAAGTCCATTTTCCCGTTCAAAAAAGCGCGTTGGGTAAACTCTCCTGGTCCTGCCGAACGACATCCGTTCTTTATGAGAAGTTGCATTACTTGTTGCAAGATATAGGCAGAGCCGTGACATGATATTTCCACAGCTTCCTCTCCGGTGTATGAGTGTGGCGCACGGAATAGGCTGACTAATACTTCGTCTACCACTTCATTGTTCTCGCTCATTATTTGCCCGAAAATAAGAGTATAAGCTTTACGGTCTTTAAGTGGAGACTTATCCTTACCGATTGGAGTAAAGATATTATCAGTGATTCTGATAGAGTCTGGACCCGAAAGACGGATTATGCCGATAGCGCCACCCGGTGCCGTAGCTATAGCGCAGATTGTATCTTGTACGTTTAAACGATTCATATGGATTCAACTAATATTCGGGGGCAAAGATAATAAAAACCCTCGGCATAACGTAAGGTTTGCTTGAACGTTATGTCGAGGGATATACAAACAGCAATGTGTTTTTACATAAAAGCCGACTTTGCGCTATAGAGTTTCAGCCAAAATAGACATCATCTTTTCAAGATAAATACGGTCTGTATCGTCGAAAGTAGCAAGCTCATCACTATCGATGTCGAGGACGCCGTATACTTCGCCGTTTACCATAATAGGTACTACTATTTCAGAGCGAGAGTCTGAACTGCACGCTATATGTCCGGGGAAAAGTTCTACATCGGGCACTACTTGAGTTGTAGCATCTTTCCATGCCGTGCCACATACGCCTTTGCCTTTCTTTATGCGATAGCAAGCGGCACTTCCTTGGAATGGACCTACATGAAGTTCGCCGTCTTTTACAATATAGAATCCTATCCAGAAAAATCCGAAAGCCTCTTTCAGGGCAGCCGATGTGTTGGCTAAAATACTGATTACATCTGTCTCTCCGTCGATAAATGCTTCCCATTGCGGAATAAACGCTTCGTAGCGTTCCGCTTTGGGCATATTTGGAGAGAGTAGAAAAGTTGGTTCCATTTATATACTATTAAATACGTTTTAATACTAATTTAATCAAATCGTCTATGTGGCTCTTGTATCCAGTATCGGCCTTTTTAGCCACACGGTTTGCTATTACCATACATACAGTAGTAGCCTTATGTCCCATCAACTTAGCCAATCCTGCCAGAGCCGAGCTTTCCATCTCGAAGTTGGTGATGCGTTTTCCGTTGAATTCGAAGCTTTCTATTTTCTCATTCTGATGCGGATCTGCTAACGGGATGCGGAGCTCTCTTCCTTGCGGACCAAAGAAACCGCCGCACGCTACGGTAATACCTCGTACGATATCGTCTTTAGCAATACGGTTTACTAATTCTTCATCAGTTGCGATGGCATAAGGCGCAGGCTGACATATGTTGCCGCTCCATCCAAGATGATTCAGCAGAGCACGTTCCAACTGAAGGTTGCACACTGCGTTACGTCCCTGATAGAAATTCAGTAATCCGTCAAATCCCACAGATATTTCAGAGCAAACAAAAGTTCCTGCCGGAGTATATGGCTGTAAGCCTCCGCAAGTACCGATACGTACTAATTCCAACTGACGGAGATTCTCTTTCTCTTCGCGTTTCTCAAAGTCGATATTTGCCAAGGCGTCTACCTCGTTCATTACGATATCGATATTATCGCAACCGATTCCGGTAGAGATTACCGTAATGCGTTTTCCTTGGAATGTTCCGGTTACGGTGCGGAATTCACGGCTTTCTATTTCACACTCCTTGGTGTCGAAATGAGAAGCTACAAGCTTCACACGTCCGGGGTCGCCCACTAATATGACTTTATCTGCCAGATGTTCTGGCTTTATGTGAAGATGAAATATAGAGCCGTCTTCATTGATTATTAATTCTGATGGAGCAAAATACTTTTTCATTGTAAAATAATTTATGAGGTGAAACAATGCAGGCACGGAGTATATCGGGTTTGTATGCTCCGTGCCTGTATTAGTATTGATCAATAAGTTTTTTATTTGCTTATAGGTTCGTGTCCGGCAGGATGAGCGTTATCGGGGTGGGCTATGCTGTCTCGCATGGAAGTATCCGCTTGGATGTTCTTCATACGATAATAGTCCATGATGCCCAAGTTACCGTTGCGGAACGCATCTGCCATAGCCTTAGGAACTTCGGCTTCGGCCTGTATCACGTTGGCGCGTGCTTCTTCTGCTTTCGCCTTCATTTCCTGCTCTAACGCTACCGCCATAGCACGACGCTCTTCTGCCTTAGCCTGAGCAATGTTCTTGTCTGCGTTGGCTTGATCTATCTGCAGCGATGCGCCGATGTTTCTACCTATATCTATGTCGGCTATATCGATAGACAAGATTTCGAAAGCGGTTCCGGCATCCAAACCTTTACGAAGCACCAACTTAGAGATTGAGTCGGGGTTTTCGAGCACTGATTTATGATTTTCAGAAGAACCGATAGAAGAAACTATACCTTCACCTACACGAGCCAAGATAGTGTCTTCGCCGGCACCACCCACCAATTGGCGGATGTTGGCGCGTACGGTTACACGGGCTTTGGCGATAAGCTGAATACCGTCTTTTGCTACTGCGGTTACGGGCGGTGTATCAATTACTTTCGGATTTACCGACATCTGTACGGCTTCGAACACATCGCGTCCGGCAAGGTCGATACCTGTAGCCATCTGGAAAGACAATTCGATGTTAGCTTTAGATGCTGATACCAGAGCGTGTACTACCTTTTCTACATGACCGCCTGCCATATAATGAGCTTCGAGTTCATCGCGGGTAATGTTGCTCAGTCCTGCCTTATGCGCCTCTATCATAGCGGGTACGATAGTATAAGGCGGCACGTTACGGATGCGCATCAAGAACAGCTGAATAAGCGAGATGCGTACACCTGATACTTTGGCGGAGAGCCATAAGAAGAAAGGCACATAATGGAAGAAGATAACTAAAAAGATAATCACTCCTACGGCCAATACAATCGGGAGAAATTCGGGTTCCATAGTGTTATTAGTTTTAGTGAATAATATTAATTTTTACTGATGATTCTGAAAGCCACGCTTATTTTATAGGCTTTACATAAATCGTGTTTTCTTGTATGCGGCACACTTCTACGGGGCATTGCTCATCTATAAAGCCGTCGGCCGATTTGACTTCGAGTATGTTTCCGTTGAAATCGGCATTACCTATCAGCGTGAGTCGGGTAATGGTGACACCTTTATCGCCCACATGTATAGAAATGTCTTTCAGTTGGTCAATCTTGAAATCGAGCGTTTTATGCAGCGACAGCTTGTCTACGGTTTTCGACTTCATGAACCATATGGTACCGGCTATCACTCCTAAGCCAGATACGCCTATCGTAATGAATCCAGCAGTTGTTCCGAGGTTTGTAAAAGCGTAGAAACAAGCATAGATAAGACTGATGGCCGACAGTATGCCGGCTATGCTGATGCCGGGGATGAGAAATACTTCGATAAGGAAGAATACCAATCCTACAATTATTAAGGCGGCGATAATCAAGGTTTCCATAACAAGCCGTTTTTTTAGTTAAACATTCGCTTTATTTTTTCTTTCCGAGAGCTTTAATTTCAGTGTTGCGCACGGTCCACTTTAAGGTTTCTATTTCGTTACGCAAATCGTCTATGCGCTTTTCCTTGTCGAGTATTGCCGGAGCCAACTGGTCTTTCTGCTCTTTGCTTCCTTTTTGATAAGCGTTTCTTTGCTTATTTAGGGCTTCCTCCAGAAGAGACAAGTCTTTCTGTTTTTGCATAAGCGACTGGTATTGGGCTTTGGCTTCCTTCGAACGGAAATCGTTAAGCGATGTGTAGACAGCGCCATCGTCTATTATAAAAGAGAAATCTTTTTTGTTTTTAGAGTTGGCGGTAGAATACATTACTTGTGCCAAACGCTGTTTAGCCAATCGTACCTTGTCTGCATCGGTCCATGTAGAGCGTATGCTACCCAATGTAGCCGCGTTGATAACCTTATCGGTGTCCGTGTTCTCGTAATCATAAGTCTCTTTGCTTTCATTGGGAACGAATACATACACGCATACCTTATCTGCTGGCTGATAGCGGTCGGATGCGAACCAACCCAAATTATTTAGGTCGTCTACGGCATACATATAATCATTATATGTAGAGTTGAAAGGCATACCGATGTTATCTGGACGGAAATAAGTGTTAGAGTCAGAGTCGTAACGAGTAACGAATATGTCATAACCTCCTAAGCTTTCATCGCCTTGCGCTGCAAAATACAGCGTAATACCGTCTGCAGCCATAAACGGATAGTTCTGATTATGTCCGGCATTGCTCAGTTCACTAAGTTGCTCGCTATCACTCCACTTGTCTATCAGTTTTATTTTAGTGTAGAGATGCGTCTCATTGTCGGCAGAAGTCTTTGTGTAAATCATCTTATCGCCCAATTCGTTCTCATATCTTGTTCCATTCTTCTGCTCGTTCAAACTGATGGTTCCCGATTCTTTGCTGAGCTTATAAGCCGACAGAAACTCTTGCTTATCTACTACAAAACTATCTATTACCGCTATCTTTTCTGTAGAACGAAGCATGCGTGACGCTCTACGGCATCTGTCGAGTAACAATTCAGCGGCTTCTGTATTCGCATTTTTCTGTTTCTGCAATAAAGCGATATGATCTTCTACAGACGTTGCAGCATCATCGAATTTATATTGGTCATAGTATAATTTACCCAAATATAGATAAGCGTTGGTTACTTTTCGGGCAGCGCTCTTTTTTAAGTAGGGCAGAGCCTCATTTTTTTCGCCGGTCTCATAGCAGCACGCTCCATACCAAAAGTTGTAATTGGCATTAGAGGGAGCTTGCTTTACCAGTTTCTTAAATACAGGTTTTGCTTTTTCGAATTCTCCGTTAAGAAACCATGTTCTTGCCTGAGTCAAAGTCTGAGAAAAAGCGCTACCAGTCATACAAAGTGCTACGAGAGGCAGTAATATATGTTTTTTATTCATTGTTTGTGTGTCTGTCGTTAATTAGTTATGTTCAAAAATACAAATTCTCTTTCGAATAAATTGTATCGTAAGCATTCTATTTTTCAAAAATCTTTCTAGAATCGGCATTTTGCTGTATTTTTGCGCTGCTTTTTATTAAATTCTATATGGGAAAATTGACAGACGAAGATAAGCTGATGCGGCGCATCGAGACGCGTTTTAATAAAGGTGTGGTGCAGTACGGATTGATAGAAGATGGCGATAAGATATTGGTGGGACTTTCGGGTGGCAAGGATTCGCTTGCTTTACTTGAATTGCTGGCCCGACGCTCGCGTATATTTCGCCCTCATTTCTCGGTTATCGCTGCACATGTGGTGATGCGTAATATTCCGTACAAATCGGATATAGAGTATCTGCGTAGTTATGCCGAGAGCTTGGGAGTACCGTTCGTGGTTTACGAAACCGAGTTCGACCCTACAACCGATAACCGTAAATCGCCTTGTTTTCTTTGTTCGTGGAATAGACGTAAAGCGATGTTTACCGTAGCCAAAGAGCATGGTTGCAATAAGATGGCGTTAGGACATCATATGGACGATATCCTACAGACTTTGCTGATGAACATGACTTTTCAGGGAGCTTTCAGCACGATGCCGCCTAAATTGGTAATGCGTAAATTCGATATGACGATTATCCGCCCAATGTGCCTTGTGCACGAAGCTGATTTAACCGAGATGGCAGCGATGCGCGGTTTCCGAAAGCAGATAAATAACTGTCCGTACGAGAAAGATTCGCATCGATCGGATATGAAAGGGGTTCTCAGTGCGTTAGAACAAATGAATCCGGAAGCCAGATACAGTTTGTGGAGTAGTATGAATAATGTGCAGGCCGATTTGTTGCCTGAAGAAATAACTAAAAATAAAAAGAAAGGAGAATAAAAGAAATCATGATATCGCAGGGCGTTTATTCAGTTTTATTGCTTGTATTATCTAACGTTTTCATGACCCTAGCATGGTACGGGCATCTTAAAATGCGTGAAGAGTTTAGTTGGTTTGCGGCACTTCCGCTTATTGCAGTCATAGTGTTCAGTTGGGGCATCGCTTTTTTTGAGTATTGCCTGCAAGTCCCCGCCAACCGTTTGGGATTCCGTGAGAATGGAGGCCCGTTCGACATAATGCAGCTTAAAGTGATTCAGGAGGTGATAACCTTGGTGGTGTTTACCGTGTTTTCGATAATCGCCTTTAAGATGGAATTGAAATGGAATCATTTGGCAGCGTTTGTTTGCTTGGTGCTGGCCGTTTACTTCGTGTTCAAGAAATAATATAATCATCAGACCTTTATAAATATAGAACTCAAGTCGCTTGAGAGGTATTTGCCTCCCTCGCGACTTGAGTTCTTTTTTTTGCGGTTCTTGCCAATCATCGACATCTGTGGAACGCGTCGTGAAAATCTTTCACAAAGTTGTCTTACTTCGACCGAAGTAAGCACGTTGACCGACTCGAAGTGAGCGCTTACTTCGAACGAAGTAAGCATGCGCATCGTTCGAAGTAAGACGACTTTATTAAATACTTTTCCCTAAATCATAAGCTTCCTGCAACTTTTCGTTGCCTGCTATATCGCGAGGCGCATTCACTCCACCACAGAACAATGTTCCTGCCAGGCGGCTTTTAGGATAACAGTCTATCCATCCCGTCAGTCCGGCTTCGGCACGCTTCGGTACTTCTGGCTCGTCTTCAGCGGCTGTAGTGAGCATATATACATCGCGGAATTTATAGTCGAGACTGTACAATGCGTTCATGCGGTCGATGAGTACTTTCATCTGTCCGCTCATCTCGTAATAATAAATAGGAGTAGCCCAACAAACTACGTCGGCATTCAGTACTTTCTGCATTATGGCATTCGCATCGTCGTTGATGGCGCATCTGCCCAACTTATGGCAAGCCATGCATCCTTTGCAAAAAGCGATGTTCTTACCTACAAGCGAAATCTTCTCCACATCATGTCCGGCAGATAATGCACCTTCCATGAATTTTTCAGCGAGCGCATCGCTGTTGGAACCCGCACGCAGGCTGGTAGATATAACTATTACTTTCTTCATATTGTTTCCTTTTTATAATTTATCATATTCTTCATCGCTTACAGGCTCTAACCATTCGTTGGGTGCCGAGCCAGGACATGAGTTCTCAACTTCTACATGAGTGACGATATGTTGAAACCAAGAATCCTTCTGTGCTCCGTGCCAGTGCTTTACGCCTTCAGGTATGTCTATGACATCGCCAGCATTGAGAGCGATGGCTGGCTTACCCCATTCTTGGTACCATCCTTTGCCCGATACGCAAATCAGTATCTGCCTAGCTCCATGATGTACGTGCCAATTGTTGCGGCAACCCGGTTCGAAGGTAACATTGCTCATTGGTAGAACGGTCTTTTCGCCTTCGCCAAGATTTTTAGGAGTAAGTGGGGCAAGGTGACTGTTTCCGATGAAGTATTTGGCGTACGCCGTATTTGGTTCTCCGATTGGGAAAGACAGTTGGTCGTTTTCGTTTTTGCTGCTTGTGTCAGATTCATCAGTCCACACTTCTTTAGCGAGATTGAATGCCGCCCATGCTTTAGGCCATCCGGCGTAGAATGCCATGTGGGTGATGATTTCCGCTATCTCGGTACGGGTAATGCCGTTATTCTTAGCCGACTGGAGGTGATATTTCAATGAACTGTCGGTAATTCCTTGACTTATAAGTGACGTGATTGTCACCAAACTTCTATCGCGTAGCGAGAGAAGGTCGTTGCGACTCCATACTTCTCCGAAGAGAATGTCATCATTGAGGTGGGCAAATTCGGGAGCGAACTCACCGAGCTTATCGTGTCCTGCAGTCTGTATTATTTTCTTTTGTGCCATAACGTTAATTGAAATTGTTGCAAGTACTATGAGTAATCCTATTTTCTTCATTTGCAATTGTTTATTATTATGCTGTTTTCCGATAATCCGAAGGTGTCTGTCCGGTTTTAGCCTTAAAGAACCTTATGAAATGCTGTGGATACTCGAAGCCGAGCTGCTGGCTTATCGCTTTTATACTTAGTGACTCATCGTTTAGTAGTTGTTTGGCAGCGATAAGCATACGGTCGCTAATGAAATCCTTGGCAGTACGCCCGGTTTCCGTTTTAACAAGCTCACCGAAGTACTTGGGCGAGTAACAACATTTGTCGGCAAAGTAGGCGACGGATGGGAAGCCTTCTTGCTGGGCTTGGTTAGCGATATACTGATCGAGTAGGGCGGTGAACTTCTTTACTACAGAGTGATTTATTTCTTCGCGAGTAATAAATTGGCGGTCGTAGAAACGGAGGCAGTAGTTTAGCAGGAGTTCTATATTATTTACTATCAGTTCTTTGGAGTGCTTGTCAATGCTACGATTCAACTCTTGCTGAATCATGGATAGCACTCCGCGGAATATTTCTATTTCTGCTACAGAGAGATGTAAAGCCTCGTTCGATGTGTAGTCAAAGAACTCATAGCGACTGATGTTCTTGCCTAAAGAAGTACGGTTAAGTAAGTCTGGATGAAACACGATAGCCGTCCATTTCGGTATTATTACCTCAGGATTCGGTTCTACGTGAATTACTTGCCCTGGAGCGAAGCTTGTTACGGTCATTTCATCGAAATCGTATTCTGTTCTGCCATACGATAGCTTGCAGCCCTTGTTTTCTTTCAAGAATAAGGCATATAGTCCATAATGATACATAGCTTCTTCAACCTTTGCTGACTTATTGAAGCGTACAACGCTTACTAAAGGGTGTAGAGTTTCTAATCCGTAATAATCGTTGAATTCTTGTACCGTATTGAAATGAAAATCTCTCATAATGTAGCTAAACTAATTATTGATAATGCTCAATATATCCTCTACTATTTGTTCGTCGAGCAAGCGGTTGTCGGAAAGCAACTGCTCTACGTCGTATCTGTCGTAGAGTCCTTTCTTTACGCCGCCCACAAGTACTTTCATATCCGATGTGCCGTAATAAGAAGCTATGCGCTCGCCAAAGCCGCCGTCTTTGCATCCGTCTTCCAGAGTAACCACAAGCTGATGGTTGGCTTTAAGTGAATCAAGCGCATCTGCATCAACTTCGTTCAGATAGCGTGGGTTGATGAGGGTTGCGTCAATACCATTGTCGGCAAGCAGTCGGGTCACGTTTTCGCCTTTCTGATAGAAAGAACCTGCGGCTATTATGGCTACCTTAGAACCTTGATGCATTACCTTATATTTTGATTCGTAACTATATTCTGTATCCACAGCTTCTGTAGTATGAATCACGCCGTTGCTAGGCACACGTATGGCAATAGGCATCTTATCTTGTAGGATAGACCAACGTAGCATAGCGAAATATTCCTCGCAAGTGGTAGGTGCAAGGTAGATAAGTCCGGGAATGCTGCAAAGCATCGGGATATCGAAGAGGCAAATGTGAGTAATGTCGTTCATCGAGTTTACTCCACCGCCTACCACATTGATAACGGCTGGGTTAGAATTAATGCATAGGTCTTGTGCTATCTGGTCGTAAGTGCGCTGAATAAAAGTGCTGTATACAGTCCACACCGGGTGCAATCCTCCTTTGGCCATACCCGAAATCATGGCTACAGCCTGTTCTTCGGCAATACCCATGTCTATATGTTGATCGCCTGCTTCCTTACGCTTCTGCAGAGTGAAGCCTGCGGCAGTGGGAGTTCCGGCAGTCACGGCGATAAGGGTTTTGTCTTTCTTCATCTCCTGTAGCATCCAGTTGGATAATAGTTCTTCGTAACTTTCGCAAGGAATTATTACAGGAATTGTTCCGTCGGCGTTTCTAACCGGGCGACTTCCGTCTTCAAGGTTAAAAGGCATTCCCCAGTGCCATGCCTCTTTATCTTTTACAGCAGGCGCATATCCGTGTCCCTTCTCTGTATGGATATGAATCACAGTAGGTTTCTTTGTATCTTTTACGCTTGCGAATACTTCTATAAGCTTTTCTATGTTGTTGCCTTCTTCCAGATACTTGTATTCAAATCCCCAAGCTTTGAACCAGTTGTGCTGGCATGTGCCGTTGCTTTCGCGTAAGGCGCGGAGGTTCTTGTAAATACCGCCATGATTCTCGGCTATAGACATTTCGTTATCGTTTACCACAATGATGATGCCTGTGCCAAGTTCAGAAGCTTCATCCAGTCCTTCGAAGGCTTCGCCTCCCGATAGCGAGCCGTCGCCGATGATGGCGATGATGTTCTCGTCGGTACCTCTTATGTCGCGGGCTTTCTGAAGTCCGGTGGCAAGACTTACAGAAGTAGATGTATGTCCCACCTCGAAGTTATCGTATTCGGGGCATTCGGCAGGAGAAGAGTAGCCCGATATGGCGTTCATCTCGTTTACATTGCCAAGGAATCCGTCGGCACGGCCAGTAAGTACTTTATGAGGGTAGCATTGGTGACTTACGTCGAACACGAACTTATCCTTTGGTGCGTTAAATACGTAATGCAGGGCTACGGTTGCTTCTACAAATCCCAAGTTGGGACCTATATGGCCGCCGTGCTTGCTTACACGGTTCAGTACAGCCCGGCGAGTCTCGTCGGCAACAATGTTCAGTGCCTCTATATCCAATTCCTTCAAATCGGCTGGCGACTTAATTTTCTCTATATACATATATTTATAAGTTTTGTTATGACTAATTTTTCAATTGCGAAAATACGCATATTATCACATTCATGATATACCCCAATTCCGGAATATATTACCATAAATTCATATTATCGTCTCAGAATACCCTGAGAGCGCATTAATTAACGTCTTTTAAGCTGTTGCTTTCGCATTATGATACGTTTATTTATTCCTTTTACTTACCTTTGCGGCGGTTTTTACATTTTCTTTTAAAGTCATGCCCAATAATACAACGTTTAAAGGTTTTTTGTACGGTGCTATCGCAGCATCAAGTTATGGTCTTAACCCTCTTTTCGCCCTTCCACTTTATGCTGAGGGCATGAGTCCCGACTCGGTGCTCTTCTATCGTTATGGCTTCGGTATGCTGATGCTTGCCATTCTGATGAAGGTGCAAGGTTGCTCTTTCCGTCTTCGCAAGTGCGAGATATTGCCGTTGGTAGCAATGGGGTTGTTTTTCGCCCTTTCGTCATTGACCTTATTCGTATCGTATAATTATATGGATGCAGGTATCGCATCTACCATATTGTTCGTTTATCCGGTGTTGGTAGCTATACTTATGGCCGTGTTCTTCAAAGAAAGAATTTCGGTTATCACCGCTTTGTCTATTATGCTGGCCGTTACCGGAATCTCGTTGCTTTATAAAGGTGATGGAGGCGAGACTCTTAGTCTGATAGGCGTACTTATGGTATTCCTTTCTTCGCTTACCTATGCTATATATATAATAGGTGTAAACCGTTCGGTTCTTAAAGATATGCCTATCGCAAAACTGACTTTCTACGTCTTGGTATTCGGTACAGGCTTGTTCTTGGTGCGCCTTCGCTTAGGATTAGACCTCGAAGTGATATCTACTCCTGCTATGTGGATTAATCCTATCGGATTGGCGTTGTTCCCTACCGTAATTTCGCTCATTACTATGACTAAATCTATTCATTATATAGGTTCTACTCCAGCGGCTATCTTGGGAGCGTTAGAGCCTATTACCGCATTGGTAATAGGTGTAGCCGTGTTCGGTGAAAAGCTTACTCCACGTATTATCTGGGGTATCGTGCTGATTCTTACAGCCGTTACGCTTATCATCGTAGGCAAGTCTCTTATACAGATGATTCGTTCTAAAGTGTTGCAGAAAATCAGATTGATGCATAGAATCCGATAATAAATAATATGCAAGACGATACTTATAAAACCATAGAGTCCGAATCGGAGTCTATCTACACTGAAAAGCGAAGCAAGTTTATTGCTATCGCTTTGCCCGTACGTACATTATCCGAAATAAAGGCGCATCTTGAAGTATATCAAAAGAAATACTACGATGCACGCCATGTATGCTATGCCTATATGCTCGGTGCGGAGCGGAAGGATTTTAGGGCTAACGATAACGGCGAGCCGTCGGGTACTGCCGGAAAGCCTATATTAGGGCAGATAAACTCTAACGAGCTTACCGATATACTGATTATAGTGGTGCGATACTTCGGAGGAATAAAGTTGGGCACCAGCGGATTGATTGTAGCGTATCGCACAGCGGCGGCTCAGGCCATAGCCGAAGCTACCGTGATAGAGAAGACGGTAGACGAGGACGTTAGCGTGATATTCGAGTATCCGTTTATGAACGATGTGATGCGAATTGTAAAAGAAGAATCGCCCGAGATATTAGAGCAGTCGTACGATATGGATTGCATGATGAAGCTACGTATACGTAAGTCGGCCATGCCTCGCCTGCACGATAGGCTGGAAAAAGTGGAAACTTTGCGTTTTGTAACCGAATCGTAATACTTTTGACATTTTCTCATTATAAATACGCCCTACTTTTGTGTCGTGAAAAATGATAACAACAACATGAAAAAACAATTAGGCGCAGTACTTGCTGCTTTTCTTATGGTTTCGGCTAATGCCCAGACTATCGACTTACAGAAGATTAAGGATTATCTGCCTCAGATACATGGAACAATCAGAGGAAAGTACGAATATCAGACTACGAACGCAACCCAACGTTTTCAGGTGCGCAATGCCCGTGTAAGTGTAGACGGAAAAGTGATTCCAGATAGAGTAACGTACAAGGCAGAAATCGACCTTTCTGATGAAGGCGTTATCAAGATGCTCGATGTATATGCCCGCGTAACTCCGGTGAAAGGCTTGGATGTTACTGTAGGACAGATGCGAGTTCCGTTTACTATCGACGCGCATCGTTCTCCGCATTTGCAGTATTTCGCCAATCGTTCTTTCATAGCCAAGCAAATGGGTAGCTTGCGCGATGCCGGTGCAACCGTAAAATATTCCAATAAAGAAGGTTTGCCATTCTCTGTAGAAGCTGGATTGTTCAACGGCTCGGGATTGACTCAGCAAAAAGGATGGCACAAAACTCTTTCATATTCGGCTAAATTGATAGTTAATCCGTTCGAAGGGTATAACATTACTTTGAGTACACAGCGCATTCGGCCTACAGAAAATAATGTATACATGTATGATTTAGGTACATACCTCGACCGCAACAACTGGCATTTCGAGGTGGAAGCCATGTATAAACGCTTCGCTCACACCGATTTTGATAATGTATGGGCTGTCGATGCTTTCGTAAATTATGACCTCTGGATTAAAAAGCCGAAGTCGATATTTAAAAAGGTATCTTTCTTGGGTCGTTTCGATTATATGGGGAATAATAACTACGGTAAGACAGACGCCAACGGAGCGTTGTATATCACCGACCATGAACGCCACCGTTTTACCGGCGGTCTTACTTTCAGCTTCGGAAAGCCATTTCAGGCAGACCTTCGCTTAAACTACGAAAAGTATTTCTATCACGACATTTCGCACGCAAAAGAATCAGAACAAGACAAACTGGTAGTAGAAATGATGGTACGCTTTTAAGAAGAAGTTGAAAACGTGTTAATAGAAAGTTGTTTCTGTTGGCGTAAAAACTATAAATCTAGCCTGGATATATGTATCTTTAACCTAAAGATGTATATATCTAGGCTAAAGATGTATATCTTTAGGTTAAAGATAGAGAATTGAATAAGAAATCACTGTTTTTTGCTCGCAAGATTTCTAACATTTCTTGGAATGAAACGCTGTTTTTGATACTTGCTTACACATTTTTCTTATATTTGCAAAAGAGATACGATAGATAAACCTTAAAGCCATACAGCTATGAGACGACTGCATTTCATAATGTTCCTGGTGGTGTGTGCGGCAGTTTTTTGCGGATGCAAGAAAACAGAGTCCGAAATTATCCCGGTGGCGGAAGCAACAGAAAGCCGGATAGACACTCTTGTCTCTTTACAACCTGAAGAAATAATACGTGAGCAGCCTCTAAAAGGTGCTGATATACAACTAAATCATTCGCTTCTGTATGACAAGCATACGTTGGCCGACGAATATCCTCACGGTGATACGGTAAGGAGTTTTCAGTGGGAAACGATTCGTAAATGCCTTGCCTTTATAGAGAATATGCAGAGCGATTCTGCGCGGTGGGTAGTGCTCAAAAACTATAAGAATATGAATTGTGAAGCTCCATTGGTTGGTAAATTCGTGCGTAATGTGTATGGAAGGGTAGCCGATACTTTGGGTGTGGAGCGTTATCAGTCGGTTCCGCTATATTTCGAATCAGATTCCATAGTACCAGTGCGTTATGGACGCGACGGTTCTTTGGCGTGGCTACGCGAAAGCAGGGGAGGATTTCATAAAATAGAACTTGTAACTATAGACGGGCAATGGCTTGTACCTTTGCGATATGTTAAGATGCTGTCGGATACTACCGCCTTTCATCATGTGGCATTTGTAGACCGCCGTAATCAGAACATTGCCGTTCTAGAGCGATTGAATCGTGGCGAATGGGCGATTCGTAGTATGAATCCTGCTACCACTGGTATGCGCAGGCCGCCTTATGCGCAAGAAACCCCTCTCGGAATGTTTTTGGTGCAAGAAAAGAAGCGAAAAATGTATTTCCTGAAAGACGGAGGTTCTAAGACTGCCGGATATGCTCCTTATGCGTCGCGATTTACTAACGGAGCCTATATTCATGGTGTTCCTGTAAACCTGCCGGCAACGGCAGAGATAGAATACAGTTGGTCGCTCGGCACTACGCCTCGTTCGCATATGTGTGTGCGAAACGCTACTTCGCACGCTAAGTTTGTTTACGAATATCTACCTGCGGAATCATCGTTGGTCGTGGTGATAGAATAGTGATTTTTAACAGAATAGCACGTCGTAATCTCCTGAAATATCAGTATTTTTGCACCCGATATTGTTTCGCATAGCATCATGATTATTATACGCATTATATTTATTCTATTATTCTTGTTTCAATCGGCGGTAGAGCTTCGGCAAGTAAAAGCCAATACTGTGTCTGCCGTTCCGGAAAAGAAAGAAACGGCTTCGCTGCTTTACGACGAAATGCAACTGGATGGTAAAGTCAATTTCACCGCATTCCGCCAAGCTGTCTCCGGTTACTATCGCATCACGCAGCGCCGTCGTGACGTGCTTACCCTTATCGATTTCTCTCGACCATCTACCGAATGCCGCCTTTTCGTTTTCGACATGAAAGAGCGGAAACTTCTGTTGTCGTCTGTTGTGGCTCACGGTCGCAATAGTGGAGATAATTATGCCACTTCGTTCTCTAATGAAGACGGATCTTACAAGAGTTCATTAGGTTTTTATCTTACAGATGCTACATATAATGGAAAGCATGGCTACTCTCTTACCCTCGACGGGTTGGAAGAGGGGATAAACGACCATGCCCGCCGCCGTGCCATAGTAGTTCACGGCGCATCGTATGCCGACCCTTCGTTTATAGGCAAGGGTGGAGGGCGATTGGGCCGAAGCCTAGGTTGTCCTGCCGTGCCCAGCAAGATGAGTCGCCCGCTTATAGACGCTATAAAAGACGGAAGCGTGATGTATATTTACGCCGCTACTCCAGATTATGTAGCACAAAGCAAAATATTAAAGCCGCTCGGAAAGTCGTAAGAGAGAGTATTACACCGTATAAATTGAGATACCGCATGATTTCATGACGCACACCGCATAGTGTCCGCTTGAATTATGCGGTATTTTTTTTGAAAGACGAAACCTTATGAGGTATCTCTAATATATTCTTGTTGCATAAATGAAAAACAAGTGCTAAATTTGCCCGAACTTAGTAAAACTAGAACTCATTAATTTAAACAATATATGTTCAGAAGTCATACTTGCGGCGAGCTTAGACTTGCCGATGCAGGCAAAAACGTGACACTGGCCGGATGGGTACAGCGTTCGCGTAAAATGGGCGGAATGACATTTGTCGACCTCCGCGACCGTTATGGTATCACTCAGCTGGTGTTTAACACAGAGGTGAATGCCGAACTTTGTGAACGTGCCAACCACTTGGGCCGTGAATTCGTAATTCAGGTAAAAGGCGAAGTGAGCGAGCGTTCAAGCAAGAACAACAACATCCCTACAGGAGAAATTGAAATCATCGTTTCAGAGTTGAATATCCTGAACTCGGCGCTTACTCCTCCGTTCACTATCGAGGATAATACCGATGGCGGCGATGACCTCCGCATGAAATACCGTTATTTGGATTTGCGCCGTACCGCTGTTCGTAAGAACTTGGAGTTGCGTCATAAAATGACTATGGAAGTTCGTCGTTATTTAGACGGTAAGGGCTTCCTCGAAGTTGAAACTCCTATGCTTATCGGTTCTACCCCGGAAGGTGCACGCGACTTCGTAGTGCCTTCACGCATGAACCCGGGACAGTTCTACGCATTGCCTCAGTCTCCGCAGACATTGAAACAGTTGCTTATGGTATCAGGTTTCGACCGTTACTTCCAGATTGTGAAGTGTTTCCGTGATGAAGACCTCCGTGCCGACCGTCAGCCTGAGTTTACTCAGATTGACTGTGAAATGAGCTTCGTAGAACAGAACGATATCATCGAATTGTTCGAAGGTATGGCTAAGCATTTGTTCAAGACCCTTCGTGGTGTAGAACTGACAGAGCCGTTCCAGCGTATGCCTTGGGCCGACGCTATGAAATATTACGGTAGCGATAAACCCGACTTGCGTTTCGGTATGAAGTTCGTAGAACTGATGGATGTAATGAAGGGTTATGGCTTCTCTGTATTCGATAACGCTGCATACATCGGCGGTATCTGCGCAGAAGGTGCCGCACACTACACTCGTAAGCAACTCGACCATCTGACAGAATTCGTAAAACGTCCGCAAATCGGTGCTAAGGGTATGGTTTATGCCCGTGTAGAAGCCGATGGAAATGTTAAATCGAGCGTAGATAAGTTCTACTCACAAGAAGTTCTTCAGAAGATGAAAGAAGCGTTCGGCGCTAAACCGGGCGACTTGATTCTGATTCTTAGCGGTGACGATGTTATGAAGACTCGCAAGCAGCTTTGCGAACTCCGTCTTGAAATGGGTAATCAGTTGGGACTCCGCGACAAGAACAAATTCGCTTGTCTGTGGGTTGTTGACTTCCCGATGTTTGAGTGGAGCGAAGAAGAAGGTCGCTTGATGGCTATGCATCATCCATTTACTCACCCAAAAGACGAAGATATTCCATTGCTTGATACTGATCCTGCTGCTGTACGCGCAGATGCATACGATATGGTAGTAAACGGTGTAGAAGTAGGTGGTGGCTCTATCCGTATTCACGACTCTGAATTGCAGGCTAAGATGTTTGAAATCTTGGGCTTCACTCCAGAAAAGGCGGCGGAACAGTTCGGTTTCTTGATGAACGCCTTTAAATTCGGTGCGCCTCCTCACGGTGGTTTGGCTTACGGCCTCGACCGTTGGGTATCACTGTTCGCAGGTCTTGATTCAATCCGCGACTGCATCGCATTCCCGAAAAATAACTCTGGACGCGATGTTATGCTCGACGCTCCTGGTTTCCTCGATCAGAAGCAGCTGGATGAATTGAATCTGAAACTCGACATAAAAGACAAAGAATAACAATTAATATTGTTCTAAACTAAAACAGAAAGGCACGGGCTTGATATCGAACCCGTGCCTCTGTTTGCTTGATAATAGTATAATCCAACTTATTCCTAATAAATGAAAGAATCTGTACGTATAGCACGCTTTGCAACCATAGGAACGCTGAATGCCATAATTACAGCTTTAGTGATATGGCTGATGATGTGTTTTGCTGGAGAGCATTACACCATTGCTAATATCGTAGCATACGTGGTAGCTCAGATTAATAACTTTATATGGAGTAAATATTGGATATTCCCTCTACATCCCACTATAGAAAAGAAGAATAATCTATGGCGCCAGATATTATATTTCTCCGGCGCTTTTGCTGTTGCATATATCGCTCAATTCTTGTTCTTGATATTACTTGTCGAGGCATTCGATTGCAATGAATACCTTGCTCAGTTCCTTGGATTATTCGTGTATGGTGCCATTAATTTCCTGGCAAATCGTCATATTACTTTCCGTTGATTTACAAATGCTTGTTGGCTTATTGTTAATGTATAACTATAAGTCTTTCAATGCCTCATTGGTAATTATTCCGCTGTTGATTTTATCGAAATAGCGTAACTCTACATAGCAATTGCTAAAACTGCTGTGGGCTATTGATAAATTGATAGTGCCTTTAGTAGATTTAAAGGTGCTATTGTATTTGCATTCGTCTAATGATACTTGGGTCATTCTTGATCCATCATCGTTTAAAGTGTTATCATGAAATTTTTCCGTGCAGGCTGACGGTTTTCCGTATTTTTTCGTAAGCAGCTTTTTAAGCACATAGTAATCGCCTGAGAGCTTTCCCCAGGTTTCTCTCTGTGGAAACCATACTGTGATATGACTTACTAAATCTTTTTGGTCTAATGTAGAGACAATGACTGTGCAACCTTTATATCCAGCGAAGTCACCTGTAAGCATAGCGGCTCCACCTTTATCTCCATCGTGATAAAAGCCTGCCTTTTCCATTCGGCGCACAAAATTCTTCAAAGTGCCGTCTATTGGTACTCCTTTAAACGTAAGGTGGTTTCCGTTTACATTAGTGTCTTCTTTCTCTAATTGTGTTTCATCTACTTCAGCTTCTACGGTTTCTACGTTCTCTTCTGTACTCGAGGATTGATGCTTAAGAATGAAAATGTACATGAAAGCACAAATACAAGCTGCGATAAAAATTAGTTTTTTCATAGGGATAGTTTAAATGTTTAGCGCAAATATAGTAAATAAGCGTAAGTAAACTCTGTTTCTAGTATGTTTTATTAAATGTAACAATCGTAGCAAATATAGGTAAATGCTGATTCGTTTGCGGCAGTAACAGGAAAAGTTTTTCATAGTCTAAAAATTAATTAAATTAATTGTTTCTTTTATCGGTTTTAAAATCAATGAAATAAACCTCGGATAGGGTAGAAGTCGCATTGAATGGCATAATAAAAACTCTGATAAAGTTTGCACAGTTCAAAAATACCCTCTATATTTGCACCGCGTTTGAGAAAAACGCTGTCAGCTGAAGACTTGGAAGTTTGGGTGAGTGGCTGAAACCAGCAGTTTGCTAAACTGCCGTACGGGTAACCGTACCGGGGGTTCGAATCCCCCAGCTTCCGCACTTCGTAGCAAAGGCATGGCGCTTTCGTCTAGTGGCCTAGGACGCGGCCCTCTCACGGCTGAAACACGGGTTCGATTCCCGTATGCGCTACGAATAAAAAACATAATTCAGCATTCCGGAAGTTTGGGTGAGTGGCTGAAACCAGCAGTTTGCTAAACTGCCGTACGGGTAACCGTACCGGGGGTTCGAATCCCCCAGCTTCCGCACTTCGTAGCAAAGGCATGGCGCTTTCGTCTAGTGGCCTAGGACGCGGCCCTCTCACGGCTGAAACACGGGTTCGATTCCCGTATGCGCTACGAATAAAAAACATAATTCAGCATTCCGGAAGTTTGGGTGAGTGGCTGAAACCAGCAGTTTGCTAAACTGCCGTACGGGTAACCGTACCGGGGGTTCGAATCCCCCAGCTTCCGCGCTTTAGAAAGCCTGTTCTTCTTAGTAAGAACAGGCTTTTTCTGTATCTTCTTTTTGATTTATAGTACGTTATTTCGACCCTTAAAATCTGGTTATTTCGAGTAAATACTCCCATTTATAAGTGTTAAAACACCTATATTAAACCAAAATTTGCTATAAAATTGCTTTCTACACATTGCAAAACCGCTGCAATCGGGTTGCGGTTCTTGTATTGGTTCTTATTTAAAGAATTATTTCCATAATAACCTCCGTTTTTGTTGTGGCAAACCGTTTTTTTCCTTTAATTTTGCAACAAAATTTAAAACCATTATTTTAAAACCCGATATGGCTAATTTAATTAAATTGCGTAAAGGTCTTGACATAAACCTGAAAGGCAAGGCTGCGGAAGAAGTAATGAGTGTGAAGTCACCAGGATGCTATGCATTGGTACCCGATGATTTTACAGGCGTTACTCCGAAGGTAGTCGTGAAAGAACAGGAACATGTGATGGCCGGAGGACCCTTGTTTATTGACAAGAATCATCCAGAAGTTAAGTTCGTTTCGCCGGTAAGTGGCGTAGTGACTAGTGTGGAACGCGGTGCCCGTCGTAAGGTGATGTGCATTACCGTAAAAGCAGACGCTCAGCAGGAATATCAGGATTTCGGTAAGAAAAACGTTGCCGGAATGGATGCTGCGGCTGTGAAGGCTTTGTTGCTCGAAGCAGGTATGTTTGCTTTCATCAAGCAACGTCCGTATGACGTGGTAGCAGATCCTACAGTTGCTCCGAGAGCAATCTTTATCTCTGCTTTCGACACTAACCCATTGGCACCAAATTTTGAATTTGCTTTGAAAGGAGAAGAAGCAAACTTCCAAGCTGGTCTTGATGCTTTGGCTAAGATTGCCAAAACTTATCTGAGCATTAGTGTTAAACAGACATCTGCAGCTTTGACTCAGGCTAAGAATGTTACGGTAACCGTATTCGACGGACCTAACCCTGCAGGAAACGTAGGTGTACAGATCAACCACATCGCTCCGGTAAACAAGGGCGAAACTGTTTGGACTATCGATGCACAGGCAGTTATCTTCATCGGTCGTTTGCTTAGCACCGGCAAGGTTGACTTGACTCGCACAGTTGCCGTTACAGGTTCTGAAGTTAAGAAAGCAGCTTACTGCAAACTGAAAGTAGGTGAGTCTTTGGCAGGAGTTTTCGAAGGAAACGTAAACACTGGTAAAGCATTGCGCTATATCAGCGGTAACGTGCTGACAGGAAAGCAGGTTGCAGCCGACGGTTATCTGGGTGCATTCCACAGCCAAGTAACTGTTATCCCCGAAGGTAGCGACGTTCATGAAATGTTGGGATGGATCATGCCTCGTACTAACGACTTCAGCGTAAACCACTCATATTTCAGCTGGTTGATGGGCAAGAAGAAAGAATATGTACTCGATGCTCGTATCAAGGGTGGAGAACGCCACATGATCATGTCTAACGAATACGACAATGTACTCCCGATGGATATTCTGCCAGAATACCTCATCAAGGCTATCATCGCAGGCGATATCGACCGCATGGAAGAATTGGGTATCTATGAAGTAGCTCCCGAAGACTTTGCACTTTGCGAGTTCGTTTGCTCTTCTAAGATGGAATTGCAGCGCATAGTTCGCGAAGGCTTAGATATGCTTCGCCGTGAAATGTGCTAATACTAACATAAGAATTTATTAATTAAATGAACGCATTAAGAAATTATCTCGACAAGATAAAGCCGAACTTTGAAGAGGGAGGCAAGCTGCATGCTTTTCGTTCTGTATTCGACGGATTTGAAACATTCTTGTTCGTTCCGAATACTACATCGAAGACAGGCACGCATATCCACGATGCTATTGATAGCAAACGTATCATGTCGTTCGTGGTTATAGCATTGATACCGGCTTTGTTGTTCGGTATGTATAATGTAGGTTACCAGCACTTCACTCACACTGGTGCAGAAGGTAGCTTCATTGAAATGTTTATCTATGGCTTCTTGGCCGTATTGCCTAAGATCATCGTATCATACGTAGTAGGTCTTGGTATCGAATTCGTAGTAGCACAGTGGAAGGGCGAAGAAATTCAGGAAGGTTACTTGGTTTCTGGTATGCTTATCCCGATGATTGTGCCTGTAGACTGTCCGTTGTGGATGTTGGCTGTAGCCGTAGCATTCTCTGTAATCTTCGCTAAAGAAGTATTCGGCGGTACAGGTATGAATATCTTCAACCCTGCATTGATTACTCGTGCATTCTTGTTCTTCGCTTATCCTACTAAGATGTCGGGTGATGCCGTATGGGTATCTGGCGACAGCATTTTTGGACTGGGTAAATCTGTTGATGGTTTGACTGCCGCTACTGCTTTGGGTCAGGCTTCTACTGCTACCGATGCAATGGCATATCCTCAGTTCTCATTTGATATGGTTACAGGTCTTATCCCGGGTTCTATCGGTGAAACTAGTGTAATCGCTATCGCAATTGGTGCTGTAATCCTTTTGTGGACAGGCGTTGCAAGCTGGAAGACCATGTTGTCTGTATTTGTAGGTGGAGCATTCATGGGATGGGTGTTCAACACTATTGGTCCTGATACAGCAATGGCACACATGCCTTGGTATGAACACTTGTGCTTGGGCGGTTTCTGCTTCGGAGCTGTGTTTATGGCTACAGACCCTGTTACTTCTTCACGTACAGAAAACGGTAAGTTCATTTACGGCTTCCTTATCGGAGCTATGGCGATTATCATCCGCGTGTTGAACCCAGGTTACCCAGAAGGTATGATGTTAGCTATCTTGCTGATGAACATCTTCGCACCGTTGATTGACTATGTAATCGTTCAGAAAAATATTTCACGTCGTGCAAGCCGTGCTATGTCTAACAAATAAAAACCGAAAACAATGAATACCAATAGTAATTCTTATACTATCATTTATGCTTCGGTAATGGTTGTTATCGTAGCATTCCTCTTGGCGTTCGTAAACTCTTCATTGCGCGAAATTCAGGGCAAGAACGTAGAACTCGACACCAAGAAACAAATCCTCTCTTCTCTGGGCATTAAGAATGTACAGGATGCCGAAGCCGAATTTGCGAAAGTAGTTACTTCTGACGAAATCGTAAACGAAGACGGTACAACTTCTACTTACGAAGGTGCATTCGTTACAGCATACGAAAAAGAAGCTAAGGAAAACGGACGAGTACACGTATTCGTTTGCAATATCGACGGACAGACCAAATACGTAGTTCCTGTTTACGGAGCCGGACTTTGGGGCGCTATCTGGGGATATGTTGCATTAAACGAAGACAAGAATACCGTGTTCGGTACATACTTCTCTCACGCTTCAGAAACTCCGGGTCTGGGTGCTGAAATCGCAACAGATCACTTCCAGAAAGAGTTCGAAGGAAAACATGTGATGGACGGTGAAACCGTAGCGTTGGGTGTCGAGAAGAACGGAAAGGTAGAGAATGCCGAATTCCAGGTAGATGGTATCTCTGGTGGTACTATTACTTCGAAAGGTGTTGACGCTATGCTGAAAGCATGTATGGCTAACTACACTAAGTTTTTCACTACTAAATAATATAAGGAGGAGATTATAACATGGGAAATTTATTTTCATCTAAAAACAAAGAAGTATTTTCTGCTCCGATTAGTATGAACAACCCTGTAACCGTACAGGTGTTGGGTATCTGCTCGGCGTTGGCTGTAACTTCAAAATTAGAACCGGCTATCGTAATGGGTCTTTCTGTAACAATCATTACCGCTTTTGCTAACGTAGTGATTTCTCTTATCCGTAAGACTATTCCTAACCGTATCCGTATCATCGTTCAGTTGGTAGTAGTAGCTGCTTTGGTAACTATCGTGAGCGAACTCTTGAAAGCATTTGCCTATGACGTAAGCGTACAGCTTTCTGTATACGTAGGTCTTATCATTACAAACTGTATCCTGATGGGTCGTCTTGAAGCATTCGCTATGGCAAACGGTCCTTGGGAATCATGCCTCGACGGTATTGGTAACGGTTTGGGATATGCTAAAGTATTGGTTATCGTTGCATTCTTCCGCGAACTCTTAGGTTCAGGAACATTGTTCGGGTTCAATATCTTGAACTACGATGCCATCAAGAGCATAGGTTATGTAAACAACGGTTTGATGTTGATGCCGCCGATGGCTTTGATCATCGTAGCATGCCTTATCTGGTATCAGCGTGCAAAACACAAAGAACTGCAAGAAAAAGAATAAAAATTAGAAAGAAATTATGGAACACTTTTTGAGTTTATTAGTCCGTTCTATTTTTGTGGACAATATGATTTTTGCGTTCTTCTTGGGTATGTGTTCATATCTGGCCGTATCAAAGAACGTAAAAACCGCCCTCGGACTGGGTATTGCGGTAACTTTCGTGTTGGTAGTTACGCTGCCGGTCAACTATCTGCTGCAGACTAAAGTGTTGGCTGCCGATGGTATCTTGGGCGTAGATTTGAGCTTCTTGAGCTTTATCCTTTTCATCGCTGTCATCGCCGCCATCGTACAGTTGGTAGAAATGATAGTAGAACGCTTCAGCCCGTCGCTGTATGCGTCATTGGGTATCTTCCTTCCGTTGATCGCTGTAAACTGTGCCATCATGGGTGCATCTCTGTTTATGCAGCAGCGCATCACACTCGGCCCGAGCGATCCGAAGTTTATCGGTGACATCTGGGATGCTATTTCTTATGCATTGGGTTCTGGTATCGGTTGGTTGCTCGCTATCGTAGGTTTGGCTGCTATCCGTGAAAAGATGGCTTACTCTGATGTACCTGCTCCGTTGAGAGGTTTGGGCATCACTTTCATCACCGTAGGCTTGATGGCTATGGCATTTATGTGCTTCTCAGGATTGAACATTTAATAGGAGGAATAAAACAATGGATATGAATTTTATATTGGCAAGCATTGGAGTATTCCTCGTGACTATTCTTGTGCTGGTTATAATCCTGTTGGTAGCTAAGAAATTCTTGGTTCCATCGGGAAAAGTCAAATTGACTGTTAATGGAGAAAATACACTCGAAGTTGAATCGGGTTCTACATTACTCAACACATTGGCGGTAAATAACGTATTCTTGCCTTCAGCTTGTGGTGGTAAGGGTTCTTGCGGTCAGTGTAAGTGTCAGGTAGTAGAAGGTGGAGGTGAAATCCTTCCTTCAGAAGTTAGCCACTTTAGCCGTAAGCAGCAGAAAGACCACTGGCGTCTGGGCTGTCAGGTAAAGGTAAAGGGCGACATGGAAATCAAGGTGCCAGAATCTGTAATGGGTGTAAGAGAGTACGAATGTACAGTTATCTCAAACAAGAACGTGGCTACCTTTATCAAAGAGTTCAAGGTGCAGTTGCCTAAGGGTGCTCATATGGATTTCTTGCCGGGTTCTTACGCTCAGATCAAGATTCCTGCATTCACTATGGATTATGACAAGGATATCGATAAGAGCTTGATTGGCGACGCATACTTACCAGCATGGCAGAAGTTTGGATTGTTCCCATTGAAATGTGTCAATCCGGAACCTACTATCCGTGCTTACTCTATGGCTAACTACCCTGCAGAAGGCGACGTATTTATGTTGACAGTACGTATCGCAACTCCGCCGTTTAAGCCAGACCGTAGCGGATTTATGGACGTTAATCCGGGTATCGCTTCTTCTTACATCTTCACCCTTAAACCGGGCGATAAGGTAATGATGAGTGGTCCTTACGGAGACTTCCACCCGCACTTCGATTCTAAGAAGGAGATGATTTGGGTAGGTGGTGGTGCCGGTATGGCTCCGCTTCGTGCACAGATTATGCACATGACTCGTACTTTGAATACTCGCGACCGCGAAATGCATTACTTCTACGGTGCACGTGCATTGAACGAAGTATTCTACTTGCAAGACTTCTTGCAGTTGGAAAAAGACTTCCCGAACTTCCACTTCCATTTGGCTTTGGACCGTCCAGACCCAGCAGCAGATGCAGCGGGCGTGAAGTATACAGCAGGTTTCGTTCACAATGTAATGTACGAAACATACTTGAAAGATCACGAAGCACCAGAAGACATCGAATACTACATGTGTGGTCCTGGCCCGATGTCGAAAGCGGTCGTTGGAATGTTGGATAGTCTTGGTGTTGAGCCTGCCTCAATTATGTACGACAACTTCGGTGGCTAAACAACAAACCTATATCAAACATTAACAAAGTCGCTGATTACCAGCGGCTTTGTTTTGTTTATAGGGGTTACGTTTCTACGGTTTGTTATGGGTTTGTTACGGTTTGTTTGGGAACAAATCTGTCACATATATGTCACATGCATCTGTCACATGAAATTTTAATTATGATGAAATGTAAAGATTGTATCCCAGTCCATGTAAGGACGCGGAAAATTGCGCAAGGTAGGGAATCCATTTTCCTTGATATTCTGATAAACGGTTTGCGCAAAAAAGAGTATCTCGGCTTGTATCTCGTACCTGAAAATACGCGTGCAGACAAAATCGCCAATCGGGCTACCATGAGAATCGCCGAGGAAATCAAGGCGAAGCGCCTGGTTGAACTGATAGCAAAATAGTATTGGATTGATGCAGGATATGATGCCGGTGCTGCTGTCATTCCATTTGTTCCTGCAGGCGTATCCAAAGTTGTAAAGGGTGGAACAAAAGTTGCTAAAGGTTTAGGCGAAGTATCAAGTACACGTAAAGGATTAAAGAATGCAGATGCTATTGCTGAAGGTTGAAAATTTGAAGCGGATGAATTGAAACGAGCTATCGGTGATGGTAAAAATGTATCTTCGCAAACACGTTTAGTCCCTAAAATGGAAAGGGAAACGTTAAGGGTAATAGAACTAATGCGGATCAGCTAATTAAAAATAAAGACGGTTCTTTTACAATTGTAGAAACAAAGCATTCCTCTACTATCCCCCCCCCTTACCAAAGGTCAAAAAGCGGCACAAAAACATGTGAATAGTGGCAATGGAATTTTTGAAGTTCGTTCAAATAGACCAAATCAAGGACTTCATAAAGGAGATAAAATTCGAGTAAAAGAATATAACCGTGTAAATAAAAAATAAATGAATTTCAATGATAATACTCCTTAGGGAATACTATCATTGAATCGTAAGATTATGAATTATGATATTTGATAAAATAATAAAAGATTTACTTAATCTTAACTTTTTTTCTGAATATAAATTTAGAAAAAGAGACTCTTCCTTCTTGTTGAAGACAAAAGGTGGTAAGCAAATTATTGAGATGGATCACTGGATTGACGAAGCAACATCATCTCTCGTAATATACCCTATCTATGGTGTAAGATTCGATATTCTATCAAAATGGTTTGAGAAATTTAGTATGAAAAATTTGCAAGACCAAAGAGACGGAGCCAGTATCGATTTTTCTGGGGATATGCTATCTATGCAAGACAAGTTTTATTTCAACTTGAATGGGGAAAAATATGCAACCGATTTTAATGAATTACAAGCAAAAGTTCAAAAGTGTGCAGAATATGTCTTTTCAGAATATTCGTCACTTGATAAACTCTATAATAAAACAATAGTGCCAATTTTAAACGGAGAGGTTTCTCTACCTGATGTTGGAGCTGACTGGATCTTTATTGATTTGGCTTTGTGCAAAATCGTTAATCCTTCAAATTTTCATAAGCTAAAACAGATAATTCTTTCCCATGTGAGAAAAATGTATATGTGTAAAGAACCGAACATATTGGATTATTATGATAATTTAGAAGATATTTTACAATATTTAGAGTACACTCAATTATAAGTAGTGTTTTTTAGGATGCATATTATATGTCTATTTGTAGCATCAATTACAGATGCAGGCAAGAAGTTCCAACTCGCCAATGTGAAGGATGTTAACTACCTACCGCACAGAGGAGACACCATCCGAAAGCGAGAATGTGAACAACAATCATGCCTATGAGTATGATGCCAACGGTAATC
>ENA-ORTB01000676-ORTB01000676.1-human-gut-metagenome-genome-assembly--contig:-NODE-676-length-45041-cov-5.844974_pt1 | contig 45041 bp, 41 predicted proteins | sample MGYA00241905_ERZ509174 | MGnify/ENA primary metagenome ERZ509174 (study PRJEB26280, sample SAMEA2338851) | human gut metagenome | biome: human gut; feature: human-associated habitat; material: faeces... | reverse complement strand
CGAAGCAAATTGCAGCAGATTTACAGTCTGTCCCCTTTGGCCACTCGGGAATCCACCCATTTTGTCTCTCGACAATATCTATTTATATCATAAATAAAAGAAAAGCGCAAGGGAATTTGTCCAATTCTCCTGCACTTTTTCCAAATTTTTATACCCAGAATGACCACGCTGCATTCATCTGATTTATAATTGTATTCAGATCCCATTTCTTACGGCTGTTGATCTTACTGTTCGGATCATTGATCAGTACTTTGCCCTCCTCTGTCAGCCCGGAAAGGACGATAAAATGTCCCTGGTTTGTAAAATCACCCGGTCCCATACTGCAGATGATCGGATGTCCTGCCGAAAGCTCGGATTTGAGAGTGTCTTCTGACCAGTTTGTAAGCTGTGCAGAATTTATTCCAAGTTCTGAAGCTCCTGCAGTCATAAGCGTCCAGTCTGTTCCGACTTCATCTACATAATATCCCATATTGACACTCATATCTGCCACATACTTCGGTGTAAATGAAGTATTGCCTGTAAGTCCTGTCGCCACCATGGAAAGGCTGGTCGGTCCGCATCCACCCATTCCGATATTCTCGGAACCATAAGATGCATATCCCCATACTTCGCTCCACTGGAAATATACCGGAATATGGTTCTGGATTCTGTAATCTTTCAAATCTACCGCCTGAAGTCCCTGCGCACTGAGTTCTTCCTCTGATCGTGCTGACTGTTCCGGATAATCAATCACCCACTGCAGTGCTTCCTGATGATCAAACAGCCATGTCAGCAGATCATCGGAATACTTTTCTCTGTTCAGAATGATTTCCTTCGTCTCCGGGTTTTTCTTATATAATTCGCCCAGCTGGTCTTTATACTGGTCAGAATCCAGCACCTCCTGGACTTTCTCAGCTTCTATCTCTTCTGGTGTCTTTGTTTCTGTCTCTGTCTTTGTCTTGGCAGAGGATGTCTTTTTTGCAGATTTCTTTGCATTTCCACTTCCACAAAGCATCAGGATCACAGCCAACACGATAATTCCTGCTGCTGCAAGAATGCCTGCTTTATATAGCTTTCTTTTCATCCTTTGTACTTCCCGCTTGCGCCTCGCTATTTTTTTCTGGCGCTGCTCCGCTCTTTTCCTGTCTTCTCTCATCATATGTCTATGGTTCTTCCTTCCTTAAACGACATCTCGTTAATGTTTGTTCCTTTTTACGCATATTTCAGCCTTACTTTAACATATTTCTTCATGAGAAAACAGTCTTTTCCGACAAGTTTAGAATTTTTTAAGTTTAAAGCTCTGTATAATTACTCTCCAGAGTTACCTCTGTTTCCTGATCTCCGATACAGATCGTATAAGATTTTCCGGAAAATCTGTGAAAAAAAATGAAACAAAAAAACCAGGCATTTGCTGCAAGTTCTGACAGCAAATGCCTGGTTTTGATATGCGCCCCGCAGGGGCGCCCGCGATTTTATTTTTATTTTGCACAAAGGTCCTTCACTACTTCCCCTGCGATAATCAGTCCGACTACAGATGGCACAAATGCCACACTTCCCGGAATATCTCTTCTCTCCGTACATTTATGCTCTGCTCCTGGCGGACAGATACAATGGTTTCTGCAGCTGATTGCCATGTCCTCGATTGGTCTGGTCGGTTTCTCTTCTGAATAAACAACTTTCAACTTCTTAACATGACGCTTCTTTAACTCCCGGCGCATAACTTTTGCAAGCGGACACATCTGTGTCTTATAGATATCCGCCACTTTAAATGCACTTGCATCCAGCTTGTTTCCGGCTCCCATACTGCTGATGATCGGCACATTCATTGCCTGCGATTTCATGACAAGCTCAATCTTTGCAGTCACCGTATCAACTGCATCAACTACATAATCATACTCATCAAACGGAAATTCATCTGCATTTTCCGGAAGGAAGAAGCATTTGTGGATCCGCACATTCACGTCCGGATTGATCTCCAGCATTCTCTCCTTCATAACATCTACTTTGTATTTCCCTACCGTCTTTCTGGTTGCAATGATCTGACGGTTTAAGTTGGTCAGACATACCTTGTCATCATCGATCAGGTCAAATGCCCCGACTCCGCTTCGTACCAGTGCCTCACATACATAACCGCCGACTCCGCCGATTCCAAATACGGCAACTCTTGAATTCTTCAGTTTATCCATCGCCTCTTTGCCAAGAAGCAGTTCTGTTCTCGAAAATTGTGTAAGCATCTTCTTCTCCTTCTTCTCTCATAAAATACCTGTAAACTCTTAACCAATCCACTTCTTGTTTCATTGGCTTATTTTCAATCTTTAAGTTCCACAATCATTTCTCTTTTGTAAATATCTGTCATATCCAAAATATTTTCGTCAAAATTCGGATTCGTTGAGCACACCGCAATCCTTGCTCCATCTGTCTGATATTCTTTTAAATAATAAGCTTCCCGGATCTCTTCCGGCTGCCTTAAAAAAAACGGATCTCCCTGCTTCGGAATCTGGATCTCGCTGGTATTCAATCCCATCACAAGACCTTTGCGCGTCGCTTTTAAAAAGCTTTCTTTTAAAACCCAGTAGCGGTAAAACATTTCCGTCCGCTCTGCTTCATCTGCATTCCGGATTCTCTCATATTCAGAAGAACAAAAATATTTTTCTGCCAGCCTTTCATGATATTTCCGCATGCATTCGATGTCGCAGCCTACCCTCTCTCCGGATACGCCTGCGCTGCACAGAACATATTTCCCAGAATGTGATAAATTAAAGGACTGCCCTGCATCTTGCGGTATCTTGTGTCTCTCCTGTATCTTCATCCAAAGATACCATGCACCCACGCTTTGAGCCTGATCCTCCCTGTGCTTCAGCCGGTCTGCTTTTTCCTGTCGGAACGCCGGAACTTTTTTATAAATTTTTTGATAATTTTTCTCATTAAGCAGATCAGATATATCTGCCAGGAAAGTTTTCACCTTTTCCATTTCCCGGATTCCCCTTTTCTTTGCCGGCTTTTACGCATCTATCCGCATTTTTCACTATATAACACCTGTAAAAAATATGCAAGGAATATCCTACTGATTTTATTGGATATTCCTTTCCGGTTTTTTATCCCTTGTTAATCTTATATAGACTATGGTATAATAAATAAATCTACAGGCAAAATTAAGTTACTATAATATTTTTAATATGTATCAATTCAGAAAGGATGTGCAATTTATGTGTGGATTTGCAGGCTATTATGGCGCCGGCGATTTTAATAGAGAAGAAGTCATCGACCAGATGGGTGAACGCATTGCCCACCGCGGACCTGACAGCAAGGGAAGCTTTGTTGATGACTATGTAGCCCTTGGCTTCCGCCGTCTGAGTATCATCGACCTTGAAGGCGGATCTCAGCCGATTCACAGTGCAGATGGCAAACATGTCATTATTTTCAACGGAGAGATTTACAACTATCAGGAAATCCGTAAAGAACTGATTGAGAAACACGGATGTCAGTTCCAGACAAACTCCGATACAGAAGTTATTCTTCAGGGATACAAAACCTATGGCGAAAAAATTGCTTCTATGCTCCGCGGAATGTTCGCATTTGTAATTTACGATAAAGAAACTCACAACTTATTCGGAGCAAGGGACTACTTCGGAATCAAACCATTCTACTATGCACAGATGAATGGAAGCCTTTTATTTGGTTCTGAGATCAAGTCCTTCCTGGCTCACCCACATTTCCATAAAGAGGTCAACAAAGATGCCCTCAAGATGTACCTGATTTTCCAGTACACCCCACTTCTTGAAACCATGTTCAAAGGTGTATTCAAACTAGAACCGGGAACATACTTCACTTATGATGGAAAAGAACTTAAGAAAACAAAATACTTCGATCCGACTTATGCAAAGAAAGACCGCAGCTTTGACGAGACAGTAAAACTCATCGGTGAGACAATTCAGGATTCTGTTGATTACCATCAGATTGCTGATGTAGAAGTAGGATCTTTCCTTTCAGGTGGTGTTGATTCAAGCTACATCGCATCTACTGTAAAACCGATGAAGACCTATTCCGTAGGATTTGAAGTCGGCGGATTCGATGAGACAACCTTCTCCAAGGATCTGTGCGATATCCTTCATATGAGCAATGCAAAGAAAGAAATCTCTTCTGACGAATTTTTCGATGCTCTGCCGGAGGTTCAGTATCATTCCGATGAACCACATGCCAACCTTTCCGCTGTACCGCTGTACTATCTGTCACAGCTCGCAGCCAAAGATGTAAAAGTAGTCTTAAGTGGAGAAGGCGCAGATGAGATGTTCGGTGGATACGAGACATATATCCCAAGCAAATCCGGTGATATGTACCGCAAGATCGTACCGGCATCTATCCGTAAAAAACTCGGAGACTGGGCAAAACACCAGCCAGACAAGAGAGGACTTAACTTCCTCAAGAGAAATGCAACTTCCGTAGAAGATTCCTACATCGGCCAGGCATTCATCATGGACAACGAAGAAGCAGATGAAGTACTCGCTCCTGCATATAAGAGCAAGATGCGCTACCAGGACGTAACCAAACCGTACTTCGACCAGGTAAAAGATCAGGACGACCTTCATAAAAAGCTCTTCCTCGATATGCATCTGTGGCTGCCACACGACATCCTGCTCAAAGCAGATAAGATGACAATGGCACACTCCCTCGAACTGCGTGTACCATACCTCGACAAAAAAGTCTGGGAACTCGCCCGCAGCATCGACAGCAAATACTGCGTAGATGGCATGGAAACAAAAAAAGCATTCCGTACCTCCGCCCTCTCCCACATCCCAATGGACTGGGCAAAACGTAAAAAACTCGGATTCCTCGTACCATTCAGAGTATGGCTCCGAGAAGATAAATACTATAATAAAGTAAAAGAAATGTTCCAGAAAGATTTCGTATCCGAATTCTTCAATCAGGAATTACTGCTGAAATGGCTGGAAGATCATAAGAATAAAGTCGGAAATTATCATAGAAAGATTTATACCGTATATTCATTCTTACTGTGGTATGAACAGTACTTTGTCCTCAGATAGAGCAGTGCCAAAATAAAGGAATAGCCAAATTTCATGCTCGCATGAAAATTTGGCTATTTTTTTATTTTGATAGAGCGATAGCTCGCACAGCGAATGAACCGCCAGGTTCACGAGCTGTGGTGCACTGCTCCTCCCCTAAATCATTCGACCAACAAACTTTCTTATCTAAAACACACAAATCCCCAAGGGGAACAGCGCCAGCGCCTTCCCCGCCCCGGCACCCATCTCCCCAGATTGGCTGCTCATCTATCGCTACGATGATGATGTCCTTGTCCTCACTCTTACTCGAACCGGCAGTCACAGCGACTTATTTAATCTTTAAAAAATAGAAGCAACTAGTCAATGGTGTGCTACCACAATTCCCATTTTAACTAGCTGCTTCTATTTTTATTCTTCTTACACCAACCCAAACGATCTCAGCACATCCAGCCACATCGTAAGCGTAAACGCACTCAACAACGTCGTCATCATAATCACTCCGGAACTAAGCGTCCCCTCATGTCCCATATTCCTTGCCATAACAAAACTGCTGACCGTCGTAGCAGATCCAAGCATTACCAGAATCGCAATCAACTCTTCATTTCTAAATCCAAGAACTGCTGCTACCGGCAAAAAAACCGCACAAAATCCAACCAGCTTCATAAACACAGCAACAAGTGTAGGCTTCATCTTCGATGTTGCCTTTTTCATCTCAAATGTTGCACCCATCGACATCAGTCCCATCGGCGTCGCTGTCGCACCGATACTTGATACCGTCTTATGTAAAATCGATGGCATCGAAAGCTTAAGTGCAGACCAGACAAATCCCGCCACAATTCCAATAATGATCGGATTCGTCACAATCCCCTTCAGCGTTTTCTTTACCAACGCCTTATCAAAAGAATTATTCCCCGGTTTGAAGAATGAAAGTACCACAACCGCCATAACATTATAAAGAGGCACACTTCCTATGATCATCAGAGGTGCCATTCCCACAGTTCCGTAAATATTCTGGATAAAAGCAATTCCAAGAAGCGCCGCACTGCTCCGGTAAGTCGCCTGTATAAATTCGCCTTTAATGCTCCGGTCTTTCCACAGCAGTGAAATCACAGTTGATATCGTAATACTGATTGCCGTCACCACAAAACAAAAAAGAATAAACTTAATATCCCATACTTCCGAAAAATCCACGGTCGCCAGCTGTTCAAACAGCAACACCGGAAGCGGAACCAAAAATACAAACTTGTTCATCTTTGCCGCGAAGACTTCATCCATCCACCCCAGTTTTCTGAATAACATTCCGAGTAACATCATTAAAAATATCGGAATCGTCGCATTCAAACTGAAAATTAAATTTTCCATAATCGTTCCTCATCCTACTCATTTATATTTGCATATCGTTATTTTGAACTCTTTCCAGAAACCTGTCAACAGCACTTTCTCACATCAAAAGAATGATTGAGATTTAACACAATTTATACTATAATAAAATAACACTTCGGGGTATGGCTCAGCTTGGTCAGAGCGCACGGCTGGGGGCCGTGAGGTCGCAGGTTCGAATCCTGTTACCCCGATTTGAAGTATACCAGAACAACAAGGGCATAACTCCGGCAGAAAAAAGAGTTATGCCCTTATTATGATATATTTTAATATTCGGCAATATTAAAACCTTTTTATTTTTTCAATCTCTCAAGGATCTTCTGAACCCTATCATTTGTCACTTTCTTTTTCTTCTGATAGCGGGCTGCCTCCTGAAGATTATTATAAATTTTTCGCTCAATAAAATTCATAAGTTTCACCCTCCCTACTACAACCATAAACTACAAATAAATGTTGCCAGAAGTCCTCCAAGAGACATCACCACATTACTGATTGACAAAGTTTTAAGTCCTGTCTTCATATCAAATCCCATACAGTTTGTGTATACCCAGAAATAACTGTCATTTACTTGGCAGCACAGACGTGCTCCTGCACCTGATGCAAGGAAAATCAGGATTGGATCCAGACCTAGACTTGCTGCAATCGGTGCACAAAGAGTAGCAGCTGTTGTTACAGCAACCGTACCGGAACCCTGGACAACTTTCAGAAGTCCTGAGATTACAAACGGAATCAGAATAAATGGAAGGCCGATCTGGATAACTCCCTGTGCCAGACTTTCTCCGGCTCCAGATACTTTCAAGACCTGTCCAAGTGCTCCACCTGCTGATGTAATAAATACGATCGGTCCGGCATCCTTTAATGTCTTATCCATTACATCCAGAATCACTTTTCCACCGAGTCTCTTTCCGAGAGTAACAATGGCAAGAATTGCTCCGATTGCAAGTGCAATATTGGAATCTCCTACAAAAGAGATAATTTTCATCGCTGCTGAATCTTCAGGAAGAAGCATGCCACAGGTTGTATTTAACAGGATCAGTACGATTGGAACAACCAGTGGAAGGAGGCTTGCAAGAGTTCCCGGCAAATCTGTATCATCATCAATACTTACTGCTTCTTCTTTTTCCTGCTCCTCACTGTCACGGAATGTATAGTACGAATCTGGTTTATTCTTGAAAAATAATTCTGCAAAAATCCATCCGGCTACAGTCATAAATACGGCTGCAAATGCTCCGTACATGATCGCACGTCCAATATCAATTCCAAGAAGTCCGGCTGCTGCAAGCGGTCCCGGTGTCGGTGGAACAAATACATGAGTAGACAGAAGTCCGGCTGATAAGCTTACTGCAAGAATTGCAAGCGGAATTTTTGTCTTTTTATGGATCGCTTTTACAAGCGGTGTCAAGATAACAAATGCTGCATCGGAAAATACTGGAATTGATACCAGATATCCGGTGATTGCCATCGCAAGTCCGGCTCTTTTCTGTCCGACAAGTTTCACCGCATCCAGTGCCATACGATTCGTTCCTTTTGCCGCATCCAGATAATTTCCAAGCATAATTCCAAAAATAATTACAATACCAATACTCTTCACAGTTCCGGAAAAACCGTCTGTGATTGCACTTACCGTATCTGCTCCGCTCATTCCTGCCATCATTCCCATTACCAGAGCTGTCGCAAGCAGGGATACAAAAGCATTTGCCTTTACTTTAATGCACAGGAATAACAGAACTGCCATACCTATTACAAATACTAACATCATCGGCATATCAATTTACCTCTCTTTTCTCTCATTCGTGATCTATTACGCATCTTTTCCCATCTTTTTCCGCATCAGAGGCTTGATTCCACCTGCTTCCAGGATCTTCATTGCCTGATCACCAAGACGGTCACACGGATATACTTTTCCGGTCTCAACAACAGTTACAGTACCAGCCCCAATATCAAGCTTCAGTTCCTGTCCTGCTTCTACCTCCTTGCTGATTCCTTTGCATACAATAAGCGGTAATCCAAGATTGATGGAATTACGGAAAAAAATTCTGGCAAATGAATCTGCGATTACGGCACTTGCTCCCATATTAAGCAGCGCGATCGGTGCATGCTCACGGCTGGAACCGCATCCAAAGTTTGTTCCCGCAACCACGATTCCACCTTCTGGAAAATTCTCTGCAATTTTTTCATCAACACCGCAAAGACAGTGGCTTCCGATCTCTTTCGGATCTGTAATCGCAAGAAATCTTCCCGGATAAATCTGGTCTGTATCAATGTTATTTCCAACAACGATAATCTTACCTGTGATCTGAGTTTTCATATTTTATGTCCTCCATTCCTTCTTATAAATATTTTCTTGGATCTGTGATGCATCCATTTAAAATACTTGCGGCAACTGTTGCAGGGCTTGCCAGGTAAATCTGTGCTTCGGTAGATCCCATACGTCCCGGGAAGTTACGGTTTGTTGTTGTGATACATACCTCTCCCGGTGCAAGAATTCCTTCATGTGCCCCAAGGCAGGCTCCACATCCAGGTGTTGTAATGGTAGCTCCTGCTTTCATCAGGCTCTGGATATATCCTTTTTCCATGCAGGACTGCATTACTTCTGCAGATGCCGGTACAACTACAAGTCTTGTGTACTTCGGAATATGTTTTCCATCGAGGATTTTTGCTGCTGCTGCAATATCTTCCTCTCTTCCGCCAGTACAGCTTCCGATGTATCCCTGATCAAGCTTCACTTCTTTTTCAGCAACAACCTTGCTGAGCGGTGCTACATTATCTACACTGTGAGGACATGCAAGCTGCGGCTCCAGTTCTGACACATCAAATACATAGCTTTCTTCATATTTAAATTCTGGATCTGTATACTGTACTTCGTAAGGTCTGACTGCTCTTTCATTTACATAATCAAGGACTGCCTGGTTCGGCTGCATATAAGCAGTCTTTGCTCCCATTTCAACTGCCATGTTACAGATTACCATTCTTCCGGCAACTCCAAGATTTTCCACATAACTTCCTGTAAAATCAATTGCTTTGTATACCGCACCATCTGCTTTAATTTTTCCTAATACAGAAAGGATGACATCTTTCGGATATACTCCATCCGGTGCTTCCCCATCCAGACGTACTTCAATAATCTCCGGAACACGGAACCAAAGTTCCCCGGTCATCAGGATCGTTGCCATATCTGTCGCGCCGCATCCGGTTCCCATCGCACCAAATGCACCATGTGTTGTAGTATGGCTGTCTGTAGCAACTACGATCATTCCCGGATAGATCACTCCTGCTTCCGGCATAACCTGATGGCAGACACCACAGTTTGTATCAAAATGAAACTTCAGATTATTTTTCTTCGCAAATTCTCTCATTTCACCATGATTTGCAGCACTCTTAATGTCCGGTGTCGGTGCATAGTGGTCAAATACAAATGCAGCCCTTTCGCTATCCCAGACTTTTTCTCCACCCATCTCATAAAACGAATATACAGTCTGTAAATACAAGTCATTAATCTCCGCAAAATCTACTTTTGCTGTAACAATTTCTCCTGCTGAAACTTTTTCACGTCCACTGTTTTTGGCTAAAATTTTCTCAATTGCATGCATCTTTTCATCCTCCTTATTCTTCGCTCTGCATGTCGTATATTAAATATCGTATACGATATACGTTTTCTGTGATTCAAACGATATCACCATTGCAACGGTTTTTCAAGCATTTTCTCTATTTTTTTTTATTCTTTGTGAATTACTTACATTTTTTGAAATTAAATTTTATGAAAAAATTACAGAAATCGTATACGATATATTTGACACAATTTTATTGAAATGTTATGATTTAAGAAAAGATTTAAAGGATTGATACGAATATGGAAAGTATGGAAATAATGCCGGCTCGTATCCGGATTGCTTCAATTTTAAAAAAAGCGCTCTTTTCAGGAGAATATAAAAGTGGGGATGAACTCAGCCTTACTGAGATTGCAGAGAAATTAGGTGTCAGCAGAACTCCTGTCCGTGAGGCATTTCAGCAGTTAGAGTCAGAGGGACTGATCAAACTGCGTATGAATAAGGGTGCAATCGTGAACCCGATTGATGAAAAATATATCAGAGATCATTATGAGATGCGAATGCTTCTGGAAAGTGAGGCTGCTTACCGTGCAGCAAAGAATGGACTTCCAGATGTAGATAAACTTCTGGATAAATTATATAAGATCAAAAATAATATGGAAAATATTTCTACACCGGATTATGAGGATCTTAACCTGGAAGTTCACTCTGCAATCTGGACCGCCGCAGACAATGACCGCCTTTACAAATTTCTTACTATGCTGTGGAATGGACCGAGCATCGGTTTTCTGAATCCTAAATTAGATCATTATAAGAAATCTACCGATGAGCATATTGCGATTCTGGAAGCAATTAAAGACGAAAATTCTAATGAAGCGAAAAAAATGATGGAAGTTCATACCGAAAGAAGTATGAATAATATTCTTAAAAACTTTAAATTCGATTAGTATACACAAGGCGTGCAAAATTTTGTACGCCTTGTATAGTATTATAAAAAAATGTACCTCGGCACATAGTGCCTCTTATATAATAAGCCGGGACTTTCGTCCCGGCTCAAACACTCTAAAACAATGTGCATCTTACGCATGTAATCTCTTTGACTTCCCAGAAACTGAAAAGAACGTAACAAATTTTATCTTTCCTGATATAATCTGTTACGTTCTTTTTTATTAGTCTTTCTGTTTGCTTTCTTCAATCTTCCGCTTGGAATCTTTCCTCACTTCATCCCGAAGCCTTTGGATATATTCCGTAAACTTACATTCTTCATTCCCATACGTCATCTGAAGATCATACTCCAACGGAATCCATGTCGAGATATCCGCCTCATTATGCTGGATCAGCGCCTCCAGCTTATCCAGTGATTTATAAAGCCTCGCCTCCTGTGTCTCCATCGCTTCCATCTCTTCAAATAATGCCTTCCATTCTGCACGGACCGGTTCCGGAAGTATATCCGTCAGCTGCTCCACCTTTTTATTCTCAACCTTTCGGTCTTTATCCGTCTTTTCAAATGCCGGAATATCTCCGGTGATCGCCTCACCCATATCATGGATCAGACACATTTTTATCACCTTATCCATATCCAGCTCCGGAAATTCATCCCCAACCAGCATTGCCATCAAAGCCAGCCGCCAACTGTGCTCTGCCACACTCTCCAACCTGCCACTTGAAGTATACGAATGTCTGGTGTTACATTTCAGTTGTTCCGCTGTCTTTAAAAAATCCAGTAATCTTCTTATTTCCATAATTTTCTTCTGTTCCTCCATAATTTAAGATACCAAGGTCAAAATACCTTTGGACCCCAACATCTAATTTAATTTTCCATCATAAAATAAGACAATCGAGTAGGCTGACTCCTACTCGATTCGTATACTTTGTACACTATCTCGCTTAACAGCTCGATGATGTACATTCGCCAAGTACAGATTCTTGTGCAAGCACAAATCTGTACTTGGCTCATCGTATACACAAAATCCCCGGGATGCTACCTGCCTCTTTGCAAATAGCATCCCAGGGACACATTCTTCCACTTAACTTGTGTACCATTTAGGTAATAACTCTGCTTTTCACAGAAAATACCCTACTCTTTTTTCACTTTTTCGCGCTCTTCTATGTATTCCTGATAAAGATCCAGTGTCATCTGCGCTTCTTCCAGCGTCTTTCCTTTGAACTTGGATACTTTTTCGTTCTCATACCACTTTTCTTCGATACATTTTCTGAGCCATCCGACCAGATTATTGATGTATGCCTGCTCCTGTGACAGCTTAAAAGCTTTCCGGATCACATCCGGCTGGTTATCGGATACCTGAAGCAGCACCTTAATCTCCTGAATCGTGATCGGTTCATTTCCAAAAATATCGGCAACTTCTAAAATCAGTTTTTCATTAACCGGAGTTTTCTTTGCAGCCAGTACATTTGGCGCAATCTCTTCGCCCTCTTCTTCTCCGGATGGCATACGCTGAAGATCTGAATGATGGATACACTTCGGATTCTTCTTCACAAAGAAACGGATTCCTGTAACCTTTCCGCCCTTCCCGCTCTTAACCGGCTCATAATCAAAGCAGATCTCGGAATACTCGGATTCTTCCAGCTCTTTTTTCGCAACTTCAAGTACTTTTCTACGGAAATTACGCCAATCTTCAAACGGTGCATCCTTAATCTCTGCAAGCGCTTCTTCAAAACGTCCCTGCTCAACAAGACGTTTTACTGCTTTAGATGCATTTGCATCCACTACATTCAGTGTAAATTTAAGCTCTGCGATCGTGTATGGATTCTTCGGCGGTCTCGGTACGATCAGCTGGTCACACTGTTCCCTGTCAAAACGATAATACTGGGTTCTCAGGATTTCGTAAACACGGGTTGTGAACAGGGATTTAAAAGAGCACAATACATCAAGACTCATACGGGTATAGTCTTTTTTCAGGTTATAGATATGAGGTTTCATCTCTTTAGTAAATCTGGTTGTAAACACGCCATCTCTATATTCACATTTATTCACTACATTGAACATGATGAAGTTCTCTTTTTCGTCGTCCTCGATACTTACTACATGTCCCAATGTCTCTTTTGATACTTCTTTCAGACGGGAATAGATGGAGTTTCCTGTTATATGAAGATAATTCTTAACATCCTTGGTGGAAACCTTTGCGATCAGCTCACCGTCTTCTACATATGCTTTTGCGATTGCAATATTAAGAAGCTTTCTTTCAAATAATGATGTACTGGATTTACTTTCGATCAGCACATTGGACCGGGAGACCGTATCATGATCCAGCAGTTGTTTCTCTTTTGGTTTTTTCTGTGTTTCCTTCATCGCTCATACCCCTTAATTGTTTTCTTCTGTATTATTGTGTACTTTTGAGGTGTATTAAAATCCCCTCTACACCCCATATAATCCCTTATTGTGTACCATTCGGGGTAACCAACCCCTTTATATTGGGGATTTGTGTACCAAAAAGGAACACCCTCCCCTAAAAAGTACCCCATAAAATGGGGTTTCTGTCTTTTTTTACGTTTTGTGTACGTTTAAGGTGTGTATTGTTCTTTTCGTGTACCATTAAGGTACCTTTTTTGATAAAAATTGTGTACCAAAACGGTACGTCTAGGTTGATTATATACAAGAACCCCCCTCTTGTAAAGCCTTTTTTTTAATTTTTTCGACACTTGTGTACAGAAAAGGTAAAATCGCCAACCCTTCAAGTACACTGCGTAACCCCGCAAAGTAAACAACAACCCCCATATATGTACACCTCTTTGCCCTTTGAAGTAAACAACCTCCCCCGTTTCCGTACACAAAATATGCCCCGAAATGCGTCAACCACGGGCTTTTTCAGCCCTCCTAATATAAACAAAGGAATTTTAATAAGCTGTTGTTATCTTTAATATATATATACATGCAAATTTTCACCCCAAAAGGTACACATCTAGCGATTTCGTGTACTAAAAAGGGGAAAATTAAAATTATCAGGTGGCTTCGCCAATAAAAATATAAACAATCATAGACAATTTCCCAGTAATTCAGTATAATTCCTCTGTGGATATTCTGAAAAAAAGTTATCCACAAGCTTGTCGAAAAATGTGGATAAGTATCATTTCGGCAAGTTATCCACAATTTAATAGAATGAGAGGATTTTTTATGCAACGAGAAAAATTTTCTTCAAGACTCGGATTCATCCTTATTTCTGCAGGATGTGCGATCGGTCTTGGTAATGTCTGGCGTTTTCCTTATATTGTAGGAAAATATGGTGGAGCAGCATTTGTTCTTATTTACCTTGCATTTTTACTGATTCTTGGACTTCCGATCATGGTAATGGAATTTTCTGTCGGAAGAGCCAGTAAAGTAAGTGCGGCGCTTTCCTTTGACCGGCTGGAGCCAAAAGGAACGAAATGGCATTGGTATAAGTATGGAGCTATGGCCGGAAACTATCTGCTGATGATGTTCTACACAACAATTGCAGGCTGGATGGTCCAGTATTTCATCAAGATGATGACTGGTGAATTTGAGGGAAAGGATACTGCCGCTGTTGCAGGTGTGTTTTCCGATATGCTTGCAAAACCCGGAACAATGACTTTCTTTATGATCATTGTTGTTGTTGGATGTTTTGCAATTTGTGGAATGGGGCTTCAAAATGGAGTGGAAAAGATCACAAAGGTTATGATGCTGCTTCTGCTTGCACTGATGTTGATCCTTGCAGTACGTTCTGTAACGCTTGATGGGGCTTCTGAGGGGCTTCGCTTCTATCTGGCACCGGATTTCCACAAAGTCGTGGAATATGGCTTATTTGACACGATTTTTGCCGCTATGGGACAGGCTTTCTTCACATTAAGCCTTGGAATCGGCGCAATTGCTATTTTCGGAAGCTATATCGACAAATCCCGCAGTCTTACAGGAGAAGCAGTCCTGGTAACACTTCTGGATACCTTTGTTGCTTTGATCGCGGGTCTGATCATTTTCCCGTCATGCTTCGCATATGGGGTGGATCCGGGAGAAGGTCCGAGTCTGATCTTTATCACACTTCCGAATGTATTTAATTCCATGGCAGGCGGAAGAATCTGGGGAGCCTTATTCTTCTTATTTATGATTTTTGCTGCGGTATCGACCGTAATCGCCGTTTTTGAGAACATTTTATCCTTTGCCATTGATTTGACCGGATGCAGCCGGAAAAAGGCTGTAATCGTCAATATCGTGGTTGTGGCGGTACTTTCCATGCCTTGTGTTCTCGGATTTAATGTATGGAGTGGATTTATGCCGTTCGGAAAAGGTTCCGGAGTACTGGATCTGGAGGATTTCCTGGTAAGTAACAACCTGCTTCCACTTGGAAGTCTGATCTATCTTCTGTTCTGTACAAGCCGTTATGGATGGGGATGGAAGAACTTCCTGAAAGAAGCGGATACCGGAGAAGGATTGAAATTCCCGAAATGGGCGAAATTTTATGTAAGCTATATCCTGCCGCTGATTGTATTATTTATCTTTGTACAGGGATATATCAGTAAATTTATGTAGGATAAGAAAAAAACCACCCTAAAAGGTACACAAAAAAGATCATGTGTTCGAATTTCGGACGGTACACATGATCTTTTTTATATGTGCCTTGGCACATTCTTTTTCAGAAAAAAAATCTATTTAAAAAAATTTTAAAATTTATGAAAAAAAAGCTTGCATTTTTTATAGCTGTCTTATATAATAAATCTTGCGTTACGGAAAACCGAATAATGTATGCGCTTTTAGCTCAGTTGGTAGAGCAGTAGACTCTTAATCTATTTGTCCAGGGTTCGAATCCCTGAAGGCGCAGTATCAGCACTGTTTTTGATGAATTAGCATCGGGGACGGTGCTCTTTTTTTCACGATCTGTTTCTACAGATGGAGACATATGTAAAAGTAATCGTTTATTTCATTTGCGGAAAGTTACAGGATCTGTGGAAAAATAAAGGAAAATCTATTTCGTGTACTAAAAAGGGGACTATTTTAGTCCCCTTCTACTACATCTTGCATAAAATATTGATTGCATCCTTGTTCAGGAGGCATTTTTCATGTTCATTCAGATAAGCTTCAGAAATTGCATCTTTTTCGACCATGCCACCGAATTCACCGGCGGATACGATGCGCTGAGCCTTTTTATTGCCGTCTTCTGTATTCGGGAAGTCTACCATCAGGTAGTAGACACCGTCATCTTTATACAGACGGCTTTCTGATGCCTGGCCGTATCCAAGGATCTTGCAGAAGTTGATTGCATTATCCAGACTTGGAAAGAGAATCTGCCAGCGAATGGTCTCTTTATTACTGCTGTCAGGCTCGATCAGCATACCGGAAGCTTCAGAACCATCTTTTTGGATGGATTCCAGAGAATTCTCAGCCTGGCAGGAGATCGACAGCATCAGGCTCCGGTCAGGAAGAAATGCACCGTAAAATCCCTGGATTCCATTGTCTGTGTTAAGCCCAAGAACTTCTTTCCCTTTCTTGAGAAGAAGATTCAAAAATTCTTCGGTACGCTCCCTGTCTTGTGTCAGATCTTCCAGTGAGTAGCCAAGTGCGGCAATCTCTGCTTCTGTGATAAGGCAGTTCATTCTGGTGTCGGATACTTTCCAAAAAGTCATATGCTCACCCCCTGATTTGTAAAATCTATTGCTTTTGTAATCTTATTTGTTCTATAAGTTATATAACAAAACGGGTGTATTGTCAATATATTTTCTATATTTTATGATTTTTTCAGAAATATTATTTGTTTTTCATTCGTTTGATCACTTTTAGTCGGGTAAATTCTTCCCGTTCCTTCTCTTCCAGTGCATTTGTAATCGTATATACGAGATTGTCATACATCGGAATCGTAATATTTTTCAGGGCATTTGCCCTTTTCTGTGTCTTTTTGATACTTGAAGCCAGCCGGTACGCTGCATTTTCTACCTCAGAAAGCTTGAGTGTCAGCTCCTTTACACGGCAGAATGCATCACGGGCGATATCGATGGATTCTCTGGAAGTACTGAATGCATAGGTTGGTCTGGTATTTTCTTTTTCGTACTTCACTTTCGGGATTTCTGTTCCCATAATGCTTCGCGTCTGGATGCGGATAGAATCCTCGATCGGAACTGTATAGGCAAGTTCTTCTACTGTACTGATCCCGTGCTCGATATTCGCCCTCTGAAGGCACTGATAGGCATAGGTGAAGGTTTTATCGATTTCTTCCTGAATATCCTTTGCTTCGTCGATTAAGCCCATCAGCTCGCGGATCAGAATGTTCCGCTTCTTGTCCATCAGCTCATATCCCTGTCTGGCAAGTGTCAGTGAATTTTTCGCAAGTATCAGATTTCCCTTGGTGGGAAATGAACGTGGATCCATAGACTTCCCTCCTTAGCCTTTGTAGTATACGTCAAGAATCTTGGTATCGACACGGTCAAGTTCTTCTTTTGGAAGGATTCTAAGCAGTTCCCAGCCAAGATCCAGGGTTTCCTCGATGGTACGGTTTTCATTCGGTCCCTGGCCGATATAACGCTCCTCGAATGCCTTTCCGAATTCCAGGTATTTCTTGTCAATCGGAGAAAGCTCGTCTTCTCCGATAACGGAAGCAAGATTCCGAGCCTCTCCTACTTTAGCATATGCAGAGAAAAGCTGGTTTGCCAGATCCTGGTGGTCTTCCCGGGTATATCCTTTTCCGATACCGTCTTTCATCAGACGGGACAGGGACGGAAGAACGCTGATCGGCGGGTAGATTGCCTGTCCGTGAAGATTCCGGTCAAGTACGATCTGTCCTTCGGTGATATAACCGGTCAGGTCAGGGATCGGGTGGGTAATGTCATCATTTGGCATGGTCAGGATCGGGAGCTGTGTGACAGAACCATTTACTCCTTCTACGATTCCTGCACGTTCATATAAGGTGGCAAGTTCACTGTACAGATATCCCGGATATCCTTTACGGCTTGGGATTTCTCCTTTGGAAGAAGAAACCTCACGCATGGCTTCGGCAAAGGAAGTCATATCGGTAAGAATGACCAGAATGTGCATATTTTTTTCAAATGCAAGGTATTCAGCGGCGGTCAGCGCAACCTTCGGGGTGATCAGACGCTCGACGACAGGATCGTTGGCAAGGTTCAGGAACATTGCCACATGGTTTGCAACACCGCTCTCCTCAAAGGTTCTGCGGAAGAAATCAGCTACGTCATGCTTGACACCCATTGCGGCGAATACGATGGCGAAATCCTCATTCGTGCTGCCGCCCAGAGAAGCCTGCTTTACGATCTGTGCGGCAAGCTGGTCGTGCGGAAGACCGTTGCCGGAAAAGATCGGCAGCTTTTGTCCACGGATCAGTGTGGTCAGTCCGTCAATCGCAGAAATTCCGGTGCGGATATAGTTACGAGGGTATTCACGTCTGACCGGATTTAACGGAAGTCCGTTGACATCGCGCACCTCTTCAACCGTGATCGGTCCAAGGTCGTCGATCGGTTCGCCGATTCCGTTAAAGGTTCTTCCAAGCATTTCTTCGGACAGACCGATTTCCATCGGATGTCCGGTAAGTCTGGTGTGGGTATTGTTAAGAGACATATTTTCCGTGCCTTCAAATACCTGGATGATTGCTTTGTCCTTGTAGACCTCCACAATACGTCCCATTTTGTGTTCTTTGCCGTTTACGACAAAATCTACGATTTCATCATAAAAAGCATCCTGAACGCCTTCCAGCGCGATCAGAGGGCCGTTAATGCTGCTGAGGCCTAAATATTCAATTGCCATTTTATTTTCCCTCCTTACGCGTTCTTTTCCATGATGCGGTCATGGAAAGCATCAATGTCTGCCAGATACTGGTCAAGAAGCTGAAGATTGTCATTTGGAACATCGTATTTGATCGCAATGACACGTTCAAAAATATTTTCCTCCTTGAGGACAGACATTGGCATATTCATGGCTACCAGTTCGCGGCAGCGTTTGTATAAATATAAAATGATTTCCATCATTTTGTACTGCTTCTGCAGAGAGACACAGGTATCATCCTTGTGGAATGCATTCTGCTGCAAAAATCCGAGACGGATGACTCTTGCAATTTCCAGAACCAGTTTCTGATCGTCCGGAAGTACATCACTTCCGATCAGCTTTACGATTTCCATCAGGCTGCTCTCCTGGTTCAGAAGTGCCATGATGCGGTTGCGGTAGTCAACGAATTTGGGTGATACATTGTCGTGGTACCAGGCGGCGAGATCGGTCAGATACTCGCTGTAGCTGGTCAGCCAGTGGATCGCCGGAAAATGTCTTGCGTATGCAAGGCTCTTGTCCAGGCCCCAGAAGCAGCGGACGAAACGTTTGGTGTTCTGTGTGACCGGCTCGGAGAAATCGCCTCCCTGCGGTGATACGGCGCCGATAATGGTCACGGATCCGTCACTGCCATTTAAGTTATGCATCATGCCTGCGCGCTCGTAGAAAGCAGACAGACGGCTGGCAAGGTAAGCCGGGAAACCTTCTTCTGCCGGCATCTCTTCCAGACGGCCGGAAAGCTCACGTAAGGCTTCTGCCCAGCGGGAAGTAGAGTCTGCCATGATCGCTACGTCATAGCCCATGTCACGGTAATATTCAGCCAGGGTAAGTCCGGTATAAATACTTGCTTCACGGGCAGCTACCGGCATGTTGGAGGTATTGGCGATCAGAGTGGTTCTGTCCATCAGCGGATTGCCGCTCTTTGGGTCCACAAGCTCTGAAAACTCTTCCAGCACCTGTGTCATTTCATTTCCACGCTCGCCGCAGCCGATGTAGATGATAATATCGGCATCAGACCATTTTGCGATCTGGTGCTGGGTCATGGTTTTTCCGGTACCGAATCCGCCTGGGATTGCGGCAGTCCCACCCTTTGCGATCGGGAACATGGTATCCAGGATCCGCTGTCCGGTGATCAGAGGGACACTTGCCGGGAAACGGTAGCTTGTCGGGCGCGCCTTACGGATCGGCCAGTGCTGTATCATGTTGAGCTGTTTTTCTGTTCCGTCGGAAAGCCGCAGAGTGACAAGTGTATCTTCAATCCGGTATTCTCCGTCCGACGCGCAGCAGATTACTTCACCTTCCACATCCGGCGGAACCATACATTTGTGTACGATCGCACTGGTCTCCGGAACCTCCGCTATAATATCTCCGCCATGAAGGTAATCTCCTTTGGCCACGGTGATGTGGGTATCCCATAATTTGTCGCGGTCAAGCGAATCAACGCTGACGCCGCGGGTGATAAATGCACCGCCGCCCACATTTGCAATCTGCTCAAGCGGGCGTTCGATTCCGTCAAAAATATTGTTCAGGATTCCGGGTGCCAGAGTTACAGATACCGGACTTCCGGAAGCCTCTACGATTTCTCCCGGTTTCAGCCCGGAAGTCTCTTCATAGACCTGAACAGTCGTGATGTCTTTGTCCAGGGAAATGACTTCGCCAACCAGCTTTTCCTTTCCCACATAGACCATTTCCGACATCATGAATCCGGTGTCACCCTTCAGATAGATGACCGGACCGTTTATTCCATAAATAGTTGCTGTCTTATTCAATTCCTGCACCTCCTGCTGCAAAACTGAACTGATGATATTCGTAATCGACTGCAGCTTGGAAGCTGTGATCGATCAGAATATTACGGCCTCGGATTACAGCACGCATACCGCCCATAAAATCATATTCACTGATGGTGATCGTCATGCCGGTACGTTTTTCCAGTTCTGTCTGTTTCTCCTTATCAGAAGGAGAAATATAAATGGTCATCTCCTCGCCATCTGCAAAGCGTGCGGCTTCGCGGATTTTGCTGCAGAGATAGTCCAGATATTCGTCTGTTTTTGTAAAGTCAGAAAGAAGCTCCTTTACTTCATCAAACAGCCTGACTTTTAATTCATTCTGTGTTTGGCCAAGAGCACGTTTCAGTTCGGTTTCGGCTTTTGCCGCAGCTTGATTTACCTGCCTTCTGGCTCTTAAGGTCTCGGATTTGATACGGACCTCAGACTGTGCGGTCGCTTCTTTTTTATGCTTTTCAAATAAAGATTCAAGCGCTTTTTTGTGATTGTCAATGATAGCATTTCCTTCAGAACGGGCTTCAGTCATGACCGTTTCCTGTAAATGCGCTATTTTCTCTTCAAGCGTCATTGTCTCACCTTCTATGCCTTTCTAGTTAAAGTTTCAGTCCAATCGCTTCATTGACGTATGAGGTAATGAAATCCTTTTTACGTCCTGTTCCGTGTCTGTCCGGAATTTCGATCAGAAGAGGCATCTTTCTTTTTAACTTGATCTCATCGATGAGATCCGGAAATTCTCTTCCAAAGCGTTCCGTCAGAAGAATGATACCGATCGACTTGTCGTTCATGGCAGTTTCCAGCGCATCACGCAGCTCCTGCTTTTCATGAACTACGACACCGTCCACGCCGGCAAGCCGCATTCCGGTATAAGTATCCACGTTGTCACTGATCAGATACATTTTCATGATTACAGTCTGCTGATGATCATGAAGGAGATGATAAGACCGTACAGGCATACACCTTCTGCAAGACCTACGAAGATAAGGGATTTACCAAGGACGCTGGAATCCTCGCTGATAGCTCCAAGAGCTGCGCTTGCTGCACTTGCTACGGCAATACCGCCACCGATGCAGGAAAGACCGGTAACAAGAGCTGCTGCAATGTAACCAAGACCGGTTGCAAGGCCTGCGCCTGAGGCAGCGGCATCTGCCGCATGTACCGGTACACTTCCAAAGAGCATGATCCCTGCTACAAGGAAGGTTCCAAAGTAAGAAAGAACATTGAAGGCAAGTGCACATTTATAACGTCCTTTATTTTTTTCTCCGAGCAGGTAATATCCGAATGGAATGAAAATGCTTAAAACCAGTGCGGCAATGAGAATAAGTTTAGTTGCTAAAGTCATGATAATTTCCTCCTAAAATGAAAAACTAATTTTTTGCAGTACCTGTATAAGGTTTAAATTCGCGGCCGCTGCCTTTGTAGAAACGGCTGAACATCTCGTAATAGACAAGTCTCAGGACCTGGATTCCAACGATCAGTCCTTCGAATCCACATACAAACAGGTTGCCGAGTACAATCACTACCCAGTTAATATGCCCGCTTTCGGCACCGGCAAGCATCAGTACAACCTCCATGATGGAAGCGTGGCTGACTGCGAATGCACCGATACGGATAAAGGAAAGCGTATTTGAAAAATAGCTGAGCAGGGTTTCAAATAATTCAAAGAATGCCTGGGTGACAAACATTGCTTTGCTTTGTTCCATTTTTTCGGTTTTCTTTTTGATCTTGTTCGTCAGCGGCTCTTTCAGTGCGATCAGAAGAAGCGGTACTCCAAACATCACTGCAAGAACGATTCCACCCGGCAGAGAGTGACCTGTCATGAAAAGAATGATGCAGGTAACTGCTGCCCCGTAGAATATCAGCCCTGCCACGCCGTTTGCATCAAACCAGGTTGCTTCGGTATCTTTGGCACGGATGCCGTTGATAATATGGAAGATCATAGAAATCAGGATGATTCCCATACCAAAAGCAATCGATACGATAAATACGGTATTCAGCTTTCCGATAAACGGTAAGGTGGTCATATGATTGATCGGTCGGATCCATTTGGCTTCTATAATGTCTTCAAATCCAAACACACTTCCAAACATAAATCCAAAGAAGGTGGAGAAGATTCCGGCAAGTGATACGATTCCGGCAAGGTTCATTTTCTTTGTGAAATACAGGATCGCACCGCCGATAAAGAGCAGCAGCCCCTGACCGACATCCCCGAACATGGCGCCGAAGATAAAGCTGTACATGATACCTACAAAAATGGTCGGATCCATCTCACCGCTCTTGGGAAGTCCGTACATCTTGATGAACATTTCAAATGGTTTGAAAAGCTTTGGATTCTCAAGCTTGGTAGGAGGTTCTCCAAAATACTGTTCCCGGTCCTCTTCTACTACGATATAAACCTTGTCATCTCCCTGTGCCTCTTTGATAAATGCATTTGCATCTTCTTCGGACATCCAGCCGCAGAGGATGTAGTATTCTTCCTGCTCGTCTGTCTCGGTTCGTGCCGCAAATTTCCGGATATCAAAGTTATCGGAAAAACGTTCCAGCTGAATTCTTGCACCGAGTAGTCTGGAAGCGTTCTTGCGGAACATCTCCTGACGTTTATCCTTCACTGCCTGGATTTCATCGGTCAGATTCTGGACTTCTTTATCCAGGCTCCGGTAAGCTTCCAGCGGGGTTCCGCCAAAGTCTTCCAGCAGATCGATTTTTTCAAAGTGGAGAGACCGCATGATCGAATCGACCTTTCCTGCATCAGCATCCGATACAAAATAAACGCCATAGACATAAGAGGCATCTCTGGAGCCTTCCAGAAATAATGCATCAATGTCTTCAAGAAGCGCTTTTTCCAGCCGGTGATAATAATCCACATTGATTTTTCCAAATCTTGTGCGGATGTATTTGTACTGCATGATCTCATGCAGGTCAAAATCCAGAGAAGTAAAAGGTTCCAGGACTTTCATACGTGCCTGGATATTCTCTCTCTTTTTTTTCAGTTCTTCTTTTTGCTGCTGCAGATCCATGTAGTCATGATTGATAGAACGAATCATCTCAAGGATCTCGTCTTCGCTCTGATCAAAGGATGGCTCTGCTGGCATGTCTTTCATATATCCCAGAAACTGTGTCACTTTTGCGAGTGGATCACGGTAAGGGTTCATTTCCAGAAATGGCATCAGATTATCTACTGTCTTGAGCTCCGTGAGTGCATTTTCAAGCTGCATCTCATATTTGGAAAGATACCGGTTTGTCATGCGGTCGATGTCGGCGCGTGGTCCGGTAATGCTCAGGAACTTCATCTTAACAATCATTTCGCTGTTCCTCCTATATAAGTTAATGTCTCACGTGCAGGAAGTCCGTAGCGAACACATTCGAGCACAGTTGTAAGCTTATCAAGCTCCTCCTCTTTCAGAAAAAGATAGGTATTCACGGTTGCGATGGAATAAGGGTTACTTCTTCTGTCTGCCAGGTAGAGACGGTACAGGCAGTCTTTGTAAATCGTCTCGATGGACGCTGGTGTCTGAGTATCGGTGTGACGCAGATAAGGCGTTCTGGTAACCAGCTTTAAAAATTCATCGACAGACGGTGCTTCTACAAGATCCTTCAGCTGATCTACATGAATCCGGTAGTGTATCGGGATCAGCAGTGCGGAAATATCCGGCGGAAGCATGTTGTAATATTTTTTTGCACGGTAGATCCACTGCAGGTTCAGCAGGTCGATCTTTGCTCCGGCATCTCTGGTGAAAATTTCCAGTTCCTTATGCTTCAGAATCTTTTTGCGTTTCTTCCACATGGTTGTAAAATAGTACAGATTCAGTGCCAGATCGTAATCAAAAAGGGTAGGGTTCTCCGCATTTTCCAGACGTTTTAACGGCGCATAGTATTCTGTGCCCTTTAAATTTTCCACCAGCTCACCGATATTCCCCGAAGTGATCAGTTTATCGATGGAGAGATCCGAATATTTGTCGAAGAATATTTTCTTATGATCCAGATCAAAAGGCTTCTGATAGTGGTTGAATACAATACGCAGACAATAGTTGATCAGATTCATCTCGTAGCGCTTCAGATAAAGCTCCAGGAATTTTTTCTGATCCATTCCGGAAAAACGGTACAGGCGTGTATAATCACTGTAAAGTGACTGCACAAGAAGCTTCTCAATCTCACCGCGGTGAAGACGGTTTTCGTCCATATCTGCAAGGACATTCCGATATCCGGGATGTTCTTTGAGATAAGCAGCAACTTCGGTTACTGTATGAAATGCGGCGATATTCCGGAAATCTTCATCAGTGAGCAGTTTCGCCTGCATGGCGCGTACTTTTGTTACGATGCCACTGTATGCAAGTAAATTTCCCATATGCTATCCCTCTATGATACGTCTGACAATTTTCTCGGCATATGCCGTATGCTTCTCTTCAAAATCTTTTTTAAGTTCTTCGATCGCTGTCTGGTTCTTACGGTTCTGCCTTGCAAGAATCTCATCCATCTGACGATTTAATCCTTTGTGGATATCGTTCAGCTCCTTTTGGGTGTGATCTTCAAGTTGTTTGTCGAACTGATTGCGTTCATTTTGAATGCGTTCTTCCAGTTCTGATTTTTCCAGTTCCGCGTGTTCCACAACAGCTTCGGCTGCGTGTTCGATTTCGGAGAGCTTTTTAACAATATGATCCATTGTCCGACTCCTTTCTTAGAAATTATTTATACATTTTTAATAATGCATACATATTCTACTACTTTAAATTAGAAAAATCTACTAAATAATAAGAGAATATCATAAGAATATTTTATACAAAACTTATAAAATATATTTTTGGGTTTTCAAATATTTCAGAATAGTATAAAATAAATAAGGTTATACATATTTTCACTAAAGGAAGAGAAAGATATATGAGGTTAAGAAATGTACCGGGAGCAGATGCTTATCTGACAGCTCATCCCCTTGTAATTAAAAATGAGACCAGATATCGCGGCACCTGGAAAGAGACTTTTCAGAATCCGGAGAATCCGATCCATATTGAGATCGGGATGGGAAAAGGACAGTTTCTTCTGACACTTGCAAAGGAGAATCCATCCATCAACTATATCGGTATCGAACGTTATTCAAGCGTACTGCTTCGGGCGCTGGAACGCTTTGACAATGACGAGGAATACAAGGATGTCAACAATATTCGTTTTATTTGTATGGATGCGACAAATCTGCCGGAGGTTTTTGCTGTCGGAGAGATTGACAAGATTTATCTGAATTTTTCAGATCCGTGGCCGAAAGCACGTCATGCAAAGCGCAGACTTACTTCCAAGCAGTTTTTTGAGCGGTATGACAAGATCCTTGCCTTTGACGGAGTCGTTGAATTTAAGACAGACAACAGAGAGCTGTTTGACTTTTCACTGGAGCAGGTGGAGTTGGCAGGCTGGGTACTTCTGGCGAAGACCTATGATCTTCACAATGATCCGACACTCAGCAGAGGGAATGTTATGACTGAGTACGAGGAGAAATTTTCCGGGCAGGGACATCCAATCCATAAACTGATCGCAATGCGCCAGTAAGACAATTGAATAAAATGCAACAGGCAGATCATAAAGGCGCTGAGTGCGTAAGATGATCCCTGGCAATATAAGAGACAGCAGATACGGAGCAATCCGCACATCGGCTGTCTTTTTGCATATATTGTAGAAAGAGGAAGTCAGGAAGGAACAGATATGCGGAAAAAGCATCATTTTCAGAATTGTATGCGGGGGTTTTGCTATAAGAATCCAAGATTTAATAAAAAGCTGATCTGTTTCAGAAATTCTTTTCAGGAAGTCTATAAAATCTTAAACCCGAAATGTGGATGCCACTAATCCAGTCCTTTTTACATAGCCTGAGATGGCAGAAATGAGGAAAGTGTATGGGTATCGCATTGATCACGAAGGATTATGAAAATATAGTCGGAAAGCAGAGGATGCCGGTAATTGTGGAGTTTTACGCATCATGGTGTCCAAAGTGCGGAATGATGTATCCTGTTGTGGAAAGGATTGCCAGCCGGTATCAGGGAAAATGGATTTTTTATAAGATTGATATTGATATATCGAAAGAGATTGCAGAGTATATAGGCATTGAGATCGTACCGACGTTTGTGGTGTACAGAGATGGAAAAATCTGTGGATATACAACCGGAGTTCTTCCAGAAGAAACTCTGGAAGAACGAATCCGGGAAATGTTAAGAAAATAATTGGTGGAATCAATTATTCGTATAATGGATATTTTGCGCAGATTGCATTGACTTGCTATGTTAAAATTCGAATACAGCAACACCGTATGGCGGAAGATCGTAACCAAATGAATATGGTCTTCCATCACATTCCTGTTTCTTTGCTTTATATACTGCCGGGCGGGCTTTTCCGCTTCCGCCATACTGCAATTCATCACTGTTCAGTACCAGGCGGTACTGTTTGCCGCGTGGTACGCCGACACGGTACTCCGGTCGTTCGATCGGTGTGAAGTTACATACGAATAAAAGGTTCTTTTTTGCGCCCTTTGAATGACGGATGAAGCTGTAAATACTTCGTGAGCTGTCATCTGCATTGACCCACTCAAAGCCTTCCATGCAGGTATCCTGTTCATACATGGCTTTGTTGTGTGTGTAAAGATGCAGTAGGTCACGGTAGAAATTCTGGAGTGCCTGATGCTCCGGCTCTGCAAGGAGATACCAGTCAAGCTCACGCGCCTCGCTCCACTCGCGGAGCTGTCCGAAATCCTGTCCCATGAAGAGAAGTTTCTTTCCAGGATGTCCCATCATGAAAGCATAACCGACCTTCAGGTTGGCGAATTTCTCAAATCCAAGACCAGGCATCTTATTGAGCATAGAGCATTTTAGATGTACCACTTCATCATGTGATAATACAAGAATATAATTCTCGCTGTATGCATAGGTTAAGGCAAATGTCATACCGTAGTGGTCGCCTTTGCGGAAATATGGATCCAGCTTCATGTATTCGGTAAAGTCATGCATCCATCCCATGTTCCACTTCAGGCTGAATCCAAGACCATCATCTTCCGGTTTGCCTGTTACTTTTGGCCATGCAGTGGATTCTTCTGCGATCATCAGTGCGCCAGGGTTACGTCCGGTAGTAACGGAATTCAGATGCTTGAAAAATTCGATTGCTTCCAGATTCTCATTGCTGCCGTATTTGTTGGCAATCCACTGACCGTCTTCTTTACCGTAATCAAGATACAGCATGGAAGCAACAGCATCTACGCGGAGACCATCGATGTGATAATGTTCGATCCAGAACAGTGCGTTGGCGATCAGGAAGTTCTTAACTTCTGCTTTACCATAATCGAAGATCTTGGTTCCCCAGTCTGGATGTTCCCCTTTCTTAGGATCTGCATATTCAAAGGTAGCTGTGCCGTCAAAATCAGCGAGTCCGTGTGCATCGCGTGGAAAATGTGCCGGTACCCAGTCAAGGATTACGCCAATCTTATTCTTATGGAAATAATTGATCATATATGCGAAATCTTCCGGCGTACCATAACGGGAGGTCGGAGCATAATATCCGGTCACCTGATATCCCCAGGAGCCGTCAAATGGGTATTCTGAAATTCCCATCAGTTCGATATGAGTATACCCCATCTTTTTTATGTAGTCTGTAGCTGCATGCGCAAATTCACGGTAGCTGTAGAACCCCTCATCTTCACGTCCCGGATGGCGCATCCAGGAACCGATATGTGCTTCATAAATGGAAATCGGTGAGGAATGGAAATCCCATTCTGCCCGGTGCTTCATCCAGACACTGTCACTCCATTTTAAATGGGAGATATCAGCAATCCTTGAGGCAGTTCCCGGTCTCAACTCTGCACTGTTCGCAAATGGATCAGCTTTGTAAAGCTTATCTCCGGTCTGTGTCTCGATACAGTACTTGTAAAGCTGTCCGAGCTGTGCTTCCGGAACAAATGCGGTATAGATTCCAAGTGGTTCCTGACGCTTCATAACGTTTGCATCTTCACTCCAGCCGTTGAATTCACCGATTACGGAAACTGATTTGGCGTGTGGAGCCCATACTGCGAAATATACGCCGGTTTTTTTTCCATCTTTTACAAAATGTGCACCCATTTTTTTATAGATTTCATAATGGGTTCCCTGTCCGAATAAATATTGATCTAATTCGCCGATTCTATAATCAGCGGGTTTATCTGTTGTTACAGTTTTTACAGACTTTTTAGCTGTAGACTTTTTAGCAGCAGTTTTAGCAGCTGCCGGTTTTTTTACAGCAGATTTTTTTACGGCCGTCTTGCGGGTCGTGTTGGTCTGTTGTGCTGTTGTTTTTTTTACTGCCATCCCATTCACCTTCTATCAAAGATATTTAGGAATATTATACTAGAAATAGCGATAAAAAGAAAGAGTTTTGGACAACTTATACACTTCTTATGTAAGATGTCTAAAACTCTTTGTTTATAGTTATTGGTTTGGTCTGCATATACAAAAGAACACGCCGGAAGCGCGTTCTTTGTAGAAATCTTATGATTTAAAATCATCTTCTTTCAGGATGATGTGGTCTGAATTATCAGTGCTTCTTCCAAATACCCGTTTCACAAGATGTTTTACATTTGCTTTCTGGGAATGTGAAATTGCTTCATCCATGATCTCTTTTACTTCTGCAACAGTAACCGCATGATCTTCTCTCTGCATCATATCGATCCGGCTGTATAATGCAAGGATTCCCATTTCATCGATACGGTATCCGTTTTCCTTAGCATAGGTCTGACCGAATGTAACCAGTTCATCATTGATGAATACCGGAAGCTCCAGTCTGGAAGTAAATTTACGTTTGAATTCGCGATGGGATGCAAACATTCTTTCCAGCGGTTTCTTCTGGTCTTCCAGAAGGAAGAGAAGTTCGCCGGTCTGTTCATCCATCATGTCATTCAGTTCACGGATGGTTCTGTCATTCATCTTGGAAGCTTTTTCGATGATCAGTGCGCCACCGTTCAGCTTATCGATGATACTTCCGATGTCCTTTTTGTTCAGAGAATCACCGGTTACGATTGCAACTTTACCCTGTTTGAGTCTGCGCTGTTTCTGGATTGCTTTTACAATATCAACTGCGAGGACTGTTTTTCCGCTTCCCTTGCGGCCAAGGATCAGGATGTTGCCTGTGCGGGAAGTTCCATAACGGTTACGGCAACGTTTGTCGTTATCAAGGATTTCTACAAGCTGTTCACTGACACCACGGATCGGTACAAAGTAAGAGAACAGCTGCTTCTGCTCTTCAGTAAGTCCAAGCTTCAGTCCGATCTCACTTGTTGCACTCAGATCGTAACGACCCTGTACAACGAATCCGGTATCGAATTTACCCATGCGTTCGGTGATTTCATCTTCTGACGGTTCTTCGATTTCAAGAACTTCGTCAATATCAGGAGTTGGCGCTGATTTTGAAGTTTCTTTCTCTGGCTCAGGAGCCGGTTTCTCGTCAAATTCAAGATCAAGATAATCATCACTGCTATCTAATTCTTCTTCATCTTCAAAGGAATCAAGGTCTGCAAAATCACTATCATCTTCGTCAGAATCATGATCATCGATATCGAGAGCAGATTCTTTTTCAAAATCAAAATCCTCTTTATGATCTTCATCTAATTCATCATCGATCTGGTAGTCATCTTCGTCTACATCCTCGTATTCCTCGTCGTCGTCATACTCGGAATCATCTTCATCCTCGTATTCCTCGTCGTCATCATACTCGGAATCATCCTCATCCTCGTATTCAGCTTCTTCATCGTAAACCGCATCCGATTCATCATCTTCTTCGGAGTCAACGATTTCTTCAAAATCATTTTCTTCCGGATCTTCCTCGTCAGTGTCTGAAGCTTCTTTGGATGAATCTTCCGGGCTTTCAGTCGCTTCATCCTCTTCATCATCAACGAAATCTTCAGCATCTTCATCGGTGATTTCAGGCTCTTCACCATTTTCAAGCTGTTCCATCAGTTTGCGGATATCATCAGAAAGGATTGGTTTTGTAGCTCCAAGAACTTCATCATCTTCTTCTTTCTTCTTCTCGCGCAGGGCTTTTTCTTTCTCAGCTTCCTCCTGGCTCTTTTCAAGAATCTTTGCATTTTCACGCTGGGTTGCTTCCCAGTTGGCAAGAATTTCTTCAATCTTCATCTTACCGGTCATCTGTGAATCGTCTGAAGCAGATTCAGGAGCAACTGCACCACTTGCAACGGCAACACCGGCTTTCAGGGCATCTGAAAGGGAAGCACCGGAAATGGTTGTGGAAATATCGGAAGTGCTTCGAATCCGGGTTTTTGGCTGTGACTCAGCTTCTGGTTCGGAAGCATGTGTCCGGGCCATTGGCTCTGGAAGATCCGGAAGATCAATACTGTCTGTGACATGTACATCTTTGCGGACCTTGTCTGCAATTCGTGGATTCGGTTCCGGACGTTCTTTGGATTTTCGGAAGGAAGGTTTTCTCTTGGAAGAATCCTTACGGCCGATACCATCATTTCGATGATCGTATTTTTCCTGCTGAAGTGGAGTCAGCGGTTTGTATTTCATTTTAAGTTCCATTGCCTGGTATACATAAGTACCTTCGCTGAACCAGAGAATCAGATCATCACATTCATCAAGACATTCGGAAGTCATACCAGCTTCAGCGTATAATCTGGCAAGTTCATATGCCCATTTTTCAACGTATTCAGAATGCTTGAAATCTTCAAGAGCTTCAATCTGTTCTTTGACTGGCGCTTTCTGTGCTTTTAAGATCTTATACCGGAGAATGTACTGGTTTGGATCTTTCGGAGCAAGCTTGACAAATTCTTCGTAGCAATCAGCTGCTTCATCGAAATGTCCCAGTTTCAGAGAAATAATTCCCAGGCGGTATACAACCTTTCTGCTGGAAGGTGCTTTATCATACGCAATAAATAAGGTATCACGTGCTTTACCAAGTTCCCCCGCATTTTCATAGATTTCGCTTACGGTAGAGAGCATGGCGGTATTTTTTACTTTACGCCAGTCGATCGTATCTGCAATCGACATCGCTTTCTGGTAAGACTTCTGTTCGGCATACGCAAGCATCTGCTCTGTCTTTGCGCGATATTCATATTTATCCAACGTTTCTCACCTCATATGATTATTATTAATTATTTTACTTTTCCTCAGTAAGTCTGACTTTTGTACCAGAAACGGAAAACAAAAGTCTTATAATTTTACTTACTAAGTGTATCATAGAGCGTTGTCAATGTCAAAAATTACGGCTGATATTTTTCAGAAATGTTAAAAAAATATTACAAAAAATTCACAAATTGGGAGCTGGTAACAGAAAAAAAGGAGACAGCCATCTTTTGAATGGCTGTCCCGGAATATTCAATTGTAATTTTTATTTTATAATTTTTATTTTTATATCGGAGGAATTAAGTAATTCTTATTCCTGTAAGTTCTTTGAGCATTTCATATGATATTCAGATTTTATAAAATTTATAAAAATGAAATCATATGAATCGATTTTGATCAATTCTGATCGTTCGTTATTTTATATAATCAGGTAATCCAATTTTGGTATTTATCAGCTTTCTCGTCACTGTTAAATTTACTTATCAATGAATGTTTCTTTACACATTTTCTGATCTTGAATTACTGTGGTATTTACTTCAATATGTCAACAAATGCTGAATCTTTTTATATCTTATAATCGCTTCCGGTTTATCTACTACTCCGACCTTTTTTATCATTAACTTTTCTCTTACCGGATTATAATCTATGGTTAAGGCTCATCTCACAGGAATTTACATTTGCCATACCATTAACATATTGAGTTTTAGATGATGAAATATCCAACGGTCAAAGCCTCCTTCCTTTCGTTCTCGTTCCAAAATTTTATCCGGATATTCTTTTTCTCTTATACTTTTTTCTGTTCAGAAGTCAGATATCAATTTTCTCTTATTATTATAAATTATCAATTTTAAAAATTGTTCTCTACACACTCCGCTTACAAAACGCTCATAACCAAAATGTATAGTTGCTTTTTAAAAACTTTCTAACCTTCAAATAACAATTATTCTTGTTACCCTTTTCTGATCTGGTTCTTCATCTTATACTCTTGGCGAGTATATATGAAACTATGTAACAGATTAAAAAATATCTTTTTGAAATTCCCTTTCTCGTCAGGAACTTCTTTTCTTTTGGATTGATTTAATAATAACACTCAAATACTTATTTGTCAATATAATTTTAAAATAATTTTGATAAAATTAGAAAGAATTGAAATTGTAATATATATATCAGAAAATTCAAACAATTATAAATACGATTAGAAATAGTTATAGCCATTTGCAATATATTCGGGGTTTTGCTATTGTTTCCGTCCATAAATACATGATACACTAAAAAATAGATGAAAAATACAGGCTATGGCATTGGGATAAAGAAAGGAGACCTACAGATATGGGAGGATTTTTTGGCGTTGCATCAAAAGAAGCATGTAATCTGGATCTTTTTTATGGAACAGATTATCATTCGCATCTTGGAACCCGCCGCGGAGGTATGGCTACTTACGGAAGTGATGGCTGGAAGAGAGCGATTCATAATATTGAAAATTCGCCGTTCCGTACAAAATTTGAAAAAGATGTTGATACAATGAAGGGAAATATTGGAATTGGATGTATTTCAGATTATGATCCACAGCCAATTCTGATCCAGTCGCATCTGGGGTGCTTTGGAATTACGACAGTAGGTAAGATCAATAATGCGGATCAGCTGATTCGGAATCTTTATGAAAATGGACATACACATTTTCAGTCTATGACCAATGGACAGATCAATTCTACAGAGCTGGTTGCGGCATTGATCTGTAAAAAGGATTCGTTTGTTGAGGGAATCCGTTATGTGCAGTCAGTAGTTGAAGGCTCGATGACGCTTCTGCTTCTGACAGAGAATGGAATTTATGCAGCCAGAGACCTTCTCGGACGTACACCGGTTGTGATCGGAAAGAAAGAGAATGCATACTGCGTTTCCTTTGAAAGCTTTGCATATATCAACCTTGGATACACAGATTACAAAGAGCTGGGACCTGGGGAAATCGTCTACGTGACACCGGAATCTGTGGAGACTGTAAGTCCTGCATGTGAAAAGATGAGAATCTGTTCGTTCCTGTGGGTATACTATGGATATCCTACTTCTTCTTATGAAGGGGTTGGTGTAGAAGAAATGCGTTACAACTGTGGAAAGCTTTTAGCACAGAGAGATGACCATTCGATCGACGTGGATATTGTTGCAGGAGTTCCGGATTCGGGTATCGCTCATGCGATAGGCTATGCAAATGAATCAGGTATTCCGTATGCAAGACCATTTATCAAATATACTCCGACCTGGCCAAGATCCTTCATGCCGACAACACAGAGTCAGCGTAATCTGATCGCCAGAATGAAACTGATCCCGGTACATAGTCTGATCGAAGACAGGAGCCTGCTGCTGATCGATGATTCTATCGTGCGTGGCACACAGCTCCGTGAGACGACAGAGTTCCTGTATCAGAGTGGCGCAAAAGAAGTGCATGTCCGCCCGGCATGTCCACCGCTTTTGTACGGATGCAAATATTTGAACTTCTCCCGTTCCAAATCAGACCTGGATCTGATCACAAGAAGGATTATCCGTGAGTGGGAAGGCGACAATGATGTCAATGTACTGGGTGAATATGCGGATCCGAACAGTGATCGGTATGCAGCAATGCTGGAGGAAATCCGTAAGAGACAGAATTTCACTTCACTTCGTTATCACAGACTGGATGATCTGATCAAATCAATCGGGATTGATGCATGCCAGGTATGTACCTACTGCTTTAACGGTGTGGAATAACAGGTAAATGAAAATATAAAACAGGTGTCCACGTAAGTATATCTTAGTGATATATCCCAGTGGGCACCTGTTTTTGTGTATACGATGAGCCAAGTGCAGATTTGTGCTTGCACAAGGATCTGCATTTGGCGAATGTACATCATCGAGCTGTTAAGCGAGATGATGTACAAAGTATAAGAATCGAGTAGGAGTCAGCCTACTCGATTATATACGATTTTGGTGTATACAATGATGTGGAATGGTGTACAAAGCATGCGGAGCGGCAGCTCCTTCTGCAAAGCTGCACTATAGCAGCAGATCATCTATCTTCACATAGTCTCCCATCCGGTATGCTTCAATTGCATTTCCATTGATCACATAGAACTTTTCGTTTGCATACACACCGCGGGTTCCAAGATAAGAATTACCGTTGACTTCCTCCTGCATCTGTACCTGGAAGCCCTGATCTTTATCGTAAGAAAGGATCACATACTGGTTGGCAGATCCGGAAAGCGGAAAGCCGATCAGATTCTTTTCCGGATCAACCAGTGCTGCACGGTAGTCAGAAAAAACATCCGAGTAATAGTACTGATCCAGTGTGTACTTGCTGACTTCCTTCACATCCGAAGGATCACTGATATCAAACATGGAGATCTTTACCCCGTTTGTAATGCCATTTTCATCGGTATCCATACCGATGCCAAGAAGCAGGTTATCACTGTAAAAATGCAGGTATTCCGAAAAGCCGGGAATTTTCAGCTTGCCAAGGATCTTCGGATTCTCCGGATCGGAAAAGTCTACGGAGAATAAAGGATCTGTCTGTTCATAAGTTACAAAGTAACCGGTATCGCCCAAAAATCTTGCGGAATAGACCTGTTCATTTTTGGCAAGATCCTCGATCTTACCGATTGTTTTCAAATCTGCATCCAGCACATAGACTGAATTGGACTGTGAAGAGTTTCCGACATTATGCGTAACCGTTGTCACCAGCCGCAACGTATTGTCATACTCATCAATGCTGAAGGAATCGTTCAGATATCCTTTTACTTTGCCCTGGGCAGAGCCGGAAAGTTTTCCTTTATTGTAAGACAGCTTGCGGAGGATCGTCTGATTCTTTGCCGCAAGATTATCTGCGAGGATACTGCTGTTCGCATACTCGTAAATATAAATGTTGTTCTCACTCACATAGACTTCACCATTCTCAGACATGACTGCTTTCTGGTCTGCTGCCTTATCCGGACTGGAAGCGGAAACGGAGCTGACAACAAGGTACTGGTCTGCTGCATGGTTCGTCGGGAGATAGATATCCGACTGCTTCAGAAGATTGTCACCAACAAGCGGAACATAGGAAGGATAATCTTTTTTGGTGATCGTATCGTAAATATAATAGTCGCTGAATACATACAGATATCCGTCTTTAAAACGTGAAGTGCGGTAGTAACCACTCTGATCCACGGTTCCGATGGATTTCGGATTGTTGATATCTGCCAGATCATAAGTCTGGATACGGGTACAGCTGCCGCGGTACAAGGTTTTACTGTCAGAATCAACCTGCGTGTTCTGCATGTTGCCAAGGACAAAAAGCTTCTGGTCACTCAGGTAAAATTCGGATGCCTGAAAATTCTCATTCAGTGAAATACCGGAAACAACCTTCATCTGATCAGACCGGATATCTACAATGGAAATTTCCTGTGAGTTTGCTTTCAGTGTATAAAGATAACTTCCATCCGTTTTTACAATGTCTGCTTCACCGACGCCCTCTGTGCGGACGTTGGTATCGGAAAATGAAGTATCCACAGCACGTGCAGAGGCTGTTGAAGAATCCGAAGAGGAGCTGGAACTATCGGTGCGTGCACCACTGTCGGCTGTTTCAGTTGAATACATGACAATTCCGCTGTCGGTTGAACCGGTAACAGATGAAGAATCCAACTCATCCTGATAAGATTGCAGGTATGTGTAGACTTCATCATAATCGGTTGCCGTCTCTAAAGTATCGGAAGAGGCAAGCTTACCGGAGGATGTATCGATTGAAGAACTGCCTTTTGTGGAAGAAGTGGCTGAGTCTGAAGAAAGATTCTGCTGGCGGATGTGGGCGCCAATGCCGACAACCAGTACCAGTGCGGCAGCGATAAGTCCTCCGCGCATCCGGTAGCCGCGGGAAAATCCATGCTTTTTCGGGATATGTCCGGAAGCCTGAGTGCTGTTATGCTCTTCCAGCATTTTCATAATCTGATCCGGTGCAAGGCTTTCCGGAACAGGAGTTTTTTCCGTAGATTGTTTTATTTTATCCAGTATTTCTTTTTCGTGATCTGTCATATGAAACACCTCCTATTACTCTTTTATCCTACTCTTTCAGAAGCCAGCTCATCTTTTCGAGGGCACGTTTTCTGCGGGAGCGGACTGTATTCGGGTTCAGCCTTAGCATTTTTCCAATCTCTTTACTGTTGTAACCGCCATAGACGGATAAGCCGATGATCAGCTGATCGTCTTCATCGAGAATAAGAAAAGCACGTTCCACATCTGTGCGGAGTCCGTCACAGTATGTGGCAGAAGCATGATCTTCTTTCAGCTCGGTCTCGGTCCGTTCACGGCTCTTTAACTTCCGGCGGCACACATTTGCCAGAATCTGAAAGATCCAGGAACGGAATGCTTCTTCTTTGCGTAATTTATGTATGTTCTCATAGGCGGAAAGAACGGCTTCACTGACGGCGTCTTCTGCATCCTGCGGATGATGCATCATGCAGAGCGCAAAACGATATAGATCCTGATAAACCGTCTTATATAATTCTTTAAATGCAATTGCATCGATCATAAGGTCCCTCCTCTCATAACAGGTTCTTTGTATATAAGAGTATAAAAAAGTCGGAAGTGTTGCAAAAAGGGACAGAAAAATTTCCGTCCCTTTGAAATCATATCATTGTCTGAGAAAAATTAACCTCTGTAATAGTTGATCAGACATCCTTTGAGGATGATCTCACGTTCTGCATCCGTCAGATCACCGAGCTTCAGATCAATCTCCTTCAGATCATCGTCTACGACATAAGCCCTGATCGTGGAAGCTTTATCTTCTACTGCTTTGCGGATATCCGGCACGAAGAGATAGTCACCGTTCCTGAAAGAAAGCTTTGTGTGTTCCTCTTCGGTAATAAACGGAAGCATGCCCCAGTTGATCAGGTTCGAGCGGTAACGTTTGGTTGCGTACTCATTTGCGATATTCGCCCAGCCGCCGAGGACCTTCTGGCAGGAAGCAGCCTGCTCACGGGCAGAACCATCACCGGGTTTGACCGCGAAAATGGTACTTCCGACACCGATATTTCCTTTGCCGACTTCCGGATAAGACTTCTGGATTGCTGCCATCACCGGTTTTAATTCATCCAGTACATCCAGTGGACAAGTACCTGCTTCAATCGCTTTCTGGGCTTTCTGGACCTCTTTCGCGCGTCCTACATAGGCAGGATCCTTTCTGGAAAGTGCAAATTCAGCAAGTCCAAGCGGGTTGGAACGATAAGAAGAAGTCTCGCCGGACGGGATCAGTTCGTCTGTCGTTGTAACCGGATCGTGGATCTCAGATACGACCTTCAGGATCAGATTCTCAGGAAGAGCGCTCATTGCCGGCCAGTCTTTGATGTTTGGTCCGAATTTGATCTCAACCGAAGGATCAGCAACGCCGTGGCTGTCAAATACACGGTTGGCGTAAATTCTGGAATCAAAGTGGTAGGTCGGGTTCTTGTATTCAATATCAAAATCTGTTGCCGGAGTAAGGAAACCTTTGTTCGCAGCAGTTGCGGCAATGGAACGTGCATCCATAAGGGCAACAGATGCGATCTGTCCACTCTGCAGCTTGCTTCCTTCACGGTTCGGGAAGTTACGGGTAGAGTGACGGATGGAAAATGCATTGTTTGCCGGAGTATCCCCTGCACCGAAGCACGGTCCGCAGAAGGCAGTCTTCACGATCGTACCGGCTTCCATCAGGTCAGCAACCGCACCATTTTTCACAAGCTCCATGTAGATCGGTGTACTTGCCGGGTAAACACTGAAGGTAAATTCATCTGATCCGATGTATTTGCCACGGATGATGTCTGCGGCAGCACAGATATTTTCAAAACCGCCACCGGCACAGCCTGCGATGATACCCTGATCGACATAAAGCTTACCATTTACGATCTTGTCCTGAAGAGAGTAATCCACAGCACCGTCCAGGCTTACCAGCGCGCGCTGCTCTACATCGTGGAGAACATCTGCAAGGTTGGCATTGACATCCTCGATGGTGTAGACATTGGACGGATGGAACGGCATGGCGATCATAGGCTTGATCTCGCTCAAATTGACGTATACAAGACCGTCATAGTAAGCGACTGCGCCAGGCTCCAGTTCCCTGAAGTCATCACTTCTTCCGTGGATATCGTAGAACTCTTTGATCTTGTCATCGGTTCTCCAGATAGAAGAAAGGCAGGTTGTCTCTGTCGTCATAACATCGATTCCGATACGGAAGTCTGCACTTAATTTGCCAACGCCAGGTCCGACAAATTCCATGACCTTGTTATTGACATAGCCATTGCCGAAGGTTGCGCCGATGATCGCAAGGGCAACGTCCTGCGGTCCGACACCTTTCACCGGTTCGCCGTCCAGATAGATTCCGACAACGCCCGGCATCTTGATATCATAAGTCTTGTTCAGAAGCTGTTTTACAAGTTCCGGTCCGCCCTCTCCCATTGCCATGGTACCGAGTGCACCATAACGGGTGTGGCTGTCAGAACCAAGGATCATCTTGCCGCCGCCTGCGAGCATTTCACGGGCAAACTGGTGGATAACGGCCTGATGAGGCGGAACATAGACACCGCCGTACTTCTTCGCACAGGTCAGTCCAAACATGTGGTCATCTTCATTGATTGTACCGCCGACTGCACACAGAGAGTTATGGCAGTTGGTCAGAACATAAGGGATCGGGAATTTCTCCAGTCCGGATGCTCTTGCAGTCTGGATGATTCCGACAAAGGTAATGTCGTGCGAAGTCAGCTTGTCAAATTTGATCTGAAGCTGCTGCATATTACCGGAAGTATTATGCGCACTTAAGATCCCATAAGCCATTGTCTCTTTTGCAGCAGCTTCTTTTGTTGTCTCAATACCTGTCTTGCTTTTTACGGCAGCAAGTGCATCGGGTGCATCTGCAATTACCTCAGTACCGTGTAAAAGATAGGCACCGCCTTCGTATAATTTCACCATATCATGTCCTCCTATTTTCTGTTTTCTATGAATTTCATGTGGTCTGCGACCATTAAAGCAATCTTAAATGTCAGGGCGTCCTCAAAGACTCTGACATCCAGCCCGGTCTGCTTCTGGATCTTCTCCAGCCGGTAGACGAGCGTATTCCGGTGGACGAAAAGCTGTCTCGCTGTCTCCGAAATATTCAGGCTGTTTTCAAAAAATTTATCAACTGTGGATAAGGTTTCTTCGTCAAACTGATCAACGGTATTTCCGGCAAATACTTCTTCCAGGAACATCTCGCATAAGGAAACGGGAAGCTGGTGGATCAGCCGTCCGATACCGAGTTCGCGGTAGGATAAAATATTGCGTTCCGGATAGAAGATACGTCCCACATCCAGAGCCATGCCAGCTTCTTTGTAAGACTGTGAGACCTCTTTGAGTTCGGGAATGATGGTTCCGAAGGAAAGCCGGACATTGACCATAGCTTCGGTGTTGATTGCATTCACCAGCATATCGGCAGTCGAACGGATCGTATCATAATCATCCGTACTGTCAAGGGACTTGATCAGAATAATATGTCCCTCATCTACGGCAGTAACAAAATCACCGGTTCCCGAGGAATAAATCCCACGGATCATATCCAGGACGATCGTGTCATCCGGATTCTTCGGTTCGATCAGATAGACGACTCTGCGCTGCTCAACTGTAATACCAAGCTTTTTCGCCTGATTGTAGATATCTACGAGAAGCAGGTTATCCAGGAGCAGGTTCTGGATAAAACGGTTACGGTCAAGACGTTCGCTTCCGGATCTTAAAAGGCTCTCCAGCTGGCAGACACTTAAGCGTCCGCTGGTATGCACATCAATCTCATTATTGTGCTCGATCACGAAAATATAAGTCAGTTCATCATCATCATAAACCGGGAACAGACCATAGCATTCATCCAGGTGCTCCTCCGCTACGCCGGTAACCTCCAGCTCTTTTAAAAATGAGCAGACAGCTTTTTTTACTGCAGGCTTCTCCTTACCTACAGCTGCAAGCATCACTCCGTCTGTGTTCCAGATGGAACAGTTACACTCGATGATATCCCCTATTTCATTGATTGTTCTCTGTAAAATCTGGTTGGATAACAATCCATTCACCTCTCCATTCTTTTCAATATATGACAAATGGGAGAATTGTGAAATTCCCCCATCTTCTTCTGACAATACAATCTGATATTATTTTAGCAAATGTTTCACACTTTAGCAAGCTAAAATGAAAAACGTTTTCTCTTATTCGTCTCCGTCATCGCGTCTGTCAAGCATGGCAGCAACGATTTCAAGAATCACAGCAAGACCGATCATAGATGCAGCGGCAATCTTTCCGGCAGTGCCGGTTGCAGCCTGTGCGATACCGCCGACAACCGGAACAGAAAGCTTTACTTTTCCGATGTAGTTGTTGTAAGGGATCGGATTCATATCTTTTTCCTCATTGGCATCCCCTTTGGTGATAAACTGTCCCATCGCCGGGCTGTTGGATATTACACGGTGGGTGATGATCGAGCCGTCTGCATTGTTGCTGTAAAAAGCAATGACATCATCTTTGACGATCGTGTCTGGTTCTTCATACCGGACATAGACCAGGCTTCCCGTCGGGATCGCCGGTTCCATGCTCCCACTGATCACGGTGTACATCTGAAAACCAAAAGCTTTCGGAAGCGTCAGCGGAATACAGGCAAGAATCAGTACTGTCAGTAAAACAGTGCCCAGTGCACTGCAAAATGCAGCCACCGGGCTTTTCTTTTTCTTCGTTCTCTTCAAAAAAGACTTCTCCTTTAGTGCCGCGCTTTTTTTATTTTGCACGTTTTTTCAAGAATACGATCAGTCCTACGAGAGCTGCTACCGCAACAACGATAATGCCGATCCCTGCTGCGATCGGAGTTTTGCTCGTCTTGTCTTTCGCATCGATATTTCCTTTTGGAGTGTCTTCATCATCCAGATCTACCAGAGACTTTGGTGTCTGTTCATCCTCAGATGTTGCAGTATCTTTATCTTTAGCTGTCGTATCCTGAGAATTGTTATCTGTCGTTGTACCATCGGTTGTACCGGTTGTGGTTCCGTCTGTTGTGCCACCGGTAGTTCCGGTTGTAGTGCCACTGGTAGTTCCGGTTGTAGTTCCACCGGTAGTTCCGGCAGTTCCACCGGTTGTGCCGCCTGTCGTGCCACCTGCTGTACCGGCATTACCGGTACCTGTGCCAGGAGTTGCTGTACCAGGAACAGTCGTTGTGATGGTGGTTGTTGTTGTAACAACACGGTCTGTAGCACCCGGTTTGTAGGTAAACGTAAATACATTCTCAGATTCATTATCACTCAAAGTCTTTGTAAGTGCAAGAGCATCCGGAATATAATTTTCAACGTAACGGTAAGCAACGACCGGCTTGTCGCCGACGTTTCCGTAGAAGGTCTGGCTCTCTGCCAGTGATTTACCGGATGCATCCTGATAATTTACGGTATAGGCAACCATATTGCCTTTGATTCCATAAGCGACTACATAGTCGGCATCACCTTTGACGATAAAGCCAGGAGTATTAAGTAGTTCTGAACTTGCATTGTCACGTCCGCTGAGACGGATTCCTTTGACATAATACTTGTCGTCTGTTACCTGGATGTCATTCAGATTGAAAGTAACGGTAGAATCGGGAGCAATGTTTGCCTGCTCGATCTTGTTCTGTCCGTTAATTGTTCCTTTGTTACCTGCGGATAATGTTACCTTGTAGGTATACGGTGTAGTATCATCTGCCATAACGCTCATTGTGGATGCACCGAGTGTCATGGATACAGTCAGAAGAGAAACCAGTAATCTTTTCCATTTTTTCATCTGCTTACTCTCCTTTCTGTCTGCGTCTTTTTGTGTTCTTATTGAGTGTGTAGATACCATATGCAAGAAGGATCAGTCCACTGATGAGTGCAAGCACACAGAAGAGAAGAATTCTTGCGGTATCACCGGTCTTAACGGTGTTGGTTGTCTTAACAATCTTATTCTTGGTGATGGTTTTGCCGGCTGAAACCTTTTCTACTGCAAAGTTCATGCGGAGCTTTGCGAGTGTGAGCTGATAACCGTTGCCCTGTGTCTCACCTTCAACACCGACGGTAAGGTGTACCGTTCCGGTATTATTGGAAGCAAGTCTTCCGAGGTAGAAATATTCTTCGGTTGAGCTATCAATCTGCTTCAGACCTTCTCCGGCTTTGGAAGAACCTTCCCCTCCGACAGTTGAGCTGTCATAGAGTACCTTTTCGGCATTGTCACTTCCAACATAGGTCAGCTTGTATTCGTAAGCACCACCCTCTGCGGAAGACTGTGCATCCTCCAGTGTCTGGATCACTTCGTTGGTCATGTACCAGTCGGTATCCGTACTGTCGGAGTTCTTAAGCTGAACCTTGAGCTCGATGCTGTCGCCCGGCTGGATATTTGCCAGTTCGTCAGTCACATTAGAGCTTTTAAAATTACTATCCATCTTGCCGCCGGTGAAATTAACCTGCCATCCGTCGGCCCCCTGATAATCCTTTGCAAATGCAGTTGTGTGTACCCCTGCTGCCATTATCACTGTCATGGCGAGGCACAAAATTTTCTTTTTCATACTCTGTACCTCCCTACTGTAAGCTCATTGTTGTTTCGTCGTCTGATACATTTACGTCCACGCCCCAGGCACTCTTGATCGCGTCCTTTGCGTTGTGTGTCTGAACTGCATCCACCTCTGCGTCAATGTGGAAGGTGTAGCCATTGTACTTATAAGTATAAGTGATGGTTTTGCCATCCTCAGAGACATTTTGCTTTACATCCGATGCAATCGAAGGATTGATACGGAGTGTATCGGATAATGCCGGTGTCGGTTTACCCGCTTTGAGAGCTTTGGTATAATAAAGAACGGTACGCTCTCTCGTGGACTGTGCATCTGCAACCTGCCATCCGTTGTCTGTGAGGAAGTTCAGCTCGATCAGATCCGGTGAAAGGTTCGTGTTCTTATTGCCTTTTTCGTCCTGCCAGCTTTTTGTGATGATCACACGTACAAAGGTGTCGATCGTACCGCTGTTCTTGACGCTGATTGCTTCGTTATATTTCTTGCCGGGTGTAAATGTCTCATCCTTTCCAAGAAGGTTTGTGAGAAGTGTACCCTCTGAGGTTCCCTTCCATTCATTGTTCGATACATAATCCCGGCTGCTGACTACTTTGTCATTTTCCAGAAGAGATACGCCGATACTCTGCATATTCATCTGTGCGGAATAATTCTCACTGTAGTAAGTGAGTGCGGCGCGTGTACTGCCGACAGTGCTTCCAACCAGCAGGAGTGCTGCGGCTGTCAGGACCAGGGCAGGTTTCTTTGGAAATGATTTCTTTTTCTTTTTCATTCTCATTACCTCCTACTCTGTCGTCTGTGTGCTGTCGTCTTTAAAATCATAGACTGGATTACCGTTCTCGTCGTAGAGAACCGGTGTGCATTCCTGGATGACTACGATGTTGAATTCTTCTGGTTTGTCATCTCCTGACGGGAATGTGTATTTGATGTTGAGTTCCGTTTCCGTTTTCTTTCCTGCCGGAAGTACTTTATCGTAATACCAGTAGCCCTTATCACCTGCTGTCCATCCGCCGTCTGGTGCGTTATAAGTAAGCGTAAGCTCTTTCGGTGCAAATGCTTTGACTCTTACGAAACAGTCATAATTACCAGTATTTTTAATTGTAATGTGTTTTCCTTTTTCATCAACTTTTTCGTTTGGAACTGTCTCAGTAAATCCCATATTCATTTTCACACCGCCACCGGCTGTCGAATAGGTTGTAAAATACGCCATCGCGCTTCCAACTGCCAGGGTTCCGGTAAGAGCAAGTGTTGCTGCTGCCATGATAAGTGGTTTTTTATGTAACTTTCTCATTCCGATTCCCCCTTTCTAATTTGTGGCTGCTTTATTGTTGTACTGATACTGATCGTCTTCAAGATAGAAATTATTTTTTATGCCGTATCCGCCATTGGTACGTCCGTTGTGTTCATTGGTAAATGAAACTTCTACAGCCGTTCCTGCTTTACCAGCTTCTTTTTCGTCAGTAGCAATGATTTTTACAGTTTGATCAATCTGATTTCTGTCAGAAGTGAGTTGGTAACTAGCACCGCTATAGATTTCATTTACAACTACTGTAGAGCCGGCAGGAATCTTCGTGATCGTTACAGAATCATCACCTGCTGCGCTAAAGGTAAGCTCTTCGATTCTGGTTTCTTTTTTCCCATCCGGTTTTTTGATATCGATCTGGAATACGAAGGTTGCCTCGTCTCCGAAGGTAGCATTGTGATCTACCAGTTCCTTGTTGATCACCAGATCACCGTATCTTACATGCTGTTCCGGTTTCAGACCAACTGTACTGTTGGATTCTTTGGTCAGATCGTAGATCCAGTCATCACTTGTCTGACCGTTGTTGTAATAGTTGTTGGTCGGAAGTGATACGAGGTAAGGTGTAAAGGTATAAGTATAATTGGTTGTAATTACTTTTGGTGTATCTACAAGGTAAAGTCCTGTATCCAGTTCTGTTGCAGTACCTCTTCCCTGTGTCAGTGTGGTTGTAGTTGGCTCTGTGTCATC
>ENA-ORTB01000675-ORTB01000675.1-human-gut-metagenome-genome-assembly--contig:-NODE-675-length-45092-cov-4.354708_pt1 | contig 45092 bp, 39 predicted proteins | sample MGYA00241905_ERZ509174 | MGnify/ENA primary metagenome ERZ509174 (study PRJEB26280, sample SAMEA2338851) | human gut metagenome | biome: human gut; feature: human-associated habitat; material: faeces... | reverse complement strand
CGCCCTCTCCAAACTCCACATCAATGTGGATATAACTGTCGGCTTTTTTGTGGGACAAAAGAACTACCGTCTCCACACGAACAGTTCCATCCTTCAGCAGCTGCCGGAGCCGGAGCAGGCTGCGCTGCTTGCTGCTGTGCGCCCATCTGATAGAGATTCTGCGCGTTCATGCCACCCGCCTGACCTGCCATGTTCATGCCCATAAACGCCATTGCAGGGCCTGCACTCTGATTCGACGCCGCAGATTGCATCGCGGAAGCCTGTGCACCGACAAGATAGGCTGCCGCTCTCGTCGGATCCATAAACGCCGCATTACGCTGCAGCTCCTTAATCATCTGCTCATCCTCTTCGCTCGCCTTGACCGACGAAACGCCAAAGGAAACGATCTCAAGTCCACGCAGGCAGCGCCATTTTCCGGATAAAACTTCATTCAATGCCTCGGCCAGTTCCATTGTATGACCGGGTAGCGCGGAATAGCGGATTCCCATGTCGGAAATCTTCGCAAACGCGGGCTGAAGTGCCGTCAAAAGCTCGGTTTTCAGTTGACCGTCCAGACGGTCGCGGGTATAGTCTTCACTGACGTTGCCGCATACGTTCGTGTAGAACAGAATCGGGTCACTGATTCGGTAACTGTACTCGCCGAAGCAACGAATGGCGATGTCAATGTCAATGCCCGCGCGCTGGTCGACAACGCGGAACGGCACCGGAGAGGGCGTGCCGTACTTATTGCCAATGAGCTCTTTCGTGTTAAAATAGTAGACACGCTGATCTTTGGGCGGCTCGCCGCCGAAAGTAAAGCGTTTGCCGATATTCTTGAACGTGTTTAAGATGCTGGTTCCCAACTCACCGGAGAAGATCGTCGGCTCCGTCGAGCTGTCATAGACAAACTCACCCGGCACGGCGCAAAGCTCCGCAACCTTGCCCTGATCAACAATGATCATACACTGTCCGTCCGCCACCGCAACGACGGAACCGTTCGAGATGATGTTTTCGCTTCCCTTTGTGTTGCTGCTGCGTCCGGAAACGCGCCGCTGTCCCTTGACCGCCATAACGTTTTCCGGAATTGATTCACAGTAAAAATACTCTTTCCATTGGTCGGCCATTACGCCGCCGGCCGCACCCAATGCTGCTTTAATGAGTCCCATTTTCTATACTCCCTTTCTTTACTTACTATGCCCACGGATCTTCCGCCGCGGGAATACGGATGCCGCTGAGAATACTGGAATATTCCCAGAGGAACCATTCGCCGGTCGAAGCCTTCTGCCGCAATTTCATGGGACGCGGTGAATCCGCGCCGGACGTTTTAAGAAACGCGCGCATATAGCCCGGCTCTATATCCTGAGGCCTGGGGTCTGCCAGCACGTTCAGCGTGTATGGCACGCACGGCTGATACCCATTTTCCGGCGTTGCGCCTTCAAAATATGCAAGCGGCAGATAGACCTTGCCGCGCAGTCGGTCGCGCAGAAACTGACAGTCATACTGTGTCATGGGCTTAGGACCGCGCAGAAGGTTCATCGCAGCAACGCCTGCATCTTTGTCCCTGTCAAACAGCGCCAATGCACACAGAAACAGTGCGCAGATATGTTCCGGCTGCCGCCCTTTAGCGGCAAGAATTTCAAATTCCTGTAAATTTTCCGGAATTTTCTGAATTACAACCTGCAACATAACCACTCCTTTCTAAATGTATATCAATCACACCTGTGAAATAGATCTGTGATCCCAGCGTGTAATAGAATTATCAATCTGCCAATCTTTCATGAACGGTCGCTCATTGGCGGGACGCGCTGTACGATGAGCTAACCTCTTCACTATCCGGAAAGAACGTCCGTTAAACCTGTCTTTTTTTCTTTCTCCAAACGAGTAGAAAAACGACGACAGCAACAATCAAAAGCGTTGGCACAAGTGTGCATACAAGGATTGTTCCCACGGAGAAGCTGCGTTCTGCCGCCTGCACATTGTTCTTTTCGTTCTTTTGAGGAACATCTTTACCGACAGCGTTCTCACCAAATCCGCTCTTTTCGCCCCTATCTCCATTCTTTCCGTCGCTATCCTCTGTCCCCGAAATTGATGCGCCGGGTGAAGCCGTGGGCGAAATACCCGGCGAGGCCGAGGCAGCTGCATTAGGCGATGCCGTGGGCGAGGCTGTGGCGGATGTGTGTGGTGAAGCCGTGGGCGTAACCTTCGGTGTAGGCGTAACCTTCGGCGTAGCTGTGGCGGATGTGCGTGGTGAAGCCGTGGGCGCCGGAGTCGGTGTTGCGCGCGGAGCCGCAGTCGTTCCCGGCTTGAGCTTGGGAATTGGCTTTGTGCGTATCGCGCTGCACATATTGCATATCCATTGCATAACGCCCTCTTGGCTTGTTGTCGGTTGTGCGACCACTTTCCCGGCGTCCCAATTGTGATCCGTTTTGGCGGCTTCTCGACGCTCCGTCACACCGCAGTACGTACATTCGCGCGTTTGAATGCCCTTTTCCATACAGGTGGGCTGCGTCGTAGTAAACCATGCGCCGAATTTGTGATCCGTCTTGGCAATCGATTTTGTCTCCGTCGCACCGCAGCGCGTGCACTCACGTTTTTGGATGCCGTTCGCCATGCAGGTAGGCTGTGTCGTAGTAAACCATGCGCCGAATTTGTGACCCAGCGCAGACATTGTGACGGTGTCTCCTTCCGTACCGCAGTCATCACAGATAAAACGGGTGTATCCTGAAGTAGTACAGGTCGCGAATACGCGGTTATCAATAACCCAATAATGATCCGTTGGCGGCGCGGGCATTTCATACCACTTGTTGCATGTACTGCAATACGCTCGCTTCGTGCCGGATTGTGTACAGGTAGGTTCTTTACCCTGAACAACTTCCCACGGTCCAAAGCTGTGAGGCATGGCAGGGTCAGTTTGATAAGTGCATCTCATCCCACAGACGGTACATTCCAGTACATAGTATCCGCCCCTCAGGCAGGTTGGCTTTTCCTCATCGGTCTGTATAATGTTTTCATGATGTTCCGGATTACTGTCTTCCGGCGAGCACGCAAGCGCGGTAATCGCGGACAGCGCCGCCATGAGCGCAAATACCAGAAATATTAGAATCAATCGCAGTAGCTTTTTCATTTCTCACCCATCCTTTCAAAGCGTGTCAATTACGCCCGCGAGGTAAGTCGGCGATACCGATGCATAAATAAAATTATCAACCAACTGATCCTTTACCGCCTGCCGTACTTCAGAGGCAAGCAGTTTATCCGCGTCCTCATCCACCAAAAGCAGAACCTTACACGTCCAACCGAGTTGCTTTACGGCATTGCAGATCTTGAGTCTCTCACTCAGCTTCCAGATTCCCTGTCGGATGACCTCCATCACCAACACATTGGCACGGCAGGTCCGGCACAACGCCAGCGTTTCTTCCGGCTTTGAAGAACGGTAGATAAGAAAATCCGGGTCGCATCCCGAAAGTGATTGCATGACCGCCTCCGACAGAAGTCCGCCCTTCATATCCAATACAATTCTTCGCATCTGTGCTTTTCCACCGCCTTTCTCTTCCTTTGAATCCTTCATCTATATTTTAGCCGTTATCTTCCATTTCCGCCCCCGCCAATTGGATAGGATTTGTAATTATTTTCCGTTGCAAAGCCAAATTTTGTCACAGTTCTCTGTATAAAGAGGACAAAACGTGTTGCCATTTGTCTATCCGCATGATATACTATCCATATAAATATACTGATTTTTTGGGGGCATGCGGCATGAGCAAAACGACGAAAAGAAGCCTTTTGTACGCCTTGGGCTTGCTGGTGCTCATTGCGTTTGCCATGTGGCTCCGATATGCAAGCCGGAATTATTTTCATTCTCCGGCTGTCAACTACTTGCGAAGCGCAATCTATTTGCTTTTGTTCAGCGTGTGGTGCTACTCTCTTTGGGCGCGCATCGTACAGGTGCAGGTGCGGCACTACATGCTGGCGATTTCGGCGCTGATGGTGCTGTGGATTCTGCTGCGCTCAATCAAGTTTTCCATTGATAACACGGATGCAGAACGCCTGCTGTGGTATTTCTATTATTTTCCGATGCTGTTTATCCCCATGCTGTCGGTCTTCGTTTCCCAGTCGCTGGGCAAAGGAGAGGACTTCCGTCTGCCGCGATGGACAAAGCTTCTGTATCTTCCGACATTGCTGCTGCTTTTGCTCGTTCTGACCAATGATCTGCATCAGCAGGTATTTTCCTTCCCATCCGGCATTTTATCGGACCGGGAGTATCGGTATGAGGTCGGTTTTTTCTTCGTGCTGGGCTGGGAAGTTCTGTGCGCAGGGTTTGCGTTTCTTTCGATGGTGAAAAACTGTCGTATCCCACATAGCAGGAAAATTCGCTGGTTGCCGTTGGTTCCGTTTGCGCTTTCGCTGGCATATGTTTATACGTATGCCCAAAATGTCTATTGGGTCTGGGTGCTCGCGGGCGATATGACCGTGTCACAGTGCCTGATTTTTGCAAGCATCCTTGAATGCTGCATTCAAAGCGGACTGGTTCATTCCAATCTCGGATACGATGAGCTCTTTGAAGCGACGAGCCTGCCTGTTCAGATTACCGATCAAGCGTTCTGCTCCAAATATGTATCTGCCGCCATGCAGGGGACTTTGCCGCAAAGTAGGCTAAGGCATATACAGCAGGATACCGTCTATCTGGATGACGATACACTTTTGAAACGGCACAAGTTGCGCCGCGGCTGGGTCTTCTGGAAGGAGGACATCTCAGCGCTGAGTCAGGTTCAAAAGAAACTGGAATTGACACGGGATGAGTTGCATGACACCGGCGACGTTTTGGCGGCGGAGAATGCACAGCATGCAAGATGGTTGAAGCTGACGGAGCAAAACCGCTTGTATGATATGATGGAGGCACAGATTGATCGGCAGATCGCGATGCTGTGGGATCTGCTGGCTGAATTGCAGAAAACGGAGGACCAAAACCGAGCCAGGCGGTTGCTCGGGCAGGTCATCATTATCGGAACCTACATCAAACGCAGAAGCAACCTGATTTTTGTCGGCGCACAGCGTGGTGCGATCAGTGTGCAGGAGCTTCGATTGTGCCTCAATGAATCTTCCGAGAATATCTGTGTCTATGGCGCCGACTGTAAGGCAATTGTCAAGGGGGATGACCAGCTTACCCTCGAACAGGCGACGCAGATCTACGACCTGTTCGAGGCCGTCGTGGAAACGGAACTGGAATCCCTTCGTGCAATGCTGATCTCCATAGATGTCGGTGCGCAGGTAGAAGTATCTTTTTGTGTTTCAGCGGCAGAGCCGCTCTGCGGGCTGCGCGCGCATTTTCAAGGTTTGGAATGGGAGCAGGATGAGGACGGGCTGCAATATGTGACGCGGAAGCTGGAAAGATCGAGGAGGTAAAGGCGCATGGATAGGATCAAGGAAAGTTTTGACAGTCTCCCCATCGCGGCCTGCTTTTTCGATAAAAACGGCGTGGTGCGGCTCATCAACCGCCGGATGCTTGCCATTACGAACTGGCTGCAAAAAGGCGGTATACAATCGCTGGCAGAGATGCAAAGCGCCCTGCAGGCGCCGCCGGCAAGTGTGTGCTGTCTGGATCCGCACCTTCGGATTTACCGCTTTCCGGACGGAACAGCGCTGCGCTTTGCGCAGGAGCAGATCACAACAAAAGCAGGTGCCCGATATACACAAATCACTGCCGCAGACGTTACGGAGCTGATTCAGAAACAGAACCAGCTAAAAGCGGAAAATGCGAAGCTGGAGAAAACAAACAAGCGGCTTAGGCGGCTGCTTGCGCAGATGCCGGAGATCATCCGGGAAGAAGAAACGCTGGCCATGAAGTTGCGTGTGCACGATGACATTGGACACAGCATCCTCGCGACGCGGCGCGTGCTGCTCCAAAACACAGACCAGAAGGAAATTCGTGCAACCGCAGCGTTGTGGGAGCAGTCCATTTCAGTGCTTTACCGCTCCAGTCAGATGAGAGCGCAATCCGAACCGTTGGAAGCCGCGAAAGAACGAGCGGAAAAGCTTGGCGTCAGAGTTCTGCTGGCAGGAGACGAGCCGCGAACGCAGCGTATGCGCGCACTGATTGCACTGGCAATCAGCGAATGTGCATCGAACTGTGTCCGTCACGCTGACGGAACAGAGCTGTATGTGTGCTTTTGGCAAAAGCCGGACTGCATAGCGGTCTCCCTAACCAACAACGGTGCGGCACCAAAGGGAAAAATCACAGAGGGCGGAGGTCTTTCTATGCTGCGTCAACGCATAGAAGAATCCGGCGGCAAAATGGAGATTCAGAGCGTCCCTCGCTTTAAGCTGATGCTCAGTTTGCAGGAAAAGGAGGAAGCAGCACATGAAGGTGATGATCGTTGAAGACCAGACCATGATTCGCAGTCTGTTGGAAAGCTATTTTCGCGCCGAGGACGGATACCGGATTACGGCGTCCATTCCAGGCGCGAAACAAGCAGTCGAGATGTGCAGGACAAATTCTGTCGATCTGATTTTGATGGATGTGCAAACAGAGAACCGTGAGAACGGGTTGATTGCTGTTCGCCAGATTAAAGCCATACAGCCGAAGAGTAAAATTATTGTTGTGACTTCGCTGATCGACGGCGCCGTTCTGGAAGAGGCAAAGAAGGCCGGGGCCGACAGCCTGTGGTACAAGGACTCGACGCAGAAGCGCTTGATGGATGTCGTCCGGCAAACACTGGAGGGTGAACATATTTTTCCGGATTCACCTCCGACAGTTGAGATCGGCATGGCAAAAAGCACGGAATTTACAAAGACAGAACTGAAGGTTCTGCGGCATCTGCTGCGGGGACTGTCCTACACGCGCATTGCGGCAGAGATGGGCTGCGAGATGTCAACGGTCAAATTCCATGTGTCAAATATGCTGCAAAAAACCGGGCTGGAAAACAAGCTTCAGCTTGCACTGGCCGTCAGCGACGTCAAGCTGATTGCCGATCTTGCGGAAGAATGATGGGATTTGATTTTCAGCTTGTGCAGCCACAGGCATTTATAAGGATGCACTTCATCGCCGATTTTCTCATAAAGAGTATTATCAGAACCCGGCTGTTTAACGTTTACGACGGAACAGAACGCCACAATCCTCGCAAAAAACACGAACCCCGCCGCAGAATTGCTCTGCAGCGGGGTTCGCTTATGTGCTGAAGCAGCCGAAAAGCCTTATTTCAAGCGGTTTTCGGGTATAGAAAAAGTCCACCGTATTCTATCAAAATTACGGTGGACTTTTGGCGGAGAAGATGGGATTTGAACCCATGCGCCGGTTACCCGACCTACTCCCTTAGCAGGGGAGCCCCTTCACCACTTGGGTACTTCTCCATGGTGAATATAAAAGAAAAATGTGGCGGAGAGGAAGAGATTCGAACTCTTGGTCCCTTACGAGATCACTAGTTTTCAAGACTAGCTCCTTAAACCACTCGGACACCTCTCCATTTCAGAACAAGTGGTATTATAACACACAGAGCATGCTTTGTCAAGCATGTTTTTTGTGCATTTTACAGAGCCGACTTGACTGTTATTAATTATACAAAAACTGAGTAGGTTTGTCAAGCCCATAATGGGATTTTGACCATTTTTTTCCAAAAACAATAAAACAGCCAAAGAAAAGCGCTTGCAATGCGAAGAAAAATGCCGTATACTGTTTATGAAAAACAAAAGGAGTCGTTGTGAAAATGAGCAAAGTTGAATTTGATTGCGGTAAATGGCTGCAGGAAGCCGAAGAATTTGCACTGCCGAATTGGAGCGCCCTACCCTCTATTCCCCTTTATATGGATCAGGTGATGATGTTTACAGGTGAAGCGCTGTCTCTTTTTGAACGCGATGAAAAGCAGAGTTTATTGACGAACAGTATGATCAATAATTACGTGAAAAGCGGCGTTGTGGATCATCCCGTGCACAAAAAGTACAGCAAGGAGCATCTTTCTAAGCTGATGATGGTGGGCTTGCTGAAGCAGGTGCTTTCCATTCAGGATATTGCCGTGCTGTTTTCCGGCGATGAAGACGCGGAGCAGCTTTATAAAGACTTTGCGGCGGCGCAGAGCGGCGCTTTGCACGAGACGGCAGCGGGCGTGCACCCGGAAAGTGACGCAGCGGCCTTGCGTGCAGCGGCGTTGAAGCTTGCAGCGGAAGCTACGGCGCGACAAGCGGTTGCCCAGCGCATTTTAATGGCGCTGTCCGACGAAAAAAAAGCCAAGAAATAATCAAATTTGTAACGAGCAAAAGCCTGCATGGCGCATAGAATGTTCTATTCGAAAAAAGGATGGGATATGATGTGCGATTTGCAGGCTTTTCCTATGCGCTCCGGCGACCGATTGCTATAAAGTGCAGCTGTTGCTCTAAAAATACGGAATGTCCTCCTCTTCCACACGCTGTACTTCGGCAGTGACGTGAAAGGTAATTTCGGCTTTTGAGAGCTTTTCTGCGCGGCTTTCCCCCATTTCACGCCACACATTTGGCGCGGTGCGGAAAATGACTTCGCTGAGACCTGCGGCATCGGCTCCGTTTGCGTTTTTGAGATAAGCGGCGAGGCGTCCCTCAATGCAGTTGACGAGGGCAGTCTCAAAGCGCGGAAAGGCTTCATTCCCTACGTGCTTTGCGGTATTTGTGACGGCAGAAACTTCGGCGATAACATGAATTTTGGCGGTAAACTTGGGCTGTTCTGCTGTACCTGTGAAGATAATGTTGCTGTTTGTGCTGCGGACTTTAAGCGATACCATACCGAAAGCTTCGTCTTTTACGGTGAATTCGCCACCAGAAAGTGTACCCTGCAAGGCACTAAGCCCCTGTGTTTCCGCCGGCGTGAGCACGGCGCACAGGCGGTTGCTTTGCAGGACGGCTGTGCCGACGGGCGTAGGCAAATCATCGGCGCGCAGAACGGGCAGCGTGGCAGTGGTGTTTACGCCATAAAGCCCGTTTACAAGCTGCAGCAAATTCACGTCTGCCGCGACCCCGCTGTATTTTGCGCCGTTTGAAAGCTGCATGAAGCGTTCGGCGGTGAGATCCGTCTGTAACAGGACGCTTTCGGCGGTATCTTCTGCGAGGAAAACTTTGGCGGTCGGGCGGGAATCGTAGTGGCGGATAAAGAAATCCAGTTGTTCGGCGATACCGCTTTCTGCGCATTGCATACCGAAAAGGATGGCGGCGTTGTGCGAATACAGCGGCGTGCGGCCGCTTTCGAGCGCGATTTGACTGAGCGCTTCGGGGACGGTATCGCCCTCACCGGAAAAGGTGCTCTGCCCTCCGTCTTCCGTCGTTTCGGAAGCGAGCACCGTCACGCGGCAGCCGGTTGCCGTGCGGTCTACGCCGATTGCGCTGATGAGCAAGCGCTCGTAAAGCTCCGGCGCGCAGCCCGAAGCAGTGAGCGTCAAAATGAGCGAAAGTAAAACGGATGTGAGTGCTTTTTTCATGCGGCGCGTCCCCTCTTCTTTTTGATGCAGTCGAAAAACCAAAGCAAACTCGGCAGCATAGCGCCGGTCAAAACGGAAAACGATAGCAGATACGCGGTGCGGAACACGGCTCCGACGCGTGCGGCGGAGTCTGTGAGCCATAGGGACAGAACTGCTGTCAACGCGGCTATGAGTGCCGTCAGCCACGCGCGCGGGCGTGTCGGGATAGGTGTCATGCACACGGCGATGCAGAATAATCCGCAGGCAATACGCACGATGAGCGCCATCATACTGATGCCGATGAAAAGCGCGTCCAGCCGCTGAATACCGGCAATCTCCGCGATGGAAGCGAGCGTGTATGCGGGGAAAACTTGCAGCGCGGCGTACTCGCCGAGACACGAGACGATGAAAAATAGAAGCACACCCAAAAACACGGTGATGCCGCCGTTCCAAACGACAAAGCCGAGCACGCGGTGGCTTTTACCGCTTTTTGTATCCGTATTTGTAAGAAACGGCATCAAAACGGCAAACTCGGCAAGCGAAGAACAGCGCGCTGTGAAGACAAGAAACCCCTGTACGGTTTGGCCTATGCCGTCATAGAAAAGCGGCATGAGATAATGCGGCGTGACGTTCGGCGAGACAGCGAGAAAAATCATCCCCATGCCGAGCATGAACAGCGTGAAAATGCATACCGAGGCGCGCGAGATGGTTTCTATACCGCGAATGGCACCATAAAGTGCGATGCCGAGCACGACAAGGACGATGGAAAAACGCGAAGCGACGGGGTCTGTAGTGTTGACGAGCAGCGTCAGAAAAAGCGAAAGACTGAAAATGTTCATCACTATAAAATAAAGCGCGTAAATTGCGGACATCGGTACAGAAACACCGCGGCCGCAGTTATTCTCTGCGATTTGCAGAAGCGATGCTTCCGGGTGGCTTTTGTACAGCATGAAAAGCGGCAGAGAAAACACCGTAAGGTACAAAAACAGCCCGAGCGAAGAGAAAATACTTTCAATCAAATTGCTGCCGCCGACGGTTTGCACATTGATTGTGATGCTGACGATGACACGTGAAAGAAACAGCATAAGGTAAAGCTGCAAAGCACTGATCTTGGTTTTCACAGGTGCTTTTCCCCCTTTCCCGCGCCGGGCATGTGTTGTACGGAGGCGTTATGACGCACTAATCGTTTCCATCCCGCGCGTACAAGCACATCCCGCATGGCGGAAAGCCGAAATGGTGCGACCGGGGCCAAAAACGGCACGGAAAAGCTTGTTTTGCCGCAAAGTTCGAATAATAAAAACGTAAAGCCTGCAAGCACGCCCCACACACCCCATATACCGCCCACCAAAATAAAAATAAGACGCAGTACAGCCATGGGCTCGTATAATTTCGGAACCGTGTACCCGGTAATGACCGTGACGGCGATGACGACGAGCGACGGTGCGCTGACAAGCCCTGCGGAAACGGCGGTCTCGCCGATGACAAGACCGCCCACGATGCCGACAGAACTGCCGAGCGGTTTCGGTACGCGCAGTCCGGCTTCGCGCATCAGTTCATACATAAAGTAAAGCAAAATCGCTTCTAACATGACGGGAAACGGCGTACTGCGCTCTGCCTGTGCAATGGTAACGAGCAGTGTTTCCGGCAGCAGCTCCGGGTCGTGTGCGGCGATTCCGACATACAGCCCCGGCAGAAAAATCGCAAGGAAAAACGCGATGTATTTCAGCCAGCGCGTGAACGTGGCGTAAAACGGACGGTTTGCATAATCGTCGGCGGTCTGAAAGTTTTCAACGAAGAGATACGGCACGTAAAGCGCTGTGGGCGTGCCGTCTATAAGCAGTCCGATGCGCCCCTCATGCAGTTTGCCGCATAAGGTATCGGGGCGCTCGGTAAAACCTACGCGATCAAAAATCGCGGGACGCTCCAAGTAACCCGCCAAATATCCTGCTGCGAGCACATCTTTTAGATTACATGCGGAAAGCCGCTTTTTGAGTGTGTTAATGATCTTCGGGTCAGCGATGTTTTTTAAATAGCACAGCGCAGCCGGTGTTTGGCTCTCTTCGCCAACCGTCACCTTTTCAAATTTGAGCTCGGTCGTTTTGAGACGGCGTCGTAAAAGCGAAATGTTTGTCTGGTAGGTTTCCACAAAGCCTTCGCGGGAGCCGCGCTGCATAACTTCCGTATCGGGCTCATCCACCCCGCGCGCAGCAAAGCCCTGCGTGCCGAACGCGAGCGCTGTCGGACAGTTATCGAGCAGCAGCACCGCAAAGCCGTTCATCATACGTTCGAGCACTTCACTGACGGTGGAAAGCTCGGCTTGCTCTACGGCGCACAGCACGTTTTCTTCGATAAACAAAAGCGTTTCTTTGCCGTTATCCGTCGGAATTTTCGCGCGCATCAACGGGTTTAAAATGCTCAAAGTAATGTGCTGCTTGCTGACAAGCCCGTCCATGGTGAGCAGCGCGGCCGGTACCGTGCCGACCATAAATTCGCGCTCGATATAATCCATGGCGTTTTCAAATAATCCATTTATATATGTTACATTTTCCTTTAAGTGTTCAGATAAGTTTTCCATTAGCAGTTTCCTTTCCGCATGGTTCTCCCATGTAGATTTTACAGAAAGGCCGTATTTTATACGCCCGAAGACGCATAATAGCGCCGAAGACATACGGAAAGGAAAACGCCATGTTTATTTCGTTTGTGCGCACGATCATCTTGTATTTTACGATTATTTTGGCTGTTCGCGTTATGGGCAAACGGCAGATCAACCAACTGCAAACGAGTGAATTGGTCGTGACGCTGCTCATCTCCGACCTTGCGGTGATCCCGATGCAGGACAGCGGCCAGCCGCTTTTCAGCGGGCTCATCCCTATTTTGGTGCTCATTGCGCTCGAGGTGCTCGTTTCGGTTTTTATGCTTAAAAGCAGCCGTTTTCACCGTTTGGTGTGCGGCAAGCCGGTCGTCATCATCAAAGATGGGCGTATCATTCAGGAAAACATGCAGGAGCTGCGCATGAGCGTAGAAGACCTTTTTGAGCAACTGCGGCAAAAGGATGTTTTTGTGCTTTCGGATGTGACATATGCCATTGTAGAGACGAACGGCACGCTGAGTGTCGTTAAAAAAGCCGCCGTCGATTACCTGCGTCCGAGCGATATGGGCGTGAAAGTGAAAGACGAGGGCCTTGAAGTCGTTGTGGTGAGCGACGGAGACCTTTCTGTGGGCTCTATGCACTTGTGCGGCAAAAATGAAGAGTGGATACGCAGCATATTAAAAAGCGAAGCCGTACCGCTTCCCGAAGTGTTTATTCTAACGGTAAACACAGCCGGACATTATACGCTCATTCGGCGGGACGGCAGCCTAAAAAAGGGAGTGAAAAAATGAAGCGCATGGCCTTTTCAATCGTTTTGGCGGTATTTGCTGTGGCGGTGTGTATCTTTGGTTACTGCAACACGGCAAGATCTGCGAATACACTGATTGTGTCCGCGGAAAATATCGACCGGCTGCTTTCCGACGGCGAAGCGGAAAAAGCCTTGGAGGAAAGCCGAAAATTGCAGGCAGACTGGGAGAAAATACACGATAAACTGTGCGTTTTCCTGCCGCACGAGCATTTGGAGCCGTTGGAAAACATTTTTGCCGTGCTGCCCTATTATATTGAGCAGGAGGAGGTGTCCTTAGCGCGCGCCGAATGCCAGATGGTGAAAAACACGGCGGAGCACATTCAAAAAACAGAGCGCATCGCATTTGAAAATGTGTTTTAAAGCAAAAAACAGCAGCCCCATATCGCGTTGGGACTGCTGCTACATAATCTGAATTTATCGGTTGCGCTCGGCCTTGATCTTATTGAGCTCGTCCATGAACGTATTGATGTCTTTGAATTCACGGTAAACGGAAGCAAAGCGAACATAGGCGACTTCGTCGACCTTCTTGAGCTTATCCATGGCATAAGTGCCGATGAGCGTGGACGGCACTTCGCGGTCGAGCGAGTTTTGCAGGAGTGTTTCAATCTCGTCTACGATGCGCTCCAGTGTTTTAAGCGGTACGGGGCGTTTTTCGCAGGCGCGCAGAAGGCCGTTCAACAGTTTGTTGCGGTCAAAAGCCTCGCGGGATTTATCTTTTTTTACAACGACCACCGGCACAGTCTCAATGACTTCATAGGTCGTAAAGCGTTTTGCGCAGTTTAAGCACTCACGGCGGCGGCGAATGCGCTCCCCCTCATCGGTTGGCCTGGAATCGATGACCTTACTTTCACTGTATCCGCAATAGGGACATTTCATGGAAAACCCTCCAAAGTTCTAACACACCAAATCTGTCTCTTAAAGTAGTGTTATTATACAACAGTTTTCGGGGAAAAATCAAGCGAAACCGTATACTTTTTTCTATTTTGACCTTAAAATCGGAAAGAAACGTCAAATCTCTGCGATTTTCGCCCGCAGGGCGTGATTTTGTCCCGGTTTTTGCTTGATTTGAAGACTATCTTTCGGTATAATAAAACGGAATATGAACCGAGGAGAACAACTATGGCAATACTTACGGTGAACAACATAAAAAAGATGTTCGGCACCGATGTGATCATTCAGGATATTACATTTGAAGTGCAGAAAGGCGACCGTATTGGCCTTGTGGGCATTAACGGCTCCGGAAAGACGACGCTTTTCAAGGTACTGAACGGAGAATATACGGCGGACGAAGGCACCTTTACCCCGGCGCGCGAAACGTCCATCGGCTACATGGAGCAGCATGTTTGCCGCGATATGGAAAAACCGGCGTTTGACGAAGTGATGACGGTGTTCGCGCCGCTGCTCAAAATGGAAGCAGAGATAGAAGTGCTCACGACGAAAATTTCGGAAATGCCGGAAAACCTTAACGAGCTTATCGAAAAGCAGGCGGAGCTAAACGATCGTTTCATCGCAGACGGCGGCCTCACCTGCCGCAACCGTGCAAAAAGCACACTCATCGGCCTCGGCTTTGCGCCGGAGCAGATTTATGCTCCTATCGGTGTTTTGAGCGGCGGACAGAAAGCGAAAATTCAACTCGCAAAAATGCTGCTCGGCGAATCGAATTTGCTGTTGCTGGACGAGCCGACGAACCACCTTGATATTCCGTCTGTTGAATGGCTGGAGGATTTTCTGAAGAATTACAACGGCTCGTACATCGTTATTTCGCACGACCGTTATTTCCTTGATGCTGTGACGAACCGCACATTTGAGATTGAAAACACGCATTTGACAGAATATAAGGGCAATTATACGAAATATTTGCAGCTGAAAGAAGAAAACCGCCTTGCGATGCAGCGCGTCTACGCTAACACCCAGCGCGAGATCAAGCGCATTGAGGGCATCATTGAGCAGCAGAAGCGGTTCAATCAGGAGCGCAACTATGTGACGATTGCGAGCAAGCAGAAGTCCATTGACCGTTTGCAGGCAACGCTTGAAAAGCCGGAGGATGATCCGGATACCATCAAATTTCAGTTTAAGGCGAGCCAGCGCGGCGGCAATGATGTTCTGGAAGCGGAAGAGCTTGCCCTCTCATTCGGCGACCACAGGCTCTTTAAAAATGTGAATCTCGATATCAAACGCGGCGAAAAAGTGTTCCTCATCGGCCCGAACGGCTGCGGAAAAACGTCTTTGCTGAAAGTGCTGTTGCACATTTATAAGCAAACCTTCGGCGATTTCCGCTTTGGCGCGAATATCGACATCGGCTACTACGATCAGGCGCAAGGCAATTTAGATGAGAGTAAGACGGTCATCGATGAGATCTGGGACTTGCACCCCTACATGACGCAGACGCAGGTGCGTAGCGCATTGGCGGTGTTCCTTTTTAAAGGCGAAGACGTGTATAAGCCCGTGAAAGGGCTTTCCGGCGGCGAGCGTGCGCGCGTGCTGCTTTTAAAGCTAATGCTTTCCAAAGCGAACCTTTTGATCCTCGACGAACCGACGAACCACCTCGATATCGGCTCCTGCGAGGCGCTTGAAAACGCACTTTTGGGCTACGATGGCACGCTGTTCGTCGTTTCGCATGACCGTTATCTTATCAACAAGCTTGCGGATAAAATCTACTATCTCACCCCTTCCGGCACAACGCTGTACCTCGGCAACTACGACGCATATCTTGAGGCCCGTCAAAAGCAGGAAGCCGCAAAAGCCGCTGCCGAAGCGGAAAATGAAAACGCTGTGCCGAAAGCCAATACAGTCTATAAACAAAAGAAAGAGCGCGCCTCTGAAATTCGGAAGCGCCGTGCCGCACTTTCGAAATGCGAGCGCGAGATCGAAGCGGCGGAAGCGGAAATTGACACGCTGAACGAGCAGCTCTCCAACCCCGAGACGGCGAGCGATTACGAAAAAATGATGGAAATCACGAATAAGATCACTGAGCAAAAGGCGCTTGCGGACAGCCTGATGAACGACTGGACGGAGCTGACGCTTTGGCTGGAAGAAAACGACGTGTGACGAAAGGAAATTAAAATATATGATGAAAGCAAAGGTCATCACCCTCGGCTGCAAGGTGAACCAGTATGAATCGGAAGCGATGCTCTCTTCCCTTTTGCAGCACGGCTTTGCTGCAGTGGAGGACAAGGAAACGGCGGACGTCGTAATCCTCAACTCCTGCACGGTCACGGCCGAAAGTGACCGCAAGGTGCGGCAGATTTTTCGCCGCGCGAAAAAAGATAACCCGGATGCCGTTATGGTGCTGACGGGCTGCATGGCACAGGCGTTCCCGGAGGACGCAAGGCGACTGGAGGAAGCCGATATTATCCTCGGCACCTCGAACCGCAAGCGTCTGGTGCCGGATCTGTTGGCGTTTCTTTCTGCACGCCAGCGCATCATCGACATTGCGCCGCACACGAACGACGAAAAATTTGAGAATCTCAATGTGGAGAACTTTACAGGGCGCACGCGTGCATTTGTGAAGATTGAAGACGGGTGCAACCGCTTTTGTTCATACTGCATCATCCCCTATGCCCGCGGCCGTGTGCGCTCGAAGCCGCTTGAAGACCTCAAAGCGGAGCTTGCGGGGCTTGGCGCGAACGGCTACAAAGAAGTGGTGCTGACGGGCATCAACCTTTCGGCATACGGACAGGAGTTCGGTTTGCATCTGTGTGATGCCATTGAAGCGGCCTGCGCTACGCCGGGTATTGAGCGTGTGCGCCTCGGCTCCTTGGAGCCGGAGCAGCTTTCGGAAGACGTGATCCGGCGCATGGCAAAGCAGAAAAAGCTGTGCCCGCAGTTCCACCTCTCCTTGCAAAGCGGCTGTGATGCGACTTTAAAGCGCATGAACCGCCACTACACCGCAGACGAATACCGCACCATCGTGCGCAACCTGCGCGCAGCGTTTGAAAATGCTGCCATCACGACGGACATCATGGTCGGCTTCGCGGGCGAAACGGATGAAGAATTTGCGGAATCTTTGGCGTTTGCAGAAGAGATCGCATTTGCGAAAGTACACGTGTTTGCCTATTCCCGCCGCCCCGGCACCCGTGCCTATGACATGGGCGATCAGCTGACGAATGCCGTAAAGGAAGCGCGCAGCCACGAGATGATCCGCGTGACGACTGCAACGCAGCAGGCGTTTTTTAAAGCGCAAATCGGTCGCACGGAGGAAGTGCTTTTCGAGCGCGAGATTCAAAAAGGCGTTTGGGAGGGTTATTCCATGAACTATACACCTGTTGCGGTGGCAAGCGGTACGTCCCTTGCGGGTGAGATCCGCTCTGTGCGCATTGAGAACGGCACCGATACGCACTGCATGGGTGTCGTGTTGTAAAATTCACCTCGAAAAGAGGCAATTCCCTCTCTATCGGAATTCATCGAGAAATACATGTAAACAAAAACGACCGAAAGCGCGGTGCAAAGGCTTTCGGTCGTTTTTGCATATATTTAAGTTTAGAAAATCAAATTTACAAGCATGCCGGTCACGACGGAGCAGGCGTACAGCGTACCGACGATGGCAAGGTTCTCTTTTACGCGGTGGTTTGTGCGGAACAGCACGACGAGGCCCACGCCCGCACCGGCGCATAAGCCCGCCACGCAGGAGCCGAATTGCAGGCTGCCCAGCGTGAACAGCTCCGTTAAGATCACGGATGCCGCACAGTTCGGAATGAGTCCAATGAGCGCCGTCAGGAACGGCTGAAAGACGCTGCCGTTTAAAAGTAAGCCGGAAATGCGGTCTTCCTCGATAAAATAAATGGCATAGCCGAGCACGAGGTTTACGACGAGGATAAAGAGAAAAATGCTGATTGTGTGGTGCAAGGCGGAGTGCAACAGGCTGTGGTGGTCGCAGTCGCAGTCCGCGCACAGCTCCTCAAACGGCTTCTCTTTTTTAGGGTGGAAAAAGCGCTGTAAAATGAGGTCGGCCAGAAAGCCGAACATGATGCCGGAGGCGACTTTGATGAGCAGCATCGGCAAAATATACTGCATCTGCTCCGGGTGTGAGAACAGAATCGGCAGGGCTTCATCGCTTGTGGAAAGGAACACGGCGAGCAGTGTGCCGACTGTGATGATGCGTCCGGCGTAGAAATTTGCTGCCGCCACGGAGAAGCCGCACTGCGGCACAACGCCGAGGAGCGCGCCGCCGATGGGGCCGAATTTGCCGAGCTTTTGCAGACCGCGTTCCATTTTGCTGCTTGCACGGTGCTCTAAATACTCAATGAGAAAGTACGCGGCAAACAGAAACGGCAGCGTTTTTAACGAATCGATGAGTGCGTCGAGAAAGACATCCAGCATAAATAAATCCTTTCAAGGTAGAGGTAGCCCGTCGAAACGACGGGATTGCGATGCCCGAAAACACAAAAAGTGGTATACAGGCTTCGAGCCAGTATACCACAATTTTGCCGGATTGACAAGTAAAAATCAGAGCCGATTTTTACCAGATTTCTGCGTTTTTTGCGCAATGTTGGCGCACTTTTGCTGCCCGTACCTCTACAAAGCAGCCGCACAGCGCACACATGCCGTTGACTAAGTGGTCGCATGATGTGCATTTTTTCAAACGGTCTTTGTAAAGTGCATCCGGGGCTTTCTGCTCCGGGGGAATGTTTTCGATATATTCGTAGATCGAGTGAAAATAATCTGTATCGCTGAGGTCTTTCAGCAAACACCGCCTGCAGGGAATGCGTTCCATCAGGAGACCGTGATTTCCATGACGGCACACGCCGGAATATTGAAGTGCAGGTTGTTGTTTTCAAGCGTCAGCGCGTCGAAATCCGTAATCTTGACGTCTTCGGGATGGTCGAAGTCGTTGTATGCGCCGATGGAGTTTGTCAAAATGCGTGCAGATGCCGTATTGTACTTCTTGCCGGTCAGCGCACAGTCGATCGGGTACGCGGTGTCGGCGGAAATGTTCGCGAGCGTGATATGCACGACGCCGTTTTCGTCTTCCGAGGCGGAAACCGTGAGGTTCGGTACGCCGGCGTAGACCCCCTCCGTTTCGAGGTGGCTATTCAAAAGCGTTGCATCGTGATGGTGCTTATAAAGATCGAATACATGATATGTCGGCGTAAGCACCATTTTCTCTCCCTCGGTGAGGATGACGGACTGCAAAACGTTTACAAGCTGTGCGATGTTTGCCATGACGACGCGGTCACTGTGTGCATTGAAAATGTTCAGCGTTACAGCGGCGACAATGGCGTCGCGCATGGTATTCTGCTGATACAGGAAGCCCGGATTCGTGCCCGGTTCCACATCGTACCATGTACCCCACTCGTCTACGACTAGGCCGACTTTGTGCTCGGGATCGTAATGGCTCATAATCTCCGTGTGGCGCGTGATAAGCTCGTCCATGTACAGTGCCTTGCGAATAGTCTCGTAATACGTGTTGGTATCAAAGCCTGTTGCAGCTGTTTTTTTCTCAAATGTGCCCGGCACGGTGTAATAGTGCAGGCTGAGGCCGTTCATGTAGTTGCCCGCAATGCGCATGACCTCTTCTGTCCAGTTGTAATCGTCGGCGATGCCCGGGCCGCAGGCAATGCGGAACACGTGGTTGTCGCCGTAATCGCGGACGTAGGTCTGGAAGCGGCGGTAGAGGTCGGCATAATAGGACGGGCGCATATTGCCGCCGCAGCCCCAGTTTTCGTTGCCGACACCGAAGTATTTCACCTTCCACGGCTCGGCATGACCGTTTTTGGCGCGCAGGTCCGCCATGGGCGAAATGCCATCAAACGTCATGTACTCCATCCACTCGCTCATTTCCTGCACGGTGCCGGAGCCCACGTTGCCGTTGATGTACGGCTCGCAGCCGACCTGACGGCAGAATTCTAAGAATTCGTGCGTGCCGAAGGTGTTATCCTCCACAACACCGCCCCAGTGCGTGTTGACCATCTTTTTGCGTGTCTCCTTGGGGCCGATGCCGTCTTTCCAGTGGTATTCATCCGCAAAACAGCCGCCCGGCCAGCGCAGCACCGGCAGCTTAATAGCTTTCAGCGCTTCCACAATATCGGTTCGCATGCCGTTTACGTTTGGAATGTCGCTGTTTTCGCCAACATAAATGCCGTTATAAATGCAGCGTCCGAGGTGCTCGGAAAAATTGCCGTAGATATTGCGGTTGATCTTGCTTTTCTTTTCGTCAGTATGAATGGAAAGTTTTGCCATTTTAAAAATTCCTCCACTTAAAATCGGCGATAAGCATCGCCGTGTATATGTTCAATATAGCATACAAGAGTACGAATGTCAAGAGTTGTACGTACAAATATTTATCGGCGCGCGTCGACCGTCCAATGCTCTGTGATGACATGGTTTTCCGCGACGAGTACTTCGCTGTACAACGCCGTCGTTGGGCAGATGTGCGTCGGGATCACGTAGAAAACGTCACCGATCTTCGGACGCTCGTTTTCAAAGCCGGGCTTCATGCGCCATGTCCAGTGCTCTTCGCTTTGAAACATCGGCTCGGCGTTTTCAAGGCCGACAACTTTGCCGCGCACACCGGGCGGGTCGCTTGCGATGCCCTTGCAGCCGAGGTCAAATGTGAACACGCCGGGCGCCGGGTGACTGATGACACGCGTGCAAACAGCTGCGGCGGGGATGTACGGCAGGTCAGGATAATTTTCTTTGTAGCTGCTGTCCCACAAAAACACGGTACCGGGCGACAAAAAGATATCCGGGTTTGCGGCGTGACATGGGAACGACGGACTGCCGCCCGCGATGATCATCGGCACCTCAATGCCGTCTTCACTGAGTGCATCGAGCACATCGGCAATGCTTTCCACCATGTCCGTCACCTCGGCTTCGCGATCCATGAGGTCGGTGGTGTGCACGTGGCCGTCATAACAATGCAGGCCGCTGAATGGAACATTTTCGAACGAATTTTCGAGTGCTGCTTTGATGAATTCGTAAAGATGCGCCGTTTCTACGCCGGTACGGTTCATACCCATGTTGACATCCGCAAACCAGCCGAGCACAGTGTTTTGCTTTTCGGCTTCGGCTTGAAGCGCATGCAGGCAGCTTAAATCATCTTCCAGCGCGTAGAAATGCGTTTTGGGGAATTCTTTTACGAGCGAGATAAACGCTTTGATGTTCGGCCCGACAAGCGGGTAGGCGAGCAAAATGTGCTCTGCCCCGCATTCGGCAACCATTTTGACTTCCGCCAAAGTCGCGCATTTGAAGCGATGAATGCCCATAGCCTTCTGCATTTCGATCATCTTTTTCATTTTGTGCGACTTCACGTGCGGCCACAGCCGCTCTGCCCCGCCGGCGATTTCGATTGTCTTGCGGGTATTTCCGAAAATTTCATCTTTATAGTAGATCAAAGCGGGCGTTAAAATGTTCTCTACGCCTTGTATCGTATAGAGCTCAGTCTGCATTTGTGCAGTCCTCCTCAATTTTTTTATTATATTCAGTATACGCTGGTAAAATTGCCCTGTCAAGCCTTGATAAGTTCTGCATGCAGCTGTAAAATTATGCTGATTTCCTATGATTGGGAGGTATGCGTTATGATTTTGTTTTGTCATGCGCAGATTTATGACGGCACGGGCCAAAAGCCGTTTTTAGGCGATGTTTTGAGCTGTACGAATAATTAAAAATCACATAAAAACAGCACCGCGCAAAGAGCTTTACGGTTCTTTGCGCGGTGCTTTTATGTTCTATCAAAGAAAAAACGGGTCTGCACACAAAGAAGCTGACCCGTTTTTCTGTACGAAATAGGACTTAAACCTGCATATCTGCCGGTTCGGGCACATCGTCGTTGATGATGGACTTCTTCTTCCAACGGCCCATGCGGAACGCGATGGAGGTGAGCACGGCACCCATGACCCAGCTTGTGAGCAGGGAGATGAACAGCGCATCTGCAGAGTGCATCAGTGCTGCGAGGCCGTATGCAATCGGCACACGGATGACGACGGTCGTGATGAGGGAGATCCACATTGGGGTCATCGTATCGCCCGCGCCGCGCATAACGCCGGAAAGGATCTGCGTGACGGCCATTGCAATGTAACCGATGGCGAGAATGCGCATCATGTGCATGCCGGTATCAATGACTTCCGGCGTGCTCGTAAACATTTCCATGAGATAACGGCCGAAGAACAGGATCAGCGCAACAAGTACCACGGAAACGGAAAGGCCGAGCTTTAAGCCGTCCTTTGTGCCCTTTTCCACGCGATCCAAACGACCTGCGCCGATATTCTGGCCGGTGAAGGTCGTCGTTGCCGTGCCGAAGGTAAAGTTCGGCATCATGGCAAAGCCGTCCACGCGCATAACAACGGTGGAAACCGCGATGATCGTGGTACCGAAGCTGTTTGTAAGGGACTGCACGACCAGCATGGCGAGCGAGAACACCGCCTGTGTGAGACCGCTGGGCAGACCCAAACGGATGAGCTGGAACAAAAGCGCTTTTGTCGGCCACAGGGTGCGCCACGTGATGTGCAACACGTCACGCATTAAGAGCAGACGCACAAGACACAGGATGCCGGAGACTGCCTGCGAGATGATGGTTGCCCACGCAGCGCCCGCAACGCCCATTTTAAAGCCCGCGACAAACCAGATATCCAGACCAATGTTCATGCCGCATGCCACGAGCAGGAAAATGAGCGGCATGACGGAATCGCCGAGGCCGCGCAGAATGCCGGAAATAATGTTGTAATATGCGCTGCCGAGAATACCGAGGAGAATGATGATGAGATAATCACACGACATGGTGTAAATATCCTGCGGTGTTTGCAGTGCAGACATGATTGGATGTGTAATGAGCGGGCCCACAACCATGATGAAGATGGAAACCACAAAGGTTGCCGTGATTGCCGTACCTACAGAATGCGAAAGTCGCTTTTTGTCTTTCGCACCGAAATACTGCGACGCCATGATGCTGGCACCGACCGATACGCCCATGAACAGTACGAGCAGCAGGTTGATGATCGGACCGCTGGCACCGATGGCGGCCAACGCGCTGTCACCCACATAATTGCCGACCACGATGGAGTCCACCGTGCTGTACAGCTGCTGCGCCAAGTTGCCGATGAGAAGCGGTGTGGAAAACCGAATGAGATTTGTCGCCGGGTTGCCCACCGTCATATCCTGCGCTCCGAAAAATGCAGAGAGCTTTCCTGCCATAATAAAGAATATCCTCCTCGCCCTGAGATATACTCGAAATTTGGTGATTTTGCAAGCATATAGCCTTACGAAGTCACTTGTGTTTTATTGCTCCCGAATATTCTCCAAAAGATTTAACGCTTAACAGTATATCAAAAAAGGCGAAAGAGGTCAATTAAATACAAAGAAGATAATTAAATTTTGGTATTTTGCCGAATTTAATGGTTGATTTATAGCGAAATTAGCAGACAATTTCGTCAGAGATTCATAACGTGGAACGGTGTATGAAAATGCGCTTCTCTCCTATTTTGCGGCGAATGTATTGGCTTTTTTGCAGAACGGTCATTGCCGTTCTGCGCCAGATGGCGAAAAGAACGCGGCGGGCATCACAATCCAGCGCAGAGCCGAGCACGGTAAACAGCAAAAGGCTAAATATGCAAAATACGGTGGCTGATAGGAGCAGCGCGGGATATGAGTTGAGTGGAAACAGCAGAGCTTTTGCGGAAAACCACAGTAAAACAAACAACGTTCCGCTGCATAAGAATTTTCGGTAAGTACGCCGTGCAGGTACATGCAGCAGCTTGTGGGACGCGTAGAAAATCATATCGTTCGTGCGATATAAAAGCGCTGCAATCGTCCCGATGAGCACGCCGTACATGCCAAGCGGCACCACAAGCAAAAGCGATATGAGAAGATTGATGACGGATTCGATGACGGAACGGTTCTGCGTTTTTTGAAAATGCCCGGCGTATTCGATGACGCGCTGCGCGGCTGCACGTCCGTTTGAGAGCAGGTACGTGCAGACAAAAAGATGCGGTAAAACGGGATCGAGATACGAAATATCCGTCACACCGGCGGTGTAGAGCTTCAAAAACGGCAGAATGAACACATCAGCCGTGAGATACAGCGCAAATGTGAGTGCCATATTGTATGTTTCAAATGCGCGGTAAAGCCGCAAAAAATGCGCACGGTCGGTGTGATAGGTTTGCCCCAGGACGAACGACACGCTGCCGTTTATGGCGGAGACCACCGTGCCGACCATGCCGAGAAGCATCACGTACATGGAGTAGACGCTCGTTGTTTTCAGTCCGCAGACGACAGAGAGCAGTAAAACATCGGTGTTTTGAAAGATGAGCCCGGATATCTGGTGTACGAGCACGGCACGGTGCTGTGCGGTGGCGGTTGTATCGGGCGGCACGGCGCGGTTAAGCCAGCTATACTGTTTTTTGGCGTAGAGTGTGAGCAGTGCGGTTTGCAGTAAGCCGCACAAAAAGCAGAGCAGCTGTACGGTGATGAGCGAAAGTCCGCAAATTAGCAGTATGATTTTGCCGATGTTGACGGAAACAGTTAAAAGCAGGTTGGCGTTGATGAGTACGTATCCTCTGCCCTCTGCCTGCAAAAGCACGCGGTATTTTGCCTGAAGCAGAAAGCGCACGGCTTGTCCCATGCCGCCGAGCAAAACCGTGAGCAATACGGTAAAAAACGGCAGTTCGGTTTTGATGAAAAACGGAAACAGCACTGAAAGCCCGCAAACGAGTGCGGCGTAAGCGATGCCGACTTTGGCATATTCCCGGCGAATCGCATTGAAGATACCGCTGACGGCGGCTCTGTCCTGTTCGGCGGCGGGTTTATAAAGTGCCTGCAGCGCTGCCGTGCCGATACCGCTTTCAAGCAGGTCAAGATACACAAGCGCCTGCTGTGTAGCGGAGAGCAGGCCGTTGGCTTCGGAACCAAGCTGTACGAGCACGAGCCGCGGAATGATAACGCCGAGTGCGACGGAAACAAACTGGCTGAAAAGCCCGGAAAAGGCATTGAAAAAGCTCCTTTTGGCACGCATGGCTACTTTACAAACACGTCGCATAGCGTGCGGATGATGCGCTGATCCCGCCAGCGCAGATAGCGGCAGCCCGCGTGCCAGATGGTGCGCAAAGCGGGCAAGATGACGCTGCCGTCCCCCGGCAGGTCCTTGAGCAGCTGCGGCGAAACGGCGGCGTTTGCCTCGAGTAATAGTGCGAGCAGCTCCGGGTCTTCCGTTTTCAAAAAGCGCTGGGCGTAAAAATCCGCCTCACGCATCAGGCGGTCGCAGCACAGCGTGTGAATTTCCGGCAAGTCTTTTTTCTTTGAGAGCTTCAGCTCAGCGATGAGCCCGCGCAGATAATCCTTGGTGCAGGCGAGCGTGATACGTTTATTGGAATGCGTGCCGTTGTAGCGGTAAACCACGTCGGGCACGGCGTAGTATTCTTTGGCTTTTAAAAGCGTGCAGAGAAGAAAAATGGGATCTTCATAGACACGCAGCGGCGGAAATTGCAGCTTGTTTTCAAGCAAAAAATTGCGATTATAAATAAAGCGGGCGAAAAAACGGTCGAGCGGCTCATCGCAGGCGTTATGAAAGCCCTCCTCCGTGAAAACAAACATGGGGTGCACATCGTTCCCCTTGGCTTTTTCAATAGAGCCGCCGCAGACCATGGCACCGCTTTTTTCGGCGGCAGCCAAAAGCGTTTCGAGCGCATACGGGCCCGGATAGAGATCATCGGCATCGAGAAATGCAATGTACTCCCCTTTTGCCTCCGCTATGCCCTTATTGCGCGCTATGCCTGCGCCGGCGTTTTTCTGCGTAAGGCACCGCACGCGGCCGTCTCTGCGCTGGGCGCTCGTTAGAACGTCTGCGGAATGGTCTGTGGAGCCGTCGTTGATGCAGAGAATTTCTATATCTGTGAGCGTCTGCATGAAAACGCTGCTAAGTGCCGTTTCGAGGGTGTCTTCCGCGTTATAAACGGGCACGATCACCGAAATTTTGCACATAGTTCTTCCCTCCTTCATAAAACTTAAAGCACAGCTTGTGCAGCACAGTGCGGTTTCGTCGATAGAGCTTTTTAATATCGCGCGTGACGGCACCGTGCTTTTTCAAAATGGCATATTGTTCCTGCAAAAGCACTTTGTTCCGAAAATCGATTGCCGTGTAAAAGCGCTGCAAGGCGTATCGCTTTTCGATTTCATCTAAGCACTTTTGGTACTCGGCTTCCGGCATTTTGATCTGCTTAGCGGTTTGAAGCAAGATCGTCTCGTGCTCTGCGATGCGGCGTAGCTTGTCGGTTTCGGTCACATCTCCCGCAGACATGCTGTTTTGATATTTTACATAGCCGTAAAGCGATTCGTCTAAAAAAGCGTGTGGAAATTTGTAACACACCGGCAGCATGAGCTGATAATTCTGCCCGCGCCGCGCGGGGTAGATCATGCGGTTCGGCACGGCTTCATCAAAACAGCGCATGCGGATCATGTGGCAGCCGGCGCACACCATGCCTTCGCCGCGCAGAAGATACCAAAACTGCATGAGTTCAAAACGGTGCGAAAACCGTGCAGCCTCGCGGTAGAGCGGCATTTTGAGGTCGCTCTCGTCAAAAACGAAGGCGTCACTGCTCACCGCGCCGCACGCCGGGTGCTGCAGCAGATACGTAGCGCGTTTTTCAACAGAGCCCGGTAATAAAAAATCATCCGGATCTGCCCAGCAGAGAAAATCACCGTGCGCGTGGAGCAGCCCTGTTTGTATCGCACCGCCAAGCCCTATGTTTTCCTGCGTCAACACAGTATACTGCACGCCGCTTTCTTTTAAAATCGTCTCGAAGTTTTTCAGCAGCTTTGCCGTATCGTCTGTCGAACCGTCATCAATGCAGATGAGCTCCAACGGGCGGTAAGATTCGCTTATTACGGAGCGCATGAAGCGGTCAAGTGTTTTTTCACAGTTATAGCACGGCAGAAGCAGCGTTACGAGCGGTTTTTCCATCTTTTCCCTCCTGCAAAGTGCGGCGAAACGCTTTTAAAGCGTCTTCATATGCGGCCGTTTTGGCACGCAGCGTTTCGGTAATCTCCGGCGCGTGGATGCGTAGGCGTATCCACCTGCACGTGACGGCAGTTTCATTCGCAATGTTTTCAATGGGCAGCACATAGGGCGTATCGACACCGAAAATGTCTTCTGCAAGGCCTTTGGCTTTTACAGAATACCCGAGTGCGAGCGTGGGTACGCCGGAAGAATACGCCGCGATGACGGCATGTGTGCGCGCGCCGATGAACGACGAGCACAGCGCAATAATCGATTTAAGCTGCGACGCGCTTTGGTCTTTGATGAGGCATACGCGGCCGCTGTCTTGAAAGGCAGCGTATAATTCTTTAAGCGGATCGCGGTCATCATTGCCGTTTTGCACGGCGTGCGGGATGAGCGCCACGGCACTGTCTGTTGTGCGCAGGATTGTGCCAATCAGCGCGATGAGGTTACCCAAAATAAGCTTTGCGTTTCGTGCACGGCGCAGTAAAAGCGGGCTTACATTGATGCCGACGGTGTTGTGCGGCTGAAACACTTCCGGAATCTCCGCACCGCGCGGCTCCAGCAAGAAAGCGGAATCCGGGCAAAAGGAGACGTTTCGCAGCCCGGCGCTTTGCAGCGCGTGCAGCGTTTGTGTCTCGCGCGCTGTGATGCGGTCAAACGCGGTGAGGTCACGTAGCAGAGCCTTACTGCGAAGAAGCTTCGGTTCAATCGAACAGCCGAGCAGTATGCTGCCGCCTGCATAGCGCCGTGCGAGGTTATGCAGCCGAATGTGCTTTTGCATATCTTCGTAGCAGTACACATCGCCGCCGATAGAGACGAGAATATCGTCGCGCGTGAGCGTTTGCAGCGCGGCACGGTACGGCAAGACATCGAGCGGTGTGTAATCGTTTAAAAGCTTTAAGCGCAGATAGGCGCTCCAAAATGCGGGCGAGCTTTTGCGGATCACATCGCTTCGCGCGGGGCGCACATCCTGCACAACGAGCGGGCGCGCTACGCCGTATCTGGCATCTTCCTCCGGCGCTTCGGAAAGCAGCACCGTGCGGCCGGGGCCTAAAAGCTTAGAAACGGTGCGCACAAGCGCTTCGCACCCGTGGTTTGCGCTGCCGATGTGGTCATGCAGAATGTAACGCACGCGTATTCTCCCCTTTCAAAATCGATTTTGCGTGTTTTGCGGCGCGGTATGCGGCAAGATGCAGTTGCAATGCGGGCAGATTTTGCTGCTTTAAGCAGTGCACGATGCATCGAAAAACGCCGTGAAGCTCCGCTTCGGAAAGCAGTGCGCAAAGCGCTTCATCTTTCATGATCTCTTTGGCTTTCGTGATGGGATCAAGTCCGATATCCGGCGCGTAAAGAACGGAGAATGCCGTGTATGCACTGAGTTTTTTGCGAAAAAACGGCTTAAATTCCGTGTGCTTTTGCTCTGTGATGACCCAGTGTGCAATCTCTTTTTGCAAAAGGAGCTGCTTAAAGTGGTCTGCTTCCCGGCGCAGCGGGTGCGCGGCGTATTGCATGGCACAGTGTGGCGTGAGGAGTACGCGGCTGTTTGCGCGGTAAAGCTGTACTAAAAATTGCAGATCCTCAGCAAGCGTCATGGATTCATCAAATACAGCGTTGACGGAAAGAATTTTCTCGCGACGCAGAAGCTTGTTCCAAAGATAGCCGAAATACCCGGTTTCGTACTGTGCTTGCATGAAGCAAACAGGAAGCGTTTCGGAATCTATGAGACCGTATTTTGGTAGTGTTACGCGGGTAATCTCACCGTTTAAATCCATTTTTAGGTAGCTGCCCATGAGAATGTCTGCGTCGTTTGACTGCGGCTCATGCAATGCTTTTTCGAGGTAGTTCGAAAACGGCAGGTCGTCGCTGTCTACAAACCACACCCACTTTCCGGTAGCGGTTTCTAAAGCGAGGTTACGTGCGCGGGAAACGCCGCCATGGTGCTGCGCGAGTACCGTGATACGCGCGTCTGCGGCTGCAAAGCGTTCTAAAATGCGGCGGCTTTCATCGGTGGAGCCATCATCTACGGCAAGCAGCTCAAAATCGCGAAACGTTTGGGTACACAGCGTGGAAAGCGTTTTTTGCAGATGCCTTTCCTCATTATAGACGGGCAGAATGATGCTGACTTCAGGCATAGTGCTCTCTCCTTTGCAGCCACAGGCACATAAGCGGCGTGCAGCGGTATTGCATACACAAAAGCTGTATGGCAAGTTTAAACGGAATATGTCGCACGGGTCGGTTTTGCAGCGCACGTTTCAGCGCTTCGTCGTTTAAAATGCGGTCGATTTTCGATTTTTGTTCGACCTTTGGCAAAGCACAGACTCCGCCGAGTGCGGCGCAGGCATAATGAATGATGTGTAGGTCGAGTTGACGGCTAAAATCGTATTCCGGGCAGCTTTGAAACAGTGCGCACAGCTTTTGATGCATACGTTTGTAGCTTTCCCACGCATCTGCTTTGTGCGTTGTGGTGATGCTGCCGGGGTTGCGGTGGTACTCGTAAAGTCCTTGGCCCTTAAGATAAAAGAACGAAGCGGCGCGGTATCCTGCACACGCGCTGAATAGATTATCTTCGGAATATCGCACGGTTTCGTCGAACCGCAGGTCGTGTTCTTTTAAAAACGATGTACGGTATAAACAAACACACACGGATAAAAGCGGGCCGTATTCGAGATCATCGCGCATGATGAGCTGCGGAAATACGCAGCGTTTGATTTTGCGTTTGTCGTAATACCCGCCGTGGAGCGATGCAGAGCGCAGCGTGGGCGGCTTGCCGGATTCTATGCGTATGAGGTCGCAGAAAGCAAAATCACAGTGATACTGCTCAATCTTCTGCAAAAGCGTTTCAAAAAATGTCGGCGATACGGTGTCATCGGCATCGACAAAGCCGATGAATGCCCCGCTTGCCGCAAGCAGACCCGCGTTTCGCGCACTGCTGAGGCCGCCGTTTGGCTTATGCAAAATGCGTATGCGGCTGTCCTCTTTTTTGAGCCGCGCGCACAGTATGGAGCTTGCATCGGTAGAGCCGTCATCGATAAGTAAGATTTCAATGTCGTGAAAGGTCTGTGCGATGAGGCTTTTAACGCACCGCTCGAGATATTTTTCGGCGTTGTAGATCGGCACAATGACGCTGATCTTCGGCATAACTTTCCCTTCCTTCTGCAAATCTCAGGATTTTCTCCGCTTCTTTATACTGTGTGAAATCGGTGCTGCGACAGGCGGCTTTGAGTGCTTCTTGTTTTTCGTTGTCTTGGATCAGCGCGGCGAGAGCATCTGTAAAACCGTCAAAATCAAGCGGCGCGATCATGCCGTCTGTACCGTCTCGCAGCTGGCTGTGCGCGGTGGAAAAATCCGTGATAATGACAGGCTTCCCGAGCAGCTGCGCCTCCCGCACGGCGACGCATTTGCCCTCATAAACGGACGGCTGCACGTAAATGTCGCACATACGTATGTAGGGGTACGGGTTCTCCTTTTTGCCGAGCAGCACGACGAAATCTTCCATATGCACAGCTTGAATGGCTTCGCGAATTTGTGTTTCCCGGTCGCCGTAGCCTAAAATGTACCACTTAACGGAAAGTCCGCGCTTTAAAAGCACTGTGCAGATTTTCGGAATGGCTTCAAAGTTTTTCGCTTCACAAAACCGGCCGACGGAAAGCAGCACGGTCTCGCCCGCTTCGCGATACATGCCGGCAGCCGGCAGCAGCGATTTGCGCTCGATGAGCTCGCGCGCAAGGCAGTTTTCGACCGTGACGGCTTTTTGTGAAAACGCAGGATACATGCGCCGAAAGGCTTCCGTGCAGCTTTCGGAAACACTGACGACATAGTCTACGTTCGTATACACACGACGGTCAAGCTTCGGATTTGGGTGTTGTGTGGCGTAATCCGTGTGGTTCCACGCGACTTTGTACTTGGCGTTTACCTTGTACACAAGCGTATCGGCGACGCCGAGGTACTGCGCGGCAAGATCATACTCGCCCGGGATATTCGGCAAAAACGGCTGCAAAAATGCGGAGATATACTGCAAGTGCGTCCACGTGCCGGTGGGTTTTCGCATGAAAGTACCGTACAAAAAAAGCGCGAGCTTTGCGAGTAATCGTGCGGTTGCAAATCGCAGTCTGCCATGTTTTACAAGCGACAAGATCGGCTCTGTATAGGCGTGGTATGCAGGGATTTCCGGCAGCAGACGCACATATTGCGGCAGGTCTTTTATGAATTCTCCCTCGCGGCGGTACAGAAAAACGGAGACCTGCACGCTTTTGTTTTCGAGCGCTTCCAACAGTCCGATAAGGCTGCGCTCTGCCCCGCCAATCTCCAAAGACGGCAGAATAAAAAGCAGTTTTTTCGGTTCCGTTTTAAACGCCGCCTTTCACTTTTTCTTTGATACGCGGATGGTCGGCGAGCAGGCGATGCAGCGGGCGCGTGAGCTTGCTGCGCAGCACGGTACGGCGGTTCATCCAGCTTTTGGCGTACCAGTGCACGGCGTAGGTGCAGTCTGTGATATAAAGCCGCCCCGTGGCATCCTCGTAGGGGTTAAAACACGCTTTGGGAAAGACGGCTGCGCCTTGCACGGTTTGTCGCTTGCCGTTTGGCTTTAAGCCGCATTTTAAAAGCGCCTGTGTGTTGAGCTGCGGGCAGCCGATGACGCCGTGCTTGCCGTCGAGCAGGGGTGCATATTGCTCCAGCATGAAGTGCACGAGCGGATGGTGTTTTTCTGCGCCGAAGCCGAGACCGGTCGCAATCATACGGTCGGTCTCAAAGGCAAAAAACGCGTGCTCGCTGCAAAGCGGGTCCAAACTGCGCACGAGCTCGACATCTACATCAAAGTAAAAGCCGCCCTCGTTTTCGATGATCTGCAAGCGGGCGTAATCGGCGAGAAACGCGTACTTTTTCTCTTTACAGCACATTTCGGTGTAACCGTTTTGGTGAATGTCGAAGTTATTTTCGTTCCATTCTAAAATCGTATAGTTCGGGCAGTGCTTGCGCCAACTCTCTATGCACTTTTTGGCTTTGTCCGGCAGTGGTGCGCGACCAAACCAGCAGTAATGGATGATTTTCGGGATCATACAGCCTCCTTTTGCACTTTGCGTTCGGTGCGCGCGGCCATCAGGCGGATCAAAACGGAAAGTCCTGCGCCAAGCGGTGTGCACAGCATGGTAAGCACTTTTTTCGGTGAGCGGAGCATCAGTGCGGGCTCTTTCGCGAGAAAACACGCGGCATCGTAATGGATGCTGTCGAGTACCGTGCGCGTTGCAGCAGCCGGGTACGTAAGGCAAAGCTGCCGCCAATATAGAAAGCCACGCGGGTTTTTTACGTATTGCTTCCACATGGTGTGCGAGGAACCGTCTTCTAAATACGTCACGTGGCACAGCACGCGGCTTAAAACGGCGAGTTTGTAATCGCGGTCGATCAGCCGGTATTTTGCGGCGAGCGCCACGTATTTTTCATTTGGAAACTCCGGGTACGGCGGGTATTTTCGGATGATGTCGGTACGGTACACGAGCTTTTTGTCGCCTTTGCCGCCGCCCGCATAGTAACCGTTGAGCGTCGTTTCGGTGAGGCCCGGCGGAAAGCCGGTGCCAATAAGCTTGCCGTTTCCGTCGTCATCAAGCCCGATGAGCCCGGCGCAATTCTTGCTTTTTATCTGTGCCCAGCGCTTTTCAATTTGCTCTACGGCATCCTTTGCCAAACGGTCGTCGGAATCAAGGCAAAGGTTCAGCTCGGTCTCGATGTGCGCATAAGCGGTGTTGTGCGCAGCGTGCATGCCGCCGTTTGGACGGTATAGGTAACGGATGGAAAATGCTTTCTCCGCCTGCATCCAGGCGGAGACCAACGCGGCGGTGCGGTCGGTGGAACCGTCATCTACGATGAGCCATAGGAAGTTTTTAGATGTTTGCGCTTTTAATGAGCAATATGCTTCCGGCAGCGTGTGTGCGCGGTTATATGTCGGCGTAAACACGGTCAGCAGAACCATGTGCGGTTTCCCTCCTTCTTTGGGTATCTTTTTGCAGATAATACGCAGTGAGCATACGTGCGTTTTCACGAATATCAAAGCTTTGTAGTACAGGCGGCGCGGCGCTGAGCACCTTACTTTCCGCCAAAATAACCTCCGCCCACTTAGAAGGCGGCGCGGAAAGCGGAAGCTGCCGTGCACGCGGCGTTTGAAGACAATCCTTCGGTACACCATTGGAGACAAGGCACGGTAGCCCTGCGGCCTGCGCTTCCAAAACGGCGAGCGGCATGCCCTCGTACAGAGACGGCATACAAAATACATCCATTGCATGCAAAAGTGCCGGAACATCTTCCCGCACGCCTAAAAACAGCACATACGGTGTAAGACCGAGTGCGGCGGCGCGGTTTTGTACGGCTGCCCGCTTTTCACCGTCGCCAACAAACAGCAGCTTCGATTTTGTACCGCACGCGCGCAGACTGTGCAGGACATCCAAGAGGAAAGCTTGGTTTTTCTCTTTGCGAAACTGCCCCACATGCCCGATGAGAAGTTCTTCTTTTGTGATACCGAGTGTGCGCCGCATGTCTTCGCGCACGTTTTTATCAAAGCGGAATTTTTCTGTATCGATGGAGACCGGCAGCACCAAAAACGGCGCACTGCCGAACATCCAGCGCCCGGCATCTTCTCCGCAGGCAAGCAGATCGGTCGCGGTACGTGGAATAATGCGCTTATACAGACTTTTTATTGGATATTTGAAGTCGCGCATCTGATTTGTGGTGTGTGCGTGAGCAATGCGTACAGGCACGCCGTGCTGCTTGGCGCAACCGAGTACAACGCCGGAAAGACAATCAAGATGGGCGTGCACAACAGTATACGCCGGGTGGGCGGAGAAAAATTTGTGCAGTGCATGGCGGTATGCGGGGCTGAACGGGTTTTGCCGCGGCACGGTGAAAACTTTGCCGCCGAGAGCGTAAATCTCTTTATCGTACGCGCCTTCCCGTGCGCGGTGCGTCAGAAAATCGAACTGCACGCGTGTGCGGTCTATGTGACGGTAGTAATTCATCAGCATCGTTTCCAGTCCGCCGCGGTCCATGCAGGTGACAGCCTGCAAAACACGAAGCATAACGGATCCCCCTTTTTATAAAAGGCCGAAGGTCTTCAGCCCGTAGAAATAGAAAAACAGATAAAAAATGAGCATCATCACGGTTAAAATGCGCACGGAGCGTTTTGAAAACATGTGGTGCAGCTCCCATGGCAGCAAAATGTAGTTATAAAGTGAAAAGTATATGGGCAGCCGCCCGACAAAAATGCCGCTTGTGAACGCTGAGAGGATGTAAATGCCGGTCGATACAATGGACATGTTGACGCAAAGGTCGATGAGTGGGTCATTTTCTGCACGGATAAACCGTAAACCGATCAAAGAAAGCAACGTCGGCACAGCGTAGACCAGTACGCGCAGCAGGTTTGTACCGTTGTCCTCAAAGCCTTTCCAATCGCTGACGACATTTTTGTACTGCGTTTCCTGCAAAAGCAGCTCCAAAATGTTTGTGAAGCGGTCGATGAAAAGCACGACCAAAACAGTGAGCAGAAGAAACAAAAGCGTTTTTCGGTTCCATGCTTTTCCGCGTGTGAGAAAAACAAACGGTAGTGCGAACAGTGCCGAGGCATGCAGTGTGGCGGCAAGCAGAATGATAAGCGTGGCTTGTCCGTATCTCTTGCGCAGCAAAAGCGGACAGCAGGCGAACACGAGCGCCGCCGCCAAAAATTGCCGCATGCCGTTCATCATCCAGGAGATGTAATCCGTGGAAGCGATGAACAAAAACAGACTGATGCAGTAGCTTTCCGAATAAAGCCGATAGTTTTTAACGAGCGGCCAGAGCTGAAGCGCGGCGAGAATGCAAAACCAAACGCGCACCTGCCCGCCGCACAAAAGCTTGATGAGTGCGGAAAGCAGGAAAAAGCCGTGATCTTTCTGTAAAGACTGGATGTAATCGGGCAGTGCGCTGAATGTGCTCGGCATTTCGGAAAACGCGTGCATGTAGTTATAGGTATCGCCGATATCACCGCGCAGCGTACAGAAGATGAGCAGCGGCAGCACGCCGAGTGTTGCCCAGAGCTTCGTGAACCGCACTGTCTGCACGCCGCAGACAGTTTCGCTTTGCTGTACTTCCAACACGGCGGAGAGCGCCGTGTAAATCAGAAGCCAAAGGAGCATCCAAATATAACCGGACATGTGTTCTCCTCTATGCCGTGACGCGCCGGGGCTGCGGTGCCGCTTTTTCGGCGGTGACGATGCGCAGTGTTTCTGCAACAACGCTCGCTTTATCGAATTCACGCTCCATTTTGCGGCGGCCGTTTTGCCCAAGGGCTGCTTTTTGCTCTGCGGAAAGCGCCAAAAACGCACGCATGGCAACATATAGGCTGTCCGCGTCTTTTGCGCGGCACAAAAGGCCGGTTTTGCTGTGCTCTACGGCTTCCCTGCACCCGGGAATATCGGACGCGATGATGGGCCTGCCGACGGCGGCAGCTTCCAGCAGCACGTTGCTCATGCCCTCATGGTAGCTTGGCAGCACTACGCAGTCGCAGTTTTGGTAAAACGGCAACGGTTCTTTTTGAAAGCCGAAAAATTCTGTCATGCCGCCGGAAACCAGGCGGTCTACCTCCTGCCTGTACTGCTCCTCAAAAAAGCCGAGCAGCTGCAAATGCACGTGAAATCCCTCTGTCCACAGCCTGCGCACGGCGCAAAACAGCTCCTCTACCCCCTTTTCGCGCATCAAACGGCCGACGAACAGGAATCGCGGCGGATCGTGAGCGGTGTACGGCGTGTAGATATAGCGGTTCAGGTCTACACCCGCACCATGCAGAACGACCTCTTTTTCGGGTGGCAGGATGTGTCTGCGGCAAAATTCTACCGCATTGGACTGATTTTCAAAGAATACGTTCTGTACACGCAGAAACGAAAGCTTGTAAAGAAATGTGGCAACGCAGCTGAGCCACGGGCGCTGAAAAGCGCTGCCGAGTCCCTGTACGGTGGCGTAAAACGGAATGCGGTAGCACGTGCAGAGAAAACCCATGTATACATTCGGCTTAATGGCGTATGTAAGCACAAGATCCGGCTTTTCCAGACAAAGAACACGTTTGTACGCCTGTAAAAGACGCAATTCAGAAAGCACCTGCACGCGCCGCCGCTGCATTTTCGTTTCCGTGCAGCGTATGCCCATGCTTTCAAACACTTCTTCACCGGTTTGAAACGGCGCTGCCACGATTACCTCATACCGGGATTGCAGCTCTTCAATCAGCTCCCGTCGAAAGCGGTACAGCATATAAAAATGATTTGCCGCGATCAATAATTTTTTGCGCCTGTATTCGGAAAAATCTTCGCTTATCGCGAAATTTTCACGTTTTTTTGACACAAATTTGCTGAATAAGGTCAAATGCAGCAGATGTGCCGAAAAGCGCGGTGTTTTGCTTTTACACATTCTAAACCTCCGTATAGCAAGATGAAATGTATCTGTACCGGTGCTGATACCGTTATTGTACAATGCGAGAAAAAAGAAAGTGGTCGAATTCTTTGTGAAAGCAGACATTTATTTTTGCTTTTTCTTTGTGTCCGTCAAGCGAAGACGTTTTACTATTACTGCGGGGGATTTGAATATAAAAAAGCTCCCTTTACGGGAAACCGTGCGGATGCACACAGTTCCTGTAAAGGGAGCAAAATTCTTTTTATGCGGTTTTAAAGCGGAAGCCTGCGGAAAAGCTTACTTTGCGAGCTTTTCTCTGATGACCTCTGCAATATGCTCTGCGGAAAGGCCGAATTCCTTCAGCAGATCCACAGCCGGGCCGGAGTGGCCGTACACATCGTTGACACCGATGCGCGTGACAGGCGTCGGGCAATGCTCGGAAAGTGCGGTGGAGACCGCTTCGCCGAGACCGCCGATGATGTTGTGCTCTTCAACCGTGATGACACGGCCGGTCTTCTTTGCGGAAGCAATAACAAGCTCTTCATCAAGCGGCTTGATGGTATGGATATTGATGACTTCAACGCTGATGCCTTCTTCTTTCAGTGCATCGGCAGCCTTAACGGCTTCCTGTACCATGAGACCGGTCGCAACAACGGTGATGTCCGTGCCCTCGCGCAGCGTGATGCCCTTGCCAAGTTCGAACTTGTAATCGTCATTATTGTTGATGCTTTCCACAGCCAGACGGCCGAGGCGGATATAGCACGGGCCCTTGTGCTCAACAGCAGCGCGAACCGCGGCCTGCATTTCGTAATGATCGCAGGGGTTCAAAATGACCATGCCCGGGATGGTGCGCATGAGCGCGATGTCCTCGCAGCACTGATGTGTAGCGCCGTCTTCACCGACGGAGATGCCGGCGTGGGAGCCGACGATCTTGACATTCAGCTTCGGATAACCAACGGAGTTGCGGACCTGCTCAAACGCTCTGCCTGCGGAGAACATGGCAAAGGATGCCGCAAACGGAATTTTACCGCAGGTGGCCAGACCGGCAGCAACGCCGACCATGTTGCACTCTGCGATGCCGCAGTCAAAGAAACGTTCCGGGTATGCTTTTTTGAAGATGCCCGTCTTGGTGGCAGCAGCAAGGTCTGCATCCAGAACGACGATCTCCGGGTATTCAGCGGCGAGCGCGGTAACGGTCTCGCCAAAGCTTTCTCTTGTTGCCTTTTTAACCATTTCAGCCATATCAGCAGCCCTCCAGTTCATGCAGTGCAGCGGTGAGTTCCTGCATAGCGGTCTCATACTGTTCCTTGTTCGGCGCGGTACCGTGCCAGCCGACCTGATTTTCCATATAGGAAACGCCCTTGCCTTTTACGGTCTTGGCAATGATGACGCTCGGCTTGCCCTTAACGGTCTTTGCATGTGCAAAAGCCGCTTCGATGGCGTCGAAATCGTGTCCGTCGATGGTCTGTACGTCAAAACCGAAAGCCTCGAACTTCTTGTCGATCGGTTCCGGGCCGGCAACTTCGCTGACCGGGCCGTCAATCTGCAGGCCGTTGAAGTCGACAATCAGGCAGAGATTATCAAGGTTGTTGTGGGATGCAAACATAGCAGCTTCCCAAACCTGACCCTCTTCAATCTCGCCATCGCCGAGCAGAGAGTAAACACGGTAATCTTTGTTATCAATCTTGCCGGCAAGCGCCATGCCTGCCGCAGCGGAAATGCCCTGACCGAGAGAGCCGGAGCTCATATCGATGCCAGGGGTACCCTTCATATCCGGGTGACCCTGCAGCATAGCGCCGATGTGGCGGAGTTTTTTCAACTCATCCACAGAGAAATAGCCGCGCTGTGCCAGTGCAGCGTAAAGACCCGGTGCGCAGTGGCCTTTGGAAAGGACAAAACGGTCTCTGTCCGGATCCTTCGGGTTCTGCGGGTCAATGTGCAGTTCTTTGAAATAGAGATAGGTGAAAATATCCGCAGCGGAAAGGGAACCGCCCGGATGGCCGGATTTGGCGTTGTAAACGCCTTCGATGATTCCAAGTCTGACTTTGGCAGCCGTGATCTTAAGCTGCTGCTTATCGCATGAATTCATGGAAGCCTCCTGTGTTTTTAGCGCCCGGCACGGGCAATCCCGTAAAAACCGCAGCGCGAGTCATTATGGTCTTATTATAGCGCATTTCGGTGGCCTTTGCAACGCTCCACGCCAAAATTTCGCCCGTTTTTTCGTGCTTTTTGCATATTCACCGTATGTGGAGAGACAATAGGCACAGCGGCGCTTATAAAAGCCTTAATCGGTACGTACAGCTTTTGGCTGCGCCGGAAAAACGGAAAGGACAAAACAAAATTACAAACGGAAAGGAACATCGTTTTATGTCTCAGAGGATCGGCAACCTGCCTGCCAATATCAACATTATGAACCCTGTACCGAACAAGGATGCGAAGACCATCATGAAGCTGATCCGCACAAATGGCAAGATCTCCGGCTACCAGCTTTCGGATGGCACGGTGCTTTCCAAAGCGGACGGCGTGGCGCTTGCAAAGCAGGGCGGCATCCGCGGCGTGGCGATTGCGAGCCGCAACGGCAGTGAATATCTGCGCAGCATACCGGACGGCAAGGAGAGCAACAATTTAGGTGACCTCCCAAGCACCGGCCTACGCGGTCTTTCCTGAAGAAAAGGGAGCCTGTACGTTTTGAAACGCAGGCTCCCCTATTTTTGTTTATTTTGTGTTTTCGAGCGCTTCACGGTAAATTTGTACGGCGTGTTCGGCAACGGCGACGCTGTCAAACGGCTTTGCCGCAGCACGAATTTTGGCTTCATCCAGTGTGTCCGACCGTGCAGCCATGCGCAAAATTGCATCTTCCATATCTTTCGGGTCACGCACATTGCAGAACTCGGCGCAGTCATCGTTCAAAAAGCTCTCCGGGCCTTTGCACCGTGTAGAAATCACCGGCACGCCGGCCGCGAGTGCTTCCACGGCAGGAATGCCGAACGTCTCAATATCCGAAGCCATCAAAAGGGCGTCGGTCTGGCTTAAAATCTCCGCAATTTCACTTTCGGTCTTGCGCCCGACAAAGGATACAATGTCGTTCAGCCCGAACTCAGATGCGGTCTTTTTATAAAACGCTTCCTCCTGCCCGTCGCCGACAATCGTATACAAAAACGATTTTTCCGGGTGTTGCTCCCGCAAGAGCTTCAAGGCCTGCAAAGCGTCTTCCACGCATTTGCCGGGACGCAGTGCGGAAACCGTCGTCAAGCGAAAATGTGCCGGGTCTTTCGTTTTTTTTGCGCCGCAAAATGCCTTGGTGTTGACGATGTTCGGCAGAACTTCGGCAGGTATATTGTGTTTTTCTTTTAAAATGTCCGTCATATAGCCGCTGACGCAGGTCATCACGCTGTGCCGTGCAGCATAGAGTCCGTATTTTGCGGTGCTACCCTCAAAGAAGCGCTCAAAATATGAGGAGTGCTCCGTGATGACGACCGGAATATGATATTTTTCGCCGAGCTTTGCAGCGGCGTATCCGGCGGGCACGGTGACATGTGCGTGCAGAATGTCCGGCTTGCCGTGCTTCTTCACGTAGGCTTTGTAAAGCTTTTCAACGGTGCGGCAGTAAGCGTTGAGCTGTGCATCTGCGCTGAATTTGGAGATGTCCAGCATACGGCGGCAGTATGTCATATAGCCGATGTTCGATTCTTCGTAGAGCTTCTGCATCGTGGGGTACTTCGACAGTGAAGACAGCCCCTGTCGGTCTACATAGAGCATGTTGGCTTTTACGCCGTATTCCGCAAGTGCCGTGCAGAACAGCTTGTGGTAAACGCCGATCAGTTTATCCTCACCGTTTGGGTACCATGTGGGGATGACCAAAACGTGAAGCGGAGAATTTTTCTGCATGAGTCTTTTGGTTCCGATAGCGCGCGGTGCGCAGTCTATCGAAAAATCCTTTCATTCGTAGTATGGAAAAAAGCTATTTAATTTCTGCGCACGAATGCCTTCTTCGGCATTTTGCAGACCGGGCACACCCAGTTGTCCGGCAGTTCTTCAAAGCTGAAGTTCGGGTCGCTGTACACATAGCCGCACACGGAGCAGACAAAGCTTTCACCGCTGCTCTTATCAAACGTGCTTTCCGGCGGCACATAGGTCGGCGAGCCGACCGGCGACAGACCGTGCATTTCACTGCGGTAGAAATCATACGTCATCGGCGTGCCGATGGCGCTGTCGCTGCCCGCTATGATCTCGGCGGCGAAGACCATCTCCTGCCCTACGTCCATGCCGGAGATGACCTTGCATAAAAACCAACAGCAGGTGTTCTCCTTTACGACGGGCACGCCTTCAATGAGCACCTTGTGGCGAATGTTTTTCAGTTTGTCTGCATTTTTACCGCTGACAAGGCCGAGTGCGCCGATGACACTGGCAGGTGTATCTGTGGAGAGTACAGAAATGGTAAAAATGCCGTTTTCGCGGATTGCGGTGCAGCTGTGCGTATCTTTTGTCAGCGCAATGAGCACTTTTTCGGGGTCGCTGCTGGAAATTTGGATGACCGAGTTTGCCACACAGGCGTTCGGGCGGCCGTTATATTTTGTGCCGATGACGTACATGCCGTATGACAAATTTTTAAGGACTGCCGGGTTCATGGCGGTGCACTTCCTTCCGTTATGTTAATAGAGTTTATGAGCTGTGCTTTCGTTTTATGTTTTCCCAATACGCTTTAAACGCCTGCTCGTTTTTGTTGTCTCCGTAGTGATAGTACGAAGCGCCGAGCAAGGCATCCGGAAGATACTGCTGGTCGAGCCAATGATCCGGGTAATCGTGCGGATAGCGGTAAAACTGGCCTTTTTTAGCGACATCTGAACCGTCATAATGCACGTTTTGCAGCGTGCGCGGGATCACACCGAGTTTGCCGGCCTTCACGTCGCGCATGGCGGCATCTATGGCAGATTCACCGCTGTTCGATTTCGGCGCCATCGCCGTTAAAATGACGGCATCCGCAAGCGGGATGCGCGCTTCCGGCAGACCGACCATCATGGCGGCGTCTACGGCCGCTTTCACGATGGGGATGATCTGCGGCCACGCAAGGCCCACGTCTTCGCAGGCGCACACCATCAAGCGGCGGCATGCAGAGGCGAGGTCGCCCGCTTCCAAAAGCCGTGCGAGATAATGCAGCGCTGCGTCGGGGTCGGAGCCGCGCATGGATTTTTGAAACGCCGAAAGAATATCGTAATGCGCGTCGCCGTCTCGGTCATACCGCATGGCACTGCGCTGTGTAAGCTGCTCTGCAAGTTCCATGGTGATGCGCGGCTCGTCCTCGCTTCGTACGGCAGCCGTGCAAAGTTCTGCTGCGTTCATTGCTTTACGTACATCGCCGCCGCAAGCGGAAGCAATATACGAGGTCACGCCGTCTTCGAGCCGGATTTCTTCGCCGAGGTCTTCCGACAAAATGCGGAATGCGCGGTCTACAGCGCGGGCGACCTCCTCTTTTTCCACGGGCTTGAACTCAAACACTGTGGAGCGGCTCAAAATGGCGTTATATACGTAAAAATAGGGGTTTTCCGTTGTGGAAGCGATCAGCGTGATGCTGCCGTTTTCGATGAACTCCAAGAGCGTTTGCTGCTGCTTTTTGTTGAAATACTGGATCTCATCAAGGTACAGCAAAACGCCGTTTACCGCTTGCAGCGTGTTTACCTGCGCCACTACGTCGCGAATATCGGCGGTGGAGGCCGTGGTGCCGTTTAACTTGCACAGGTGCATGTGGCTTTGCTTTGCAATGATGGACGCCACGGTGGTTTTCCCTACGCCGGACGGCCCGTAAAACACCATATTCGGGATAGTGCCGGATTCGATGATGCGCCGCAGTACCTTATTAGGGCCGAGAATATGCTGTTGTCCCACCACATCATCGAGCGTTTTCGGGCGAATGCGGTCTGCAAGCGGTGCGTTCATCGTGTTCTCCTTTTAGTCGTTATAAAGCGGATATTTGCTCAAAAGCTCTGTGACCTTTGCGCGGATAGCGTCGGCTCTGTTGTCAAAATCGGTCGCACACAGGTGGATGCACTCCGCGATGACGTCCATATCGGCTTCCTTCAGGCCGCGCGTGGTGACGGCCGGTGTGCCGAGACGCACGCCGCTTGTGACGAACGGGCTTCTCTGCTCGTTCGGAATCGTGTTCTTGTTTGCGGTGATATACACTTCGTCGAGACGGCGCTCCAGCTCTTTGCCGGTCAGCTCGCCGTCGGAAAGATCGAGCAGCATCAGATGGTTATCCGTGCCGCCGGAAACGAGCTTCATGCCGCGTTTTGTAAGGCTTTCGGCAAGCGCTTTAGCGTTTTTTACGGTCTGCTCGGCGTAGGTCTTAAACTCCGGCTTCAGCGCTTCGCCGAGGCACACGGCTTTTGCGGCGATAATGTGCATCAGCGGGCCGCCCTGTGTGCCCGGGAAAATGGCTTTGTCGATTTTTTTCGCGTACTCCTCACGGCAGAGGATCATGCCACCGCGCGGGCCGCGGAGCGTTTTATGCGTTGTTGTGGTGACGACATCAGCATACGGCACCGGGTTCATGTGGCAGCCGCCCGCAACAAGACCCGCAATGTGCGCCATATCGACCATGAGGTACGCGCCGCATGCATCGGCAATCTCGCGGAATTTCTTAAAATCGATCGCGCGCGGGTATGCACTTGCGCCGGCGACGATGAGCTTCGGTTTAAGTTCGCACGCCTGCTCCATGAGCTTATCGTAATCGATGCGGTGCGTAACGGGGTCAACGCCGTAAGCCGCAAAATTATAGTAGGCGCCGGACATGTTGACAGGAGAACCGTGGGTCAGATGGCCGCCCTGAGACAGGTCCATGCCCATGACAGTATCGCCCAGATCCAGCAGAGCAAAATAAACTGCCAGATTGGCCTGTGCACCGGAGTGGGGCTGAACATTGGCATATTTTGCGCCGAACAGCTTGCAGGCACGCTCGATGGCAATGTTCTCCACCTCGTCCACATAGACACAGCCGCCATAGTAGCGCTTGCCGGGCAGGCCCTCGGCGTACTTGTTGGTCAGGATGCTGCCCATTGCGGCCATGACGGCGGGAGAGACGATGTTCTCACTGGCGATCAGTTCAATGTTCTGGCGCTGACGGTTCAGCTCGCGATCCATGGCTGCGGCCAACTCCGGATCAACGGTATTGACCAGACCGATGGTGTCCATCATTTCATTGTACATAATATTCTACCCCTCTCAATTTCCGGAGAAAGCCCCGGATCTCTGGATCTCTTCAAGCCACCCTGCTCCGCGCACGAACCGAATTGCTTTCTTTTATCATAGCAGAAAGCTGTAGAATCTTCAACTTCCATTTTGACAAAAGGCTTGCTTTTTTCATCTGAAGTGTTTATTATACTTGTATAAAAATGCAATGTCGTTTTTGTATATTTTTCAAGTCAGTCAACCTTCAGATGAAGCGAGGTGTTCTCTGGTGACGGTCAGTGAAGCAAAGCAGTCCCAGCGCAAAGCGGGCCGTGCCGCACGCAAGGCTCTCGGCCCGGAAGAACGCAAGGCTGCAAATGCCGCTTTGTGCGCATTCCTCTGGCAGCTGGCTGCCGTGCAGAATGCGCAGACCATCCTGCTGTACGCAGCGTTTGGTTTTGAAGCCGACCTTGCTGCCTTTGCCGCCGAAGCAGCAGCTCAGGGCAAAACGCTGGCCTATCCGGTGTGCGGCGAGGCGTATTCCCTTACAGCCGCTGTGCCCGGCCCGGACGGCTGGGAGATGGGACAGTACGGCATCCGCACCCCCATCCTGAGCCGGTCGGAGATTCTGCTGCCGGAAGCGCTGGATCTGGTCCTTGTACCCTGCACGGCTTTTGATGCAGACTGCTTCCGGGTCGGCATGGGCAAGGGCTATTACGACCGGTATCTTCCCCGCTGCAAAAACGCGGTAAAGATCGGCATTGCATTTGAGGCACAGCGGGTGGAACATGCTGCCGTAGACGAGCACGACCAGCGGCTGGATGCCTATGTAACAGAGAGGGGTATTTACAAATGGAAATGACTAAGCTGAGCTGTGAGAAATTTCTCGCAGAGCTGGCCAGCAAAGCCCCCACGCCGGGCGGCGGCGGAACGGCGGCGCTGGTGGGTGCTGCCGGTGTAGCGCTGGGCAATATGGTGGGCAACCTGACCACCGGCAAAAAGAAGTACGCCGCCGTGGAAGCGGACATTCAGGCACTGAACGCCCGGGCCAGTGCCCTGCGGCTGGAACTGGAAGCGCTGGTACAGGCCGATGCCGATGCCTTTGCGCCGTTGGCTGCGGCCTACGGTCTGCCCAAGGACACCCCGGAACAGGCCGTGCACAAAGCCGCTGTGCTGGAAGCCGCGCTGGACGGTGCAAGCGCCGTGCCGCTGCAGATCATGGAAAAGTGCGCCGAGGGCATCGCGCTGGCGGGACAGTACGCCGCGAAGGGCAGCGTGCTGGCGGTATCGGACGCGGGGTGTGCCGCCGTGCTGTGCAAGGCTGCTTTGCAGGCTGCAAGCCTGAATGTGTTCATCAATACCAAGCTGATGGCAGACCGCACCCATGCCGCCGCGTTGGACGCCCGGGCAGACGCATTGCTGGCAGAGTTTGTGCCCCGGGCAGACGAGATATTCACCGCCGTCAGCGGGAAACTCCGCAATAAATAACATCATAAATGAGGGAAAGTATATGGCAACGATTTTAAAGGGCGCGCCGGTGGTGGCCGCCATGAATGAGCGCAACGCTTTGCTCTGCGAGCAGTTGAAATCCAAAGGCATCACCCCCACGCTGGCCGTGGTGCGGGTGGGCGAGCGAGAGGATGACCTCTCCTACGAGCGGGGCGTGATGACCCGCTGCGGCAAGGTGGGCGTTGCCGTCCGGCAGTTCGTGCTGCCCGCCGACGCCACGCAGGAGCAGCTGCTCCGGGTGCTGGACGAGGTGAACACCGACGACGGCATCCACGGCTGTCTTTTGTTCCGTCCCCTGCCCAAGCA
>ENA-ORTB01000674-ORTB01000674.1-human-gut-metagenome-genome-assembly--contig:-NODE-674-length-45092-cov-5.673468_pt1 | contig 45092 bp, 40 predicted proteins | sample MGYA00241905_ERZ509174 | MGnify/ENA primary metagenome ERZ509174 (study PRJEB26280, sample SAMEA2338851) | human gut metagenome | biome: human gut; feature: human-associated habitat; material: faeces... | reverse complement strand
GGAACTTGCGCATCGGAGACAGGCCGCATTTTTCAACTTTGCTGGAAAATTTCATGTTGTGCTCCTCCTTTTTTATTATGATGACCGCCGGTCATCCGCCGGTCATATTCAATACACGTATGATATCCGTCCAATACCGGTTATATAGTATAACGGCTGCACTTTTCAAAGACAACTAAAATTTTGTCGGTAAACTGCATAAAATATCAGGCCATATCGTCAGCGTTTACAGCTTCTCCACATCGCTCTCGCCATATATGGTGATACCGTGTGCCTTGAGCGCCTCCGCTGTCACGCCGTCGCCCGCGATCAGGCGGCGGGAAAAAGTTCCGTCGTAAATCTGCCCGCAGCCGCAGCTCGGGCTCTTTTCCTTGAGCACGGCAGCCTCGCAGCCGTTTTGCCGGCACAGCGCGAGAGCTGCCTCCGCACCGCGGCGGTACGCCTCTGTCACATCGCGGCCACCCGCTGTGATGACACGCTCGCCCCGCCGTTCGCTGGGCACACGCGGCGTCGGGAGACCGCCGAGCTGTTCGGGGCAGACAGGAACAATTTCATATTTTCCCACCAACGCCTGCACGCGCGCGTCCGCTTTACTTTTTCCGTCGTAGCGGCAGGGCGTGCCGAGAAGGCAGGCCGACACGAGCAGCTTATCCATGCCGCACCTCCAACGCTTTCCCGTTGAGCTTCGCCTCCGCGAGCGTTTCGCCCTCGTAACGCAGCTTGAGCGAGAAAAACGGTATGTTTTCGTCGAGCAGGCGCAAAAAGATCTTGTCGCCCTCCCACGCGGGCAGCGCCAGCAGATCTTTCTTTTTGATCCACGCAAGCTCGCCCTCATCGCAGTCCTTGAGCGTTCCCTCAAAGCCGTCGGCAGTGAAAAGGTGCATGTACTCGCTCTCCCACTTGTCCGACACGAATGTCACGATGCCGCGATAGCGGTAAGAGGTCAGGGCGAGGCCGGTCTCCTCCTTCGTTTCGCGCAGAGCGCACTCCTCCGGGCTCTCGCCCTCTTCAAACTTGCCGCCGATGCCGATCCACTTGTCGCGATTGCAGTCGTTCTCCTTTTTCGTGCGGTGCAGCATCAGGTATTCGCCGCCGCATTCGATATAAATGAGCGTCGTGTTCACGGCGCGATAGATGCTACTGCTCATGATACTCCCTCCCCAAAGGGTCTTTTTGTCAGTATAAAAGATGGCGGCAAAAATTGCAAGTGAAGGCGCCGTTCAGAAAATCGTGCATTTTTCGAATTTGTGCTTGACTTTGCTGTGATTTTTGGTATAATCATTTTTGCTGTCGAGCGCACCAATACGCAGCAGTATCGAAGCGGTCATAACGAGCACGACTGGAAATCGTGTGTACGTCAAAAGCGTACCGAGAGTTCGAATCTCTCCTGCTGCGCCAAATAAAACCACCATCTTTCGATGGTGGTTTTATTTTTTACTCAGCACTCTCAACGAACTGGGCTTTTCTCCCTTTACTCCCCCAGCATCTCTCCTGCGGCGAGGACGGCGTTGCGAACGCACTGCGCGCAGGGACAGAGGACCTTGCCGGTCTCCACGCCCTTTAAGTCCTTGCAGATTGTCGCGCCGCTCTTTTCCTGAAAGCTCGTAAGGATGCTGCGGGCCGTGCGCGGCGTGCCCTTGCCGTCCGTCACGCTGCCCGCGGCCATCACCGCGCCGATCAGCGCGCCGCAGGTGGCCTGCATGCAGCCCATGCCCGCGCCGTAACCCGCGCCGAGCTTCATCAACGTATCGTGGTCGACTGGAATTTTATCCTCCCACGCGCACAGCACCGACTGGGTGCAGTTGCCCTTTCCCGCGGCAAATGTTTCCACCGCCAGCTCGGCGCGCTCTTCAATCGTCATTGTTTCTATCTCCTTTGCTTTTTGATCCATTCCGACTTGCCGGTCGTTTCCCCTATCGTACGCACAACGGCGCGCAAAGTCAACCGCCGCGCGTGCTGGATTTTTGCCCGCAGCCGTGCTATGATAGAGAAAATCACCACAGGAAGATTCCCAATGAAGAAACAACTGACCACATGGCTGCTCGCGCTCGTGATGCTCTTCTCGCTCGTCGGCTGTGGCGCGGATGCGCCGGTGCAGGACGAAACCAACTTGCCGCAGCAGGAGCAGCAGGATGCGCAGAACGCACCGTCCGAAGACGCCGACATGCCGGACGAAACAGCGCAGATCGACGAGGACGGCTCCTACACGACCAAGGACGACGTCGCGCTCTATATCCACACCTACGGACATTTACCGGACAACTTCATCACCAAGAAAGATGCTCAGGCCCTCGGCTGGCTGGGCGGGTCGCTCGAGCCCTACGCGCCGGACAAATGCATTGGCGGCAGCCGGTTCGGCAACTACGAAGGTCTCTTGCCCGAGGCGGACGGACGCACCTACACCGAATGCGACATCGACACGCTGGGCGCGGATTCGCGCGGGGCCAAACGCATCGTTTTCTCAAACGACGGCCTCATTTACTACACCGAAGACCACTACAAGTCCTTTGAACTGCTGTACGGGGAGGAGTGAGCACCATGCGCTTTGTATTAGACGTCTCCGCCTGCGGAAGTGTCGAAGACCTACACCGCGCGCTCGCGGAGGGGCTGCGTTTTCCCGCGTGGTACAGCGGCAATCTCGATGCCCTGCACGACTGCCTGACGGACTTGCATGAGCCGACGGAGCTGATCGTCCGCGGCACTTCGGCGCTTGACGAGCTGCTCGGTCGCCGCGCCAACGCCTTCCGCCGCGTGCTCGATGACAGCGCGGAGGAAAATCCGAATCTCACCGTGCGGTTTGAGGACGCTGTTGAAGACGATACCTATTAGCTTCTACACATAAAGAGAACCATTCCTCTTCATCGCCGATTTGGGCTTGCAATCACGTCCCGAGAGCTTCTGCAAAATGGTTCTAAGTGTAGTATATTCCATACAAGCGATACTGTAAAGCCATAAAAAGGAGCGCTGATGACAGCGCTCCTTTTTCATTTCGCGGAGAATTTACAAAAACTTCTCCCATTTCCGCCGCTTTCCATGGTATGATGAAAATAACCGATTATTCCTGATAGAAAGAGGAGACCGCCATGTCACAGGTGACCAAACGCGCGCTCGAGGCGTCGCTCAAAAATCTGCTGCTGCAAAAGCCCCTGAGCAAGATCACCATCAGCGATATCACGGAGGACTGCGGCATCAACCGCATGACGTTTTACTACCACTTCAAGGACATTTACGACCTTGTCGAGTGGTCGTGTCAGGAGGACGCCAGCAAGGCGCTCGCAGGCAATAAGACCTACGAGACGTGGCAGCAGGGTTTTTTGCAGCTCTTTAAGGCCGTGCAGGACAACAAGCCATTCATTATGAATGTCTACCACTCCGTCAGCCGCGAGCAGGTGGAAAACTACCTCTACAAGGTCACCTACGACCTGCTTGAGGGCGTAGTCGAGGAGCAGGCGCAGGGCATGAGCGTGCGTGACGAGGACAAGGCCTTCATCGCAACGGTCTACAAGTACGCCTTTGTCGGTCTGATGCTCGACTGGATCAAAAACGATATGAAGGGCGACTCCCAGCTGCTTGTCGACCGGCTCGAACTCGTCATCCACGGCAATGTCCGTGCCGCGCTCGAGCGGCTGCGCATCGATAAGGCGTGACGGTTTCCCTGCTTTCATCAAAAGCGGCAGAATGATAAAAATTTTTACAGCTTTTCGGGCGGTGATAAGAAACTTATCACCGCCCGATTTCTGCTGATTGTTCTTTTCGCAAAACCGCGGTATGCTTTCACCATCGAAAGGAAAACATACCGTTGATTCCCAAGGTTGAATGTGTTTCGTGGATCAGCGGTTTCACAGACAGTTTGAAAGGAGAAATGATTTATGTATTATTCCAGCGGTAACTATGAAGCGTTCGCCCGTCCCAAGAAGCCCGAAGGCGTGGACAACAAGTCCGCCTATATCGTCGGCAGCGGCCTCGCCGCGCTGACTGCCGCCTGCTACCTCGTGCGTGACGGCCAGATGAAGGGTGAGCACGTGCACGTGCTCGAAAAGGGTGATCTGCCCGGCGGCGCGTGCGACGGTTACAAGTTCGAAAACCTCGGCTATGTGATGCGCGGCGGCCGCGAGATGGACAACCACTTTGAGGTCATGTGGGACCTGTTCCGCTCCATCCCCTCCATCGAGACCGAGGGTGTGAGCGTGCTCGATGAGTACTACTGGCTCAACAAGGAAGACCCCAACTACTCCCTCTGCCGCGCGACCGTCAACCGCGGTCAGGACGCGCACACCGACGGCAAGTTCGACATCTCCGACAAGGGCGCGATGGAGATCATGAAGCTCTTCTTCACCCCCAACGAGCAGCTGCAGGACAAGAAGATCACCGACTTCTTCGATGACGAGGTCCTTTCTTCCAACTTCTGGCTCTACTGGCGCACGATGTTCGCCTTTGAAAACTGGCACAGCGCACTCGAGATGAAGCTCTATATCCAGCGCTATATCCACCACATCGGGGGACTTCCCGACTTCACAGCGCTGCGCTTCACGAAGTATAACCAGTACGAGTCCATGATCCTCCCGATGGTCAAGTACCTCGAGAGCCACAACGTCCAGTTCCACTACGGCGTGCAGGTCGCAAACGTCGAGTTCGACTGCTCTGACCCCAAGCACAAGCTGGCTAAGCGCATCGACGTCATCCGCGACGGCAAGAAGGAGGCCATCGACCTCACGGAAAACGACCTCGTCTTCATCACGAACGGCGGCTGCGTCGAAAACTCCTCCATGGGCAGCCAGAACGAGCCCGCCGCGTACAACACCGAGCTCAAAGAGGGCGGCGGCTGGGATATGTGGCGCAAGATCGCCGCGCAGGATCCGTCCTTCGGTCATCCCGACAAGTTCTGCCACGACCCCGAGCAGACCAACTGGATGAGCGCCACCGTCGAGACCCTCGACCAGAAGATCATCCCCTATATCAAAAATATCTGCAAGCGCGACCCGTTCACCGGCCATGTCGTCACCGGCGGCATCGTCACCGTGAAGGATTCCTCCTGGCTGATGAGCTGGACCATCAACCGCCAGCCGCAGTTCCGCACGCAGCCCAAGGACCACTGCCTCGTCTGGGTCTACTCCCTCTTCACCGACAAGCCGGGCGATTATATCAAAAAGCCCATGCGCGAGTGCACCGGCAAGGAGATCTGCATGGAGTGGCTGTACCACATCGGCGTGCCCGAGGACCAGATTGAAGAGCTCGCGACGAACAGCGCCAACACCGTGCCCGTCATGATGCCGTATATCGACGCGTTCTTCATGCCGCGCGCCTATGGCGACCGCCCGAACGTCGTGCCCGAGGGCAGCGTCAACTTTGCCTTCCTCGGCCAGTTCGCCGAGACCCCGCGCGACACGATCTTCACCACCGAGTATTCCATGCGCACCGGCATGGAGGCTGTCTATACGCTGCTGAACGTCGACCGCGGCGTGCCCGAGGTCTGGGGCAGCGTGTATGATGTGCGCGACCTGCTCAACGCAACTGTCAAGCTGCGTGACGGCAAGAAGGCCACCGACATGGATATGGGCTTCATGGAAAAGATGGCCGTCAAGAAGGCCCTCGGCAAGATCGAAGGCACCGACATCGAAAAGCTCCTCAAGGAGTACGGCGTCATCTAAGGATAAAAGCAAGCAGGATAGCAGGAAAATAATGAGTAAGGGCGGGAGCTATGCTCCCGCCCTTACCCTATTCCGAAAAGATTCAGTTCTTTGTCAGCACGCATTTGTCGCAGGGAGTGAGGCCTCTGCCCATCGCCTCAGCGAGCGTTGCTTCGTAATAAGTACCGCCGTTGCAGGTACCGGAATAGTGATAACGCTTGCCCGTCTTTGTCACATAGATGTGCTCGCCCTTCGTCTTATTCGCAACTGCCGCCGTCTGCGTCTCATTGTACCATGTGACGACGCAGCCAAGCGATTCCGAAACGAAGCGTGCCGGAACCATTGTCCGGTTTCCGATGATCTGCGCAGGCACATCCAGCGTGTACGGCACATCGTTGACGTAAGCTGTTGTATTATCGATCTGGATGATCACGACTGTGTCATCCAGCGTACCAGTCGCCGTTCGAGTGTCATTGTCCCACGTGACCTCCGCGCCCAGATACTCAAAAATCGCCCGCATGGGCACAAGCGTGCGGCCGCTCACCAACTGCGGCGGCACATCGGTCTGCACCAACTCTGTGTCGACATACAGCTCGACTGCGTTGACAGACAGGCAGAGCAGTAGTGTGCAGGACAGCAGGCCAAGCATCAATGCAAATAGCTTTTTCATCGTTTCTCTCCTCTCTCGTTATACAAATAATTTAATCAGGGAATTCCTGTTATTTTCATTATATCCGTCGTTGCATATAAGTCAACAAAGAAAGGGCGGGAGCACAGCTCCCGCCCTTTCTTGCGCTCTCGCGTCTATTTCACCGGTGCATTAAGTCGCTCAGCGCGCCGTCCACGGCGGTACCCATCTGCTGCATGGTGCGGCCCACGCAGGTCTTCATGGCTTTGCGCTTTTCTGCGACGGTCATGCCGATGATCGCGCCGGCGGCCATGCCGGCAGCCATACCGCGCCAGAATGCGGTATCACACATATCGATCACTCCTTTGCTCACGCGCTTAGTCTGTCCACACAAGATCGCGTCATACGCGGCAATTTTTGCCGCAAATCGCCCTTGCTGAATGCCTCTTTTCGGCCTATAATGAAAATGAGAAAAAGTAAGCATGAAGGAGAACCATATGACCACGATTTATCTCATCCGCCACGCCGAGGCCGAGGGCAACCTCTATCGCCGCGCGCATGGCTGGTACAACAGCACCATCACCGACCGCGGCTACCGCCAGATTGCCGCGCTCACCAAGCGCTTTACCGACACGAAATTTGACGCCGTTTATTCAAGCGACCGTTTCCGCACGATGATCACGGCGCTTTCCATCTATAAAACGCACGGTCTGCCGCTGCGCACCGTCCGCGCGCTGCGCGAGATCGACGTGGGCTATTGGGAGGATACCCCGTGGGCGGAGCTTGAGCGCATCGACCCTGAACAGCTCGCGAATTTCAGCAACGACTCGCAGAACTGGCACGTCCCCGGCTGTGAAAGCTTTGCCGAGGTGCGTGAGCGGATGCGCAAGGCGCTCACGGAGATCGCCGAGGCGCACCCGAACGGCACGGTCGCCGTCTTTTCCCACGGCATGGCCATGCGCATCATTGTCGGCACGCTTCAGGGCATGACGCTGCACGAGATCGACAAGACCGGTCATGCGGAAAATACCGCCGTTGCAAAGCTCGAGTATGAAAATGGCACATTCAACGTTGTCTTCCGCGACGACGCCTCCCACCTCGGCGACAACATTGCCACCGTGCGCAAGCAGCCTTGGGTCAACGACCCGAAAGGCTTCGAGGGCGGCATCTACTACCGTGCTTCGGGCGAAGCGGGGCATTTCGACGTGATGCACGGCGGCGATGTCATCGGTGCGGTCAGCGTTGTCTCCTGCCGCGGCGGTGTGGGCACGATCGGCGAATTCTGGCTCGAGGAGAACGTGCAGAAGCGCAACCTCGGCGAAAAGCTCGTCGGTCAGGCTCTCTCCTATGCGCGCTCGCGCGGCTGCTCCATTCTCTCGACCGGCCGCATCCCGAAGAGCAATGCAGTCGGCCTCCACTGCGCGGAAAAGTGGGGCTTCCACCCCGTTCATGAGGACGCGGAAAGCGTCACATTTGAGAAGAATTTCGAATACGATGAGGAATCCTGCTGGAAGAGATTGCAGGAAGTTATCGAACAATGAAGAAAAAGAAGATCGAAAAGGCCTTTCTGCCGGTCTCAAAAGACGAGATGGTCGAGCGCGGCTGGTACTACTATGATTTCCTCGTCGTCACGGCGGATGCGTATATCGACCACCCGAGCTTCGGCACGGCGATCATCGCACGCGTGCTGGAGCACGAGGGCTACCGCGTGGCCGTGCTCGCCCAGCCAGACTGGCACAGCGCGGACGCCTTCCGCGCGATGGGCCGCCCGCGCTACGGCGTGATGATCGGCGGCGGCAACATCGACTCGATGGTCGCGCACTACACGGCGGCAAAAAAGCGCCGCACGCAGGACCTCTACTCCCCCGGCAACCGGATGGGCCTGCGGCCCGACCGCCCGACCATCGTATACGCCAACCGCTGCCGCGAGGCCTTCGGCAATATCCCCATCGTCGTTGGCGGACTGGAGGCGAGCCTGCGCCGCTTTGCGCACTACGACTACTGGGACGATAAGGTCCGCCGCGCGCTCATTTTCGACGCGCAGGCCGACCTGCTCGTTTACGGCATGGGCGAATACGCCACGCGCGAGATCGCGCGCCGGCTCTCCAAGGGTGAAAAGGCAGATACCTTGACAGATATTCGCGGCACGGCATTTGTGACGCGCACGCCCGAAGTCTGCGCCTTCGACCATGTCGAGTGCCCGTCATATGAAGAGGTATGCGGGGACAAGCACGCCTACGCGCTCGCGACAAAGCTCGAATACGAGGAGCACGACCCCATTCGCGGCAAAGCGCTCTGGCAGGCGCACGGGCGTGACACGCTCGTCGTCAATCCGCCCGCGATGCCGCTTTCGCGCGAAGAACTCGACGAGGTCGCCGAGCTCCCCTACATGCGCGAGGTGCACCCGATGTACGACGCTCTCGGCGGCGTCGCCGCCATCGAGGAGGTGCGCTTTTCCGTCGCGCACAACCGCGGGTGCTTCGGCGGATGCAACTTCTGCTCGCTGGCGTTCCATCAGGGGCGCATGATCACCTCGCGCTCGATCGAATCCTGCGTGCGCGAGGTCGAGGGCTTCACCCACGACCCGAAGTTCAAGGGCTACGTCCACGACGTCGGCGGTCCGAGCGCCAACTTCCGCCATCCGTCGTGCAAGGATCAGTTGAAGCGCGGCATGTGCCGCAATAAAAACTGCCTCGCTCCCTACCCCTGCAAAAATCTCGATCCCGACCACTCGGAATATGTCGAGCTGCTGCGTCGTCTTCGCGCGATCCCCGGCGTGAAGAAGGTCTTCGTCCGCTCGGGCATCCGGTATGACTATCTGCTCGAGGACAAGGGAAGTCCCTTTTTGTCCGAGCTCGTCAAATACCACATCTCCGGCCAGCTCAAGGTCGCGCCCGAGCACTGCGTGGCAGGCGTGCTCGACTACATGGGAAAGCCGCACTTCGACGTGTTTGAAAAATTCTGGGACAAATACCGCTCCGTGAACGAGAAAAACGGGCGCGAGCAGTATCTCGTTCCCTACCTCATGTCGTCCCACCCCGGCTGCACACTCGAGGACGCCGTGCAGCTCGCGGAATTTCTGCACTCCACGGGTCACAAACCCGAGCAGGTGCAGGACTTCTACCCCACGCCCGGCACGCTCTCGACCTGCATGTACTACACCGGCATCGACCCGCGCGATATGACACCTGTCTTCGCCGAGACGACGCCGCACGGCAAGGAATTGCAGCGCGCGCTGCTCCAGTGGTTCCGCCCCGACAAGAAAAAGCTCGTCATCGAGGCGCTCAAAAAGGCCGGACGCGAGGATCTCATCGGCTACGGGCCGAAGTGCCTTGTCCGCCCGTACGGCGATGACCGCGCGATGCCGCACGGCAAATCCGGCGGCGGCAAAAAGCCCTCCGCCGCTCAGACCGGCGGCCGCAAAAACGACGCGCCCCGCGGCGGGCAGAGCCCGAAGAACAGCGGCGCTGACAAGCCGAAAAACTTTAAGCGCAAATCCGGCTGGGCCAAGCCAAAGCCCACGGCAAAAAGCAAAAAGAGATAAAAAATGCTTGCAAAGCGATCGCTTTGCAAGCATTTTTCTTTTACCGCTCTTATATTCACTTGCCAGGCGACAGAAAAAAGCCCATGGGTTTGCAAAATTCCATGGGCTTTTTGACGAAATGAATCAATATCCGCTCACTGATAATCGCTCAGCAGGAACATCGACTTGATCGCGACGACCTCGTCGTATTCCTCCTGCGAGACCTGCACGTCGGCGTTGAGCGCCTTGAGGTCAGATTTCAGCACCTCGAGCGCCTCATCTGCGCTCTGGGCGCGGCCCTCGCGCAGGATGCGGATCATGCGCGTGAGCACGACAGGGTGCGCATAGCGCGCCGGCAGCGGAAAATCGTCCGGCAGGACGTGGGCAAGGTTGGCCTGTGCCTCTTCCCAGGCGCGGGCGACGGCCTTTTTGTTGTTCTTCGCCGTGGGCAGCACGTGCGCGCCGGAAAAGAAGAAGATCGCCGCAAAGCCGAAGAGGGCAAAATACATGCCGAAATCTCCGCCGTTGCGCCACGAGATGATGCCGTACACCAGCGCCGCTGCGCCCGCCAGCACGATGGCCAGCGCGACCCAGCGGTAGGCGGGGTTCGTATGCTGGTTCACACGCTTGGCTCTGGCCGCCTTGGAGAGCTGCCCTGTCAGCTCAGGGTAGCCGGAGAGGAACTTCTGCGCCTTTTCCAGCTCTTCTTTCGCGCTCTGTGCGTCGCTCGTCAGCTCGGAAAGATAGCGCGCGGCCTCTTCCTTTGCCTTCCGCTCCAAGCGCTGCTCGCCGCCGACGCTCAGCGTCGGGATCTCGGGATGCACTTCCCCGATATAGGCGAGCATCGCGTCCACGTCTTCCTCGCGCTTGAAGGTACACTGCTTTTCCTTCCCGCCGTCATACTGCACCACGAGATAGGGGATCGCGCCGAACACGCCCTGGCCCGAAAAGCCGCCCTGGCTCATCGCCACGCGCTTGAAGACGCGGCGCACCGACGAAAAGGCGACATAGTAGCGCCGGTCGATAAAATAGCTATTCAAAAACAGCGCCTCTTTCCCCACGCCGCAGGGGCCGAAACGCTTGCAGGACTTCTTGTCCGCGGCGACAGCTTCGGCGTTGAGACTCGTTTCGCCAAGGCGCACAGGTGCAAAAATCATAAAGCTCCTCCAAAATCTGAAAAAAGCGGTGGGAGAGGATTCTCCCACCGCTCTACGAATGGTTTACTTGTGCAGCGTCTCGTAGTGAGGCTGGGGATTGCGCTTCTTGATGGTGTACAGGAAGATACCGAGGAACAGGACGGCAACAATGACACCAACGGGGTAAGCAACAGCAGTGTTGTAAACGGTAGCGCCATCAGCAGTCTTGGTATTCAGGAACTGGCCGAGGCACTCGTTGCCCAGCAGGAAGTACGTCACGGACACAGCGCTCATGAAGGTAGCGGGGACAGCGGTGATCCAGTAGTTCTTCTTATCATAGAAGAGGTACATGGAAGCGGCCCACAGAACAATCATGGCGAGGGTCTGGTTCGTCCAGCTGAAGTAACGCCAAATGACAGTGTAGTCGATCTTGCCGAGGGCATTGCCGATGCCGAGGATCGCGCCGACGCCGAGGACGGGCACGCAGAGCATCAGGCGGTTCTGCCACTTCTTCTGGTCGATCTTGAACCAGTCAGCCAGAACAAGACGGGCGGAACGGAAGGCCGTATCGCCGGAGGTGATGGGGCAGGCGATAACGCCGAGCATGGCGAGTGCGATGCCCACGCCGCCCATGGTCTTGGAGCAGACGTCGTAGATGGCAGCAGACTGGCCATTGGCGAGAGCCGCGGCAAGGCCGGTGTTCAGACCGCCGGTGACCTCATACAGGGAGCAGCCGGCAGCAGCCCAGATCAGAGCGATAACACCCTCGCAGACCATCGCGCCGTAGAAGACGAAGTGGCCCTGCTTCTCGCTCTTCATGCAGCGAGCCATCAGGGGGCTCTGCGTGGCATGGAAGCCGGAGATCGCGCCGCAGGCAACGGTGATGAACATGAAGCTCCACACCGGGGTGCCCGAGGGATGCATGGAGCCGAAGTTGTTCCAGATCTCGGGGATGGTGTACTCAGGCTTGGTGAAGATGCCGACGGCAACACCGATGGCCATGATGATCAGGCAGATACCGAACAGGGGGTAAATCTTACCGATGATCTTATCGATGGAAATGAAAGTCGCGATGAAGTAGTAGACAAGAACGATGATCAGCCAGAACAGGGTCGTGGCGACGATGCCCTCGTGGCCGCCGTTCTTGAACAGGGTGACAATCAGACCGGCAGGGCCGACCGCAAAGACCGTACCGACCATAACGAGCAGCACCACGCTGAACACGCGCATGACGTTCTTCATTGCGCCGCCCAGATAGATACCGGCGATCTCGGAGATGGAAGCGCCTTCGTTACGCTCGCTCATCATACCGGAGAAATAGTCGTGAACCGCACCGGCAAAAATCGTACCAAAGGTGATCCACAGGAACACGATGGGACCCCACAGAGCACCCTGCAGGGCACCGAAGATGGGGCCGAGGCCCGCGATGTTCAGAAGCTGGATCATAAACAGCTTCCACTGCGGCAGAACCACATAGTCCACGCCATCGTTGATCTTGACAGCCGGCGTTTCACGGTCGTCAGGGCCGAAGGTCTTTTCGACGATGCCACCGTAAACGAAGTAGCCGCCGATCAGCAATGCGAGGCAGATCAGAAAGCTAAACATTTTTCTCCTCCTATTTTATTACAAATGTTTGCCTTGCAGGAGAATTTCCCCTGCGTTTCGCCTGATTATAATAATTTTTTGGAGAAAAAAGTCAATCGTCAAAATGAACAAATTTTAAATGAATATTATTTCATTCAAGCTGGATATTTGTTTTTCCCTTATGCGCGGATGACCTGCTCGATGGCCGCTAAAAGCTCGTCGTAGCCCTCAAAAGCGGGCAGATGCGGGTAGTCGTGCTTGATCTTTTCCGTCGTGCGGAACAGGAAGCCCGCCTTGGACGCTTCGATCATTTCGAGGTCGTTGTAGCTGTCGCCGCTGGCGATGGTCTCAAAGCCGATGGACTGAAGGCCGCGCACGGTCGTAAGCTTGGAATGCTCGCATCTCATCTTGATGCCGCTGATGAATCCGTCGGCGTCCACCTCGAGAGAGTTGCAGAAAATGGTCGGCCAGCCGAGTTTTTTCATCAGCGGTTGTGCAAATTCCTCAAAGGTGTCGCTCAAAATGATGGCCTGCGTCTCAGATCTCAGCTTGTCGAGGAATTCTTTCGCCCCCGGCAGCGGGTCGATGCGCGCGATAGTCTCCTGAATTTCCTTGAGTCCCAGGCCGTGCTCGCGGAGCACGCCCAGGCGCCATTTCATCAGCTTGTCGTAGTCCGGCTCGTCGCGCGTGGTGCGCGTCAGCTCGGGAATGCCGCTCTCGCGGGCAAATTCGATCCAAATTTCGGGGACGAGCACGCCCTCCATATCAAGGCAGGTAATATACATGTTTATTCTCCTTTATCACTTTTCCGCCGCGGCCTTGCCGAGCACGTAGTCGAGCATCTCGCCGCGGTCGATCACGTCGCGGTGACGCACCGCGCGGGAGCGTAGGTCGGCAAGATTCTTCGGCACGGGCACGCCCGTGACCTTGTGGAGCTGCTCCATCACGTCGAACTCGTCGCCCTCGGCCTTTTCGCCGATGCCCTCGAGCACGGCGGCGGGGAATTTATAAGGAGAGGCAGTGGAGAGCACGACGACGGCGTTGTGCTCGGGGTTCGCCTGCTTGTACTGCTGCGCCACGTCCCAGGCGACCGCCGTGTGCGTGTCGCAGAGGTAACGGTCGTCCTTCCAGACCTTGCCGATGGCGGTTTTCGCACCCTCGTCGTCGCAGAAGCCTGCCCAGAAGAGCTCGTGCAGCTTTTCGAGCATGTCCGCGGGCACCTCGTACTCACCGTTTTCGCTGAGCTGCTTCATCAGATCCGCGATGAGCTTGTCGTCGCCGGAGAGGAGATAGAGCAGGCGCTCCAAGTTACTGGAGACGAGAATGTCCATCGAGGGGGACACTGTCTTGTAGAAGGGGCGGCGGCGGTCATAGCGGCCCGTGCGCAGGAAGTCGGTCAGCACGTTGTTGGCGTTGGACGCGCACACGAGCTTGCCGACGGGAAGGCCCATCTCCTTGGCAAAGTAGCCCGCGAGGATATCGCCGAAGTTGCCGGTCGGCACGACGTAGTCGACCTTGTCGCCCGGCTGGATGCGGCCCGCCTGCACGAGGTCGGCGTACGCTCTATAATAATAGACGACCTGCGGGGCGAGGCGGCCGATGTTGATGGAGTTGGCCGAGGATAGGCGAACGCCCTTACCCTCGAGCAGCTGATCCTTGCTGACGGCGGAGAAGATTTTCTTCACGCCGGTCTGCGCATCGTCGAAGTTGCCGCGTACCGCGCACACGCAGACGTTTTCGCCCGCCTGCGTCGCCATCTGCGCCTGCTGCACGGCGCTCACGCCGCCGTGGGGGTAGAAGACGATGATCTTCGTGCCCGGCACATCGCAGAAGCCCTCCATCGCCGCCTTGCCGGTGTCGCCGGACGTGGCGGTCAGGATCATGATCTCGTCGTCCACACCGAGCTTTTCTTTCGACGCGGTCATCAGGCGCGGCAGCATCGAGAGCGCCACATCCTTAAAAGCGCTCGTCGGCCCGCGGAAAAGCTCGAGGATGAAGTCCTCGCCCACAGGGACGGTGGGAGTCAGGTGGTCGGTCTCAAACTTGCCGGTATAGCCGTCGTGGACAAGTTTTGCCATCTCCGCTTCTGAAAAGTCGGGCAGGAGCTTGGATAAGATCTTCGTCGACATGGACATCGTGTCCATATTTAATACAGTAGTATAGTCGAACTTGACCTCGTCAAACGACGGCATCGTGTAAAGGCCGCCGTCGGGGGCAAGGCCGTTTAAGATGGCCTGCGCGCTGCTGGCCTTTAAATTTTTGTCACGGGTGCTCTGATACTGCATGGATGTTTCCTCCTGTATCTCACGGGAAAAGTTTTTTTGTTTTCCCTATTGTATTTTCACAAACGCTATGTTATATTGTTTCCATCAAAAAGTCAAGTGTTTTTCTTCCGCGGACAGTTTCGGCGTAAGTCACAAATTCGTCCGCACTTGACGGAGTATCCAAAAAAGAAAGAAGGTCATTCCCCGTGAATATTGCGCTGCTGGGCTTCGGCACCGTCGGGTCCCATTTTTATAAGCTGTGCGAGGGGCGAACCGATCTGCATGTTGCAGCTGTTCTCTCCCGCCGTCCCCGCCCGGAGCTCACATGCACCGTGACCGCCGATTACGACGAGATCGTGCGCGATCCCTCGATTGATATTGTGGTGGAAGTCATGGGCGGCATCGAGCCGGCGTACAGCTACCTCTGCGCGGCCATGCGTGCGGGCAAGCACGTCGTCACCGCGAACAAGCAGCTCATGTGCGCCCACTTTGAAGAGCTCACCTCCCTTGCAAAAGGAAAAGGCGTGGCGCTGCGCTGCACTGCCGCCGCGGGCGGCGGCATTCCCTGGCTCACCTCTCTCTCCCGCGCGTCTGAGCTTGATGAGATCAAGGCTGTCGAGGGCATTCTGAACGGCACAACGAATTACATGCTTTCCGCCATGACGAATTCTGGCGCGGATTACGCGCCCGCGCTCCGCAAGGCGCAGGAGCTCGGCTACGCCGAGGCCGACCCCACCGCAGATGTCGAGGGTCTGGACGCGCGCCGCAAGATCGTCCTCTCCGCCGACCTTGCCTTCGGCGTGAACATCAGGGAAGAGGACATCCCCTGTGTCGGTATCTCGTCCATCACCGCGGGCGACATCGCCAAGGCGAAGGACGAGGGCCTGACCTACAAGCTCATTGCCCGAGCGGAGAAAAACGGCCGTGCCGTGGCCGCGTTCGTCTGCCCGACGCTTTTCCCCTCCTCCGCGCCCGAGGCGCACACCGACGGCACCGGCAACCTCGTCACGCTGTTCGCATCGCGTTTTGGCAAGCAGAGCTTTTCCGGCGCGGGCGCAGGCGGCTACCCGACCGGCTCGAACGTGCTGCGCGACTGTCTCGACGTCGCCGACGGCTGCCGCAGCTTCTATGCTGACTCTTTCACCCCCTGCTCGGTGAACCTCTCCGGCACGCAGTGCAAGTGGCTGTTCCGCTGCATGGGCGAATACTTTACCCGCGAGTGCAGCGCCCGCGCGGCGTTCGACGCCTATGAATCTTACCGAAAGGACGACCCGCACGCGCTGCTTGCGCGCTACGCGGCCGAAGAGGAATAAACTCCATGCTCAAAGTTTTGAAATTCGGCGGTTCGTCGCTCGCCGACGCCCGCCAGTTCGCCAAGGTCAAGTCCATCGTGGAAGCCGACCCCGCCCGCCGCGTGGTCATCGTCTCCGCGCCGGGCAAGCGCTTCTCCGGCGACCATAAGATCACCGATCTTCTCTATCTCTGCGCCGCGCACATCAAATACGGCGTTTCGTGCGAGGACATCTTCGCCATGATCCGCGACCGCTACAACGAGATCATCGCCGAATGTGGCCTGCACATCAGCCTCGACAAAGAGTTCGACGCGCTGTGGGACAAGATGAAAAATGGCATCAGCCAGGATGAGCTCGCCTCGCGCGGCGAATACTTCTCCGCACGGCTGATGGCCGAATACCTCGGCTATGAGTTCGTCGACGCGGCCCGCTGGATCAAGTTCAAGTTCGACGGCACCGTCGATCAGGACGCATCCTACGCGGCGCTGCGCTCCCTCGCCGAGGACCGCAAGGTCGTCATCCCCGGTTTCTATGGCGTGATGCCCGACGGGCACATCCGCACGTTCTCCCGCGGCGGCAGCGACATCACCGGCGCGCTCGCGGCAGCGGCGCTCGGCGCGGACGTGTATGAGAACTGGACGGACGTCTCCGGCATCCTGATGGCCGACCCGCGCATCGTCGACGATCCCGAGCCCATCCGCCGCGTGACCTACAGCGAGCTGCGCGAGCTGAGCTACATCGGCGCGCAGGTCCTGCACGAGGGCACGATCTTCCCCGTGCGCGAGAAAAACATCCCGCTCAACATCCGCAATACCAACGCGCCCGACCATCCCGGTACGATGATCTTGGAGTCCATCGGCGACGAGATGGAAGAGGGCGGCTTCATCACCGGCATCGCCGGCAAGAAGGGCTTTTCCATCATCACCATCGCCAAGACCGGCATGTCGAGCGAACCGGGCTCTCTCCTGAAAATTCTCAACGTGCTCGCCAAGCACGAGGTCAACGTCGAGTACCTCCCGTCCGGCATCGACAACGTCTCGCTCGTCGTCTCGTCCGACAAGGTGTCCCGCTCGCTCTATGAAATGCTGGGCGAGCTGCAAAAAGAGGTGCAGCCGAATAAGATAACCGTAACGGAGCATATCGCCATTGTCGCCGCCGTTGGCCGCAAGATGGCGTACCGTCCCGGCGTTTCCGGTAAAATTTTCGCCAAGCTCGGCGAAAACGGCGTGAACATCCGCATGATCACGCAGGGCCCCGAAGAGCTCAACATCATCGTGGGCGTGGAAGAAAAAGATTTCGAACAGGCCATCCGTGTCCTGTACAATAGTTTTGTGAAGGAGAATGTAGTGTAATGAAACAGGTCAATGTCGGTATTCTCGGCGCCACCGGCGCCGTCGGTCAGGAAATGATCAAAATTCTCGAAGAGCGCAACTTCCCCGTTGCGTCCCTTCGTCCCATCGCAAGCGCCAGAAGCGCGGGCAGCAAAATCATGTTCCGCGGTCAGGAGTGCACCATCGTCGAGGCGTCTGACGACGCGTTTGAGGGCCTTGATATCGTCCTCGGCGCGGCCGAGAACGACATCGCCGAGCGTTTTGCCCCCTCGATCGTCAAGGCGGGCGCGGTGTTCGTCGACAATTCGAGCGCGTTCCGCCTCGACCCCAACGTCCCCCTTGTCATCCCCGAGATCAACCCCGAGGACGTGAAGTGGCACAAGGGCATCATCTCGAACCCCAACTGCACCACCATCGTGACCCTCGTGGCCATTAACGCCCTCGCCAAGGAGAGCCCCATCGAGACGATCATCGCCTCTTCCTACCAGGCCGTCAGCGGCGCGGGCAAGGGCGGCATCGACGAACTCAACAATGAGGTCAAGGCCCTTTCCGAGGGCAAACACCTTGAGCCCAAGGTCTTCCAGTATCAGATCGCGTACAACATCATCCCCCAGATCGGCGGCGAGGCCTTTGAGGGCTACACCAGCGAGGAGATGAAGATGCAGAACGAGGGCCGCAAGATCCTCCACCTGCCCGAGATGAAGGTCAGCTGCACCTGCGCGCGCGTGCCCGTCATCCGCAGCCACAGCGTATCCGTCGTGCTGCGCACAAAGGAGAAGATCAGCGTCGAGCGTGCCAAGGAGCTCATCGCAAACGCCCCGGGCTGCAAGCTCGTCGACGACCTCAAGAACAAGGTCTACCCCATGCCGCTCGACACGTCCGATCAGGACATCGTCTATGTCGGCCGCATTCGTGAGGACCTGACCGACGAGCGCGGCCTGAACCTCTGGTGCTGCGGCGACCAGGTCCGCAAGGGCGCTGCCACCAACACCATCCAGATCGCGGAGCTGCTGCTCAAGTAAGGCTTTTTTAGCCACAGATCGTTCCCCGTTTTCTGCCGCATAGCGGCGGAAAACGGGGAATTTTTTCGTTTCTGCACAGAAACGCCGATTTTGGCCCGCATTTTGCTATAAGCCGCTCATAAAGTGGTACAGGCACGTCGTAAGCTGAACGTTAAGAGAGCTATTCTCTGATCCTTTGGCTGTTTTGTCAAAAATCGGTGCACATTTCTTGTGTGTTTCCCCCATTTTTACCACAAACGGCAAGTTTCATTTGACTTTGCCCGCTGTGGGGGCTATGCTGTAAGCAAGGATTGGAAACGTTACCGGTAAGGTTTCCGGAATCATCGCAGGGGGCGCGTCGGCATGACCATCAAGGATATTGCAAAGCTTGCAGACGTGAGCGTCAGCACCGTCTCCCGCGTGCTCAACGACCGTCCGGACGTGAGTGAGGATTCCCGCAGACGGGTCCGCGCCGTCATCGAGGCGCACCGGTATGTGCCGAACAACAGCGCGCGCGACCTCGTCAAAATTCGTTCTGACGCGGTCGGCCTCGTGGTGCGCGGCGTGCAGAACCCCTTCTACACCGACATCATCCACGCCATCGAGCAGAAGCTCGACGCCTCGGGCTACACGATGGTCATGCGCCAGATCCCATCGGGCGATGACGAGATTCAGTGCGGTGCGGTGATGGAAAAGGAAAAGCGCCTGCGCGGTATTATCTTCCTCGGCGGGCGCAGCGATTATTCGCCCGAAGAGGTTTCGCTTCTCGGCGTGCCCTATGTCTGCTGCTCCTACACCAACTCCTACGGTACGCTTCCGCCGGAGTCGTACTCCTCCGTCTCCATCGCCGACGAGCAGGAGGCCTACCGCGCGGTCAGCGAGCTTTACCAAAACGGTCACCGCCGCATCGCCGTGCTGACCGCCGCCCCCGACGACAGTTCGATCTCCCAGCTCCGTTACCTTGGCTATCAGCGCGCGCTGCGCGACTTCGGCTTAACAGAGCATCCGGAAGACCTGATCTGCGCCGAAGATTTCACCATTGCCAACGCCTATGCCGCCATGCAAAAGCGTCTGCGCTCCCCCGCCGATTTTACGGCTGTCTTCGCCATTGCGGACGACATGGCCATCGGCGCGATGCGCGCCCTGCGCGAAAGCGGCCGCTCCATCCCCGAGGACTGCTCCGTCATCGCCATCGACGGCATCAGCGTCTCGGAATACATTCATCCCATGCTCACCACCCTCTGCCAGCCCATGACCGCCATGGGAGAGGCGAGCGTCGAGATCCTGCTCGACATCATTGAGGGGCGCGGCGTTCATCGCCATGTCACTCTGCCGACCGCGCTGCGCGAGGGCGCGTCCGTGCGGCAGCTCAAGCACTGATTTTCCCGCGGGAACCGCGTGAAAATAAATTTAAAAAGGAGTATTGATGAAATGAAAAAGTATCTTGCAATGATCCTTGCTCTTGTCATGGCGCTTTCTCTCGTCGCCTGCGGCGATAAGAAGGATGACTCCGCTGACAACAGCGACGGCGATACCGCCTCCGGCCGCGTCTACTGGCTGAACTTCAAGCCCGAAGCCGACGGGACCCTGCAGAAGGTCGCCGCCATGTACACCGAGAAGACCGGCGTGCCCGTCACCGTCGTGACCGCCGCTTCCGGCACCTACAACGAGACCCTGACCGCCGAGATGGACAAGTCCGCTCCCCCGACGCTGTTCGTCGTGGGCAACCAGGCCGCTGTCGACACCTGGGGCGACTACTGCTATGACCTGAGCGGCACCGCCGTTGCCAACGAGCTCAACACCGACGCCTACAACCTCTATGACGCCGACGGCAAGCTCTGCTCCATCGGCTACTGCTACGAGTGCTACGGCATCATCGTCAACGAAGACCTGCTCGAAAAGGCCGGCTACACGCTTGGCGACATCACGAACTTTGAGACTCTCAAGGCCGTCGCTGAGGACATCCACGCTCGTGCTTCCGAGCTCGGCTTCGACGCCTTCACCTCCTCTTCCATGAGCGACGATTCCAGCTGGCGCTTCACCGGCCACCTCGCGAACCTCGAGTATTACTACGAGTCCGTGGACGATCCCGACGCCTGGAAGGAATGCCCGTCTTCCATCAAGGGTACCTACATGCAGAACTACAAGAACCTGTGGGATCTGTACATCAACAACAGCGCCGTGAATCCTGCTGATCTCGCTGCCGGCGGCTTTGACGCGGCGGACGAGTTCGGCAAGGAGCAGGCCGTGTTCTATCAGAACGGCTCCTGGGAGTGGGCCAAGCTCACCGGTACCGGCGACGGTCAGTACGGTCTTGACAACCTGTCCATGATCCCGTTCTACTGCGGTGTTGCGGGCGAAGAGAACGCGGGTCTCAACTGCGGCACCGAGAACTGCTGGGCTGTCAACGCCAAGGCTTCCGAGGAAGATATTCAGGCCACGCTCGAATTCATGAACTGGATGGTCACCGATCCCGAGGCCTCCCGTATGCTGGTCGATGAATTCGCCGCCATGCCCTATAAGCAGGCTGCCGAATCCACCAACGGCTTCCTCGCCGACGCCAACGACTACACCACCAACGGCAACTACATCATGCCCTGGGTCACCAACTTCCAGCCGAACGTTGATGCTTACCGCGCTGCGCTCGTCTCCGCGATGAACCAGTACGACGCCGACCAGAGCGATGCCAACTGGGAGCTCGTCAAGACCGCGTTTGTCGACGGCTGGGCCACGCAGTACGCTGCCGCCAACGGCTAAGCCGCTTTTAAAAAAAGCAAGCGCATCTGAAAAGCACAAATGAGAGGGGCGGGCGATTTCGCCCGTCCCTCCCTGCATATCACGGCGAGCGCCGCATGAAGCGCCCGCCGTGCAGAAACAAAAGCAATATTCTATCTTTGGCTGGGAGTTGATCGAATTGAAACATAAGCACAGCAACGCTGCGGTCAACAGCTCGATGATCCGCCGCCCGATCCGCCGCTGGTTCCCGCTCTTTATGGGGCCGATGGTCTGCGCGTTCATCATCGGCTTTGTCTATCCGTTCTGCAAGGGCATCTATCTCTCCTTCTGCAAATTCAAGGTCACGAGCGACGCGCATTTTGTCGGCCTTGAAAACTACCGCCGCGCGTTCCAGGATGCGAGCTTTGTGCATTCGTTCTGGTTCACGGCGCTGTTTGCCGTCATATCGCTCGTGCTCATCAACGTGCTGGCCTTCGCCGTGGCCTATGCGCTCACGCAGGGCATCAAGGGCAGCAACCTGTACCGCACGGTGTTCTTCATGCCGAACCTCATCGGCGGCATCGTGCTCGGCTACATCTGGTCGATGATCTTCGACGGCATCCTCTCGCGCTACGGCACGTCGATCCTGCTCAACACGAAGCTCGGCTTCTGGGGTCTCATCATCCTGATGTGCTGGCAGCAGATCGGCTACATGATGATCATTTACATCGCGGGCCTGCAAGCCGTGCCCGAGGACATGCTCGAGGCCGCGAAGATCGACGGCGCGAGCCGCTGGCAGACGCTTTGGAAAGTCACGATCCCGAATGTGATGCCCTCCATCACCATCTGCACGTTCCTCTCTCTTACGAACGGCTTCAAGCTCTTCGACCAGAACCTCGCCCTCACGGGCGGCCAGCCCTATACCATCCTGTCCGACGGCAGCTCGATCAAAGAGACCGAAATGCTCGCGCTGAACATTCTCAACACGTTCTACGGGCAGAATGCCAACTCGCGCGGCACTGCGCAGGCCAAGGCCGTGCTGTTCTTCATCCTCGTCGCGACCATCGGTCTTCTCCAGCTCAGTGCCAACCGCAAAAAGGAGGTGCAGCAGTAATGAACAAGCACTCTCTTTCCGCTGAGGCCCGCCGCAAGACGATCCTCTCCATCGTGCTCGGCGTCATCTGCGTCATCTATGTGCTGCCGGTCCTCACGGTGGTCATCAACTCCTTCAAGCTCAACACCTATGTCAAGACCGACACATTCGCCCTCCCGAACGCGGAGAGCTTTGCCGGCTGGGCGAACTTCATCAAGGGCCTGACGTTCGGCAACTACCCGTTCTTAAAATCTGCCGGCTACAGCTTATTTATCACCATCGTCTCGACCGCGCTGATTTTGCTCTGCACGTCGATGGCCGCGTGGTACATCGCGCGTGTGGACAGCAAATTCTGCCGCATGGTCTATTATCTCTGCGTCTTTTCGATGGTCGTGCCGTTCCAGATGGTGATGTTCACACTGTCGAAGACGGCCGATACCCTCAAGCTCAATACCCCCTGGACCATCCCCATCATCTACCTCGGCTTTGGCGCGGGGCTTGCGATTTTCATGTTCGTCGGCTTTATCAAATCCATCCCGCTTGAAATTGAGGAGGCGGCCGCCATCGACGGCTGCGGCCCGCTGCGCACGTACTTCTCCGTCGTGCTGCCGATGCTGCGGCCCACGATGATCTCTGTCGGCATTCTCGAGATCATGTGGGTGTGGAACGACTATCTGCTGCCCTATCTCGTGCTCGACCGCACGAAGTACATGACAATCCCCATCCACATCCAGTACCTCAAGGGCAGCTACGGCACCGTCGACCTCGGCGCGACGATGGCGCTGATCCTGCTGAGCATCATCCCTGTCATCGTGTTCTACCTGCTGTGCCAGAAGTACATCATCAAGGGCGTGGCCGCAGGCGCGGTAAAGGGTTAACGCCTTTCATCCTTCATTTCCAGAAAGAAGTGGTTCCATTGATCGAACGTTCCTCCGGCATTCTGATGCCGATCTCGTCCCTTCCCTCGCCCCACGGCATCGGCACGATGGGCAAGGCCGCCTATGACTTTGCCGACTTTCTCGCCGCCGCGGGGCAGAAATACTGGCAGCTCTTGCCGCTCGGCCCGACGAGCTACGGCGACTCGCCGTATCAGAGCTTTTCGTCCTTTGCGGGTAACCCGTATTTCATCGACTTGGACTTGCTCGTCAAAGATAAGCTCCTGACGCGCGCGGAGGTCAACGCCTGCGACTGGGGCGACGATCCCCGCTATGTCGACTACGGCAAAATCTACGCGAGCCGCTTCACGCTGCTCAAAAAGGCCAAGGCGCGCGGCTTTACGCGCGACCGCGAGGCCGTCGCGGCATTTGAGCGGGAAAATGAGCGCTGGCTGCCGAACTACGCCCTCTTCATGGCGCTCAAGCGCCGCTTCGGCATGAAGTCTTGGACGGAATGGGACGACGAGGACATCCGCTGCCGCACAAGCAGCGAGGTCATCGAGCGCTACCGCGCCGAGCTGCGCGAGGATGTGGAGCTTTTCACTTACATTCAGTTTCTCTTCTTCCGCCAGTGGGAGGCACTCAAGGCGTACATCCACTCGCTCGGCATCCGCATCATCGGCGACCTGCCCATCTATGTGGCGATGGACTCCGCCGACGTGTGGGCAGAACCCGAAATGTTCCAGCTCGACGAGCACAACGTGCCCACCGAGGTCTCCGGTGTCCCGCCTGACTGCTTCAGCGAGGACGGGCAGCTCTGGGGCAACCCGCTCTACAACTACGAGGCCATGGCGAAGGACGGCTTCGGCTGGTGGATCCGCCGCATCGGCGGCGCGCAGAAGCTCTACGACGTCATCCGCATCGACCATTTCCGCGGCTTCGAGAGCTACTGGGCCATTCCCTACGGCGAGACGACCGCCAAAAACGGCCGCTGGGTCAAGGGCCCCGGCATGTCGCTCGTCGGCGTGCTGACCGGCTGGTTCCGCGACCTCGATTTCATCGCCGAGGACCTCGGCTATCCCTCGCCCGAGGTCGTGCAGCTGCTCTCCGATTCCGGTCTTCCCGGCATGAAGGTCCTCGAGTTTGCGTTCGACTCGCGCGACCCGAGCGACTACCTGCCGCATAGCTGCAACTTCAACAGCATTTGCTACACCGGCACGCACGACAACGCGCCCCTCGCCCTCTGGCGCACGGAGGCGGATAAGGCGGACATCGCGTTCGCGAAGAAGTACCTCGGTCTCAATGACGAGGAGGGCTTCAACGCCGGCATCATCCGCGGCGGCATGAGCTGCCAGAGCAGGTTGTTTGTCGCACAGATGCAGGACTATCTGGGCCTTGGCAAGGGCTGCCGCATGAACACCCCCGGCACGAGCAGCGGCAACTGGCAGTGGCGCATACTGAGCGGCGAGGCGAGCAAAAAGCTCGCAAAGTCCATCCACGAGACGACCCGCATCTACGGGCGCCTGTAAGGAAAATATGGCACGGCGGTTTTGGGCATACGCCCAAAACCGCCGTGTTTCGTTATATTTCGGCAAAATATTACGAATTGTATTTATATTTTGACGGAAAAAGAGAGCTGGGTATTACCCTGCTCTCACTTTTTCAATTCACAGGAGTAACAGTTTGCTGTAGTCCAGTGCAACGCGGACGGCTGCCCCCGCTTGCAGATCACTTTCATGTCCAACAGTGATACGCAGCATCGGCGCGCCTTCGGCGCTGCCCTCCGGACGCAGCAGGAGAATGTTCTCCTCCACGCCGAGGATCATGCGGCAGACGGTGCAACTCATGGCGCCGTTCTCGCTCATGGTGACGGCATTGTCTGGAATGCCAATCGTCGTAAAGGTATTTTCCATGCCAGCAAGCGGCAGCGCCACGTTCCACTCGGGCAGGTAGACTTTGCCGTCTCTCGCCTCGGCGGCGAAGAAGTTCTTGCAGCCCGCGAGGCGCGCCGCGCTGACGCTGCCCGGATGGCGGATCATCTCGTCCATCGGCGTGACCTCGCCGGTCCGGCCGTCTTCCATCACGCAGACGCTGCGGCAGTTGCGGTAACACTCATCGCGGTCGTGGCTGACCCAGAGGATGGGGCCGTTGAACGTCGCGAGCAGGTCGGCAAGCTCGATCTCAAGATTCCACTTTAAGTAGCTGTCCAGCGCGGAGAACGGCTCGTCGAGCAAAATCGCCTCCGGCTCGGAACACAAAATGCGCGCGAGCGCCACTCGCTGCTGCTGACCGCCGGAGAGCTGCGCGGGGTGCTTTTTCTCAAGGCCCTCGAGGCGGAACATGCGAATTTTTTCCGCCAGAACACGGCGCTTTTCCGCCTTATCTCCGCTGCGGATGCCGCAGAGGATATTCTGCTCCACGCTCATGTTCGGGAACAGCGCGTACTGCTGGAAAAGATACCCGACCCTGCGCTGCTGAGGCGGCAGATTGATCTTCTTTTCGCTGTCAAACAGCACGCGGCCGCCGAGCACGATGCGCCCGCGGTCGGGCGTCACGATGCCTGCGATGCACTTTAATGTCATGCTCTTGCCGCAGCCCGAGGCGCCGAGCAGCGCCATCGTCTCGTCCGGCGCTTCAAACTGTGAGCGCAGATGAAACGCGCCAAGCTTTTTTTCAATATCGACAGACAAACTCATCTTCTCGCCCTCCTCGCCTTGCTCGCATCCGTGAGGAAGTCACGCCGCTCGAGCATGTTGACCGCCAGCAGCACGACGGCGGAGATCGCAATATTGACCAAGACCCACTTCGTCGCCAGCACATCGTTGTTCGTCTGCCAGAGCTGATAGACCGTGGTGGAGATCGTCGCGGTCTTGCCGGGCGTGTAGCCCGCGATCATGCTCGTCGCGCCGTATTCGCCGAGCGCGCGTGCAAAGGCCAGCACCGTGCCGGCCAGCACGCCCTGACGGCAGTACGGCATGCGGATACGCCAGAAAATGTAGGTATTCGACAGGCCCAGCGTCTGTCCAGAATAGGCCAGCGTCTCGTCAAAAGACTCGAACGCGCCGCGCACCGTGCGGTACATCAGCGGGAAGATGACGACCACCGTGGCAAAGATGGCCGACCACCAGGTCATGACCATCTTGACGCCGAACGTTTCGAGCACCCACGCGCCGATGACGCGCTTGGGGCCGAACACGCGCAGCAGCAGATAGCCCACGACCGTCGGCGGCAGCACGAGCGGCAGCGTCAGAAGCACATCGAGCACACCTTTGACCAGGCGCGGAAGCTTTGCGATATAATAGGCGGCAAAAATGCCGGCAAAGAAAATAATGACCGTGGAGATCGCCGCAATGCGCAGCGAGTTCCATAAGGGGTACCAATCCATAAGTGACCTCCGATTTTCTGGAGTTTGGGAGATTCAGGCGATCTCCAGCTGCCGCAAATGCGGCGAAAAAAGTTTGCCACAAGACAAGCGGGTTTTCCGCCAGTGGCGGTGGAAAGTTCGTGCCGCATCCTGCGGCAGGAAACGGGACAAAAGGGGATATCTCTTCCGAAAGAGATATCAAAAAGCGTCGCAGACTTTGCGCCGCGCACGGCGCAAATAATCTTGAAATTTTTTGCCGCGACATGTGCGTGGCAAAAAATACCTCTCACGCAGCGAGCGTTGAAGGCCGCTCACCGAAGTGAGCGGCCAAGGCGCAGAGCGTAGTGCAGCTCTTTAAAATGAAAGCCTTTTAGGCTTTTATTTTAGTTAGCGGGGGAGAAGCCGACGCTCTCGAACACGGACATGGCGTCAGCGGTCTGGAAGTAGTCGAGGAAGGCCTGGGCGGCTTCTTCCTTCTCGCCCTTCAGGACGGCGGCGGGATAGATGACCTGGCCGCACATCTCGGCGGTGGCGCTGTCGACGACTGTGAGGCCGGCGGAGTAAGCGTCGGTGGCGTAGATGATGCCGCAGTCAGCGCTGGCCTCGCTCACCTGAGTGGTAACTTCCTTGACGTTGTTGCCGTAGGTCAAAGAGTCGGCAAGAGCCGCTTCGTCAAGGCCATAATAGGCGAAGATCTTCTGCGTGTACTGGCCGACGGGCACGTCGCTGTTGCCGATGGCGAGCAGCACATCGCCGCTTTTCAGGAGCTCGGCAAGCTGGTCGAAGCTCTCGATGCCCTTGGGGTTGCCCTCGGGAACGGCGAGCGTCACCTTGTTTTCCAGAAGGTCGATGCGGCTGTCGGTCACGATGAGGTCAAGGCCGTTGGGGTTCTTTTCCGTGTCGCCGATGAGGCTGCCGTCCATCGCGTTCATCTGCGTGGGCGCGGCGGAGATGAAGAGGTCGCAGTCCGCGCCCTCGCTGATCTGGGTGAGGAGCTTGCCGGAGGAATCAAAGTTGAAGGTGAGCGTGACGTTCGGCGCGACCTCCTTGTACATCCCGGCGATCTCATTGAGCGTTTCGGTCATGGAGGCGGCAGCGAAGACGATCAGCTCGACCGGCTCGGCCGCATCATCCTGCGTGTCAGCGTCGTTCGCGCCGTCATCCTTGCTGCCGCAGGCAGTCAGGGCAAGCACGAGTGAGAGGGCAAGAAGCAGAGACAACAGTTTTTTCATGTTTGGGCACTTCCTTTCAAAAATTTTCTTTTTCGCGCATTCATTGAAAAGCGCGGCGATACAGGAACGCGCAAGAACACGCCGCACGCAATTTATTTCCAATCCCCAGCGAGGAACTTGGACAAAATCATTTCGCTATCCTCAAAATAGATAGCGCTCCCCCAAGATTTCGCGCCCGCAGGCGCGAAGCGTTAAAGTTGTCAAACAGCACCGACTCATTCGGTTCAAAAATTCACCAGTCCTGCCCCCCTAACCCCGCGCCTCTGGGGCGCGAAACAGCGTCGCAGACTTTTCCCCGCAAGGGGGATGCGGCATCCGTAAAGTGGCAAAGCCGCTAACGGCTGCCCAAGCCGCCGCGCACGGCGGCAAATAATCTTGATCCGTTTTTTGCCGCGGTCACCGTCGCGGCATTACGATTCCCGCGCCCGTTGGGCGTGCCAATCGTGCCGCTTCCTCGAAACTGGCTCGCTTCATCCGCCGCTGGCGGCGCTTCGCCAATTTCCATGCGCGTGGCAAAAAACACCTCTCAGCCTGCAAGTGTGCGAGCGCAAGCGAGTGCGCGCAGCAGGCTGTACCCCCCCTCAAAACGATGGCTCCGCCATCGTTTTGAAGTTTTATTTTCCAAACGGGCAGATCGGATAGTGGCACGGCTTGCACCCAAGGCATAGCCCGCCTTCGCCGAGCGCCGCGAGATCCGCGCGTGTGACGGGCACATCCGCTGCGATCTTCGGCAGCACCAGATCAAAGACCGTCGCGCCCGCATACATCACGCACCCGGGCAGACCCATGACGGGCATACCGTCGTCAAAATAGCCGAGCAGGAACATCGCGCCCGGCAGCACTGGCGCGCCGTAGGCGATGATATTCGCGCCCGCGGCCTTGATGCCGCCCGGCGTGTTGTCGTCGGGGTCGACGCTCATGCCGCCGGTACAGAGGATCATGTCGGGCTTCTTTTCGCGCATCGCGAGCACCGCGTCGCGCACATTCTCCACCCCGTCGCCGGAGCAGACGACCTCGAGCGTTTCGATGCCGTAGGTCTTGAGCTTGTCGATGACGACCGGCGTGAACGTATCCTTGATGAGGCCCTTTTTGACCTCACCGCCGGTGGCGACGATGCAGGCGGTCTTGCGCACATAGGGCTTGAGAGACAGCAGCGGCTTATCGCCCGCGGCCTGCTCGGCCTTTCGGAGCTTTTCTTCCTCGATGATCAGCGGAATGACGCGCATGCCCGCGAGCTTGTCGCCCTCGCGTACAGCCATGCCGCCCTTGCGCGTGGCGATCATCACCTCGTCCTGGCTATTCACGGCGACAAGGCGCGCGGAATCGACCAGAAACACGCCGTCACAGGCGGCCTTGAGCTCGATCTTGCCCTCTTTCACGCCGCTGCGGATCATGTTTTCCTGCCCGCAGAGGGCCAGAAGCCGCTCCGCCGCGTCGTTTTCGTGCACCATGCCGGACGTCATTTCCCAGACATAGAGGTGCTCCTTACCCATGCTGAGCAGCACGGGGATGTCCTCTTCCGTCACGACGTGGCCCTTGCGGAAGCGCGCGTCCTTATACTGGTCCTTGATGATCTGCGTCATGTCGTGGCAGAGCACATGGCCCACCGCGTCCTCGGTTTTGATAAGTCTCATTTCTTCAGCACCTCGATCTCGTCTCCGGCCTGAATGCGGCCCTCTTTGATCACAATGGCAAAGATGCCTTCGGTCGGCATCACGCATTTGCCCGTCGTGCGCTTGATCTCGCAGTCGTTGTGGCACTGCTTGCCGATCTGCGTGACCTCAAGCTCCGTCTCGCCCACGCGCAGGCGCGTGCCGACGGGGAGCGTCTTGAGCTCGATGCCTCGGGTGTTGATGTTTTCGGCAAAGATACCCGCATCCAGCTCAAGCTGGCAGATAGCGCGCATCGTGTCCACGCTCTCGTCGGCCAGCAGGCTGATCTGGCGGTGCCAGTCACCCGCGTGGGCGTCGCCCACAATGCCGTGGCGGCATTTTACATCGATATAGGGCACCTCGTGCTTGCGCACGCCCTTTTTTTCGCTGATGTTCACAGCGGTCACCTGTGCCATTTCTTCATTCCTCCGCTTCATAAACGCCGCTCTTGCCGCCCTCTTTATAGAGAAGGTGGATACCGTCGATGCGCATATCGCGCTGCACGGCCTTGCACATGTCGTACACCGTGAGCGCGGCGACGCTGACAGCTGTCAGCGCTTCCATTTCAACGCCCGTTTCGCCGTGGCAGCGGACCTCGCTGCGGATGTGCAGGGCGGTTTCTTCGATTTCAAATGAGATGTCCACCTTCGTGAGCAGCAGCGGGTGGCACATCGGGATCAGCTCACTGTTTTTCTTCGCGGCCATGATGCCCGCGACCTGCGCGACCGCCAACACATCGCCCTTGCCGATGGAGCCCTCTTTGATCTTGTCCATCGTCGCTTTTGCCATGCGGACCGTCGCGGCGGCGCGCGCCACGCGATAGGTCTGCACCTTTTCGCTCACGTCCACCATGCGGGCGCGGCCCTGTTCGTTAAAATGCGTCAGTTCCATCCTCAGCCTCCGATCGCAAACATGCCGCGGTGCGTCTCCGTAACGCCAGTCTCGTCCATGTGGTGGCGCTCCGGCTTCATCAGAATGCCGCGGCGGATGGCCTGCTCCAATTCCTCACCGGACAAGCCCCGCAGCGTGATCTCTGCGTCCGAATGCAGGCACGGCTTTAATTTCCCGTCCGCCGTGATGCGGATGCGGCTGCACTCTGCGCAGAACGCGTGGCTCATCGGCGCGATGAGGCCGACGGTCCCCTTTGCGTCCGGCAGACGGTAGCGCGCGGCCACGCCGTCGTGCGAAACGGCCTCCAACTCCGGACAGCGGTCCAAAACCGCCTGCGAGGGGAGGTATGTACCGAAATCCTTTCCGCAGCCCATCGGCATGCGCTCAATGAAGCGCACCTGCCACGGATGCTCGCGCGTTAAGTCCACAAAATCGGCGATCTCGTCGTCGTTGACGCCGCCGAGCAGCACGCAGTTGAGCTTGATCTTTGCAAAGCTCGCGCGCTCCGCCGCCTCGATACCGTCCAAGGTATCCTGCAGCGTACCAAGGCGCGTGATGGCGCGAAAGCGCTCCTCGTTCAGCGTGTCGAGGCTGATGTTGAGGTGCGTGACGCCCGCGTCGCGCAGCGGCCGGGCAAACTCCTTGAGCAGGCTGCCATTCGTTGTGACGCAGAGCTCTTCAACGCCGGGAATTTCTGATAACATGCGGCAGAAGTCCACCGCACCGCGGCGCACGAGCGGCTCGCCACCGGTGACGCGGATCTTTTTGACGCCGCACCTGACCGCCGCGGCGGCCATGTCGCGCAGCCCTTCCAAAGAACAGATGTCCTCGTGCGCGCACTTTTCAATGCCGCCGTCCGGCATGCAGTAGCGGCAGCGGTAATTGCAGCGCTCCGTGATGCTGATGCGCAGGTATGTAATTGATCTTGCAAAGCCGTCCAGCATCTGAAACGCCTCTTTCTTCCATGGTACAGCATGATATTTTAGCAAATATCACGCTCTTACGCAACACAGTCGTCCGATAATGTCGAACTGTATTTTTATATTATCGTAATCTTGACTTTTTCCGCAGTATTTTTTAGAATACAAGCAACGATTTTTGACCGGGAGGGCCGATTTATGACTGACGGCAACACCATCCGCTCCGTGGCGAAGGCAATGGAGCTTTTGCAGCTCCTCAGCGACGCAGGCGAGGCGATGTCGCTCACGGTCATCAGCGAGCGCGCAGGGCTGCCCAAGAGCACAGTGTTCGGCCTTTTGACCACCATGCGCGACTATGACGTCATCACACAGCACGCAGACGGCAAATACGCCCTCGGCCTGCGCCTTTTTGAATACGGCTGCCGCGCCAGCGCGTTCTGGAACATCTCGTCCCTCGCGCGGCCTTACCTCGAGCATCTGGCAGAAGCGACCGGCGCCTCCGCCATGCTCTCCACCTATGAAAACGGGCACATCGTGGCCCTCGATCAAGCCGAGGGGCGCGACAGCCTTCGCATCGTCTCCGCGCCGGGGGCGCGGCTGCCGCTGCACTGCACCTCGCAGGGCAAGATTGTCCTTGCCTGCATGAGTGAGAGCGAGGCGGCGGCTCTCCTTGCCCGCGCGCCGCTCACGCCCTACACCCCGCACACAGAAACGGACGCGGGTGCTTTGCTCGCATCGCTCCCCGCCTGCCGCGAAGCGGGCTTCGCCGTGGAAAACGGTGAGTATAAGATCGGTCTTCGCTCCATTTCCGCGCCGGTGTTCACCGGCGGCGGCGCGCTCAAATACGTCGTCAGCGTACTGGGGATGTTCCGCTCCGTGCACTCGGACGAGTTCGCGCACGCCGAGCGCGCGGTCGTCGCCGCGGGGCAGATGCTTTCCGCCGCACTGGGCTATCCGGGAAAGTGAGACTTTTTCCCGCGCGGAAAAATCTACGCTTGACTCTACAATTGTTATAGAGTTTATGATGACTCCATGCTATACTGATAAGGAGTCCTTTCCGATGCAAAACGATCTCACCACCGGCAGCGTCTTTCGCAACGTTGTGTCCTTTTCGCTGCCGTATCTGCTCTCTTACTTTTTGCAGACGCTCTACGGCATGGCCGACCTCTTCATCATCGGCCAGTTCGAGGGCGTCGCCAGCACGACCGCCGTCTCCATCGGCTCGCAGGTGATGCACATGCTCACAGTCATGCTCGTCGGCCTTGCGATGGGCGCGACGGTCAGCATCGCGCAGGCTGCCGGCGGCGGCGACAAAAAGCGCACCGCCTCTGCCATCGGCAACACGGTCACGCTCTTCATGCTGCTGTCTCTTGCGCTGACGGCACTGCTGCTCGCGCTGCGCGGGGGTATCGTCTCCATCATGTCCACACCGGAGGAGGCCGTGCAGGGCACGCTCGCCTATCTCACGGTCTGCTTTATCGGTATTCCGTTCATCACGGCGTACAACATCATCGCCTCGATCTTTCGCGGCCTTGGCGACAGCAAGAGTCCCATGTACTTCATCGCCGTGGCCTGCGTCGTCAACATCGCGCTCGACTACTACTTCATGGGCACGCTGCACCTCGGCCCCGCGGGCGCGGCGCTCGGCACCACGCTCTCGCAGGCGGTGAGCGTCCTCGTCTCGCTCGCGATCATCTTGAAGCGCAGGCTCATCTCCGTCCGCCGCGCGGACTTTCGCCCGCAGCGCGCCGTCATGGGTAAGCTCCTTCAGATCGGCGTGCCCGTCGCTCTGCAGGACGGCTTTATTCAGGTCTCGTTCGTCATCATCACAATCATCGCCAACCGCCGCGGTCTGACGGATGCGGCCGCCGTCGGCATCGTCGAAAAGATCATCGGCTTCCTCTTCCTCATCCCGTCGTCGATGCTCTCGACCGTCTCGGCGCTCGGCGCGCAGAATATCGGCGCGGGCAAGCCCGAGCGCGCGCGTCTCACGCTGCGCTACGCCGCGATGATCGCCTGCTCGTTCGGCATCGCGGTCGTCGTCCTCACCCTGTTTATCGCCGAGCCGCTCGTCGGCCTCTTCACGCCTGATGCCGCCGTCGCCGCCGCGGGCGGGCAATATCTGCGCGGCTACATCTGGGACAGCTTCTTTGCCGGCGTGCAGTTCAGCTTCAGCGGCTATTTCTGCGCCTGCGGCAAGTCGGGCATCTCGTTTCTGCACAATTCGCTCTCGATCCTGCTCGTGCGCGTACCGGGGGCATACCTTGCGTCGAAATACTTCCCGCAGACGTTGCTGCCCATGGGCCTTGCCAACGCCGCGGGGTCGCTTTTCTCCATCCTCGTCTGCGTGATCGCCTACGCCATCCTCACGCGGCGGGAAAAACGTGCGCAGGAGGCATCATAAATGGCTCTTCCCCAGCTTTTCTCCATCGGCGAAATGGCAAAAATTTTCCATCTCAGCGTGAGCAGCCTGCGCCACTACGAGGCGCTCGGCCTTGTCACGCCGGAATACGTCGACCCGTCGACGAACTACCGCTACTACAGCGTCCGCCAGTTCGAGCCGCTCAACACCATCCGGTATCTGCGCGCGATGGACATGCCGCTCACCGAGATCGCCGATTTTCTGCAAAACCGCGACGTGGAGACGATCGAAGAAAAGCTGCGCGCGCAGAAGGCCGCCGTCGTACAGAAGCAAAAGGAACTGAAGCGCATCGAGCGCAAGCTCGACGCGCGCCTTAGCCAGCTCCAAGATGTGCGGCATGCGCCGCTCGGCGAGATCACGCTCATCCATTCGCCCGCGCTTCGCCTTTTCTGGATCGACACGGCGCTGACCGCGCCGGACTACTCCGCGCTCGAGCTCTCCACGAGCCGTCTTGCCGCCGCGCAGGCCGAGGCGCTGGTCTTCCTCGGCAAGGTGGGCTTCAGCGTGTCGCAGGAGCACTTGAACGAGGGCAGCTTCGGGCAGTACGACGGCGAATTTCTCGTGCTTGACGAGGCCGACCGCTTTGCGGGCGACGTCATTGATCTGCCCGCTTCGCTCTGCGCATGCGTGCGCTTCCGCGGACACCACGCCGAGTCGCCCGCGCAGTACCGTCGCTTGATGCAGTTCATCCGCGAGGAAGGCTACACCGCCGCCGGATTTTCGCGCGAGATTACAGTCATCGACTACGGCTTCACGCCCGACACGGAAAAGTTCGTCACTGAAATCATGATCCCCCTGCAAAAGGTATAAAAAAAGTTCCCGCGTTCATACGTGGGAACTTTTTTTATACTTTTTACTCAATGCCCGCCGCCGGCGATCATCTTGAGGGCGTGGTCAAGCGCGCCGAGCACGGCGCTCAGGTTTTCGCGCGCAGCCTTTTCCGAGCCGGGGAGGTTCAGGATGAGGCTGTTTCTTCTCGTGCCGGCCACGGCGCGGGAAAGCATCGCGCGCGGCGTGATCTGCAAGCTGTAATAGATCATCGCCTGCGGGATCGCGGGAATTTCGCGCTCGAGCACGGCGCGCGTCGCCTCGGGCGTCACGTCACGGGGAGATAAGCCCGTGCCGCCGCTCGTGATGACAAGGTCGCAGTGCTTTTCATCCACGCAGGAGATGAGCTCTTCGCTGATCTTCTCCTGTTCGTCCGGCACGATGGACGTGTACACGACCTCGTAGCCAGCCTCCTTCAGCATCGCGGCCACAGCGGGGCCGCTCTTGTCCTCGTACACGCCCGCGGACGCGCGGTCGCTCACGGTGATGACTGCCGCCTGATAGCTCATAGCATTGCCGCCTTTCTCAAAAGTCGATCGTGCCCTCGCGCACGCGCAGATCATAGGGCTCGTAGACCACCTTGCGGTACGCGTCCACGTCGAGCTTCACACCCGTCCAGTCGGAATGGATCTCGCCGGTCTGCTTGATGAGGATATCATAGAGGATATCGTAGGTCACGCCGTCGTCACCCGTCTCCACGATGGTGGAATAGGGCAGCGTCTTATGGTAGGTCATGTGCAGGCCCTTGTAGTCGAAGTGGTAGCCGTTGCGCATGCGGCAGCCGTCGAGGCCCTTGTAGGTGAAGCGCTTTTTAAGGTCTGCCAAAATCTTGTCGCCCTCCTCCTGATAGAGGTTCTCGGGCGTCGTCTCGGTGTAGTCGTAGCGGAACTGCACGGGGATGTTGTACTTGCGCCAGCGCTCTGCGTAGTCCACAAGCTCGTCGGCGGGATAGTCCATGTACAGCACGCAGTTCACACGCTTGGGCGTTGCGATACAGGCGACGACCTCGTCGGGTGACTCCTCGACATACTTCGTCAGGTGGCGCGAGATGTTGATGCAGGTGATCTTGTCGCGATTGCGCTCGGTGAAAGCGATCATTTCCTCCGCGCTGCACCCGGGCTGCACGGGGAAGGTCGTGTTGATATAGACCTTGTGGGTCGTGGGGATGGCGTCGAGCATGCGCTGGAGCGCTTTTAAGTTGGCAAACGGCTCGCCGCCGGTGAAAACAAAGTCGCAACGCGGCGTGATCTCGTCCATCACGGCGATGCTCTTGAGGATCGCCTCCACGCTGAAGCCCTCAGCATGGGCGTATTCCTGCTTGTTCACGCAAAACGGGCAGTGGTTCCGGCAATCGTAGGGTACAAAGATCGTTACCGTCGCGCCGCCCTCGCGCGTCTTGTAGGGATGAGTCATTGGTTCTTGTCCGTCCTCTGTTAAAATTCTATAATGAAAATAGTTTACTCTGAAATATGAAGGATTGCAAGCGATCTTCTGACAGTTTTCTCATTTTGTCGGACATTGCTTTTCCTCGCGCAGAAGAGCGCGCACATAGTCGAACGCCGTGTCCTCGCCCTGCTCCTTGAGTACGAGCAGCATCTTGCCGATGAGCTCGCCGGTCTCGGGATGGATGAGGATATGGCCGCGCGACTTTTCGTAGTAGTCGTAGGCCGAGGCGTCGGTATATTTGTCGCCCTGATAGACCTTGCAGGCGGCAATGCGGTCGCAGAACATTTCGGCTACATATTTGAGCGGCATTTTGCACCCGCCCATGTAGACCTTACCGTCGTCGGCAATACAGTAATCGATCCAGTATTCAAAGTGGTGGCGGTTGCGCCCCTTGTGGTGGAGCCACGCAAGGCTCACGCCGTTTTCGCGCCGCTCAGCGTCGTTCGGGCTGCGGTAGCCCTGATAATACTTGACGCCGCGCCAGAATTCCGAGGGGCTGTATTTGCTCAGGTCATGCGTTAACCCCTGATAGTACAGGCCGAGGCGAAAACAGTATTGCTGCACCAGATGGCGATGATGCGTGATGGTTTTAAAGTGCTCGATGGCGCGCATCCGGACACCTCCCTGCGTATTCCGGCAGGCCGCCCGCCGCGGTTCGCCGCTTTCCCGCGCGCGTATGTTTCCGTTTGAAGTAATACATGCACAGTTATTGAAATTTTATATCAAATCAGCAGAAAATGCAATAAGGTATTTTTGCAAATAAATTGCGCAAAATGAGCACCAAGGGCGGCAAGTCCCCTGCCCTTTTGTCTCCTCCGCGCGGGAATGGAAAATATTCCCGCGCGGAGCGAGCGTGCCGGAAGGCTTTGCAGAATATCTTCTGTCATTTCGTCCATCACAGCAAAAAGGGCACGGCCTGTTGGCCGCGCCCTTTGTCTGCGATTTGCGAAAGAGCCTTTTTTACAGGTTCTTCTCGTAGCTCTCGATCATCTTCTTGACCATCTGGCCGCCGACAGAGCCGGCCTCGCGGGAGGTCAGATCGCCGTTGTAGCCCTGCTTGAGGTTGACGCCAACCTCGCTGGCGGCTTCCATCTTGAACTTGTTCATAGCGGCCTTGGCCTCGGGGATGTTGAGCTTGTTGCTGTTCTTGCTGGACATAATGATTTTCTCCTTTTCCTACAATTGTTTTTGGTTTCACCTGTTTGAAAGAGTTTTGCGGTTTGGGTATCGCAAGGGTAGTTTGACTCATAAAAAATCGGATATGCAGTTTTTCTGCTGGTAAGTTTTATCAGCGCTTCTTCGCGCACGAACGCTGATTTGACAATCGCTTTTCTTTCCTCTATAATTTATAATCAAAATTGCAACATGACGGAGGTATTTACGTTATGATCTCTTCCGATAACCGCCGCTACGCCTACGGCAAATCTCAGCTCATCGAAGTCATCTGCCAGCTGCGCTTCCCCACGATCCTCTCGATCGACACGCGCGAGCCCGCCGACTTTCAGGAGACCGTGCGCGCGGCATTTCCGCGCTACCAGTGCCAGGTGGAAAAGCTGCCCGGCGTGAACGGCGCGCCCGCGCGGACGGTCAACAACCACACGTTCATTTCCGAAGACGGCGGCTACAAGCTGAGCCTCACGAAGGACTTCATCGCCCTTTCCACCATGCGCTACACGCACTGGGAGGACTTTGCCGCCCGTCTCGACGAGCCGCTCGGCCAGTTTATCAAGATTTACCGTCCCAACTGCTTTGACCGCGTGGGCCTTCGCTTTGTGAACGCCATTTCGCGCGAGCAGCTTGGCCTCACGGGCCGCCGCTGGAACGATCTGCTCCAGCCGCCGTATCTCGGCATTCTTGACGAGGACGACGTGGACGAAGCGAGCGTCGCCAAGTGCTCGGTCGACGTCGAGCGCAAGCTCGACACGCTCGCGGCGCTCAAGCTGCACGCAGGCCCCGGCTTTGTCCAGCGCAACATCCGCAACGGCAACCAGGTCCAGCAGGTGCAGGAAAAGGAAGTGCGCTTCATCTTCGATCAGGATGTGTACTCCACCGGCAAAGTGAAGGTCGCCGCCGTGGCGGAGACGCTCAACGCCCTGCACGCGCACTCCGACAGCGTCTTTTCCGACGCGATCACCACCGTGCTCCACGACGCGATGGAGCCGGAATATCTGTAAAAGCGATGTGAAGTAAATTTTGGCAAAGAAAACACATGAACTGGCGCTGTGCGGCGTACTGTGCGCGCTCGCGGTCGCCTTCCTCTGGCTCAGCGGCGTCATCCCGCTCTCGACCTACGCCTGGCCGATCCTCGCATCGGCTACGCTTTTGCCCGCGCGCGAGGAATGCCGCAAAAGCTACGCATGGAGCTGCTTTGCCGCGGCGGCGGTCTTGGGACTTCTTCTCTGCGCGGACAAGGAAGCAGCGCTTGTGTTCTGCTTTCTCGGCTATTATCCCCTCGTGAAGCCGAATCTTGACGCGATCTCGTCCAAAGCGCTGCAGCTTCTGGCGAAGCTCGGTCTCTGCGCCGTGAGCATGGGCGTCATGTACGCGCTCATCATCTTTGTCTTCAAGCTCCCCGCCGTCGTGCAGGAGTTTTCCGAGAGCGCGACTTGGCTGCTGTGGGCGACGGCAGCGATGGGGCTTCTGCTCTTTTTTGTCTACGATCTGCTCATTGACCGGCTGGCGGTCGTCTATCGCCGCCGCCGTGGTAAAAAGGCATAAATTTTGGTTCTTTTTGTTATCTATCTTACCAAAATGCAGTATGAAAGCGCGGTTTTCCATTGTGGAAAGCCGCGCTTTGCCGTATACTGGTTTCGAGCAGTTTTGCTCACTTCCATTCCCTCCCGCCTGTGCTACTCCACCTCTACGTACCGCTCGCGGGAAATACAAAAGGAGGAACGTTTTCCGCCGAACCGGCGGTGCGGCAGTGTGGAGACCTGCCGTAAAGCGGCGCGCTCAGGCGGCTGCGAGGTCCTGCATCGCGGAGGCGGCAGGGCTGCGGTTCACAATTATGGCAGAGGTCATTCTGAAAAATGTCCGAAAGGTCTACCCCAACACCGAAAGCAAGAAGAAAAAGAAGAAAGACGAGGCCGTCGAAAAGAAGAACAATCTGGAAATCACTGACGAAGGCGTTGTCGCCGTGCAGAACTTCAATATCGACGTGGCCGACAAGGAGTTCATCGTGCTCGTCGGCCCGAGCGGCTGCGGCAAGTCGACCACGCTGCGCATGATCGCCGGTCTCGAGGAGATCAGCGGCGGCGAGCTCTTCATCGACGGCAAGCAGATGAACGACGTCGCGCCCAAAGACCGCGACATCGCGATGGTCTTCCAGAACTATGCGCTTTATCCGCATATGACCGTCTATGAAAACATCGCCTTCCCGCTCAAGCTCAAGAAGATCGCGGAGACGGATGCGGACGGTAAGACGCATCTCAAGAAAATGCCCAACGACGAGATCGACCGCCGCGTGCGCGAGGCGGCCGAAGTCCTCGACATCACTCAGTTCCTCGACCGCAAGCCCAAGGCGCTCTCCGGCGGCCAGCGCCAGCGCGTGGCCATCGGCCGCGCCATCGTGCGTGACCCCAAGGTCTTCCTGATGGACGAGCCACTGTCCAACCTGGACGCCAAGCTTCGTAACCAGATGCGTGCCGAGCTCATTAAGCTGCGCCACGAGATCAAGGGCACGTTCATCTACGTCACTCACGACCAGACCGAGGCCATGACCCTCGGCGATCGCATCGTGGTCATGAAGGACGGCGTCGTCCAGCAGATCGCCACCCCGCAGGAGGTCTTCAACCATCCCGCGAACATCTTCGTCGCCGGCTTTATCGGCGTGCCGCAGATGAACTTCTTCGATGCCCAGCTGGTGCGCTCGGGCAACGGCTTCACCGTCAAGACCGAGGATATGAACGTGGCGCTCGCCCCCGAGACCTGCGCTCAGCTTGCTCTCAACTGGGACGGCGGCGACGTGAAGGAGATTACGGCCGGCGTGCGCCCCGAGCAGATTCTGCTTGCTGACAAGGGCGAGGAGGGTGCGCTCCAGGGCACCGTCGAGGTGACCGAGCTCATGGGCTCGACCGAGCATGTCCACGTGACCGCTCCCGACGGCCAGTTTGTCCTGATCATTCCCGTTGTCGACCTTGAGGCCAAGGGTGCGCTCAGGGCTGGCGACACCATCTGGTTCAAGTTCGAGAAGAACGCGACCCATCTCTTCGATAAGGTGTCTGGCAAGAACCTTATCTAGGCCCGGTGCATCCAGGCCCTTCCTTTGGGCGACTGCGGCTTTGCCATCCTTTTGCCGTGGTCACATATAAGGCTCCCCTCCCGTCCACTGGGCGAGAGGGGAGCCTTTCTTTGTGTTGGGGTTGTCTGACCGGTCGTTTGTCTCGATCTGTAACGGGTAGGGCCGATTTCGGACGTTAGATGTTACAGATCGAGACGGTTTCGCTGAGCTAACCATTTCATCTAAATCTGTAACACCAAAGGTGAATTTCAGCTGCTAGATGTTACAGATTGAGATAAACCCAAGGGGAGGGGCTGGTATGTCTCAATCTGTAACAGCTGGGACCGTTTTTACCGAGTAGTTGTTACAGATCGAGATTGTTTGGCCGAGTCGGGTCACAGGGTAACGTGCGGGCACAAAAAGCGGAGCCGTGTCGCCACGACTCCGTTTCTCAAGAGGATGGGTAAGGGAAGTGAAATTAGTTCAGGTGCCAGATCTCGTCGTTGTACTGGGAGATGGTGCGGTCGGACGAGAAGGTGCCGGCGTTGGCGATATTGATGAGCGCCTTGCGCATCCAGGCGTCCTGGTCCTCATAGTCGGCCAGCACGCGCTCCTTGGTCTGGATGTACTCCTCAATGTCGAGCAGGGCCATAAACCAGTCCTTGCCCTTAATGTCGTCGTGCAGGCGCTGCAGGCGCTCGGCGTTGCCGGTCGCCATAAAGGCCGGGTTGGTGATGAAGTCCACCAGCAGCTTGATGCCGGGCTTGCGGTAGAGCGCGCCGGCGTCATAGGTGCCGTCGGCGTAGAGCTGCTCGACCTGTTTGGACGAGGCACCAAAGGTATAGATGTTCTCGTCGCCCACGAGCTCGGCAATCTCCACGTTGGCGCCGTCGAGTGTGCACAGGGTCAGGGCGCCGTTGAGCATGAACTTCATGTTAGAGGTGCCGCTCGCCTCCTTGGAGGCCAGGCTGATCTGCTCGGAGATGTCGGCGGCGGGAATCACGCGCTCGGCGGCGGTGACGTTGTAGTTCTCGATCATGACGACCTGCAGGTAGGGAGCCACGTCGGGGTCGTTGGCGATCCACTGGGAAAGCGTCAGGATGAGGTGGATGATGTCCTGAGCGATGGTATAGGCAGGCGCTGCCTTGCCGCCAAAGATGATGGTGACGGGGTGCTTAGGTCTGTTACCGTTCTTGATGTCGAGGTACTTCCAGATGATGTAGAGCGCGAGCATCTGCTGGCGCTTGTACTCGTGGATACGCTTGACCTGAACATCGATGATGGCGTTGGAGGGGATCGTCACGCCCTGTTCGAGCGCCATAAACTCGCGCATGATGGCCTTGGCCTCGGTCTTGGTGGCAGCCAAGCGCTCAAGAACACCTTTGTCGTCAACGAACTCGGCAAGCTTGCTCAGGTCGCCGGTGCTGCGCCAATCGGTACCGATTACATCGTCGAGCAGGCTGGCGAGCGCGGGATTGGCCCCATGGATCCAGCGGCGGAAGGTGATGCCGTTGGTCTTGTTGGAGAACTTCCTGGGATAGATCTCGTAGAACGGATGAAGCTCCTCCAGGATCTTGGTGTGGAGGGCGGCTACGCCGTTGATGGAGAAGCCAAAGTGGATGTCCATGTGGGCCATGTGAACGGTATCGTGTTCGTCGATGATGGCGACGCGCGGGTCATCGTGCTCGGCCTTCGCGATCTCATCGAGCTTGACGATAATGTCGGCGATGGCAGGGGAGACCTTCTGCAGGCTGGCGAGCGGCCACTTCTCGAGCGCCTCGGCAAGAATCGTGTGGTTAGTGTAGGCGACCATGGAGCGTACGATGGTCACGGCCTCGTCAAACTCGATGCCATGCTCGGTGGTGAGCAAGCGAATGAGCTCGGGGATGACCATGGTGGGGTGCGTGTCATTGATCTGGACTACGGCGTAGTCGGCCAGGTCGTGCAAGTTGCTGCCGCGCTCGATGGCCTCGTCGATCAGGAGCTGGGCGGCGTTGCTCACCATGAAGTATTCCTGGTAGATGCGAAGCAGGCGGCCCTGCTCGTCGGAATCGTCGGGGTAGAGGAACAAGGTGAGGTTCTTGGCGATCTCGGTCTTGTCGAAGTCGATGGAGCTGCCGGGGACCAGGCCGTCGTCGACACTTGCCAGGTCGAACAGGCGCAGGCGGTTCTTGGTGGGCTGGCCATAACCGGGCACATCGATGTTGACGAGCTTGGAGGTAACGGCAAAGTCGCCGAACTCAACAGTGTAGGAGCGGTCGTCATCGATCAGGATATCCTGCTCGCCGAGCCACTCGTCGGGGACGGCCTTCTGCTGGTTGTCGACAAAGCGCTGACGGAACAGACCGTAGTGATAGTTGAGGCCCACGCCATCGCCGGTCAAGCCCAGCGTGGCGATAGAATCCAGGAAGCATGCGGCCAAGCGGCCCAGGCCGCCGTTGCCGAGTGACGGCTCGACCTCGAATTCCTCGATCTTGTTGAGGTCGTGGCCTGCGGCGGTGAGCTGGCCCTTAACCTCGTCGTAGATGCCGAGGTCGATCATGTTGTTGATGAGCAGCTTGCCTATCAAAAATTCGGCGGAAATGTAATAGAGCTTTTTCTTGCCGTTGTTGAGCGGGCAGGTGGCGGAGTGCTCCTGCACGAGTTTGACCAGCAGCTTGTAAATGCGACGGTCGTCGAGCTGCTCGAGCGAGGTGCCAAAAGACTGCTCGGCGAGTTCCATGAGGTTAATTTGGGGCATGTTTTCTCCTGTGATGGGTTGTTTCATGTCTGCAATTCATAAGAATCCCGCGCGAGGGGATTGGGGTGGCCTCGCGCGGGGAAAGCAAGCGCGTCCGCACGGTGGGGAGGGGCCGGGCGCGGTAGCTCCTATTGAGGAAGCTCGATTTCGGCTTCCGACGGGATGCGGAAGTAGGTCTCAGTCCAGTCGGTAAGCTTGTGCTCGAGCTCGCGGGTGATGGCGCCGTCGAGCATGCGCCAGGTCCAGTTGCCGCCCAGGGTGGCGGGGGTGTTGATACGTGCCTCGTTGCCCAGGTTGAGCAGGTCTTGCATGGTGTAGATGCAGGTATCGCTCACGCTGGCGGCGATGGTTCGGTTGAGCGCGTCGGCTATGGACTCGCCTGCCTGCTGGTGGGTATACAGGGCCGCCTGCTCGCGCTGGCGCGGGGTGGCCGTTCCCTCAAACCAACCGCGCGCCGTCTCGTTGTCGTGGGTGCCCACGTAGGCGACGGTGTTGGCGATGTAGTTATGCGGCAGGTAGTACGAGTTGGTGCCCTCAAAGGCAAACTGCAAGATCTTCATGCCGGGGAAGCCCGAGTTGTCGCGCATGTCGATGACGCCGGGGGTGAGGAAGCCCAGGTCCTCGGCGATGATGGGCAGCGTGCCGAGCTTTTCCTCGAGCGTCTTGAAGAACTTGAGGCCGGGCCCCTGCGTCCACGAACCGTAGGACGAATCGGGCGAGGAGAACGGCACCTCCCAATAGGCCTCGAAGCCGCGGAAGTGATCCAGGCGGATGACGTCGTACATGTCGAGGGCGGCGCGAATGCGGCCCTCCCACCAGGAGAAACCGTCGGCTTCCATGGCGTCCCAGTCGTAGATGGGGTTGCCCCAGTACTGGCCGGTGGCCGAGAACTGGTCGGGAGGCGTGCCGGCGACGCTTATGGGATTGCCGGCGGCGTCGATCTTAAAGAGCTCAGGTGTCGCCCACATCTCGACAGAGTCACGCGAGACATAGATGGGCAGGTCGCCGATGATGAGGATGTCGCGCTCGTTGGCATAGGCCTTGAGGCGGCTCCACTGACGATCGAAGAAGTACTGCGTCATCTGGTGGTAGAGCATGCGCGCGGGATGGTCGGCGCAGACCTTGGCGGAAGCCTCGCCGCGGGTGCGGAGCTCCGCGGGCCACTCCCAAAACGCCTTGAGACCGCACTCCTCTTTGACGGTCATGAACTCACAGTAGGGGATGAGCCAGTCCTCGTTGGCTTGGATAAAGTCATCGAAATCGGCTGGCTTGTCGGCGGCAAAGCGCTCAGCGGCGCGGTCGAGAATCTGACGGCGGCCGCCAAAGATAGCACCGTAGTCGACATTGCTGGGGTCGGATCCCAGATACACGCCATCGATATCGCGCTGCTCCAGATACCCCGCCTCGATAAGCTCGGCAAAGTCGATAAAGTTGGGGTTGCCAGCGCGGGCCGAGAACGACTGATAGGGCGAATCGCCATAGCTGGTCGTCGTAAGGGGCAGAATCTGCCAGTAATGTTGTTTGCACGAGGCGAGAAAATCGACGAAGTCGTAGGCATTCCAGCCAAAGCCGCCGATTCCGTATGGTCCGGGCAGAGATGAGACGGGCATGAGGACGCCGCTTGCACGCTCCATGAATGCGCTCACCAACCTTCTTGTTGTGGGGTCGGCCTGCCGATGGGTGTGCAGTCCGCCTCCGATGTTCTGATTCGATACGCCTATTGTAAAACATGTTGTTTAAACATGTACAGGCAAGATAAAAAAGTTGGTCGATTTTCGGCGAATGGTTACATGCCATGAAAAAGCCCCGACCTCACAACGTGAGATCGGGGCAAGAGCGGTATGTAGGTTTTTGCTACTCGGCGTCGGCGAAGCCGTTGGGGTTGTGGCTCTGCCAATTCCAGCTGTCGCGGCACATGTCCGCGATATCGTACTGGGCCTTCCAGCCCATCATGCGCTCGGCCTTGGAGGCATCGCACCAGTTGGCGGCGATGTCGCCGGCACGGCGCTCGCGGATCACATAGGGCAGCTCCTTGCCGCAGGCCTTGGAGAAGGCGGCGATGACCTCGAGTACCGAGGTACCGGTGCCGGTGCCCAGGTTAAAGATCTCGACGCCGGTCTTGCCGTTCATCCAGTTGAGGGCGGCAACGTGACCAGATGCCAGGTCGCACACGTGGATGTAGTCGCGCACACCGGTGCCGTCGGGGGTGGGGTAGTCGTTGCCAAAGACGTGCACCTTTTCCAGCTTGCCCACGGCCACCTTGGCGATGTAGGGCATCAGGTTGTTGGGGATGCCGTTGGGGTCCTCGC